>Ga0154020_10000230_pt1 | contig 66165 bp, 85 predicted proteins | sample Klosneuvirus_201_FD_109709 | JGI IMG/M metagenome (GOLD analysis project Ga0154020, IMG submission 109709) | Active sludge microbial communities from wastewater, Klosterneuburg, Austria - Klosneuvirus_20160825_MG | ecosystem: Engineered > WWTP > Aerobic digester > Activated sludge | place...
CGCTCTCCTGCTTGTCCGCCTGCGCAGAGGCAGGGGTGGGCTTCTGGGCATAGTCTTGTGTCGGGCAATCTCCACAGGATGTGTTCGGGTTTGAATCCGGGTACATGCGATCACAGAAACACTTATCCGGTGCGGGCTGCGAGTCGGTGTTCGATCTCGGCAAAGTGGACAATGCCACGCGCCGCGTGCCGTAGCACGAATCGTCGCTGACGACGCAATGCTCGATCAGCGAGTGCAGCGCATCCGGTGTGTCATGTTCGGCGAGGGCTGCTGTCGCGGCGTCTTCTGCCCGGTCCCAGCCTACGCCGTCCAAATCTCCGTATCTTTGCCGGATATACGTCCATCCAGAGAGCATGTCGCGCAGCGCATCCGCCAGCTTGTTGTTGGTCATGATTGCTCCTGGTTTCTGATTTTTGTGTGAAAAAGAAAAAGCGCCCCTACCCGTGAGGGTAGGGGCGCGATTATTACGCTGCCAGCATCTGCTGCTCAGCAACGTCGTCGAGCGGAACGCGACGGCGCTTCTGCTTGTACTGCTCGGTTGCCCAGGTGCAGTACTCGTCGAAATCGTGGATCGACGTGTACACCATGCCGAGCTCCGTTTCTTCGCGGCGTTGGCCGAGTGGGAACAGTCCGTCGACGCCCCAGTACTCGCGCTGTTCGGGCTTCATGCTCGTGACCGACAGGCCGAGCCACGCTTGGAGCCGTTCGATGGCGTCGACGGCGTCGAGCTCATCGTCAGCGATGGGCTCGGGCCGCATCGAATCGTCGCCGCCGGCGTAGGCTTCCCGCGGAGCGTCACGTTCGATGGCGGCCCGATCGTGAACCGGCAGTTCACTGGTGATCGGATGCTTCGGAGCTTCGTCGTCCTCGATCATCGAGTCGAGCGTATGGTCGATAGCATCTGCATCGATTGACCGTGTGAAGGCCAGGCAGTCCATGTGCGCGGCGAAGGCCGCGTCGGTAGCCAGGTTCTTGAAAAACTGCACGTAGGCGCGGGCGTCGGTCTTGAGCGCCTTGCCGATTTCTACGGCGGTCAGCCGCGGATTGCCCAGGCCGACGGTGTCGATGATACGGCCACACGTGGCGCGCAGGTGCAACTGGAACTGGAGCTGTTCTTCGGTACGGATGCTGCGGCGGAAATTCGGATGCAGCGGTTCAGCGTTCTTGTTGAGCGCATGGGTGAGGTACTTGAGTGCGGTTGGGGTCAACATGGTGTTCGGTCCTTTCGGCAGGGTGGCGGGGTTGAACATGCGGCGGGAGTTGCCCAGCTCGGCTGCCAGTTCAAGCGTTTGAACGTTGAGGAACTTCATCGCGGCGCGGCCTTCGATCGTGCCGACGAGTTCAGCGTACGCCTTGATGTCCTTGTCGTGGACGGCGTTGACGATCTGGAGCGCAATGGCCTTGTCAGTGGGGGCCTTCGGCATGACCTCGACGTAGTCGGCGAGCTTGCGCTTGGCGATGGATGACGGGATGTCCTTCAGGTTGTTGAGAGTGAGTGTGGGCTTTGTCATGTTCATTCCTTGCTTGGTTGATGTGCGCGGGATGCGCAGTTGACTTTGCCCCTACCCGCTTTTCAGCGGGTAGGAGCGTAGCGACTACTCGCTGGCTTCGGGTTCGGGCGGGTCACACTCAGCGTCGAGGGTCTCGGCGTCGGGCAAGTTGTCGAAGGTGTAGGTCTTGATCAGACGTACTGGGTAGTACGTGAACTGGCCATTGTGAGGGTCATTGTGAGGGTCAGGTTCATCGCCGAAACGGCTGATGTTATGGCCTTCAGGCGCAGGTTCCTTATGGAAACCGCGGTAGACTTCGAGATGGCCTTCGTCGAAGTCAAGCACGTAGGCCCATTCGCAGAACAGACCGTCCTTAGCGAACTTGGTGCTGTCTTTCAGCACCAAGTTCGGTGTGTCGAGGATCATATTGAGCACCCTCGCGCCGAGATCACGGTTCATCGCGGGGAAGCTCTGTTGAAAGCGTTCAACAATTTCCGAAGAGATGAATGAATCGTCGGGCTTCGCGCCTGCTGCGATGTAGCCCTGCTCGATCTCGTCGTCGGTTGCGAAGCGTGTGCTGCGCAGATTGGGATAGAAATTGTTGATCAGAATGTCCATGCGTTCTTCGAAAAGACGGTTGAGAAATTCGAGGATTGCTTTGCCTTGGCCAGTTGGGTAGCCGTCCCACTGGCCGTATTGTGCGAGCTTGGTTTGGCCGTCGATGACAGCCATGATGAGATGACGCGTACCCATGATGGGGTTACTCCTTGAGTTGTGGTTGTAGAGCGATAGTTGCGGCGAGAGCTTCCTGGCGGCGTGCTTCACGGCCGCGCAGGTATTCGGGTGATGCGTTGGGTGGTTCGCGCATTGACATGCCGTAGCTGATCCAACCTTCAGCGAAATCGTCGAAGGTTGGATCGTGTAGCAGCTGGCGTTCGCGCGGTGCGCTTGTACGACGACGTTCTGGTTTCATGACGGCTCATCTTCAGCGACAGGTATGGTCTGAAGCCTTGCGATCACACCGATTTCCACAAACACCAATGGAAGTGTTGGGTCAAGAGTCGTGTCGCTGAAGATCTGTGAAAATACGGTGCGACGTACGTGTGCTATCTGGCCTGTGCGCCAGACAGTATTGAGTGTCTTGCCGCCTTTGGAGGTATCGCATTCGACGAGCGCGACGTAGCCGTCGGTGTGAAGTTTTTCGTGCTCGGGACACAACTTCCAGCCGGTGACGGTCTTGGATTCGAGTACAGGGCGCAAGCGTGTGTGCAACAGGATGTCGCCCGTGTCGTGTGTGATCCCGCACACGGGGCATACGGCTTGTTCGATTGAAACGTATGATTTGTCGATCATGGCGCGCTCTCCAACAGTACAGCGCCAGGCATCATTGGGGTTACGCCGGTGATGAGTAGCGTGTTGCCGTGTGTGTCTGTGATCCATACCTCGTCGCCTTTGCGCGAGGTTCTTTGTAGGGCATCGATGAGTTCGTTGACAGTCATGGGTGCATCCTCTGCAGCCAGCTCTCGCTGTTGAGATCGGCCAGCGCCTGCTCTTCGGTGGCGTAGTAGCCCGAGTCACGGGTGCCGGGCTCTTGATAGCCGTCGGGGTTGTTGTATGCGGTGCCGATGTAGAAACCGGCAGCAGAGCGTAGGACCATGAGGTCCGTGTAGAGGTGCTCGTTGGGTGGATCGAATGATGCAGCGATATACGAACGCATGGGGCTTACTCCTGTGGGGTGATGCCAAGAGCTAGCAGTTGCTGCTCCAGGCGTTCGATTCGGGCGTAGAACGACTTGCGCTCGCTGTCGCAATCGTCGTAGTCCTCGTTGAGGCTGATGTTGGCTTCGTTCTCCAACGCCAGCATGTCGCGGTACATCCGGGCGCGGCTAATGACGTGCTTGAGTATGCGGCGGGTGTTCATGGTGTGATCTCCTTGGAGCAGGATGCTCAACAGGGAAGTGCCCCTACCCGTTTTGGGTAGTGGCTGAAGGGTCAGAGAGATGCGCGGATTTCCATGATCAGCTTGCCGAGGTTGTTCTCGCCGACGCCGAGGCATACGCCCCAGAAGACGTCGCCCCAGGTGTTGCCCTCAATGATGAGATGATTGCCTGTAGCAAGCAGTAGTTCGCGGTAAGGGGTCTGCGCGAATTTCTGCTGTAGCAGATTGCGCATTACGCTGATTTTTACGGTGTCCCAATCAAGCCGCATAGCGACGTAGCGACCAGCGCGTTTTGCTGCGCTTGCGTGAGCCATGCGCATGATTTGTTTGCGCTGATCGAGGTTCAATGTTTTTGCAGCTTGATATGCATGCTCCGTGCTTGCGTATGTTTCACCATCCAGTACGACGAGGCATGGGCTGAAGTTGCTAAGCCAGCGGTACTCACCTTGAAACGAAATGATCATTGAAATACCCCAGTGAATGAATCACAAAGCGTTGCTCCTACCCGCTTTTCAGCGGGTAGTCCTTATTTGCAGCGTCGCAGGATGAGCAGGATGGCGAGCGCGCAGCCGATGATGATTGGATCGAGGAGCAGAGTGCCTACGGCCAGGTAGACCGTGGCGATTGAGGTGAGGCAGGCGCGCAAAATCGGGTTGAAGCTGCTCACGATAGAGTCTCCTTGTACGTATCGGGTTACGTCACAACGTCACACGGATTTGGGTGTCGCGGTGCTTTGAAAAGCTCGTCGGTGCGTTTTGAAAAAGCGTCGGTGGTCAAAGATTGACCAGTGTTTAGACGTCTATACGACTTTTTCGGCTGTAAGTCGTTGATTTTACAACGTCACACGGCGAAGCTGAATATGTGACGTAATGTGACGTGGTTTGTGACGTGCTTTTTAGAAGCAATGTATACAGCATAGACTCTCTAAGTACCTAAAAAATAGGTGTTTTATGAAAGTCAAGTAGGTAGCTGATAGCTGTTCAGGATGTAACGTCACAAACGTCACAGGTTGGAAACTGAATGCGGAAACCGGTACCTCTGACGCTCGCCAGCCGACTCAGTTTTGGAGCTGTGACGAAACCTGAACGAAAACACGGACGCTTGTACGTACACGTACATCTGTACGTACTGACGGTGTTTTCAAAAAACAAACGCCTCGCCCGGAGGGCGAGGCGTTTTGCAAATCAGCGTTCGTTGATCATGCATGCGACGTTGGTGACGACGCGAACCACGAGGCCGGCGAGCAGGACGCCGCCGACGATTTTCAAAACGAACAAGGTTTCAGTGCTCATGTGAGTCTCCCGGCAAAGCGTTGCCATTGGCCTTCGGTCAGTAGTTTCCAGTACCGGACGACGCCGGTGTACGGCTTCTCCGGGTCTTCGCCTGGAATGATTTTGCGCTCGTACCCGTACAGATACTTGGCCATGCGAAAGCTGATCGAGAACATGCAGGCCGCGGCCTCGGCCTGGATCATGTTCTCGGTTCCCCAGAACGCGTACATGATGAAGCCGTGCAGCGCGAGATCGTAAAAGCCCATATACCCGACCATGCGGCGTTTGGTTTGGGCTGACAGATAATGGCTAAGCAGCCAGACGCTGAAGAAGCTGACGACAGCCGAAGCGATCATGGTCTGATCCTCTTGGAGATGAGAAGAAAGATGACGCCGATTATCACCGGCGCCATGTCAATCCAGAACTGCTCGTCCATCATCCGAGGATGATGCGCTTCGTGATGTACACCTGGGCGGCGTGGATGCCGAGGCATACCGCGACGAACCCGGTGGCGACATAGCCGACCTTCGCGTTGTCCGACGTAGCCGCCTTGATCAGGCGAGCCTTGAACGAGGGCTTGGCCGGCTTGATGTCGGAAATCTTGGCGCTGAGCTTGGGTGCGGACATGGTGTACTCCTCAAGTTGATGAGCGAGATTGCTCAATGAACCATCGCCCCTACCCATGTGGGCAGAGGCGATGAGGGTCACGCTTGCGCGAACGCTTGCAGTTCGGCAGACGAGACGCTGCGTTTGTCGGGGTGCGCAGCGAAGTAGCGACGGATGGCGTCGTTGCGCGCACTCACCGTGGGGCGCGTGTTCGGCACCTGGGCAGGCACCAGACTCTTGAGACGCTTGATCTCACGCTGGGCGCACGTCAGGGAGTGCGCGTAGTTGGCGGCGAGGGCGCGCAGCTGGGCAGCTTCGGCACGGGAGGCAGCGAGCTGAGCGGTAAGGGTTACACGGGCCATGATCTTCTCCTATGAGCGGAATGCTCAAGAGACGTAGCCCCTACCCACGAGGGCAGGGGCTTGCGGCTATGCGTACTCGGCCAGGATGGAGGGGATCAGATTAATTGCTTCGATACGGGTGGGGTAGGGGCCATAGTTGCCGGTTGCCTCGTGCCCTACGTACCAGCCATCGGCCTCACACCACACGTACATGTCGCCTACTTTCTCGCAGTCCATCACGCACTCCTTTGGTTGGGATACTCAAAAGCAAATAGCCCCTACCCGTGAGGGTAGGGGCTAGATGATCAGATGCCGAATACCTTGTTGAGTGCAACCTTGGCCAATGCGCCAGCGATGATGCCTGCCGAGCAGCCGATGGCGAGAGCGATGGCTACGTCCTTGCCGTTCTGTGGTGCGACGCAAGCCTGGACAGCCTTGTTCTTGAGGTTGGTAGCCGAGGTCTTGAGGGATGCGAAGGTCATGGGATTCTCCAGTTGGGGGTTGTGTTGCACCATTCTTTGGCCCTACCCCCGCCTGGGCTGGTACCGGGGTATGGGACTCCGAAGGTTTTCTGTGGGGGTGCGTGAACCGAACCAAGGGCCGGCTTCTAGCAGTACGGGGGTAGAGAATCTGATATCCAAGAGGTCTAATCATTTTTTCAAAAAACATTGTGTCTATCACTTTTTTCGAAACTCAAAATCATTTTCCCGCCTCGTTTCGCCGCACATTCTATAAAATTTCGTTGCTAGCAGTGTCTTTATAATTTTGTACTCACACCTATTGTATTTCCATTTTTACACTCACATTCTGCTTGCGCGCCGCGCGCGTTTGGAGTAGGGTGCGCCGACGCACCCTATCGGAGCCCGCGAAGATGTCTTCATTCTCAGTAGCCCTCGAAAATTTGAAGCAAGGCCGAAAAGTCCGCCGTACCGGCTGGAACGGCAAGGGACTCACCCTCGAGCTGCAGCGCCCCGACGCGCACAGCAAGATGACCTTGCCCTACATTTTTATTACATACCCGGCCGATTCCCCGAATACACCGGGAGCCCGGTGTCCGTGGCTGGCCAGCCAGACGGACTTGCTCACTGACGATTGGGAGCTTGCATAAAATGACCACGCGGCCGGCTACCATCAACTTCTACATGTACCCCTACGCCTCGTTTTCCGAAACGACGACGCTGAAGGACTCCGCCGGTGTGGCCATCGATCTCACCGGCCGCACAGCGCTGATGCACATTCGTCGGAACATCGACGATGTCACGCCGGTGCTCACGCTGAGCACGGCGGACAGTACGATCATTCTCGGCGGCGCGGCCGGCACGATCGTCCTGGCGTTGAGCCCGCTGCAGACCAGCGCGCCGACCGTAGAGTGGGAGGGCGAGAGCTGGGTCCACGACCTCATCCTGACGACGACCGCGAGCGGCTTCGCCGAACGCACCTACCAGGGCGCCATTTTCGTCATGCCCGGTATCACGAGGCCCGCGCCGTGAGCCCCTCTCCTTCTTTTCCGTCATCCGTCGTGCGCGAAATCGTCGCGAATCCGAACCTGGCGCTGACGAACGCCGTCATCGCGCAGAAAATGCGGGAGCTGGCCGACGAGATTGAAAAAGGCGAGTACGGAGACGCGGTCGAACACGTCGTCAGCATCATTGTCCCGTACCGCGAGCCGATGGTGCGGTCTGTCCTCGGCGCGCGTTGCGCGAAAGCGCAGCTGATCGGTATCCTTGCGATGGCGCAACATGAAGAGCTGACGCGCTAACCTTTCCCGCCCGGAGAAGCCTGATATGTCCGCTGTTCTTGCTCGCGCCATCCAGTTCGCCCTTCGCCCGCACATCAGCGGGAATGTGATTGACCGCGCGCAGATCGCCAACGCGCTGTACCTGTTGCCGCCACCGGAAGGCGCATCCTACAACCCGTTGCTCGACCACGCCGAACAAAACACGCCGAAGGGCTACCGGTTGACGGGGGCCGCGCGCGACCGCCTCGAACGGCTGAGCCGCGCACCGGACGCCGCGGCGCGTCGCCGCCTGCTGCACTCGTTCCGCAACGAGTCGATCCGCACGTTCGAGCCCGACATCCTCATCCTCGACGAGACCTTCGAAGAGGTCGAAAACAGAAAAGGCGTCGTTACATTGGCCCAGCTGCAGGCCGCCGTCGCCAAAGTTCGCCGTCCGCTTACCGAAGAGGACATCATATGAACGCGACCCCGATCATGAACCACCTGAAATCCGAGCTGATCAAGGCATTCAACGCGAGTGGATTGACGAACGCGGAGTTCGCGCGCCGGACGGAGTGCTCCGAGCCGATGGCTCTGCGGCTGCGCGACCCGTTCGAGAACGTGCACCTTGACACGATCAATCGTGGTTTCAAAGCCCTCGGCAAGCGCATCGAAGTCAAGGTCGTGGCCTTGCTGCTGGCCATCGTCCTGCCGACGGCCGCCCTCGCGCAGCCACCGTGCAAGGTGGTCGCCAGTGTCACCATCCATACCTACGACGGTCCCATCGAGATCGACGAGCTGTGCATGACCGTGACCTCTTACGCCAGTGTTCCCGGCGAGCCTGGCCAACGTCTGCACGTCGAGGCGGTGGACTTGGGCGACGGTATTTTCAAGAACGGCTTCGATCCATAGCGCTGGGCGCGATTCCAGTGCATCATCCGCGTCACCGCTCGCCGCACACTGTATAAGAGGGCTTCATGATGGCTGCGTTCAACAAGTTCAACGACTTTGCCGAACAGATCGGCCTGAAGAAGATCGACCTCAACGTCGACACCCTCAAGGTGTTCCTGACGAACGCCGCGCCTTCTGCCACCAACACTGCGTTCGGCACGCCGGCAGAAATTGCCGCCGGCAACGGCTACACGGCGGGCGGCGCTGATGCGCAGAACGTCTGGTCAGAGAGCCCGGCCGGCACCGGCCAGATGGTCTGCACTGACATTGTGTGGACCGCCTCGGGCGGCACCATCGGGCCGTTCCGCTACGCCGTCCTCTACGACGACACCAGCACGGTCAAGCACCTGATCGGGTGGTGGGACTACGGCTCGGCTATCACGTTGCAGATCGGCGAGACCTTCACGGTCGACTTTGATACTACCACTCTGACGTTGACCTAAGACCATGACGATCACAACGCTCGACGGACTCATCAACGCGCTCGGCAACAATTCGAGCCGCGTCGTGATCGACAAGGCCTCTATATCGAACGCCGCGGTCGGCCAGTTCCACAGCTTGTGGCGGGCGACCGGACAGCCGGGGCAGGGCGCCATCCCGACGACGGTGGCCGTTCCGACCTACGCCACGACTGGCGCGATGAACTTCACGCAACAGACGGGGCCAGCGACGACATACATCTCCTATTTAGAGGCTGTCTGCTCCAACAGCGCCGTCACGCTTGAGGTTCACGACCGGCTGGCGCATTCCGGCGGTCTGGTCGGAAACGTCGCGACGGCACAGACGACGAACCTGCCGCTCGATCTCGACAGTCTTCTTGCGACGAACAATCTCGCCGCGCGTATCGGCGACAGCAATTATTCGGACGTGCAGTGGTGGCTTGAGTGGTACACCGACACCGGGGCGACGGCCACGACCGTCACTGTGAACGTGACATACAACGACGCCAGCACCGGGAACCTGACTGCGTTTGCTATTGCCGCAACACGCCGCGCGTCATTTCTTCAACCGCTCAACGGCCTGATACCAGCAGCCGCAGCAGGCAAGTTCATCCGCGGCGTGAACTCGGTTACTTTCACGGCGACGACCGGCACCGCTGGCGCATTGGGCGTCACAGCAACACGCCCGCGCGCGTCGCTTGGATGCCCGTTGGCGAACATCAAGTGGTCCGGCGATTGGGCATCGCTTCCGCTCAGCGAAATCCCGAATGACTCTGCGCTATTCGTGCTGTTGATCGCCGGGACAACCACAACCGGAACGGTGCGCGGCAGCGGCAAGCTGGCGCACGGCTGATCATGGGCGGCATCAACGCCCCTGGTTCCCGATTCGGCTGGCGGGGCGCGCTGGCGCTACCGGCGGAATACTTCGACGCCCCTACAGCGGCGTACACGCTCGCCGCCGACGCAGGCGCCGTTGCCCTCACCGGCGCTGCTGCGACACTTATGCTCGCAGCGGTGCTGACCGCCGGCTCCGGCGGTTACGCGGTCGCTGGCGCGGCGGTCGCCATGAGCGCCGGAAGGGCGCTGGCCGCGGACTCGGGCGGCTACACGCTGACGCCGACAGATGCAGGGCTTTTGCGCGGGCGCAGCATGCCCGCTGACGGTATGGCTCTCACGGTATCCGGCGCTGATGTCGGACTCAGCCGAACGACAGCTGTCACCGCAGACGGCGCTGTGTTTGTTGTCGCCGGCAGCGAGGTCGCGCTCCGGCTCAACCGCGTGATCCGCGCCGACGCGGGCAGCGTTGCGGTGGCTGGTGCCGCGGTAGGCATGAATCTGGGCTTCCGAGCGGTCGCTGATCCGGCGGTGTTCGCGTGGACGGGCGGCGAGGCGTCATTCCGCGCAACGCGCCGGCTTTTCGCTGAGACTGCCTCACTTACATCAGGCACTGTCGGAAGCGAAGACTGTGAGTGCTACGATGGTCCGCGCGTTATCCTACAGGCGTCCCCTACCTACTCGGTCACGCAGATGCCCACCGCACAAGTCATCACGGTCGCCTCAAACACCACGGCCTGCACGCCCCAGCCCATCACGCAGATGCTAGAAGTCGCCCAGTCCTCGCCGACCGTCGAAGTGCACCCGGAGTGCCCACCACCGGTCATCGAGGTCAACACGCCCGGCCCGAAGGGCGACAAGGGTGCGCCTGGCGAGACGATTCCGCCGATCTATTTCTCCTACGGCGACGCGCCGAGCGTGCGCTGGACAGCGACGGACGCTGGACTCTTGACCGGTGTTCGCGTCATCATCCGCGTGGCGTTCAACGGTATCGGCCCGACGATCGAGGTGGGTGTGAACGCCGACGTGGACGCTGCGCTGCCGGCGTTCTTCAACGACCCGACGACCGTGCAGGAGTTCGAGAACACGCCGGACATCCAGATGGCAGCCGGTGATACAATCACATTGACGATTTCGCCCGGAATCGGAGCATCCATAGGCAGCGGCGTGCTGCTGCTAGATTTCCTACCTGATTAACCGGAGATACTGTCATGGCTGGACGTTTTGCAGACCTTCTTGGCACTTTGTATACCAAGTTCCAGCTTGGGATTGGCGGCCCGCAGGTAAAGGGCAACAGCGGGACCGTCGAAGCACGCAACGCAGCCGACAACGCGTATGCCACGATCCGCGCAGCTCTGGTCGAAATCTACGGCGATGACATCATCATCAACGCCGGGGCCGCAGGCTCAGGCGCGGACTGGACCTTCACGATCACCCGCCCGTCTACGGGCATGACCCACGATTTGCAGGTGATCTGGCCTTCTGGCGACCCCAGTGTTGGCCAGGCGGTGACTGTGGCCAGCTTCGCTGGCGATGTGATCACGCTCGGGTACACCACGCTCGCCGCCGGCACCGATAAACTGGTGGTCGACACGACCAGCCTTGCGTTCGGCACGTCGAGTCCGCTAGCCATGTACACCGCTCCCGCCAACGCGGTGCATACGATGTTCCAGATCATCATCGACACCGCGTTCGACGGCACGCCAACGATGTCGATTGGCATCACGGGCATGACGAGTAAGTATGTCGGCACGGGATCAGTCGACTTGACTGCGCCGGCAGGGACGATCTTCGAGGTGTGCCCCGGCGTCGCCGCACCGGGAGGCAGTGAGAACCTCATCACGACGTATTCTGCCGGCGGCGCAACGGTCGGCGCCGCTCGGATTCTCGGCTACTACGCTATCCCGAGCTAAACCATGACTGGTCCCAAAGTCTTTGGGCAGGACGTGCAGGTTCGAGGTTTCCTCGAAGTTGACACGTTCACGGTCAATACGTCGCTGTCCTTGCCGGCGAATCAAATTACACGCGTTTCGCTTGTGAATGGGGCCGCGTGCTCTATCGTTGGCCGCTCTGCGAACAGCATCGGCGCCGAGGCCGACATTGCTGCCAGCACCAACGACACCGTGTTCATGCGCAAAGCGAATGCGTTAGTGTTCGACAAGATTCCAGTCACTGCGTTCGATGTCACCGGCACCCTGGACGACACAAGATTCCTGAATGGCGCCGGCGTTTTTACTAACTCTCTGAACAACACGCTTTACGTCAATGGTCTGAGCACCGCCGGCAATGTCGGTTGTAACACGGTTTACGCCACCAATCTCGACGTCAGCGTGTCGGTTCAACTCCCAGTTGATTCAATAGTTCGGGCCGCACTGGTTAACGGGTCGGCTTGCTCAATAATTGGTCGAAGCGCGAACTCATCTGGCGCCGTGGCCGATATCCCGATGGGCACGAACGACCGTTTGCTTGGCCGTGTATCTAACGTGGTGCAGAGTACCCAACTTACGGCTGGCATGTTCCCGAACAACATCGTTACCAACGCCATCCTTCGCGACAGCCCATCGCTCTCGCTTATGGGTAACGGTAGTAGCTCTCCTGGCGACCCTAGCGACATTTCTGCGATTGGCAGCGGCGACGTGCTGTTCATCGAGAACAGCTCGATCATTTTCGACAACTGGATCAGGCAGCGCCGAAACATCATGCGCGGGTTCTGGGAGTTCGAGCAAGGGAACGGGCACAAGGACGGTACTGCGCTTGCTGATGCGGTCAACATCGTCGGCACGCCCTTTTGGTCGCACAAGGTGGGAACCGGCCTCATCAGTCAAGCTGCTCGAGGCGGCACGTATTCAAGAAACTGCCTCACGCTCGGCATTTATTCGGTCGGCGACCAGGCCGGCTTCTACATGAATGATGTGATTTCATCCGCGAACGGAATCCCAACAAACGCCGGCCCGCTGATCTTTGAGGCAGGCGTTCAATGCAACACCATAAGCGCCGCATCCAACGATTACACGATCAATGTCGGCTTCTTGTGCGACAAGCAGATCGCTGATCGTGGCGTGTTCTTTCAATACGAAAGGGCAACCAGCGGGAATGTGTGGCGGCTGATTGCGAGAGCTTTTGGCACAACGACCACAGTGAGCGCGGCTACCGTTGCTGTTGCGACAGAGTACAGGTTGCGGATCGAGATCACATCAGCGAGCAACGCCAACTTCTACGTGAATGGCGCATACGTTGGTAACGTAACATCGAACATCCCAACCCTCGTGGGGATGGGTGCGACCATGTATCGGACGTCGAGTTCTGCTGGCGCGGTGGCGTACTGGGATGTTGACTATGTCGCCTATCAACTCGCGCTATCCACGCCGCGCTCGGCAACACAGCGATAAACCCACACGCCGCAGGAGTACGTTATGCTGCACACTGCCCTTCACCCATTGACCGAACGCCGTAGGAAGCCGCGAGTGCTGCCTAAGCACTGGCGTGATCTGTTTCCTGGAGGGCCACCGATGCCAGCGACCAAGGACGATATTGCGCGTTTGCGCGGCGTATTGCACATGTTGCAGTCAGAACGTGCTTTCGCCGCTGGCCACGGGGAGATCGCCAGAAAAGAAACCATCATGGCGCTCGAACGCGCCATTGCGTTGCTGGAGGAAGGCGCAGCCAGTTCTCCTGTGTTCTGGATTCTCGGCGCTCTGTCGAAAGCATGGGTGCGCAAGAGCCCGTACCGTTTTGTGCCGATCGACCACGACTTGAATCAGTGGGCGCTGGAGCAGCTGCACGCGCAGCTAGGTAGTGATGAGGCGTCGAATGAAGTCCACTAAGGCTGCCCGCCGTGCGCTCAACCACATGCCTGAGTGGGCGAACGCCTTGTTCGTGTTCGTGTTCACCGGGATTATCGGGTACGCTGCGCACCGGATGTCGGAGAGTGCAGCGTTCGAGCACAGCTCGACCTCGTTGATGCTGGACCTTCGCGCCCGCGTGGCGGCACTTGAATCGAGACCTTGCCCGGAGAGGGAAAAATGAAAAACTGGCTGCTGCGTCATCAGGATTTTCTCGGATGGGCGCCCATGGCGTTTGTACTCGCCATCGGGTCGTGGGTCGCACTCGGCGGCATCGCTGACCGCGACGATCTCATCCGTCGGATACTTCAGATCCCAGTCGCGACGATCTACGCGTTGATCGCGTCAGGCGTCGCTTACCAGGTATGGCGCCGGTGGAGTTACCGGATGTGCGAAGCCGAGCTGGAGGTCTACTGGGCGGGGGCGTTAGCGGGTAACCGAGGCCCCCTCATCATCTACGCCATCAACGCGGGCTTCTACTTATGCGCATTCCTCGCCGTGCTGTTCTTCTTGTACTTCTGGCGATAGCTGGGTGTACAAAGCCGCCGGAGACCTTGGTTGAGGTTGCGGCAGAAACCGAGGTTGCTCAGGCCGAAACGGCTCAAGCCGCTGTGCCGGCGATCATCGCCATTCGCGAAGTCGTCGAAAGTGTGGCGCCGATTGAGTCGGCGACCGCGACACGCTGCGTGGTGCACCCCGAGGCCGTCGACCTCATCGTCCGCTTTGAAGTCACGAGCCCCCAGTACTACGAACTGAAACTGCAGGGGGTCATATGGGCAGGGCTCCACTCAGGCGCTACGTGGGGCGTCGGCTTCGACGGCGGGCACCAGACCAAGGCTTTCATCGAGCGCGCGTGGGAGAAACACCCGCAGGTTGATCGCCTGGCGATTACCTCCGGTGTTATCGGCCTGGCTGCGAAGAACCTGGTCCCGCAGCTACGTGATGTGCGCACGCCGTACCCGATGGCCGCTGACGTTTTCACGCTCGCGACGCTGCCGGTGTACTGCGAACTGGCCAAGCGCGTGTTCCGCAACGGGTGGGAGTTGTTGCCTGAGCGCGCCCAAGGGGCGCTCGTTGCGACGGTGTACAACCGAGGGGCGAGTACCCAAGGGGCGCGGCGCCTGGAGATGGCAATTCTGCAGACGGACTGTGTTCCCCGTGGCGATGTGGCGTGCATCGCGGTGCAGTTGCGCTCGATGCCCCGGCTCTGGGTCGGTACGAACGTGTACGATGGGCTGCGTAAGCGGTACGAGGCAACGGCGAAGCTCGCCGAAAAAACCTGACAGGAGAGTGCCGTGGGTCATTTACTGTTTTTGTGTATCGGTCTCGCCGCTGGCGGCGCAGTCGTCTTCTACAACTACGCGCGAGTCCGCGCCCTCGTGCCGAAGCGGTTCGGCGGTGACAAGTGATCTTCTGGTTGAAGCTCGCGATGGTCGGTGCGCTGGTTGGCGGGCTCGCCTACGCCGGCATTGAGGTGCGTAACGCGTTCGTCGAACGCGCGCAGTTCGCCGCGGCCAACGACCAGCTCAAGGAGACGATCAAGGCGAAGGACGACGCCATCGCGGCGGCTGAAAAAGCGGCTGACGACGCGCGACGCGACGCGAAGGCGCAGATCGACAAGATCAAGGGCGAAGTGGACCTCGCCAATCAGCTCGCCGCTGCGGCGGTGGAGAAAACCAAAACCATTGCGAGGAATCTGGCTCATGCGAACGATGCGATCGAAACTTGGAAACTCAGTAGCGCTGCTGCTGCTGCTGCCGCTGCTATGCCTTTCCCTGTCGGCGTGCTCGAACCGCCAAAAACCGGACCCACAGCCCAAATCGAACGTGATCCGTGTCCTGCCGCCGGATCACCTGGTACAGCTGGTGCCGGAGCCTGTGTTCCAACCTTGAGCGAAGGTCTGCGGCTTTGCACAGCGATGCAGGGCGCACTGCGAACGTGTAACGGCCAACTCGAGCAGCTGCAGATATGGAAAAAAGCCAATCAATGACGTTGAGTGAGCCCGAAGAGCCAGGAGGCGTCGTCGGGCTCACCAACGAGGAAGCGAGCTACGTCTATAACGTAGAGGTGCTCGGTCTGCCTGTGAAAAAAGCGGCGTTGATGGCCGGTATGCCGATCAATCTGGTCAGCAAACCGATCATCCAGCAGGCGCGCACGCAGCTGCGCAAACAGGTCCGCGGCGACCTTCTGTTGACCAAGGAAGATATCGTGCACGGCATGATGGACGCCGTGGGCCGCGCCAAGTTGTTCGGCGAGCCTGCTACGGAAATCATCGGTTTGAAAGAAGTGGCTCGGCTGATGGGTTTCGACCAGCCGCAGAAGATCGACGTCAACGTCAAAGCGACGATCGAAGTGATGATGCAGCAGGCGCGCGGCATGTCGCTCGAAGAGCTGATGGTCGGCGTACCCGGCGCAGGGGAAGTGTTGGATGTCGAGTTCTACGAAACCAAAAAAAGCGAAAATCAATAAACCCGTCAGCGAGCTGAAGCCGCTGAAGTGCCGCGCCTGCGGCGAATTTCGCGTGCTTGATGATTTCCGGCTGTTTACCGTCAAGCCTGCCACCAGCTACATGGACTTCTGCGTGTTCTGCGAGCGCCGCGAGAGCACCGTCGTTTTGTATCGTCGATATACCGGATACGCAACGGCCGCAATCGCGCAAGCCGTCTTCGCGGCCGACCGCACGCCGGCGCTGAATCGCTCGACCGAGCAGGTACGCCTGCTCGTCGAAGCGTTCAAGACCAAGCCCGCGACGAACGAAGAGATTGTCCAGCTTGAGGTACGCCGCCGTGAGCTGGCGCGGCGGAACCTGATCTATTACACAACAATGTTCGTGCCAGGATACAAGCCGGGATGGGTGCACCACGACATCGCGCGGCGTCTCGAGAAGTTCATGCGCGACGTCGAGGCGGGAAAATCGCCGCGCCTGATCATCGCGATGCCGCCGCGGCACGGCAAGAGCCAGCTCGCGTCTGACATCTTTCCGTCGTGGGTGTTGGGGCATCACCCGGAGTGGGGCATCATCGGGTCGAGTTACGCGCAGTCCCTGCCGCTCGACTTCAGTCGCGCGATCCGTGACCGCATGGGCGACGCGGACTACAAATCGATTTTCCCTGACGCGCATCTGCGCGCCGGCGTGCAAGGTGTCGAGTCGTGGAAGACGTCGAAAAATGGCGGCTACATCGCCGCCGGCGTCGGCACCGGCATCAACGGCAAGGGTATGCACATCGGCATCCTCGACGACGCGTTGAAGGACTCCGAGGCGGCCGACTCCGAGACAATCCGCAACAGCACGTTCGCATGGTACAACCAGGTGTTCCGTTTGCGCCTGGCGCCGGGCGGCGGCGTCCTGATCATCGCGACGCGGTGGCATTACGCGGACCCGACCGGCAAGGTGCTCGATATCGAGGCCGAGTTGATCAAAAACGGCGTGCCTGTCGAAGAGCGCGAGAACTGGGACATGATCTCCTACCCGGCGATCGCCGAGCAGGACGAGTTTTTGCTCGCTGACGGGACGATTCGACAAGGGCAGCTCGACGTTGAAGGGGAAGAAAAAGCGCGCCTGCTGCGGCGCAAAGGCGAGGCGCTGCACCCCGAGCGCTACACGCTCAACGACTTGCTCAAACTCAAGCACGGTATGCCGCCGCTCAAGTGGAGCGCGCTGTTCCAGCAGAGCCCCACGCCCGACGATGGTGACTTTTTCAAGAAAGACGACATCAAATACCGCTGGCTCGATCCGGCGTATCGACCGATGTGCAACCTATTCCTCGTGGTCGACTACGCGATCACGAAGAAACAGCGTAGCGACTTCACCGTGGCCGGTATCGTTGCACAGGACAGCAACGACGATATGTACTTGCTCGCTATGCGACGTGGGCGCTGGAAGACATTTCAGATCGTTGAAAACCTCATGGCGCTTATCGAGGAGTACAACCCGACAACGTACGCCGGCGAACAAGGACAGATACACCACGCGGTGTGGCCTGTGATACTGCAGGCGATGGAGGCGCACAAGCCGAAGCCCATTTATATCTCGGTCGACGAGACGCTGGTGCCGATCCAGGACAAGGAGGTCCGCGCTCGGCCGCTGCAAGCGCGCACGCAGCGCGGCAAGTTTTTTCTGTCTTTCGACACGCCTGCACCGCCGGACGACTACAATGTCGCGGTTCGCGAAATGCTCCAGTTTCCGAACGGGTTGAACGACGACTGCGTGGATATGCTGGCGTGGGGCGCGCGTCTAGCGCAGAATCTGTCCTTGCCGAGCCCGCCCGTGTTCCACAATCGTCCGACGAAGAGCTGGAAAGATGACCTTAGTACTTCCGAACAGCCTACCTCTTTCATGGGCGCTTGATCGATGAGCCAGACAGCGAAATACCAGTACGAAAACTACCGTTACTGCATCGACAACGGACATCTTGATTGGCTGCTTAAAGCCGAGACGTGCTTCAATTTCTGGCGCAGCCGGCAGTGGGATGAGGCGATCAAGGCCCAACGCATCCGTGAAGGGCGTCCAGCTTTCACGTTCAACATCATCGAATCGTTGATTCGCGCCATGAAGGGCATCCAGCGCGCGTTGCGCAACGACGTGCGCTTCGCGCCAGTGTCGAATGCGTCCAACGAGTCAGCGCTCACGCAAGACGCGTTGTGGATGCACATTCAGAACCAGAACAACCTCGACTTTCTCGAAGCGGACATCTACGAGCGCGGACTCATCATGAGCCGGGCGTACTACGAAGTGCGCGTGTCGACTGACAAGTCGACGCAAGGTGACGTAGTTATCAAGCCGCGGCGCAGCCGCGACATCATCCTCGATCCGACCGTTGACGAATACGACCCTGACGACTGGCCCCAGGTTATCGACCGTCGCTGGGTGAGCTACGCCGATATGGTGCAGATGCACGGAAGAGAGAAAGCGAACGCCGCGCGGGCTATGGGGTCGCCGAATTATTTCCAGTACGAAGACGCGCTGTTTGCCGAAGACCTCATGCGGCAACCGTACTTCGCACACGGGCAAATGGAAGAGAGTCAGTACGCGCGCGCGATGTTGCTGCTCAGTCGACAGTACAACGTGTACAAGAACAAGGACGTCTTCATCAATCTGCAGACGGGCGAGACCAAAGAGATCCCCGAGACATGGGACCGCAACCGCGTGTCCTTCGTGCTCGAACGCGCAAACCAGATGATCCCGAACAGCGTCGGGACGATCAACCGGAAAGTGAAGACGATTCGGTGGTGTGTAACGTGCAACGACGAGGTCATGCACGACTCTGACAGCCCCTATTCGCACTTCACCATCGTTCCGTATTTCCCGACGTTTGTTGAGGGCGAGACGATGGGCGCCGTCGAAACGCTGGTCGATCCGCAGCAGCTCTACAACCTGATGACGAACAGCGAGATCCACATCGTGGCGTCAACAGCGAACGGCGGGTACAAGGTCAGGAAGGGCAACCTGAAAAACATGACGCCGCAGGAGCTGGAGCGCAACGGCGCGCGAACGGGGTTGGTCATCGAAGTGGACGATGTGGCCCAGCTCGAAAAGTTCCAGCCAAACCAGCTCCCTGCTGGCCACGACCGGCTGAGTTCGAAATCCGAACAGCTGATGCGCAACATAGCCGGCGTGTCGAACAGCGGCCGCGGTTTTTCACGGGACGACGCGTCGGGCGACAAGGTCACGCAAGACCAAGCTGCGCAGGACATCAATTCGGCGTCGTGGTTGTCAAATCTGCATCGGTCCAAGCATATGCTTGCGCGCCGCGTGCTCGACTGCGTGCAGTCTCACTACGACGGGCATCGCGAGTTCATGATTACGTCGGGCTCTATATTCGCGCCGAAAGCGAAGAAGGTCGAGATCAACGACGGCTCGTTCGTCAACGACGTGACCAGCGGCGAATACACAACGGTGCTCGTACCGTCGCCGTCGCGCACGTCCCTGTCGATCGAAGACTTCGAGCTGGTGATGAAGCTGCGCACCGAAGCCGGCATCCAGTTTCCCGACGAACTGCTCATCGAGCTGTCGCCGGCGTCGAACAAGGCTGCGCTCATCCAGGCGCTGGATGGTCAATCGGGCGACCGCGCCAAGGCAGCACAGGAAGCGGCAGCGGCACAAGCCGAAGTCGAGCTGGGGCTCGGACGCGCCAAGATCGAGAAAGAGAAGTCAGCGTCCAGCCTCAACTCCGCTCGCGCCGCGAAGTTCGCCGTCGAGACCGAGAGCGACCCGGATGCGGCGTACGAGCGCGTCGAACAAGAGCGTATCCAGGCAGACCGCGACGAGTCGCAGGAACGCTTGGCGATTGACCGCGAGCGCATCGCTATGGAAGAGCGTAACAGCCGCCGGCAGACTGCGCTCGAGCTGACGAAGATCCACAGTCAGGAAACGATCGCCGCGAAGAACAACGAGGCCAAGGTGAAAACCGCGGCCATGAAACCCAAGCCGAAGCCGCCCACGAAATCGGGCGGCAAAGCAAAAACCCCCGCCCGAAAGAGGTAGCACCATGAACACCGCTGATGATGCTGACGACGTTGTCGTCGACCCCGATGCTGAGCTGTTTTCACCGGAAGCGCTTGCTTTGCGCGACGCGATTGCGGCAGATGCCGCCGACAAGGACGACAAGGACGACAAGGACGACAAGGACGACAAGGACGATGCCGACGACAAGGACGACAAGGACGACAAGGACGACAAGGACGACAAGGACGACAAGGACGACAAGGACGACGAGGACGACAAGGACGACGAGGACGACAAGCCGCGCAACGCCGACGGCACGTTCAAGGGCGACAAGTCGAACAGCGTAGCTCGCGCCAAAGCCATCAAGCAACGCGATGAGGCTCGTGCCGAGGCTGCTGCGCTCCGTGAACAGTTGGCCGCCGCAGCTAAAACTTCGGATGCGACCGCGGACGCCAAGGCGAAAGACGAGCCCGCGCCTGATCCTCGTCGTGTTGCGATCGACGCCAAACTCGACACGCTGTACGCGCAAGTCGAAGAACTTCGCGCCGATGCGAAAACGGCCGACGCCGCCAAGGTGCAGCGCGAAATCGATACGCTGAATCGACAGCTCAACGTGCTCGACGCGGAAGAGATCTCGGTGCGAACGGCCACCAAGGTCACCGCCGCATCTCACCAGCAGCAGCTCGTCGCGGCTGACGATATGCGGTTCAACGCGTATCTCGATATGGTCGAAGCGCACGCGCCGGAGCTTGTGAAAGACAGTGATGACTACGATCCCGAAGTCGCCAAGGAATTTGCGCTGCTACTGCACAGCTACGAAAAAGGCGGTGGCTTGTCGGGCTCGCAGGCGCTGCGCAAGGCGTCGATCCTGCTGCTCAAGTACGACCCAGCGGCGGCGGCTAAGCCTGGCAAAGTCGAAACCGACAAACTTGCCTCGACGGAAAAGAAACCGCGCAAACAGGATATCGGCAAGGTGGTCGACCTCAACAAGCGCCAGCCCCCCGACGTAAGTGATCGCGGCGCAAGCAAGGATGCGCCCGCGATCGATCCGCGCAAGCTGACGGATGAAGAGCTGTTCGCGTTGCCTGAGAAGAAACTCCTGGAGCTGCGCGACGGCGGACTTTTCTGACGGTTTTCAACCAAGGGGCTTGCATTTAGCTCGCCCTTTGGTTTACTGTTCGTGCACCGTGCTCCGAGCGTCAATCGGAACGTCCAACGGAACGCATCCGTTCTTCGCTGGCTCAAGCGTTACTTGAGCGAAAAAAAGATGAGCCCTTCCTGGGCATTCCTTATTTTCCACAGCGGAGTATTTCGTCATGGCTTCAACCAATTTCGCCGCCCAGACCGAAGAGCAACTGACCGTCTGGGAGCGCCAGTTCTGGCACGAGACCATCAACAAGACCGAGTTCGCCATGTTCATGGGCACCGGTCCGGGCTCGATGATCCAGAAGATCACGACGCTCAAGCAGGGCAACAACGGCGCTCGCGCGGTCATTACCCTGATCAACGAGACGCTGAGCGACGGTGTCGTCGGTGACAACCCGCTGCTCAACAACGAGTCGGCGATGTCTTCGGACGAGGAAGTCATCAACATCGACCAGTGGCGTGACGCTCACCGTACCACCGGTGAAATGAACGACATGCGGTCGCTGATCAACTTCCGCACGGCCGCCCGATTCTCGCTCAGCAACATCGCTGCTCGCGTGCTCGACGAGCTGATTTCGCTGACCCTGTCGGGCGTCGCGTACACCTTCAAGCCGGACGGTTCCACCCGCGTCGGCTCGCAGCTCCCTCTGCTCGAGTTCGCGGACGACGTCAAGGTTCCGACCGCCAACCGTCACTACCGATGGGACGTCGCCACCGGTCTGACTGCTGCGGACACGTCCCAGGTCGCCATCGCAGATACGCCGAGTTGGGAAATGCTGGTCGACCTGAAGGCCCGCGCTGTCGAGTCGTTCATTCCGCCGATCCGCACCGAAGACGGTGTGCAGATCTTCAACGTCTTCATGTGTCCGCGCGGCATGGCGAAGCTCAAGAAAGATACGGACTTCATCGCTGCGTGGCGCGAGGCTGAAAAGCGCGGCGCGGGGAATCCGCTCTTCAAGGGCACGCGTCACGGCGGCAAGCAGGGCATCCTGATCGACGGCCTCAACATCCTCGAGTATCGCCACGTGTTCAACACGCTCGGTACGGCGACGAAGTGGGGCGGCGGTGCGGTAGACGGCCAGCGTGTTCTGCTCTGCGGTGCCCAGGCGCTCGGCTTCGCCGACATCCAGCGTGCCCAGTGGCGCGAGGAAAAGATCGACTACCAGAACCAGCACGGTATCTCGATCGGCAAGAAGTTCGGCCTGCTGAAGCCGCAGTATTTCAGCACCCATACGCAGACGACGGAAGATTTCAGCGTCATCTGCGTCGACACCGCCATCTGACCGGAGCACTGACATGGCCAACGAAAAGATCATTGCCCGTCAGTACAACCTGTCGGGCGTCGCAAAGCTCACGGTCGCGAACCTCGGTGCCGGCAACGGTGTCGACTTCGTTATCCCAGCGGGGGCGCTGCTTCTGCGTGCAGGAGTCATCGCGTCCGTCGCGTTCGATTCCGGCACGACAGCCACGGCCACGGTGACCGACGGGACGACCGTGTTCGTCAACGCACAGGACATCAAGACAGCGGCGGGTTTCGAGACAGCTGCAGTCGTCGGCAAGTACTACCCGACGGGCGGCACGATCTCGTGCAACATCGCGGAAACCGGTACCACGGCCACGGCTGGCGAGTGCGTGTTCTTCATCGAATACGTTCGCCTCGGTAGCCAGGCTGAAAACCAGTTCTGACCACAGGTGGGTAGCCTGTAACTCAAGGCGGCGGGGAAACCTGCCGCCTTTTTTCTAACACCAACCCCGATAGGTGATATATGCCCAACGTGAAAGCTGCAAAACAGGCGAAGACCGTCAGCATGATCTCGCTCCGCGATGTCTCAGTACCGTCTCTCACAGGCCATATCGTTCGGTTTGAAGCCGGCGTCGCTCGTGACGTGCCGGTGCACATGGTCGACGAAGCCATGAAGCTGGGCTGCGCGCCAACGGACAGCGTCAACCTGCCTTCCGATAGCGAGCTGGGTCGCAAGGCCGTTGACTTTGTCGGTACGCTGCGCGACTCGCTGTTGTTCCTCGCGTGCAAGACCGTCGCCGAAAAGAACGACTCGGCTGACTTCTCTGGGACCACGCCGAAGGGCGAGGTGCTTGGCGAGATCACGGGGTTCCGCGTGACCGCGAAGGAAGCCACGGCCGCGTTCCAGGTGTACATGGCCGCGCACAAGTCGGGCGAGACGCCCGAGCTGCATCCCAGCGCCGACAAGATCCTCATGGTCCAGCAGGCCAATACCAAAGCCGAGCTTGTGGAGCTGGCTGAGCTGTTCGAGTTTCCCAAGGAAGAATGGACGTCGAAGACCAAGTCGGAGCTGCATGAGTACCTGCTGGCGACGTTGCGCGAGGGCTGAGCGTGGCCACTACCACAGACGAGCTGCTGTCTGATTTCCGCGAGGACGTCGCCGACCCTCTCGAGGGCATCGACGCCTCGCACCCAGACAGTGACAGTCTGTGGAGCAACGCCGTTATCTACCGATACATGACGGACGCGTGCGATAGGCTCGCGCGCGACACCAAGAGCCTGATCAAGTTGGCCACGTTGGCCTTCGAGATTGGGCAATCGCTGATCTCGTTGCCGCGGCACATCCTGCACGTTCACAGCGCGCGGTTGTCGTCGAACAACCGCGAACTGAAGCCCCACAACGTCGACGATACGTCGGCGATGGCGATCAGCGACTACGGCATTCGAGCTAGCAGCTTCTCTCAGCTGTTCGACACGCATGGCGAGCCGCGCGTGTTCGTGCGTGACTACGATCAGCGAGGCATCCGCCTGGCGCCGATTCCGCAGCGCGCTGACGCGATCATCGCACAGTGCTCGATGGTTCCCGCGGTACCGCTGAGTGCGGGCATGATGCTGCCGTTCCTCGAGCGCCCGGACCAGCACTTGATACTGCTCTACATGAAGTACCTCGCTTATCGAAAGCAGGACGCAGACACGTACGACTTGAAGCGTTCGAGCGAGTTCAAGGCAGAGTACGATGCGACCGTTCTCGACCGCGAGCAAGAGATTCGCAATATCAGACGCACGCCCGGTGTAGTGCGGCCGGACCTCTGATGTGCACCAAGATGCGCCTGTCGGCCACAGTGCTACTGGTTCTTCCGTTTCGGGCGCGGCGAGCACCGTAACACGGCCGACGGGCGCAACCTTTACGGAGCGATAGATGAGCCGGTTCGACGATCGTGAATCAGTCTCCTTCGGCCCGTGGCCCTTCGGGTCGAACAACCTTGCGCGCGAAGATTCGCTTCCGCGCGGTCATTTGCGCTTCGCGAAAAATACGGACATCTACCCGTCAGGCAAAGCGCGCGAGCGCCCTGGGTTTACGCTTCGTCAAGCGGTGGTCGGCGACTCGTTGTGGTCAGACGGTTCGCTCCTGGTGTACCGCGCTGACAACGAGCTGCGCCGGTTCGATCCGCAGACAAACACGTCGACGACCTTGTTCTCCGGCTTGTTCCCGGCAGGAGGCGATCTGGTGTACTGCGAGACGCCGCAGGGCATCTACATCTCGGACTCGCGTGATGCGTGGCACCTCGATCCGTATGCGCTGACCGTGCGTCCTTGGGGGCTGCTGCCACCGCAAGGCCCGCCGATGTGCGCGGCGTCGAACGACGGGGGTTTGTTCGCAGGGACTGTGCAGGTGGCCATTACCTACAGCATGGCCAGCGGCGAAGAGTCAGGGGCTTCACCGGCAGTGAGCACGCTCATTCCAGCGTTTGGTGGGGTGCAGCTGTCCAGCATTCCGCAGCCGATGCAAGCGCACGCGGCGAGCATCAACGTCTACGCGACTGCGCCCAACGGCACAGAGTTCGAGTGGGTATCTCGACTGCCTGTCGGTACGACGTCCTATCTGGTCGGCACGGGGCCGCGTGGGCGTGTGCTGCAGTCGCAGTTCTACACCAGCATGCCGGCGGGGCAGTGCGCGACCGAGTACAACGGCGTTCTGTATGTGGGCGTCGGTCGGCTGCTCTTGTGGTCGCCGCCGCTCTGGTACGGGCAGTGCGACATGGTCGACAACTACATCGAGTTCGGCGCGGACATCGACATGATCACGCCTGCAGGTCCGCGCGCAGGCGGTGGCGGTGTGTTCGTGGCGGCTGGGCGCAAGACGACGTTTCACCCTGGCGCGAAGCCGAAGGACTTCAAACAGGTGGACGTTGCGAGCGGCGCGATACGTGGATCGTGCGCGCGCGTACCGGGCGACATGTTCAAGATTCAGGGCTTGCCGAGCTACGAGCTTCCACTGTGGGTCGACCGCGACGGCTTCCTGACGCTTGGGCTTGCCGACGGCACGACGCTGCGCCCGACCAGTGATCGGTACGTGATGGAGCGCGGCGAAACGGCAGCGACTTTCGTGCGAAGTCTGCGCGGCGTAAGTCAGTACGTGGTCACCATGCCGGGGCCGACGGCGAAGAGTGCGATGGCTTTCACCGACGCCGCCGAAATGACACTTATCCGCCGAGCTGACCCATGCTGACATATACGAAAAAAGTGACGCCCCCTGACGCCGCCGCCTATGACGCCGAAGTGGAGAAGAGGCGCGAGCTGTGCGGTTCGTGCGAGAATAAGACAACGGTAGCCGGGGTTGATCTGTGCTCGCTGTGTCTTTGTGTGATTCGTGGTAAAACTGCTTTGCGCGGGGCACATTGCCCCATCAATAAATGGTGAGGGCAATATGAAAGACATCATCCGGCACTCTGCAGAGTTTCTCCGCGCGCTTCGCAACAAGCGCTTCGAGTCTCGTCCTGACGGCAGCATCCTGCTCGCCGCGCAAGGCATCGTGTTCAAGGGCTTCGGCGGAATCCGAAACATCACCGCCAACGAGCCGTGGGAAGAGCACCAGAACGTGGTGACTGCGCAGGGCATCGGTGTGGTTCTGGCTTCGGGCATCACCGGCTCGTCCTGGTACTTCGCACCGTATTTCGCTGCCGTCACTCCGGTGGGCTCGATCACGGCGGCGAACTTCAACTCGACGCAGACCGAGTTCACGAACTACGACGAAGCCACGCGCCAGTTGTGTGATTACGCAGACCCGGTGGCGGGTGTCATCACGAACGCGGCGGCCGTTGCGACCATCACGATCGCTGGCGGCGCTCAGACGGCCATCTACGGCTTCGGTATCATGTCGGTCAGTGGTAAGGGCTCGGGCGCTGGGGCGTGTCTCGCGGTATCCCCGCTCGGTTCTGGCCGCACCGGGCTGCAGGACGGCGACGAGTACGGTCTGAAGCACACGATCACCGGTGTGAGCGCGTGATATGTCGCACCGCTCTACCCGGCCAGCGCGGCTAGTCTTTACCGGCAGCCGCCTGGCGGGGGAGCGGTTCGTTCCGTACGGCCGAGCGTTGCTTGGTGAGGTCATCGAGTCCGCGGGCTTCAACAACCTCGATACTCACAGCATCACGCGGCGGGTAGGGCCTGCGACGATCAAAGCGTGGTACAGCTTTGGTGACGCGCAGATTTCGATCGACGTACCCTTTTCAGGCAGCGGCGACGGAGACGACGTGTTGCGCACGGTCGCCGCCACCTGGTACCCGCGCGGCTTCGCGCTTTATCCGGTCAGCGATGCCGGCAAGGGCGGCTGGGGCGTGCCCCTGCTACCCGTGGGCGACGATCTGTTTGCGCCGGCGAACCTGGCGCCCGGATTGGATACGACGCGCTGGACGCCGGGCGGCCAGCTTGGCGAAGTGCTGTTGACACAGGTGCCGGGCGCGGGCTACCCGGGGAACAAGCCGCTGGAGCTGACCGCTCCGGGCATACAACACCCGGTGTACGGTCTGCGTACGCAGGCAGTTGCCCCTGATCCTGCGACGAACTGGCAGGCGTATCGCATCGAGTTCTGCGACTACTCCGTCCAGTCGCCGCAGCCGATGGTGGGGGACATCCGGCGCGACACCGTGTTCAAACGCGAGATTTACCGGCTGGTCAACGAGCATCGGGTTGGAATCAGCCGAGATCCGTTGATGCTACCCGTGCGCGGAACCTACGATTCCGCGCAGGCTACAGCAGAGTGCATGTCGGCTGTGCGCGTGCTTGGCCACTTCTACGCAGGATTCCCGCCGACGTACCGGACGCCAGGCGACCGGTTGAACCGCGATGCGGGAGTGACGTTTCTGTATCCAGGCGATGTTTATGACGATCGCAACGAGGTACTGAACGGTGGCGAGAACGCGCTGGTCAATGCCGACGGGTCATTGTCCGTCGTGCTGGGCGTTGACCCGGTCGGAGCCAACATCACCCGCGTGGTGCCGCGAGGCCCCTTGCCGCCGCAAACCGCCATGGATATGTGGCTGGACTCGCCGGGCCACCGGTTCAACATCGAGAACGTGCTTTGGGACTTCGGAAACGAACGGGGGTTGTCGGCCACAGCGCTTCGCGTCGGGGCGAAAAACAGTTTCTATGTGCAGCACTTTGAGCGGCACGTGGCATGGCTGGTGGCGGGAAACTGCCAATGGCTGTCCGCCCACGATGAGGTGCGCCCGCTATCCTGGTGGAGCTACAACACGGCCAACCTCTCATGGGAGACCTGGCCGATCCGGATGACCTTCAACTCCGAGACTTTTACATCCACGTTGATAGCGGGGCGTACGTTCACTGTCGAAGTGTCCGGAGCCCACATCGCATCGATCGTCTACACTGAGCACGCCCCGCCCAGTTTCTGGCCGCTGGATCGCCGCACGCGACTCGCGCTGTCGCCGTACGTCTATTCGCGCGGGCGCAACATCGCCATTGCCCCGCATGGCGGCCTTGTACTGTCGGCAGCGGTGCAGAAGATCGCGGGCGCCCCGACGATTTATCGCTTGATCGCGCTGGTGCACCACCACGCCGATCAGAGCGAGGCGCCACTGGTGGACGGCATGACCTCGGCGTTGCGTGTCTGGTACGTGGATATGCCGCACGACATCGACGCGGCTGCGATGCCGCACGTGGTGGTCCGCGGTGTGGCCGGCGAAGAAGACCACGCGACCTGGGACTGGCTGGAACTCAACAGCCCGTACTCGTGGCGCGGCGGGGCGCTGGTGGATGTTGGCGGTGACGGCACGCTGCTCAAGTACACATCGCTTTGGCGGTTCAACCCGGCCGGCACAAAAGCTATCTGCCTGCGCGATTTCGGCGACGTGGCGGACTACACGGACGAATACGCAAATGGCGCGGCGGCCCCGCCCGGGGTCGGCCTGTTCATGCCGGCCCCGTTCGGCGTGTTCCCAGGCGGCCAACTGGGCACATTCACGGGCGGGCGCCGCTGCAAGTATCTGGAATTGGACGTTTCCGACATTGATTCGCCCAGCCTGTTTGTGTCCGCTGTCAACGCTGGCGGGCCGGCGCACCGGGTGATGCCGGACTACGCACCGGTCAATACGGACAGCAATACGGCCTGCGTGTGGCTGCGGCCGCTGGCGGCGGACTACGACGCGGCAGGCGAACCCATTTTCGCGTTCAATGTGGTCGTCAGTTTTCCGGGCTCCTACGTCCACACGACCGGCGTGATTGCCAACGAACGCCACGGCGTGCACTTCGGCGCGTGGGATGCTGTCTACGGCACTGCTGTAGCGGAAACCACCTGGTACTCGACCGTGGTCGCTCTGCCGGGTGAGGATCTGATGGCAACGCTGCCATCGGTACTGAACGTACGGGACAAGGTGTTCGCTGTGTGCGGATCTCCGTGCATGGCAACCGATGCCGGCCCGAGCGGGTGGAGCACGCCGGCTGACGCGAACTATCCCACCTACGTGGCCCACACGGCTGCCGACATCTACCGCATCGCTACCCTCTCGGTAGAGTGCCTGGCCTGCCAACAGGTACCGCCGGAGTACACGCTGCGAATGTACCGCCAAGGCGAAATCATCGCCACGAGGCTCGTATCGAACAATGACCCGACATCCGGATACCTGCTTCACGACCGCCGTTTGCTGCCAATGTGCAACTGGCGGTGGATGCCGTGGACGGTGCACTCGGCGCTGAATGCGACGTACGCCGTCGAACCGAGCGGGGCGTGGGCCGCTACGCTGCAGTACCTGCCGCAGGCTGATCTTGGCTACACCTTCCACCCGGGCGGAGACATCAACTCGCCTCCAACGTGCTATCTCGGCATGGACTACGGCGGGTGGGACAACAAGTGTTTCAGTGGATGTGGCTACCCCTTCAGGATCGGCAGCAACGCGGCACTTATTGACGCCGCGCTCGCGTTTGATCGCGGCGGTGCCATGGTTGCGAGTTTTGCTGGTCAGGCGGAACTGGCCAGCCTCATGCAAATCCCCGGGGCCAATCCCCGATCCCTCTACGCGCGGGTGCTCTGATGATCGAATCCAATGCGCGGTTGTTCGGGCACCAAAGCCTGCTCGGCGGCGCTGCCCCGTATTGGGGCAGCGGCGATAACCAGTGCTACAATGCCTGCGGTGAAGGCCGCGACGCGACCGATTACAGGCTTTGCGGAATCAGCGCTCCCCGGTCACCGTATGTGAGGGTCGTATGATCAGAGTGTCGACTGGGTTCAAGCGGGCCTTCTACGGAGGCATCAACTTCTCGCAGGCGTTTTTGAGCGGGTGCATCGAGCTGCTTGACGGCGACATGCCCGCTTCGCCCAACGATCCGCCTGTCGGCACGGTGATCGGACGCATTACGCGCAACGGTGGTGTATATACACACGGGATGCCTGCAAACTCTCTGAACTACGAACTGAACTCCTTCGGTGAGATCCGCAAGCCCGCGGCAGATGTGTGGGTGTTGAGCGGCCTGGCTGCAGGTACCGTCACATGGGGCCGCGTATTCAGTGGCGCCGATTCCAAAACGCTGTCGGTCACGGACGCGCGCATCGATTTTCAAGTCAACCCGCTCGATGGCTCGGGCATGCACATCACCGACGCAACGCTGGGTGTTGCCACGCAGCGCGAGGTAACATTCTTCCTACTGGGCATTCCGCCTTTCTCGTGAGGTCACCATGAAACTGTCGCTTGCACTCAAGACTGCGCTTCTCGGTACGGGGTCGCTCGACTCCGTTCTCAGTGGCTTCTTCATCTACATTTTCAAAGGCCCCGTGCCGGCTACGGCCGACGCCGTGCTCGATACGGTCGGCACGCACACACAGCTAGCCGTGATCTCGCTGGCAAGCGGCGGCGTCAGTGGCGGCAACGAGCTGACGTTCGGGTCGGCAACTGCCGGCGCGATTTCGAAGGGCGCAGGTACGTGGTCGGGTCCGATCGATTCGGATGGCGCGGACGCCGCTACTGCTACACACACACCGACGTTCCTGCGGCTGTGTAACGGCTTGACCGACACCGGGCGCACGCTCGGCAGCGGTACGGATCTGCGCATCCAGCTGACGTGCGGCAACACCGGCATCTACGAGATCTACGTTCCAGACATGGTCGACGACGGCGCGGCGGGCAACACGCAGGGCTTCAGCGTGTTCGATATCCGCATCCCTGATACGTCGCCGTCTTGATCGGAGCGCCTTCATGGCCTACGTCAACATCCTTAGCCTCCCCGGCGTCACTTATACAATAGTGTATAAGCATGCGGCGGGCGCTGGCTATGTCGCAGCCCCAGTCGATCCCATCACGGTCGCCGGCGGGTGGTTCGTAATCCCGAACCAAAGTGAGTGGGGCTCGTGCGGCATCGAGATCACCAGCTTTGGGATGGGTGTACTGCCGATGGACGGCCGTATAGAGTTCGACAATATCTTGTTCCCGGACCTCGAACCGTACGGCTTCGGGCCAGCCATTACTTCGACCCCACCGAACACAAGCGGCAGCGGATACAGCACAAGCCCCGCGTCAGGCACGCTTGACAGCCTCACTGACGGTACGTTTAGGTATTTCAACCTATCAGCTGGTACGACCGGATCTTTTGCTGGCGGGGCGTTCAGGGTACTTCTGGATGGCTCGTTCCCCCCACCGGTGTTCTGGACGGACTTCGACGGCACGTACGAAGACACGGAACTGCACAAACAAGTACAGCTGGTATCGCACCCGGCAGTGGCTGCGGTCGCCGCAGTGCCCCCGCTAGAGGTATGTACGCCTGACCCACCGGAAGTACCAGGGCCTGGGGGCAGCGGACTAGGAGGCAGCAGTTCTGGCCCTCCGTCGGTCGACAACCCGCCACCGCCTGGGGAGCCGCGCATCCGGTGTACCGATTTAGGCAACGGCCTCACATGCTGCCGCGACCAGAACGGCAATCCTATCGGAAGTGGGTGCGGCTGATGCCGTGCAATACCATACCGGGGGTCGTCGGCGTCGAAGGGCAGGACGCCTACATCGAAACCGTGCTCATCGCCGGCTGGAACGCGGGCGCCAACAGCATCGACGTGCAGAACGGCGACTGTTATTTCACGTGGGCGGTTAACGATGACATCGTAGGCGGGGTGGCTGGTATCGGCCCTGTCGACCGCTCACCGAACAACTACGCACAGCTCACACATGCGATCCAGATTATTTCAGCGAACGGAACGCGCGTTTGCCAAGTCGTGGAACGCGGCGCATACAAAGGCTCGCTGGTGCCGCTTGGTAGCGGCGCGGCGCTGTATATCCAGCGCGCGCGAGGCATCGTTGAGTATCGTGTCGGCGGCACTCGGATCTACACTTCATCCACGCCGTCTACGGGTTCTATCCGTGCCGGCGGCGTTCTCTACCTCTCCGGGGATCTGATTATCTGATGGCTGAGTTCGAGCCCCTCGCGTCGCCGGTAATCACGTTCGAGTCCGAAGCGGATTGTCGGCTGCAGTTTTCTGCGTTCGGCGGCGACCTGGGCGGGTTCGCGGGTGGGTACGTCGAACTCGTGCTCGAAGTGGACGCCGAGACGTCGGTAGGCGGGGCGGCGGCGCTGCGCTTCGAAGCCTTCGGCGGCGACTTCAGCGGGATGGCCGGTGGATGGGCGTCGCTCGCGTTTCGCGGCGACGGCGTGGCCGGTGGTTTTTTGCCTGACGCGGCGTTCGGCGCTGGCAATCTCGCCTTCGAAGCGTCCGCGACGCCTTTCTATATCAACTTCGGCGGCGGGGAAGGCGACCTGGGGTACTCGGCGTTTGGCGGCGATTTCGGCAGCGGCGCAGGCGGATGGGGCGAGCTGACGTTGAGCGCGCGCGGAGGCCCCGACGAAATATACGAGCAGAATCCGCTGGTCCTGTTGCTGACGCCGGGGTTCATGTACGCGACGATCGGATATGGTCTGTTCGCCGGCGCGGACGGCATCGTGTTCAGCGGAGCTGCGACAGACGCACTTACGTGGACAGCAGAGGACGTGCTTCAGCTGTCTGCCCTGGCGTCGACGCATATGGCTGCGTCCAACAGCGTCAACGAGACGATCGCGTTCCGCGATACGCCGGCGCTCGTCACGTACCTCGCCGCTGTGAGCGCGGTGACGTTTGCTGACTCTGCGGAAGCGTCGCTGTACGCGCTGCTCGCGGCGGCGTCCATGATGCAGCTGGACGACTCGATCGAAACAACGATGCGGTCCTACGGCGTCGCGGCATCTATGTTCGTCATGGCCGACGCCGGTGTCATGCGCGGCGAACTGGCCGCGATCGACGCGTTCGAGATGTCGGACGAAGCGGTCGACAGCGTGCGCACACTGGTCGCCGCACTTGACACGCTGACGCTGGCTGACGAGTCGGCGGGGAACCTCTACGCATTCGGCTCCGCGACCGACACACTCACGCTCGAAGACGCGACGTCGGGGCTGCTGTCGGGGGCGCTCGAAGCATTCGATACGATCACGTTCTCAGGGATCATCCGACTGCTCGGCGTCGATTACACCGCCTACTCGGTGTCCCTCGACAACCAGGCGGTTAGCGAGTACGAGAACTACAACTTCGGGTCGTTCGCTGTGCACGAAGCCAGCGGCGTTGTCTTCGGTATGGGCGACGACGGCATCTACTCACTGGACGGCCCAACCGACAACGGCGAGCCGATCGTCGGGCGTGTGCGCGGAGGTCTCAACAACCTCGGCACCGCGCTCAAGAAAGCGGTCCCCGCGGTCTACGTCGGGTACACCTCGACCAACAAGCTCGGGTTGAAAGTCATCACGACAGACGGCCCTAGCGGCGAGAAGCGGGCGAACATCTACTCGCTACAGCCTATCGCGAAAGCCGCGACCACTGACGGCCGGTTCTCGCCTTCGAAGAAGCTGCACTCGGTATACTGGCAGTTCGAGCTGCTCAGCGAAGAAGGCGGGCAGTTCGAACTCGACGAAGTGCGCATGTGGCGCATGGTGCTGAACCGGAGAAAGTGACATGTCAGACGGCTTCTTCAACTGCTGGGTAAACCCCAACCGCTCGGCGGAAGAAGTCGGCGATCAGATGACGCGCTTGCGCGAGTACACTGAAATCGCGTTCGACAAAGCGATTCAGATCGGCGAACAGCTCACGCACTACAACGTGCCGAGTGGATCTGTGCCGCTGCAGTCGATCTCGTTTTACGGTTTTCCGATCTCCGATCCGACGAGCTACATCCCCGATCTTGACGAATCGAATCAGCCGATTCCGAACGCCCCCAACGCGCCGAACATAACGCTGCCAGGTGCCCTCGGTAACCCTGGTCCAGCGCCTGATCGCCCGGCGGAAGCGCCGCCACCGACATTCGGTGTCGCGCCGTCGATATACACGCCTGTGTTCGGTGCGGCGCCGACGATCAACTACCCGACGCTCGGCGAGTACGGCGATTACACAGGCGACATCCCTGAGCCGAACTTGCACGCCATAGTGCTGCCTGACGCGCCGGCCATCGACATCGACACTATCTCGTTCGACGCGATTCGCCCTGTGTTCGACGCTGTCGAACCGGACGCGGCCGATTTCAACTACGTCGAGGAAATCTACGGGCAGATTCTGTCCGACGAGATCAAGGCGAAACTGCAGTCGATGCTCAACGGCCAGTCGGGCATTCCCGTGGAGATCGAGCGCGCGTTGTGGGAGCGTGAAGCGGAGCGCGAAGCTGCGCAGGAGTTTCGCGCTGAACAAGAAGTCGTCGAAGACTGGGGCGCAAGAGGCTTTTCGCGCCCGGGCGGGATTGTCAGCGCTGAGCTGCGTCGCATCCGCCAAAACAGCTGGAACCAGCGCAACCAGAAAAGTCGGGACGTCGCTATTCGCACGCAGGAGGTGCTGCTCGAACAGCTCAAGTTCGCGTGCACGAGCGGCATCGCGCTGGAAGACATGTGGATGCGCATGTTCAACTCGGTGCAGGACCGCCGGCTGCAGGCCGCGCAAGTCGCTGTCAACATCTCCATCGCAGTGTTCAACGCGAAAGTATCTCTGTTCAACGCGGAGATGCAGGGATACCAGATCGATGCACAGGTGTACAAAGAGCGCATTGAGGCCGAGATCGCCAAAGTGCAGGTGTATGCCGAGCAGGTGCGCGCGCAGTCTTTGATCGGACAGCTCAATCAGCAAGAAATCGAGATGTACACGGCGCGGCTGTCCGCCGTCGAAACGAATGTACGCGTGTACCTCGGTTTCATCCAGGCATACACTGCGCGGTTGGACGGCGAGCGCATCAAGCTCGACGTGTACCGCACGCAGCTGGAGGCTGAGAACACGAAGCTGCAGGGCAGTTCGCTGCAGGTACAAGCGTTTGGGCAGCTCATCCAGGCTGAAAGCATCAAGCAGCAGACCTATGTGTCGCGCGCCCAGATATACCAGACCAATGTGAGCGCGTGGCAGACCGAGTATCAGGCGCTGATCGAAAAGTTCAAAGTCGGACTTGGGTACGCTGATACGCAGGTGCGCGTGTTCGACTCGACAGTGCGTGGTCTCGAAGCGCAGCTCGGCGTCGTGCGCACTCGTATCGACGAAGTAACCTCGCGCAACCAGGCCAAGGTCCAGGCATTTTCGGCTATCGCGCAGGCTGCCGGGATCACCAACGACGCCACCGCGCGCCGCGCACTCGCGCGTACGGACACGAACCGGTCTATCGCCGAACTGGCGATCAAGGTCGGCGACATCAATATCACTAACACACAGCGCGCGGCGCAGATCAACCTCGAAGCGATTCAGGCCGCAGCACGAGTGCTGGCGCAGATGGCGTCGGGAGCTATGGCGGCGGGCAGCGTGAGCGCGAACATTCAGGACTCGACCAGCGCCGGCGCGCAGTGCAGCTACAACACGCAGCAGACGATCTAGGGGGTATTCACCATGTATCCTATTAACCCGCTGGCGGCGAATAAGCATCTCACGGCCAATTTCGATCCGCGGTTCCCTCAGCAGTCGATCGATCAGGCCAAGGTGTTTGCGCAGCAGTCCCAAGCCGCGGCGAACGCTGTCGGCGCCGCACCAGGCTCGATCGCTGCGCGCGAAAATCCATTGCGCTACGGTTCTGTCGCTGGCCGAGAAAATCCGCAAGCGTTCGGGCAAGACGCGATCCGAGCGCTTGACGCGGTGAACACCGCAACTTCAGCGCTCGCCCCACCGGAACAAGCCCTCGCGCGGCGCGGGATGTCTGACAGCTTCTCGGCAGGCAACTTCGATGCGCTACAATCTGTGGCACTCGTCAAGCGCCGTCCTGCCCCGCGCACGTTCGAATATTGATTGGAGATACCCAGATGGCCGATACAGCTGATCCGAACAACGCAGTCGACCCGATCAAGCCGCAGCCACGCCGCAATTATCCGGCGGGGTACCAGTCGCAAGGCGGTTTGCCCGAGGCGTTGAATGCTGCACAGCCCCCCGCGCTCCCCGCGCCTGTCGATACGGTGCAGCGGCGCGCCAGCACAGGCATCCCGGTGGTCGATGGAGCGATGTCTGCTCTCAACAACTTGAACGCGGCAGGCGCTGACATCGTTGACGCGCCGCTGGGCGCAGTAAACCAGGGTCTGCGCGCGGCGTTCGGCGAGGGCATCCCGAAGTACGACCGCAATGTGCGCAGTCTTTTTGAAGATACGGGAGCCGTCAACGACGCTACGTTGTCGCCGGAACTGCAGCGCCAGAATGGGCTGTTCCAGCCTGCCCCCGCCCAAACACCCGCTGCGGATCTCGCACCTTCCGCACCTTCCGCGCCGATGACATTCGATCCGAGTGCTGTCATCGCTGGCCCCCAGCAATCCGATGGTTTGCCCACCGGAGTGTCGCGCCGCGGCGACGGCATTTTCGAAGGCCGCGGTGCACACGGCGAGCGTGCGTTCGCTGACTCCGGGTACGCGCCGCAGTTCGCCGGCGTCGCCGGTGCGTCGCCGGAAGCGCAGAGGGTGTACGCCTACCGCTTCCAGCAGGATCGTCCGCTAAAGAACGCGAGCGGCTACGATTTCCAGCGTGCGCGCGATGCTGAGATTCAAGCGGCCGGTGAGGACTACAAGCGATACGTCGCTGCAGGCTCGCCTCGCACGCAGGATGGTAGGGGCCTGTCGGAATACGACTTCCTCCAGCGTCGGCAGCGCAACTCACTCGAGAACTTCCTCGACTCCGAAGCGGGCGGCAGCGGTTCGCGCGCCAGTGATCGCGGTGGGCTGTTGTCGGGTGCTGGCCGGCGTGATGGCGCGCAGGCCGATGCCATCGCAGCGAATGATGCGCTGCTGAAGACGGCGCAAGGAAAGCAGGGCATCGAGAAGGGCGACATCGAGATCAACAAGCTGGCAAACGAACGCGCGGATGCGCAGTTCGGAGAACTTTCGAAGCGATATACCGAGAACCCGGATCTCGCACGTCAGTTCGGTCCGGGGGTGTCGCCCAGCGACGCCGCCGCAGCCGAGCTGGCCATGAACATGACGCTTTCGCAGACCGATCCGCTGTCGACGGAAGTAGGCCGTCGCGGCGTCGCTATCCTCGAGCGCATCGCCGGACAGACCAACGCTGACCGCCCGATTTTTGCTGGGCGTGCTGGCGACTTCCCTGCGGGCTCGGCGCCGGCGGCGCTGGAGAACTACAGCGTCGGCAAAAGAGGACTCGGCGCTCGGCTGATCAATAAGCTCACCGGCGACCCGGATTTCGTACTGCAGAGCCCGGCGTTCGACAAGCGCGACGGTAAGCGCAATGTGCCGATCGATCCGAACGACCCGAACGCGGAACGATTCACGAACTACGAGACTGGGTTGCCCGGTATTCTTGGTGGACAGCGCGGGCAAGAGTTTCTTCTTCGGTACCAGGACATCGCAAAACGTCGCAACAAAAAGGAATAACGCGTGGCCACTCAATTTGACTCGCTTATCCCTGACGACGCGAACCCCTACGTTACTGATGCGATGCGCCGTCGAGGCGCACCGATCGATACGACGTTCGTCCACAGCGACGCCCCTGATGGCAGTTTTGAAAACCAGACCGACGGGCTCACTCGCCGTCTGCGGTCTGCCGCGACAAATTTCGAGTCCTACGTGCCAGCGGTCGAAGGACTCGCGCGGCAAGTCGTCGGTGATCAGGAAGGCGCGCAGAAGGCGTACCAAGAGTACGGCGACCTGCAGCAGCGTGCCCAGGCCATCGGCCCCGACGTGCAGACGATGGACGACGTGCGCCGCCGCGGCAGCACGCCGGAAGCCTACGCCGAGTTCGCCGCAACGCAGGCGGTCAACGCCGTCCCTGACATCCTCGCCACCGTCGCCACGGGTGGCTTTGGTGGCGCTGTCGGCGGAACCATCGCTCGCCGCGCAGGACTGCGCGCTGCGACCGCCGCGGCCGAACGACAGGCCGCGAAAGAGGCAGCGCCGGCGCTCGCCGAAGCCGTTGTCAAAGCACAGGGCTCCGACGCGGCTGAGCGCCTGGCACGGCGTCAACTGGTTGAAGAAACGACGCAGCGCACGCTGCGCGACCGCACGCCCGAAGTGCTGGCCGCGCAGCGTGCGACCGAGGAAGCGGCGGTGAAAGCCGGTCAGATTGTCGGCTCGACGGCAGGGCAGTACCCCGGTGTCGTCGCCGACAGCGTCGAAGCGCTGAAGAATACGGACCAGGAAGGCGCGCTCAAGATCGGCGGTGCCGACATCGTCTCGGCCGCGTTCGGCTCGCTGCCGGCTGAGCGTTTCCTCTCACGGCTTGGCGGCGGTGCTGCGCGCCAGGTGCTCGAAGATAGCGCGCGCAAGATCCTCCCCCGCGTGGCGAAAGAGTTCGCCACGCAAGGCGCGCTCGAAGGCGGTGTCGGTGTGGGTCAGGCTGCGATCCAGCTCGCGGGTCACAAGTGGGTCGATGACAACGTCGATCTGGTCGGCCCCGAAGCGTTCGACCGCTACCTCGCCGAAGCGGTGGGCGGCTTCTTCGCCGGCGGCACGATCAGCGGTGTGCACACCGCGGGCGCCGCGGGCGTCGAGCGTTGGAAGGAAGGCGCGCAGGGCCGCGGTGAAAAGTACAACGCGCTCAAAGAGCGCCTGGTCAAGAACATCCGCGCGGCGGGTGCTGCGGCCGAGTCCAAGCTCGGCGATATCCGTGACCGCGTACGCGCCGGTGAAACAGAAGGCGCACCGCGGCCGAAGCCGGGCGACCCGATCAACGCGGACGGCTCGCCAGCGAACGGTGCAGACTTCGTTGTTTCTCCTGACGGCACCACGGTCGCCGCGGGCGACAGCACGCGTGCGAGCGCCGCTGACTTCTTCGCACGCGCGCAGGAAGGGTTGAACCGCGCCGTCGGCGCGGCACCTGGTGTCGCTGCGAAAGCGAAAGCCGGCATCGACTCGATCATCGACCGTTTCAAAAAGACCGACGCGCAGGTGCAGAACGACGAGTCGATCGAAACTGAGAGCGACGAAGTGTCGCGTCGGACGCTCGCGAACATGGTGCGTGACTACGAGAGCGGTGAAATGCCCCCGGAGCTTCAGGGCGCCATGGGCAACCGCGCACCGAACCAGAATCCGATCCAGTTCGAAACCAAGACCCAAGACGTACTCGCGACGATCATCCCGCGCGACCACGCGCTCTGGCAGTACCCCGACACCGCGCAGGCGATGATGCGCTCGGCCGAGAAGATCTTCACCGGCGAAGAGCGCACCGAAACCGATGACCGCCACATCGGTCTGTTGCAGTCATTGGCCCCCGACAAGGTCGCTCGATGGGAAGCGGCGAACCTTGACGCTGACGGCTACGGCGGCGCCATGAGAGTGGCGAAGCGACTCACTGAGAACCGCCGCCTCTCTGCGCGTGAGCGCGCGGCTGAACGCGAACAGACCAACAAGCCGACCGTCGAAGTCCTCGACACACTGGGCAAGACGTTCGACGGCCAGACGGCTGTCACGCGAACTGCGCGCGTGCGCGAGCGTTCGCCGATGGCCGCCGAAGCGACCGTGCGCGGCCCTGAACCGACGTCGACGACCGAGTTCGACGCGCGCACCGCGCGCGACCCCTCGACCGCCGACATCACCGAGACCGATCTCAACGACGCCGAAGCCATCGACCCGCGCGACTCCGACGCCGAGGTCATGGGCGGCTTCGGCAGCGGCATCAGCGAAGCCGACGCCGTCCAGGACTCGCCACTCGACAAACTGCCCAACACCGACCCGACGTCTCGTGAGTACCCGGCGCTTCAGCGCGCTGCGCGTGAAGAGCTGCTGGGCGGCCAGCCCGACCTGGAGACCGGCGGCTTCCCCGGTGGCAACGAGAGCCGCATATTCAAGGAAGGCACGAACGAGAAGCTCTACAGCGAGAAGCTCAACTCGGCGTCGACCGTCAAGACGGACAAGACCTTCCGCATCGGCGGCGTGCAGCGCGCGAAGCTGCTCGAGCTGGGCAACATGGTGCAGTACCAGCGCGCGAAAGAACCAGGCATGGGCGCGCTCGAAGCTATCCAGCAGTCCATCGCCGATCTGAAACTTGCCGGCGTCAACGTCGACCCAAGCACGTTCAGTGAGGGGGCGGTGCGGACCATCAAAGGGTTCACGTTGAGCCGCGCGCTGGAGGAACACCGGAAGCAGCCAAGCGCGAAGACGATCTCCGAGCTGCGGACGCTGATCGACAAGTCCGCCGGGTTGTCCGATGCGGACGTCGTTGCCCGCGCACAGCAGAAGCTGCAGACCGAGACCGTCGGCAAGCTGTCTCGCGCCGATGTAGCAGCCTTGCGCAACACAGCGACCGACGCCGACATCAAGACCAAGGCTGCCAGGGTCAGCGAGGCAGTGGACGCCGCGCGTCAACGCCCGCTGACCAGCGAAGACCACGAGAGTATCGGTGAGTTACAGGCGCTACAAGAAAAGTACCTCACCAACGCACAGGCCGAAGCGCTCGGCGACGCCCAGCGCAAAATGCAGCCGCTCGAAATCAAGACTCCGGTCGGCGTTTTTTACACGGAAAACTTGGGCGACCACGCCAGCATATCGTTCCGCCCCGAAGACCTGTCGAGCAATTTAAACGCAGAAGCAGCCTACGAAAGAGCACTCAAAGCCGGCACGACGAACGCCACGACACTCAAGGACTTCATCGCCGAAAAAGCCGACGCTCGTCCGAACGAACGCACCGAGCGGCAGAGCTTCGACCAGATCCAGTCCAACGCGGTCGAGGACATCAGCCTGCGCGAGCAGGCGCCGCGCGAAGCACCACCGCGCGAGATCGACGCTATCACCAGGGAGAAGGTGACAACGCAGCGCGCCATCGCCGACGTCAGTCTCAACACGACGTACGCCCGTGAAACTACCGGTGCGCGCAAGGCGCGTGTGGCTGCGCGCGAGAGCATCGTCAAGTCACAAGCCAAGATCGCCGAGATCGAGAACAAGCTGGACGACGCGTCGTCGCGGCGTCCGATCAGCCCCGACAAACGCGCCACGCTCGAAGCGATCGTCAGCAAAGGCAGTCGTGCGCACGCTGATGCGAAGTACGCACAAGAAGTAGCGGTCAGGTACGCGCAGAACGCGCTGGACCCTACGGCTGGCGGACCCGGGCGCGACGCCATGTCTGACGCGGAGGCGCGTGAGCACCAGGCGCTGGTAGCTAAAGCCAACGCGCTGTGGACGCCTGACGTACAGAAAACAGACGCAGCGATAAAGGCGCTCGACAATTCACGGCCTTCGGACATAAACCCGCAGAAGCTGCAGGCCCAGCTCGCCCGCGAGAAAGACAGCGTCCGTTTTCAGGAGCGCATTGTCGCTGACGCACTGGTGGAGGCCGGTCGCAAGATCGGCCTGGCTGAACTGAAGCGGGAGCATGACAACAACCGGCTCAGCACGGAGAAGTACGGCAAGCAGCGCAAAGCGTTGGAGGAAGACGACGCCGTTGCCGAGGACTACTTCAAGCGCGCAGATGACGGCGAGTTCGACGGCCGTCCGCACGTTACCGAGGTCGCGCAAGACAAGAGCGAAGTCAAGCGTGAAGCCGACGACGTGGAAGACAAACTCAACGCTGTAGCGAGGGCGCACTTTGGCAAAGAGTGGGCGTACGCCAAAGTCGATAAAGACGGGGTCAACCCGTTCACAGGCAAACCAACGCCTTCCAAAGCCAAGATGTTGTACAAAGCGCTGTCGGCGAAACTGACGCCGCGCGAAGCAGCGGCCGAGCGTCTGCGTCAAGCGGGCAAGCGCAAGGCGACGACGCCCGAGGCGGTCAAGGCCAAGCGTGAGCTGCGCGAGAAATACCTCGCCTACCCCGCCGAGCTGCGCTCGAAACTCGACCTGATCGAAGCGGCGCGTGATGTCGTCGACCAGCTGCCCTCCGGCGACCCGCTGCGCGCGGCGTACGAGAAACTGGCCAAGGCGTCGAACGTACCGATTAACGACAAGGCACCGCGCACGGGCAAACTGGACGGCGCGAAGGACGCCGCTGCGCGCGAGACCGCACGCCAGCGTAGCGAGCGCATCGCCGAGCGTGCGAAAGGTGAGCCCGAGTACATGCGTGCACGCAAACGTGCGCAGCGCATCACTCGCCGTGAAGCCGCAGCCAAAGCCGCAGCGAGCAACCCGGCGGAGAATCTGCTCGACCCTTCGACAGCGAAACCTGACGCTGACAGTAAGCAGCGCGTCAACAGCAAGGCGCTGTCCGACTCGCCGCCCGCGACGCAGGCGGAAGCGCGCGACGCCCGCCTGACTGCGCGCGAGAAAGCGGCTGCGCAAGCCAAGCGCGACGCTGAGAACAAAGGCAAACAGCGCAAGCTGCAAGAACAACTCGACGAGACGATCGACGACGGCGTCGAAGCGGCGACCAATGAAGACGGCGAGCACGACCTCAAAGCGGAAGCCAGCATGCTCAACGCGCTGCTTGAGCGCATGGGGCTTGGCGGACACCCTGTTACGGTCGAGGCGTTGCCCGAGCATCGTCGTACAGGGCCGGGCGAGCCTGGCGGCTCGTACGTTGGCGGCACGATATATATCAACCCGGCGCTGAAAGGGCCTGAGCGCATTGAAGTGCTCGCGCACGAGCTGGGGCACCACGTCATCCGTGCGTCGATCGCTGAAGCGAGCGGCGGTGAAGTGACGGCCAACGAGTTGGGCTATTTCAAGTCTGACGACGTGCTCGAGATGCTGCGCGTGTCGAACCCGGATCTGCACGCGGCGATCAAGTCCGATTTCGAATCGTGGGCCGCGAAGAACCCGGCATCGCGGCGCGTAGTCGACGCGCGCGCGTCGCGCGCTGCGTTCCACCGTGCGCGTGCGCTGCTGTCGCGCAATACGAGGTCGAAAGAGACGACCAACGACCTGTCGATCGAAAAGCAGCAGTACGCCTACTCGATGGACGAGTACATCGCTGACAACATCGCTCGCGCGCTCGCCGGCAAGCACGAGTCGCAGACCGTCATCGGCAAGTTCTTCAACGACATCGCCGCGAAACTGCGTGCGGTGTACGACGCGCTGTTCGCCAAAGGCAACGCCAAGTGGGCGCCGGCGCCGTCCGTCGACAAGTGGGTGCAGGGCCTGTTCGACGCGAACGTGCGCGACGTGTCCGAAGCCATCGGTCAGCCGGTGTCGAAGGAGACGGCGGACGCCGGCATTCGCGCGGCCGTAGAGAACGCGTTCCAAGGCCCCGTCTTCCCCGCCCGTCCGTCGAAACTCAACACCGGCGCACCGCCGCCACCGGGGCCGACGCCGGCGCAGCCCAACACACCGCCGCCGCGCGATCCGAAGAGCTTCCGCGACATGCTGCGTTTCGTGCGCGGCACGCTGCGCACCCCGGAGCGCAAGATCCTTGACCGCGTGCTCAGCCGCGGTGCGGTCGACAAGCGGCTGCAGGAGATCTACAAGGACAACCCCGGCGCGCTGCGTTTGCTCGACGACGCCAAGCACGGGCTCGAAGGCCGCATCGCACTCGCGTACTTCGCCTGGAAGGACGGCAAGCTCACGACGGGGCCAGAAGCGACGAACGCGCTGTTCGACATCGACGACACGCTGCGCTCGGTTCTCAACGTGTCCAGTGATGGCGCGTACGCGCAGCGCATCTTCGACGACATCGCCACCGGGTACATCAGCCGCGTCGAGGCGGCCGGCAAGACCTATGACATCCGCGACCTTGAAACCCGCGCTCGCGGCAAGCTCAACGCCACGCTCAACCATTTCAGCGACATCGCTGAGAAAATCGGTGAACCGTTGTCGAAGTTCTGGGAAAGCAAGATGTCGCGGGCGTTCAACAGCGGTATCCCGGCGTACCGTCATTTCGCGTCACTCATCCAGCGCCCCGGCGGCAAGACCGGCGACGACCGCGGCTTCAATCCTAGCGTCGTGCATACGACCGCACGCTACGTGCGCCAGGCAGGCCGCGTGTTCGAAGGCTTGAGTGAGCGCGACATGCACAAGGCGCTGACCTACCTGCAGCGCGGCCCCAGCGCGAGCAAGTTTCCCGACGTCAACCGCAACGTCTCATACGCGGAGTTTGCGAAGGCTCATTTCGCGAGGGAGAAAGCGGCGCGTGCTCCTGGCGCGCGCCTCGATAAGTTCGTGCACGGCGATGTAAATGCGGCGTTCGTACGTCAGGCGAACGAGCAGGAGCTGAAAGGATTCATCGACACGCAGATAGACAAAGAACGCGGGCTACAGCGGACAATCGACGCCATAGTAGAAGACGGCGGTGAAGCCGGCGCGCAAACAACGCTGCTGCAGCAGATCGTCGATGAACGCAAACTTGCGGAGGCGCGCCTTGAAAAACTGCCTGCTGCGCGTAAAGCCGAAAGTGAGCGCGCGGGAACGCCCGAAGGCACACGCCCTGAGATACGCGCCGCCATCGACAAGGCACGCAAGCTCATGGATGACCTGCACGCCTACGCGACGGACGCCGGCGTCAAGCTCCCTCGTCGTTCGAACTTCTGGCCGGTGGTGCTCGATCTGCGCAACGATACGGCGAAGACGCGGCTGACCACTCTCTACAGCCAGCCGCACTTCGAAGCGCGCATCCGTGAACTGTTCGGCTCGAAGGACAAGCCGTCCGACCTCCCGATCGCTGACTTGGTCAAGAACCTCGTCGACGGCGCGACACAGGGTGAGCATGGCGCTCCGACCACGGGTGCTGGCGCGCCGAACTTCAAGTCCGCCAACTACCGGTTGAGCCAGTTCGTCTACGACCTGGGCTCGCCGGCCGACATCGACACGTTCGCTGCCCTGCAGTCCAAAGATCCGGCCGAAGTGCTCGGCCGCTACGTGGAGCCGCTGGTCAAGCGGGCTGAGTACGCGCGCCGGTTCGGCGACGACGGCGCGCGGGCCAATCGCCTGCTCGAACAGATGAAGGCCCAGGGCGCCACGGACGCCCAGGTCGGCGAAGCCCGGAACACCCTCAAGGCCGCGCTGGGCACCTACGGCGCCGAGGGCTCCCCCCTGATCGCCATGCTCTCTCCGGGGCTCTCCCAGCGCCTGGCGACCCCACGGACGCGGAGCATCATCCACGGTCTGCAGGCGTACCAGAACGCCCGTCTGTTGCCGCTGGCGACGCTCTCGAGCCTCGTCGACCCCATCGGCATCGCCGTACGCACCGGAGGCGACTTCAAGACGGCCTGGGATGGCTTCAAGCTGGGCATGAAGGCGCTGCGCGACAAAGGCACGCGCGACGACATCCATCGCCTTCTGGAGACGCTGGGGAGCACAGAGGACATCGGCACGCTGGAAGCTCTGCAGCAGGGCTTCGGCGGGGGTGACAGCCCGTCTTCACGGAAAGTTAACGAGTTCGTGTTCAAGTGGAACGGCCTGCAGGGCTGGACGCGGGCGACGCGCTACATGGCCCTGAAGGCGTCCAACGGCTTCATGCTCAAGCACGCAGCCGGGCAGGGCGACAGCGGGCGCTACCTGCGCGAGCTGGGGCTCAAACCGGGTGACGTGCAGCCAGGCGTTGGCGGCAACGTCAAGCTCCTGACCGACGCTGAACGCGCGAGCGCTACGCCCGCCGAAGTGCGACGCGACGACCGCGTGCGCAAGGCCATGATGCAGTTCGTCGACGAGGCGATCCTGCGGCCGAACAGCCAGCAGACGCCGCTCTGGTACTCCGACCCCTACGTGGGTCTGGTCACGCAGTACAAGGCGTTCGCCTACGCGCTCTACGACCAGATCGGCGGCCGTATCGCCCGCGAGATGTCACAGGGCAACCTCAAGGTGCTGCTGCCGGCGCTGGCCTACCTGCCGGTGACGATCATGGCCGAGCTGCTGCGTGAGCTGCTGCAGTACGGCCCGGACGGTAACCCGAGGCGCAAGTCGTGGGGCGCGGCAGAGTACACTGGCCTCGCCGTCAGCAAGCAGCTGGCCATGCGCGGCCCGAAGCTCGAGGTCCAGGCCGACATCGTCAATGACTTCAAGCAGCAGCGTGTTCCGGGCCAGTCGCAGACCGGCCCGACAATCAGCCAGGCGATCGACGTCGTTGACGGCGGCGACAACCTGCGCACCCTCGAAGCCGCGCTCCCTGCGAGCGCACTCTGGAAAAGGTGGAATGACGATGACCGACCGACAGGATGATGACGCCTTCACCGACGAAGACGTCGAACGCATCGAAGCCGCGGAACAGCGCCGCATACGCGCGGAGATGGACGAGCATATGAGCAAAGCTGTCTACCTGCACGCCGGCGTGCTCAAGCTCGACGAAGAAGCGTTCATAGGCTCTGGGCACGCGAGACGCGAGCCGCACAACACGACGCACGACGTACAGCCTGCGCACGACATCCTCGGCTGCGGCATGAAGGAACTCAAAGACCGCGAACAGACCTACGACGCACCCGGTGGCGAGCGCAGCATGGCCAAGACCGTTGCCGCGTTCAACGCGATCTACGGCGCGTCGATGACCGAAGTGCAGGGATGGCAGTTCATGGCCCTGCTCAAGATGGTTCGCGCGAACCAGGGCAAGTTCAAGCGCGACAATTTCGTCGATCAGGCAGCGTACAGTGCGCTCGCCGGTGAAGCCGCAGCAAAAGCGAAGGGTTAGGTCGGGAAGCATAGCTTCGCGATCCCTATCGGGCTAAAAAGAAAAGCCCCGCTTCGGCGGGGCTTTTTTACTGGGGGTGTGTCAGCTCTGTTGCGCCTTGTTCATGAGGCGCGCCTGATGACGTTCGAGCGAGTCAGCGAACGCGCGCAAACGAGCGATCGACGTCACCATGTCGCTAGGGTCGAGCATGCACAATTGGCGCCACTGTGTTTCGCCTTCGCCGTGCGAGTACATGATGCCGAGTTGGGTTCCGAGGTCCACCGGCTCGGCGGCAAAGTATTGGAGCTTGTTGTTCGTTCTCACGTTTTCATCCTCTCGCTTGCAGTAATCGCATAATACTGGCACTAGTGAATCTCCAGATCAGTGTCCAGATCTTCGACGTCGATCTCAGCGCCCCAGTAGTCGATAGCCATGTCGGCTTCATCTTCACTGATCAGTCCGTTGTTCACGGCGCGCACAGCGTTGCCTTCCAGCGTACGAATCGCGCGGGCGCCGGCGTAGAATCCGACACGCATGCTCTCAATGTCGTGCGTAGGCATTTTTTCAGCTTCGAGCCCTACCAATAGTTCGAGCCATTCATCGTAGAGCGTGCGCATCAGGGCTTCGCGTTTGAATCGATGCCCTCATGGTACAACTCTTCACGCCACACTGGCACTGTCGGCGGTGCGTCGATAGTCAACGTGACCACGCCATGCGGGCGAAGACCGACAGCGATCGTGATTTTGTCGGGGCCGTTGCCGATGACGATCTTTTCTCCATCGCGTCGTTTCAAGACGAGCATGCGCAGTCCTTAGTTGGTGGGGAAGGTGTACGTCGGAATCATGTGCACGCGCGCTTCACCGATCAGCGTGTCCTTGTCGTAGAGCAGCACTTGAGCGTAGGCCACTGCCGTGTGTCGCATGAGCGCGAGCATCGCTTCTTGCGCGGCGTTGATCAGCCGCTCGTTCTCAGCGATCCATGCAGGGTCAAGATAGACATCAGTGTTTGGCATAGCAGACATTTTTCACTCTCGGGTTCCAGCAGCGCCGGCAGGCGCCGCACTCGTTGTTCTGTTCTGGCGCAGGGCACGTCACCTTCGGGCTGAATGGCTCGCCGCGTGACACGGTGGAGGTGTTCGGAAATCCTGTCGGCGGCGGGCCGTCAACCATCGTCGCACTCAAGCGCACAACCAGGTTCTTCGGGAAGGCCCCGTGCTTCTTGAGGTAGGTGTAGACGAACACCTTCTCGCGCGTCGGCAGCCAGAAGCGCACGTGCGGACAGGCGACGGCGATGGCAGCGATCTTCTCCAAGTGCGTGGGTGACTGGATGTCGCCGGCGTCGTGCCAGCGAAAGTAGCGCATGTCGATCGTAGAGATCAGCTGCGTCATCGCCTCGACCCATCTCGGGTGCTTGATCGATTCGAGTCGACGGTACAGCGCGTCTTCGACGTTGGGCATCGTGTAGTGCCCCTTCATCGCGTAACACTTGTTGCACACGCTGCCAGGTACCGGCCGCAGCTTCGAGCCTACGAGGCACTCTCTCGCGGGGAGGCCGTAAGCGTAGCCGGGCATCTTGCTTGGGCGACCGAGGCCGCCTACCAGATCCCACGCCTGTTTGCGCGTGAGTGGGCGTTGCTCACCGTCAGCCACGAGCTATTCAACAGTCCGTTCGTACGACGTGCAACGGTCGATGATTACAGCCGCGTGGCTGCGCGCGCGAACGTAAACGGCGTCGATGTCTTCGGCTGTCATCGGAAAGCCGTGAAATCTCGCTATCGTCGGTGCCATCAGCGTGGCGATGAGTTGGGCGCGTAGTGCGTCAATAACAGGACGGCCGTGATGAAAATTGTCTGACATTAGAATCTCCCGCCTCGGTTACGCCACGCGATGACAAGCACCGCGATGTTCATCATGATCGATGAACCGGCTTTGATGACACGCCACAAAAGTTTCTGATCCAACATGCGACCTCGAAGATGGGTATGGCCGTCGTAGCTGGTGTCCCGTTCTTCCATTGATTGGGGTTGAACTGGATGCACGCCTGTCCTTTTGGAAGGCCGACGATACCGACGACATTGGGGCAGTCGCCGGCGTTTTCGTACCGTCGCGTCATCCAGTGAAGCTGCAGCGCCGTGTAGTTGCCGACGACGATGTTGTTGCGCGGCATCACCGGGTTGAACTTGTATTCGACCCATAGGTCGTGGCGCGGGCCGTCGTAATACTGGTCGGGCACGCCAGAGAGCGCCATCATGCTGCCGACGTTGCTCTGCTTGAACACATCGCGCAGCTGGCGGTTGACGGCGCTGCGGAAGACCGACTCGGGCTTGCGGCTCACGGCGAAATGTCCTTGAGCGCGCCCCAGGCTTCGCCGAAGTCGAGTCCTTCAGTGCCGTGCCATTGCCCTTCGCAGACATCTGGCATCGCAATACCGATACCGACGAGCTGATCCATCAGTTCGTCGAGTACCTTATACAGTCGAGCGCCTTCGTCGAGAGTCATCCTTTCGTCTCCCGCGGGTCACACCCATAACTGTCCTTCTGGCGCACCTGGCCGTCCTTGCCATGTAGCCAGATCTCGCTGGGAACGCGGCACACGCGCCACATCTGCGTGCAGTGAATGCGCAACGGCCGCACGATGTCGCGCTGCGCAGGCTTGGAGTCGATGACCTCGCCGCCAACCTTCAAGTACCAGCGTTTGCCGATCTTGACAACGTGGTAGTTGGTGCGCGGGAAATCAGGAAGCGGCGGTGTCTGTTTCTTGGTCATGGCGTTCTCCTGCTATCTGTCGTTGGCTGCCTGGTACTTCGCGTCTTCCCAAAGTGCCTTCGCGCGTTTTTCAACATCGAACGCGCCTTCTTCGATCGCTTCTTCGTAGTAGCGCTCGGGGATCTCGGGCGGGTCGTCCGGCGGATCGAGTTTGTAGTTCATACCGTTCTCCTGTTCGAACCTATATCAAAGATGCCGCCGCTCCGACGCTCCCTCCTACATAGTGTGAGCGTCACAACTGTTCGTCGGTTCCCGCTCTCAGCACAACCTTGTACTTCGGATGTGCAACGACGACACCTTTGATATAGGTCCAGAAAGTAAAACGGCCCCACCGGTTAGGGCGGGGCCGTATTGAAAAAACCGGGCGGGGCAGCTACGGGGAGCTGAATCCCGTTTCTCGTCTGCCCACCTACTCTACCGACACGGGATTCACAGCTCCCACACGATCAATAGAGGGCTTGCCCGGCCTGTTACTTCGCCAGTGTGCCCGCCAGCCGGAATCCGAGCAGCTTCCACACTCCATCAACTGCCTGCTCACGTGCGAGGCGGTTACCGATCTCGGCATCGAAGTTCTCGATGCTGACGCACGCCGACAAACCTTCGACCGTGAAACCGTTCTTCAGCGTGAGCTGGCAGACAGTAGTGCGGCCGTTGGGCAACACGGTGTACGTCGCGCGGACGATCTCAGCGTCGACGTCATCCTGCGTGACGCGTGGAGCGCCGCCGCTCATGCCGCACCCAGACGATCGGTCTCGATCTTGAGCTTGGCAGCGACGGCTGCGTCGTACGCCGCGGCCGTCTTGGCTGCCGTGGCCTTGAGCTTCGGCGTGGCCTTGTCGAGATCCTTGAGCGTGCGTTCGGCGTTCTTCAGCGCGTCCTTGGCGAGCTTCACGGCCGACTTCTGGTCGGCCTTGACGGCCAGCGGACGCGCTTCGACCTGGCCCAACGTCTTCTTCTTCGAGCTGACGAGCTTGTCGGCGTCCTTGACGAGCTTCTGGCGCGCCTTGAGCGCCGTGGCGGCACCGCTCTTGGCCGTCTTGGTGATCTTGACGGCCTCGCGAGCCGCGGCACGCTGCTGCGTGAGCGTCAGGGGCGGTGCCTTGCCCTTGCGGACAGGGGCGGCGACGGTGGGAGCAGGGGCGGCGACAGGGGCAGCGGCCGTACGACCGCGACCACCCGGTTTGACCTTGCTGATGGCTGACTGTGCTTCGGGCATGGTGTAGCTCCGGTAAAGAGGCCGGCGGGATGCCGGCCTTGAATGCCGCGGGCGCGGCGATAAGGGTTAGCGGCGTGCCGGCGTGCGTGGCCGGGCAGCAGCGCGTGAACGGCTGGGCGGTGCAGCAGCCGCAGCGGCGGCGAAGTCCGGCTTGCGCATCAGCGCGTCCTCGGCCGTCTTGCCCTGCGCGAAGTGCATCGCGTAGTTCGGGTTCGGCACCGGATCGGAGAAGTCGATCGTGGCATAGGTGCCGCGCGGCGTACCGGTGATCGTGAAGATCGCCTTGACCGGGTGGCCGCCGAGCGAGCGCGCGACGCCGTTGACCGCGCCTTCGAACGACTTGAGGCTGGTCGGCGGGATCTCGAGCAGGTAGACCGTACCGCGTTCGTCGGCCAGGGCGTCGGGATCGTTCGGATCGTCGACACGCAGGGCGGCGATGTAGCGGTTCGAGCATGCCTTGCTCTTGCCGTTCTGGTGCGTGCCGAACGCGTTGACACCGCCCATCGGACAACTGTGGCAGGTGTCGCTCTGGATATTCGGACTGTCGGCTTCCGGTTTGAGGTTCATCACGGCGGCGTGGCCGATGGCGTAGCAGGCCGGCGCGGTCGGCGCACCGTCCCGATACGGGACGTCGTAGAACTTGTTGGTGCCGACGAAGTTGACGATGACGGCATTGAACTGCTTGCCGATGTTCTCGCCGCCGGGGAGGATGAAATCACCCGAGGGGTCAACCTTGATCTTGTTGCCCGAAGGCGCCGAGACGAAGGTGGTGATGTTGCTCGCGAAGGCGGCGAGTTCAGCGTCGACCGTGGCGAGTTCCTGGCCCTTGGGGGCGGCGGGCTTGGTGATTGCTTTGCTGGCGCGTGCCATTGGGTATTACCTCTTGGTGACGTTGAGACGTTGAGTTTCGATTTTTTGGAGACCTGGAATTGGTTTGCCGCGTTGGTCTTCCATTTCCTTGACCGCGAGCTGCGCCGGTCGTTTTTCGAGCAGGTGGAGCGCTTTGTTGCGGTACACGAACTTCGCGAAGTCGTCGAACGAGCTGATGCCTGCGCGTTCGCTTTTGGAAATGGAGCAGGTGGAAAGCGATCCACTGACCTTGTCGAGACTTTGCTCCTGCATCAACGCCATCAACTTGTTTTCAAGCTCCTTGCGGTCGTTGGTGAGCGCGTCGGCGACGGCTTGGGCAGCGGCGATCTTGTCCCGCATGGTGTAGATTCGGTCAGCCAGATCACCCATCGATTCGCGAGCAGCCATAGTATTCTCTCCTGTTTCAAAGTCAACGATTTTTTGAAATCTTGTCCAACTGCGTTTTCAAAAGCAGCTTGGATCCCTTGGTTAGCTTCGGCGCGGGCTCTTCAGCCTTGCCTTCCTTGCCATCGGCGTAGCCTTTGGCATACATCTTGACGGCGAGCTGTTCAGCCAGAAAACAGACCGCGTCGAGTTCCTGGGGGGTCATGTCCCTGAGTTGTCCAGCACGTCCTCACAGGCGAGCGCGTGCATAATGCACGAGCCGAGGACAGCGGCCGCGCGGCTGTAATTCAGGTTGTCAGTGACTTCCCGTCCGTACGTAACGCGAAACGTCAGGTCAGACCGCTGCTCCAGCGTTATCGCGAGGGTGCCTTCGCCCCACTCAAAGCAGGTTCTCATTGCAGGTCCTTCGGTAGTTCGACCTCGTCGCCGAGTTTGCTGGCCACGTAGCAGCGCATGGCAGCGATGAGCGGTGTTGGGCCTTCAAGGTAGTGACGAAGCCAGTCTGTGCGCTTAATCCACTGAACCATAGTCCCCGTATTACCCGCATCGAGCATAGCTAACCAACGCCCGTCCAAAGCGTGTCCTTCTCGGCGCAGTGGTCGTAGCAAGATGCCTTCACGCTCGATGATCGGGCCGGCCAACGCCCAGTCACGATCGTACAGCCACGACCCGATCTCCGGGAAGCCTTCGCACTTTGCTACTGCCCAGTTGAGCTTTCCGCGTTCAAGCTCTGCGGTTTTCATCCGTCCACCTCCATCAGCTATTTGTTGTACCTCTGACTCGAGTGGATATCGACGCCGATCGGCAGGCCCTTGGCCCACTCAGGCGGTCTCGACATGATTTCGCGGATGATGCCGAGTGACTTCTTCACGTGCTTGTTCGGCGCGACGGTGACGATCTCATCATGCGTGGACATCACGATGCGCACGTCGGGGAGCGCGTCGGCGATCTGGACCATCTGCTCGGCGACGATCAGGCGCGCGAGGAACTGAACCATGTTCTCCACAAGGATGCCGCCGTAGAGCTTGGTACGGTCCTCGTAGATCTCGCCGTCCTTCTTGCGGCGATACTCGGCCGCGTAGCTGAAGCTGTTGTCCTCGTGAAACTGCACGAGGTCGTAGCGCATGCTCAACTGATTCGGCCCGTGCAGTACGCCGCGGCCTTCGAAGCCCTCGTAGACAACACAGCCGTGCGGTACACGCACGCAGCTGCGGAACGCTGAGCGCGCCGCGTTTTGCGTCGCTCGCCAGTTGGCGACGATGCGCCCGTTGGTCTGCCTCCAAGCCGCAACGATGTCCTTGGCGGCGCTGTCGGTGATCTCTACGGGCGGGCCGAACTGGCCGATGCGCAGCATGTCCGCGAATCGCGGCCCGCCGGCCTGGTATCCAAGGGCCAGCACGGCGACCTTGCCAACGAATCGTTCGGCTGGGTCTTTTTCCTTGTCGATGCGCCGGCCGTAGATGTTGCTCGCGGCGATCGAATAGACATCCTCCTTGCGTCGGAACGCTTCGGTGATGTCGTCCTGGCCTGAGAACCATGCATTGACGCGCGCTTCAATCTGAGCCAGATCCGCGATGATCAGTTTGTGCGATGGAGGCACGTAGACCGCCGTGCGTAGATCCGAGCCGCGTCCCAGGTTCTGCCAGTTCGATTTGTCAGCGCCTGACCAGCGCAGCGTCTTGGCACCGGCGTGTTTCAGATAGATCGGCTGCGGGCCAAGCTCTGCGCGATTGCCCATGCGCGCCGAGCGTGTTTCGACGATCGAGGTCTTGTTGGCGAGGCGGGCCTGCACCAGCTCGCGCACCTTGCGGTTGGGATGCTTGAGCAGATCCTTGAACTCCAGGTCGCCTTTGGAGAACGCGAACGCCAGCGGCGTCGTGTCTTTCTTGTCGAGCGTGATGACGCCTTCGTCCTTGAGCTGTTTGGCGTACTTCGGCCGGAGCTTCGTCGGCGGTTCGACACCGGCGGCGCGAAGCAGCGCAGCAAATTTGTCGTTGGAGACCAAGTCTGCCTTTTCGACAGGCGCGCGCTTCGTCGACACCTTCGCGACCAGCGCAGCTTTGTCGGCGATGTTCTCGGCGTTGACGCGGTCGACGATCTCCTTGTCGACGAGCACTGTCGGTCGCGCGTACATCTTGATCGTCAAGTCGATCAGTTTCAGCTCGTGCAGTGGCAGGCACGGCACGAGTTTCTTGGCGATGCCGAAGGTCTGCTCGATGTCGTTGCCGGCGTACTTGGCCAGCGCACGGTACTGTCGGTCCGACAGGTCGCGCACACCCTTGACGTTTTCCAGCGACGACGCGCCGACCTTGCCTCGTAGCCCAAGCGCACGGGCCAGGCTGTCGAGGTTCTTCGGCACGGTCACCGGCATGAGGATGTTTGCCATCGACAGCGTGTCGAGGTAGAAGGCCGGGAAGCGCTTGTAGTGGTGCGAGAGGATGAGCCCATCGAAGTGCGTGTGATGCGCGAGCAGCGCCGTGTGCTTCCAGTCGACCTCGGCGGCGAAGTCCTTGAAGTCGAAATTGCTGAGTACGTCGGCGCGACGCTCGTCGTGCCACTGGGCTGAGACCATGTGCGTCTTGAACCGCGGATCGACGATGTACTCGGTCGTGGCCATCTTCTTCACCGAGTACTCGTCGTCGTAGTAGGTCTCATAGTCCAAGCCGAGGATGGCGTCGACTTCGAGGGCGTCGCAGAGTTCTTTGAGGTTCATTCAATAACTCGCTTCAGTCGTTACAACGCCCCAACGCTCAGTGACGTTGTGGTAGATTTCTTGAATGTCGACTACTTCGCGTTCGTTCTTGTTGTTAAACGCTTCAGCTACTCCTGTGCCGTACCTGGATTTCTCGTTGCCGACAGTTATGAACACGGCAATCTCGTCGTCCGCGAGGTGCGGAGCGACCTTATCGACGAAGTCATAGTCCTCGTCAGTGTCTCCGTCGTACGACGGCCAGTAGCCTTCGTCGTCTCCAAACACTGCGAACAAACCGTCTTTGTTGGTCTCAACGTGCGCACCTACATCGATCATTGCTGCTCGGAACGCCGCCTCGTCCTTGACGCGGAAGTAGTTGCTGCGGCTCATGCCGTACCAGTTAGCCATTTTTCTTGACTCCGTCGTTCGAAACGGTTGTCCCACGCCTCGCGTAGGGCGACATGATGTTCAGGCGCTACGCACTCAAGAAACCCCGTGTCTTCGAGGGAGCGGCCGGAGCCTTGAACGAACATTTCATCGGCGTCCGCGAGGGTTACGCACATCTCCCAGACATCCCCCCTTATATACGCGTCGTAGAGTTCGAGTTCGCGCCGCATGTAGGCTTCCGCGCGTTCGCGGTCGCCTGCAAATGCGGTCTCGAAGGCTTCTTGCGTGATGTAATGCTCGCCCAGCTGCCCTGAATCCCACGGGCATGAAAACGGGGAGTGGCTGATCGTGAGGCCGCTGTGGTCGTACATGTATATCGGCCACGCGATAGCAGCGTCTTTGGGCGGACGCTCGGCGTCCTTGTCACCGAGCGTATACCGGCGATGCGCGCACACCATCACGCTGGTGTCGTCGAACTGCCGCGGGTCTTCAGGATCGGGGTCCGTGTAGATTTGAATGCGTACGGTTTGCTCGCTCATGCGATCATCTCCAGCGCACGGCTCCATGCCCGCTGCTTGATCTGCTCGCCCTTGCCGAACCACGCGCTGTCGAGGCGGTTGCCTTGATTGCGCGCAGGCATCTTGTGATCGACGTCGAACGTGACTGCGTTGACCAGGCCCCACAGCAAGCCCTTGGCCGAGGCCATGTGTGCGCCGGGCGAATTGAAAAGCGCTTCGGTCATACGCTTCTCCATGAATTTCTCCAGCGTCTTCGCTGTAGCCTCGTCTTCCTGGGCTTCCTTGATCTCGTCGACCGTGCTCAGGCTGTAGTAGGCATTGAGGAAGAATTTTACGGCTTCGTCCTGCGAGACGACGCGTTCGCTCATGGCCTGTGCGCGGCTGGTGAAGGCAGACCACGCGTCGCCCACTTCGAGGTCGATCTTGATGGCGTCCGCGTTGAACTTCGTGCTGTGCGGCACGACCACGTTGGCCTTGCCGTTGTTGGCCGCGAAGGTGAGCGTGTTGTTGCACACCACACGTATCGAGGTGAACCGTGCCTGCGTCGACATCGTGCCGTCGTAGGAGGTGGCCAGCAGCAGGTATCCCTTGACCTTGTCTTCGCCGCGCAGCGTGACGGCGTTCTTGGTGTTGGCCAGCGCCCAGATCTTCTTGCCGTCCTTGAGCGCGCCGGCCGTTTCCAGCTCGAAGCCGTGGCGCTCGACCAGGTCGCGGTAAAATTCGATGATGTCCCTGGGTTGGACGATCTGGTAGCGCGGGCTGACGATCGAGAGCACGTCGCCGGTGTCGCTGCGGTAGAGCACGTCGTGGTTCTTGGATTGCGCGAGCAGGAGGTCTTCGAGCTTTCCGTCGCCGATCGGATCGCGCGCGAACTGCACGCCTGCGCGCTTGGCCGTCCAGTCGAGTCCGGCTTCGGTCTGCCACGTTTCGAGGGGTGCTCCGGGTGTGAGCACTTGGCCCAAGCCGTGCCAGGGTGTCTGGCCGGTGTAGGCCATTGCGTTGCGGCCGTCGGCCGCGGTAGCGAGTTCATGTGCCACTGATCTTCTCCTGATTGATGTCGCGTTCGACGGCGACGATGCACTTTTCACGTAGTCGATGCGGGTCTGTATCGTCGGGCAAATATCCGAGAATGCGAAACGCATAGTCGACTTGCTCGTCGACAGAAAATGGTTTGCTGTCGTTTAGATCGCGAATATGACTCGCTACATTGACGACAGCGGTGACGGTGTGGAGCGATTTGGGGATACACATGCGGGTTCCAGTGGGTGGATACTGCTCGTGCGGTAACTATATGTGTGACCGTTTTCGTTGGTGCCGATAACTTGGCCACGTCGGCTCCAGATGTTCTTGGGGTCGAACGGCGATGAGTCCAGCGTGATGATCTCTTTGCCGCCCCAGCGCACCTTGTCGCCAGGCTTGAGCGTCTTGAGCCACTTCGCGCGAGAGGTTTTCTTGGCGCGTGCTTCGCGGCACTTCGCACGCCACGCGACGGCATTCGGTTCTTGGCTTGTACTTTGTGCGAGCAGCCGTTCGGGACAACCAGTTTCGTACGGTCCCATCGTCTCGTCGATGTCCTTGTAGCCCCACCGACACGGGTCGTACCCAGTGCTGCGCATGCCTTGCAGCAGGCATAAGACGATGAATCTGCCGAACGGCTCGACCTTGTGGTTGAACAACAGCCACAACTTGTTGCCTGTGAGTGAGTGGTCGATTAGTTCAACGTGCTCGCCGTGTTGTTTCAGCAGGTGCTCGACCAGTTCCTTCTTCGTTGAGTGACCGAAGAGCCAGCCCATGTGCTACTCCAGATCGTTGGCCCACTTCCACGGAGTGAGGGCTTGCACATCGGGCTTATATCCGCCGCCGTAGTGCACAGTCAGCGTGCGGATGTCGACGAGGAACGCGCCGGCGTCTTCATCGCCGTCGGCTTTGGTAAGCGGTTTTTTCGAGTTCCATACACCGAAGCCGGTAGTACCGTCGATGTTGTCGCGCAGCGCGTACCCGACGAGCCGCGCGAAGCCGTACGACAAATCATCCGGCCGCTCGGTCAAGAACTTCTTGTGGAACTCGTCGATCAGTGCCGGTGCCTCCTGGCCGCCCCAGTGCGAGTACAGCACAGGGCTCAGTTCGTCGCCGTTTTTCAGCTGGATCAATACTCTGTCGCCCATGGCTCATACTCCTTTCGGTTGGTTGTCTTCCCAGCGGTAATTCACTGGATCGGACGATGGGAATGCGCGTGTTGCAGTAACGAGGAGCCAGCGCGACATAAGGTTTTTTGCGTTGGCTTCGGCCTCTTCCTTGGTCGCGAAGCGAAGCGCGTTGCTTGACCATTTGTCGCCGTTGCCGGCCGTTTGCACTTCTGGCTTCCAGCTCACGACACGGATCATCGTGTTGCCGTTGATGTCCGTCTTGCACTCCGGGCAGTGGTACGGCCACTCAGGTTGCTGCGGAGACGACGAGTCCCACAACATATTGCTGCCGTCGTGAAACTCGGGTTCGAGATCGCCGTCAACTTCGTTGAACCCCGCGATTTTGATAACGGCGATAACCGTGTCGATCTGATTCAGTTCGGTGTTGCCGCAGTTCGGACATGCGCAGGTGATGAGATCGTCACTCACAACGTGAGCCCCAAGTGCTTGACGACCGCCTGCAGGTACTCGGCCTGATAGATCGCGTCGTCGAGCGCGTTGTGATGTGTGCCTTTGCGAACGGGCTCTACGAAATCCCGCGTCTTGCCGAGGTTCTTGAGCGTGCGGAAGCAGCGGTTGCGGCTGTAGCGCCAGCCCTGAAGGTCGAAAGACTTGATTGCGCTGGCGAGAATGGCGTTGTCGAAGTCCGAACCGTTGCCCCACACGCCTTCAGCGTTGGTGCAGAACGCGCCGAAGTTGCTCAGTGCGGTTACGGGAGCGACGGCGTGTACGTTGAACACGTTGCGCGCTTCGGGTGCTTGCTGCATCCACCACTTGAGCGTGTCCGCGCTGACTGTTCGGCCGACATCGATCTGTGGCTGCAGGCGCAGGACTTCATACAGTGTGTCGCTCGGGAAGATCGGGCCTTCTTTGTTCGGATCGAACAGAACCGCGCCGATCGAGACGACGACAGCAGTGGCGGTGGTGTCAAGTGTTTCGATGTCTACCATGCAGTGCATGTGGTTCTCCAGTTGTTAGAAAGGACAGTCATCAGTGGTGGAGTGGTCGTGGCCCCAAGGGCCATGTTGGTTTCGACCTCGACCGCGTTTTCGAAGGTCGTCAACGTTTTCGCGCTGCGTACCGGGCAGCAGATGGTCCCAGCGTATGCAACGGCGGTTGTCGCAGGTGTGGCGGACGACGAGACCCGCAGGCACAGGACCTACGTTGACTTCGTAGGAGAGCTTGTGCGAGGTCATGCACGTTCGCCGACCGTCGCGCTTGACGTACACGTTGCCGTATCCGTTCGTGTGCCGCGCACCGGTGAACTCCCAACAGCAGTCTAGAGAGTCTGACTCGACGACTCGCTGGAGCATCAGCGCGTAGGCGCTCAGCATCCCTGTGTCGTCGGTACCCATTACTTTGGGCGTCGGCTCTTGCACTGTGAAAGGAAATCCTCCATTCGCGTCGTCTTTGCGTCGAGGCGCGCGTACACCAGGTCTTCTACGGTGCCTTTGGCTTGAACGAGGATCGTGTTCGTGACCTGATCCTGCGCACCGCGGTAGATGCGGAAGATGGCCTGTTTGAGAATGTCGGCCTCGTAGATCGGCGAGCAGATGATCGTGGTCGTACCACGCGTCAGGGTGAGGCCGTGGGCACCAGTACGCGGGTGCAGCAGCAGCGTCTTGTACTTGCCAGCTTGATAGTCGACGACGATCTGGTCGCGCTCGCGCTGGTTCACTGAGCCATCGATCAATGCGTAGGCGAAGCCGGCCGCGTCGAACGCTTTGCACAGCTCGTCGCGTTGATGCTTCCAGTTGAAGAACACGACGCTGTGCTTGACCGAGTCGACCAACTCGGTAACCAGCTCGTAGCGCTGGTGGTCGATGATCTGATAGGCGCCATCTTCGCCGCTACCGCCGTACACGGCGCCGGAGGCGATCTGCAGGAGCTTCGTGCGCAGCGCGGCGGCGTGCACCGCTGTGATGGGGTGCGTCGGGTCGTCGCTCAGCAGGATGTAGTCCGACTCCATGCGCTTGTAGGCCGCGAGCGCCTTGGGCGAGAGCGTGAACTCACGGACCGAGCGGTGGTTCGCCGGTACGTGTTTCATCACGTCTTCGAACGCGTGGCGTATCGCACGCGGATTGATCAAGGATGAGACGACGCTCTCGGCTTGCGGTTTGTCGTCGTACCTGACCATCTTGGGATCAGGACCGACCTGCGTAGAGACCTGCATCGCGTCGCGCATGCGGAAGTAGCTATCACCGAGACTGGCGCCGTCGTCGATGATCAGCGCCTGGTGCCACAGCTCCATGACACTGTTCGCTGTCGGCGTGCCTGTCAGCGCGCGGCGACGCTTGAAGTAGACGCGGATTTCTTTCATCGCTTTGGAGCGCTGCGAGGTGTGGTGTTTGAATGTCGTCGACTCGTCGATGACCAGCTCGTCGAAGCCTTCGAGATACTTGCGTCGGCGCCGCTGCTCTTTCTTGTTCTTGTCGGTGAACCACTTCACGCCGTCGGTGTTGATGATGACGACATCGGTGTTCATCGCGAACGCGGCTTCGCGCTGTTCAGCGGTGGCGTAAGAGACGGTCAGCTCGGGCGTGAAGCGCTCAATGTCAGCCCCCCATGCGGCGAACATGAGCGTCTTCGGGCACACGACAAGCATCCGTTTGCGGCCCTTGCGGTCACGGAAGATCTCGGCGTGCGAACGCGTCTTGCCGGTACCTGGGTCACTGAAGTCGTAGCCGCGGTCGACCTTAGCAAAGAATGTCTTTGTCGCTTTCTGGTGAGCCCACGGGGGTTGGACGGTTGAGCCGACATTCGGTCCTGACGCGATCTTTAGAGCCACTGAGTTTCGCTCCGTCTTTCAGAGAGTAGTAGACGTATTTACGTCCGAAGAGCATTCGGTACGCGTTGGGTTGGGGTTGCCCAGTGTCGTTGTGCGCGGACATCGCAGCTGACTTCGCCGCTGGGCGCGGCGTTTTCTCCAGCACGCTGCGAGACGCACGCTGCTTCGGAGATGGATCGGCCGCAGCCTTGGAGGCGACTCGCGGACCAGGGGGAGTCCGTTTGGGCGACGGGGCTGCGGCCGAAGGAGGAGCCGGCTGTTTCGCGCGAGTGGCTGTTGCAGAACCCCTCGGAGGGTGTAGTGGCGCTGGGGAGGGCGCTACCCTCTTGCTGCGCGAAGCAGCCGGCATAACGGGAGCCGCCTGCACACCACTGTTTCGCTGTGGGGGCGTTGCCCCGCGAGGTCGGGTGGCAGGCGGCATAGAACGGTCGCCCCCGCTTTTCAGCGGTTCTGCCGGGGGCGTAATGGCAGTGGGTGCCCTGTGAGAGCCCGCTTTCTTCTCGACACTTCGACAGCGGGGCGCCGATCCCCCGAGGATACCCGCTGCCTTTGTCGCAGCAGCAGGCGCTGTCGAGAACATCTTACCAATACTTACAGCTTCGCGTGCGACGCGCTCATTCATCGGTTTGCTACGCGCCAATGCGTAGCCTTTTTCGGTCAAGCGCGCCCACTCACCGAACTTGCCCTGGCCTTGTTCGGCTAGGCCGCGCTTAACCAGTGCAGCCGTTTCAGGCTGCGGCCGATCGGAACACAATGCCAGATCGTGCAGGTGCTGGGTCTGCGCTTCAGTGAGCTTCATGGCAGCTCGAGTTCGTCGCTCAGATCTTGCGGGATGATGGCCGGCAGGTTGTCGGCGTTGGCGGGCTCGAGCTTGACGAGGACGTTCCGCGCAGCAGGCCACACCTCGTAGAGCTTTTTCCACGTGCTAACGCTAGCCAATACACCGGAAATCTTCGTCTGCAGTGTTGCGCGCTTTTTTTCGTTTGCGTCTACTGCAGTCTCGAGGTCTGCACAAGTCGACGCATCGATCGTGAGTTCCGGCGCGTGCCAGATGTTGGTGTGCGTGGCGAGAAAACGCATCTCGCGTGGGAGTGGTGCAAGGATGATACTGATCAGGACGCTTCCTGGTGGCGTGTAGACCAAGCGCACAGTCGAATATGTCGGCAACCACCCATCTGGAAGTTGAGACATTCGGGTCTGAGTATCGGCATCGTACAACCGGTTGTATGCTTCCGTTGCAGTGCTGAGCTTCAGCGCCTTGAGAGCGGCGTCACTTTTCTTCATGCCGCGTTCGAGCAGAACGTGGCGGATTGTTTCGCGGTCTTGTTTACGAAGGCGGGTCATAATCGTATCCAGATAAGGAAGAGAAGTGTGGCGATAATGTGCCACGGGTAGTTGGCGATGAAGGTGCCAACACTACACAACATGCCACTGATCAGCGGTGATTTTGACGATGCTGAAACCGCACTGGCGTAATAGTTTCTGCGCGTTGATCACGTCCGACTGTAGACACTGTCCGCGCGAAAACTCGAACGACGGCTCTTGGGCTTCAATGGGTGGCGGTACGTCACGGACGCGTTCCAGCTGGATGGCGGTCAGCCGTTGAAGGTGCTGATCGAGTGTAATTCTCACTTCAAAGGACGCGATTACTGAGGCTCTCACTGTTTCGTCGATAGCGTGCTGCAGTTCGTAGTTAGACAAGGTGGTCAATTTCTTTCTCCAATTCTGCGCGATCGGCCAGTTTCTTGGCCAACGCGTCGCGCTTTGCGATAGCGTCACGAAGAATCTCAGGTCCATTGGTGGGGTGCTCGCGCGTATCTCCAAGAAGCTTGAGTGTTTTCGCCATATCCGGTGCGCGAGTGACGACGAACGTCAAGACAGCGACATGACAATTGGCAGCGATCAGATCGTCGTGGTCATCACGCAGATGCGACAGTTCTTGCATCAGCGGATGTGTCGCGCGAAACGCGAGATCGGTAGTTACGTAGTGACAGATGTCGGCTTTGCTGTAACCAGCAGCGAGCAATGTGTCAGTGGCAGACTCAGCAAGCATATTCAAACTCCTATGTGGTACCTACGTTTAGCTTTTTTGTACGCCGCGTCGGCGGCAGCGACTGTATCGAAGCTGCCAAGACGTTTGCGACCATTGTCAGTTCGGATTCGCGCGTGCCATTTACCGCGCTCAAATGAAACGCCGAGCACACCGGTGCTTTTGTTGGTTATATGTGCTATGCGCTGATTTCGCGCGTTTTGTGTGCGCGTTGCATCGCGCAAATTGACCCAGCGGTTATCATTGCGAACACCGTTGCGATGATCGATTTCAAACGAGGGCCATTCGCCGGTGACGTATAGCCATGCGAGTCGGTGCGCTCGGTATTGAACGTAATCGACGCGAAGTAGCAAATAACCGCGAGAGTTCAACGTACCTGCAGTCGTTCCCGCGGAATGTCCTTTCACGGCTACGGCGCGTGTGAATACGCCAGTACGCTCGTTGTAGTGGAGTAACTCACGAAGACGGATGGCGGTCAGCATTACACACTCACCGGGCAGTGGCCGTTTCCGTTGCGACTGCCGTAAGGACACCAGTGACACGTCCGCACATTGGCGTTCGGGCGGAAGAATTTATCGGCGTATATGCGGTCAGCACGACGCTCAAAGACACCGACGAACTTGAGGGCTTCCTCGGTGGTGTACTCCACAGCGTTGACCCAGCCTTCGTCGAGATACCACAGTTCGGCGTGGATCGTTTCGACCCAGGGCTGGCGCAGCGCCGCAGCAGCGGAATAGAGCTGTAGTTGCTGGGCATGCTCGAACTGCTTGAACTGGCTCTTGCCTGACTTGTAATCGATCGGGATCGATATGCCGTTGTGTTCGTCGATGACATTGAGGTCGAGCTTCGCCCACAGCCAAACGCCGTCGCGTTCACAGACTTCCCAGTCTTTGTCGAACAGCCAGTTCTGCTCGGCCGTGGCCATCTTCGCGCTGTAGAGTACGCGCGCGTGGTCGAACAGCGGGCGAAAGACGTCGAGCTTGCGTGCTTCATTGGTGAAGTCGTCGGTTTCACCTTTGACGTAGGCTTCCAGGTGGTGGTGGATGCGGTTGCCGCGCTCCATCGGGTTATCCGGTGGGCGTGGAGGCTCGGGGATCTTGTCGATCTTGGCGAGCTTGAACCGCAGCGCGCAGCCTTCGTACATCATGAGGCTGGAGAATGACCAGTTGCCAGTGAACAGGGTCATCGGGCTTTCTTCCTTATGGGGGTAACGATGCTGTCAGGTGTCTTGACAGCAGGCCGAGGGAGGTTGTCGGGCAATGTCCACTCCACCTGCATGCCGCGCACGCGAACGGTGTAATCGTCGGGGTCGCGAAACTGCTTGCTGCAGTCGAGACCCAGCGCCTTGTAGTGGCGCAGGCGCCAAGTCTTCGAGTCCTGGAAGTAGCGTGGATCGGGGATCATCGTGCGGAACAGCACGAACAGATCCGCTTCGGTGATCAGCATCTTCTTGCCCTCGCGGGCACTCGCGATGCAGCGGTCGAGCAAGGGCTTGAACAACAGGTTCGGATTGAACCGGTTGTGGAAGTCAGCTTCGGCTTCGGCGGCGCTTGGGCTACGATCGACGAAGAACTGGAGGTCGCCCTTTGTGATGGCTTCGGCCACCAGCTGGTTGATCGGCGTTGAGTTCTCGTGCATGTCAGCACGCGCCCGTGTCTCAACGAGGCGGCGGACTTGCGCGATATTGACAGGCCATCGTTGAAGGACATCGGCGAAGGCGTCCAGCTCGTCGCCGGCGAGCAAGCTGCGCATCTCGTTGGGCGTGTAGATGAGCTGCTTGTCCTGTCGCTCGGCGATGTTGTATCGACGATCGTCGCTGGTGACGATCGTCGGCGTGCGCTCGTTAGCGAAGAGAATTATGTTGCAGTAGCTGTCTGCAGCGTAGGTGCGTGTGTTCTTCTGATTGATCTCGATTGGCGAGTCAGTGATCCAGTGCTTGAGCTTGGACGTCAGCTCGGCGCTGTTGCTCACTGACCGGGTGTCGGCCTCTTCGAAGATGACGAACAGGGCGCCGTCGAGGAAGGCGTTGAAGTTCGTCATGACCAGGCCGAACTGCACGGTCTTGACGTGCTCGACGCCGAACAGTGGCGTCAGGATCTCGCGCATGAAGACACCTTTGCCGGTGCCAGTTGTGCCATGGATGACCCAGGCGGTCTGGGTCTTCTCGCGGTATTGGAAAATGAAAGCCAACCAATTGATGAAGTGGGTGTACACCTCATGGGTCGGGTCGCCGAGCATTGAGGTGATCGTCTTGTTGATGGCGTGAGGAATGTCCTTCAACGTACTCGGCATGCTTCCGCGTTCTTTGACCATGAAATCTGTCGCCCTGAAACTGTTGATGGAGGTACTACCCGGTACATACTGCGTGTCAATCTTTGGGTTGAAGACGATATCGAGGTGCGGCAGCAACGGCTTTGGGGGTATCCCGTACTCTAGCTGCCAAGCCTTGGCCGATGTCTCGCTGGCTGTGTGCAGCGTGAGTTTTCGAGCCAAGGGCGAGTAGGTGCCGATTTTGACTGGCGAGCCTTGATTCGTAGCATAAAACGCCAGGACTTCAGTACCTTCGTCGAGGGGCTGCTTAGCGACAACACGCGGTGCATGCTTACGGAGGGACTTGTACAACTCAGGCGCTACGTCTTCGGTTCTAAGACTTGGCTCTCCTTTAAAATTACGAACGAGAGAGGGATTTCGGAGATCGATAAAATAGGCGTAGCTGTCACCGCCATTGAGATTGAAGCGTAGGAAATGGTCGCCACTTGTTCGTATGCCATGAACTTCACACACGCTTGCGTTTTTAAGAACGTCTTCTCCACTGAGGTTGACCAGTTCGTATACCAACGGGTCGAGCCCGATAGTGGCACGAAGCGCATTGATTTTCCCCTTGATCTGGTCATGTGTGACGGCCTCGAAGGGCGGGATGGTCAGGTGTGAGAGCTTTCGCTTAATCAGTTTGATCGGCTCGGCGATGTTTGGGCGGAACCCATGGCACTTGGGTGCGGCGATGTAGATGATGCGCGCGGTGTAGGCCACGACACGATCGAGTGGCCAGTGCAGCGCGTGTCCGGAGTCACTCAAGTGCATCTGTTTCTCTAGCGCGGGCGTAGTGAAGTTGATGTGCTCAAACCACTTTTTTACTTCCAGCTCGTCGGTAGGTTTTTTCAGCAGCATGAAGATGTGGCCTGACCAACTGGTCGTGTCGGGTTTGAACATTGATGGTGAGAGCTGGGCGATGAACGACACGTTCTGGCACGCAGCGGGCAAGTAGCGTTTGACTACGTCCTCGGCGCTAGCGCCTTCGACTTTGTCGAAGTCGAACACGATCCAGTCTCGAGCTTGCTTGAGGGCCAAGCCGGCGCGGGATTCGTGGACGAGAGGGCGTTGAAGCTGACCTCCATAGAGGCAGTGACCGAGAGCGGCATGAGCTTTCAACTGGCCCAACATGTCATCCAGCGAGTTGACTGACTCGTGATAGCTGGTGACTTTGCTGACCTGGGGGTAAGGGGCGGTGATGATTGTGCCGTTGGCTTCGGCAGAAAACGTCTTGGTCAGTGGCAACGGACTACCGAGAAAAACGACGTGCATGTGGTGTAGCCCCTGGGTGGTAAGTGACGCGGACGACCATTTTGCGCGTCTGGCAAGACGCCAACAAGCAAGGCTGCGTCAATGGAATGGGCAGTTGTAATTGAACGGCTCAATTGCAATCCACAGGTTGGGTTTACCGTTGAACGCGAACACAAGTTCTTGTGTTGACCCGCAGCGCGTACACGTACGCTTGTACGTATGTTCGCGGGAATGTTCGCGGGAATGTTCGTAGGTCCAAGGGAACTGTAGCCATGCCCAGAAGCGATCGGCCAAGTAATTCCAGAGCGATGAGAGGGGCTCAATCATTTTCCTTTCTCCGTTTGTTCGGCTTGGCCTTTCGCCACCGGCGTTTCTGGGCCTTGCTGCGGTTGCGGAACTCGCGTGGCGCGGCTTAACTCAGGTGTTATTCCGCAATGGTCACTTGCCAGTGTTAGTGCGCACGGTTGCAATCAGTGTCACGGCTTCCGCCTGCGTAAAGCCTTCCGCCATGAAGGCATCGCGCGCCTTGGCAAACATCACTGCGGCGGACTTGAAC
>Ga0154020_10000231_pt1 | contig 65916 bp, 86 predicted proteins | sample Klosneuvirus_201_FD_109709 | JGI IMG/M metagenome (GOLD analysis project Ga0154020, IMG submission 109709) | Active sludge microbial communities from wastewater, Klosterneuburg, Austria - Klosneuvirus_20160825_MG | ecosystem: Engineered > WWTP > Aerobic digester > Activated sludge | place...
AGAGCTACATATGTTCTTGGAAAATTTGAAATAACTCCAACTAGACCGGGAGCTCAGTATGGAGCATATATAAACTCTAATAACGCCAGCTCTACTGGTCAATCGGCTTACTTTGGTTCAGTTATAAATGGTGGTGGAGAGGTATTAAACGTAAATCCAGCAGCTGTAGCATTTACTGTTTTTGCTGCAACAGCTCAAACAGCTTCTATACAACAATGGACAGATAACGCTGGTACTTCTGTATACGCACAATTAAATGCAGCAGGAGAACTTTTAATAAATACAACAGACCAAGGCGATTATAAGTTACAAGTGTCTGGTAGTATTTATAATTCAGGCATTTTCTATAATTCAGGTGCTAATGGAATAAATCCTAACGCTACCTTTTTTGATACAGGCACTAGCTATTCTTTCATTAGAATATCTCATGGCAATGGTTATTATGCCGACTTAGGTGTAGTTAATCAGGATTTATCATTTAGACCTCAAGGTGTCGAAAAAATGTTATTAACAGCTTCGGGCGAATTATTAATTAACAGTGCGACAGACCAAGGCGATTATAAGTTACAAGTAGGTGGTAATATATGGTCTAACGGAAATATAACTGCAGCTGCACCTACATATGCTTCTGGTGGTTATGATGTATTAGTAAGAAATCAAGGTAGTGGTAGATTTGAGGTAACTACATTAGCAGGAGGTACATCAGGAACATCAGGTGTTTCTGGAACTTCAGGCGTAAACGGTACATCTGGAGTAGATGGAACTTCTGGAAATAGTGGTACTAGCGGAGTTTCAGGAACTTCTGGAGTTTCAGGAACAAGTGGTTTAAACGGTACATCAGGTATTGATGGAGCAGCAGGAACTTCAGGAACGTCTGGAGTAAATGGAACGAGTGGTACTTCAGGAGCGAATGGGGCTGCTGGTACGAGTGGAGTAAATGGTACTAGTGGTACAAGCGGAGCTAATGGTGCGGCTGGAACATCAGGAATTAATGGAACTTCTGGAGTATCAGGAACCTCTGGTGTTTCAGGTACTTCAGGTGTATCTGGTACCAGTGGTGTTAATGGTACAAGCGGAGTTAATGGTAGTAATGGAACATCTGGTACATCAGGTTCTAACGGAACAAGTGGAGTTAACGGCACTTCTGGTACTAGCGGAGCTAATGGTACATCTGGGGTTAATGGTACGTCAGGTGTGAGTGGTACGAGTGGTGTAAGTGGTACATCTGGAGTATCAGGCACAAGTGGTGTAGATGGCAGTACTGGTACTAGTGGGGTTAATGGAACAAGTGGAACTAGTGGTAGTAATGGTACTTCTGGCATAAATGGTACAAGTGGTATAAATGGTATATATGGAGGTAATTCTATTTTATATAGATTTAACACATCTACAGCTAATGCTGACCCCGGCACAGGAAAGATAGCATTGAATAATGCAACTTATTCTTCAGCTACTTTTATTTATATGAGTGAGACTGACCATAATAGTGTAAATGTTGCTTCTTGGATAGATACATTTAATGATTGTAGTGATAGTCCTACTGGAGCAATAAGAATTTTTAAAGAGTCTGATTCTTCTATTTTTGCTATCTATGAAACTACTAAAGCCACAGCTGATAATGGTACTTGGAAAGACCATCTTCTATATAGTTATGTTACAGGGAATGGAACTTTTGCAAATGATGACTTAGTAGTAGTTAGCTTTGTTAGATATGGTGATTGGGGAGCTGATGGAGCCAGTGGAACATCTGGTGTTAGTGGTACAAGTGGGGTTAGTGGAACTTCAGGAGTTAGTGGAACTAGTGGTGTTAACGGTACCTCAGGTACATCAGGTAGTGGTGGAAGTTCAGCAGGTTCTATAACTATAATATTATATGAAAATGGAGATGATTTAACTACTGGAATAAAAGATACTCCTATACAAGTTCCTTATACTGGTACAATAACTGGTTGGGAGATAATGGCTTATGATGGTTCTAATGCACTTCTTACAACTTCAGTAGTTGTTGATATTTTATCAGATACATTTGCAAATTTACCATTAGCTGGAACAGACAGTATAGCAGGTACCGAAAAGCCAACTTTATCATCATCTTCTACAAATAGTGATAACACAATTACTACTTGGAGTAATATTACAGCTGGAAATTACATTCAAGCCGAAATAGAATCTGTTAGTGCAGGAACTAAAAAAGTAGTAGTAACAATAAAACTAACTAAATCATAATGGCTACAAGAGCAGACGTTTTATTTGCACAAACAACAGGACTAATACAATTTAATGGTGGTGGTACACAATATGTAGTACAAAAAGCAAACGGAGACTTATTTATTTTTTATATAGATAGTGGTTCTGACGTAGCTTTTAAGTCATCTACTAATAATGGAATTACTTGGAGTAATCCTACTGTAGTTTTTGCTGGTACAGTTACTGCCTTATCAGTCTGGTATGATAGATGGAGTGACATTGCTTCAGATATGGTGCGTGTAGCATATACTGAATCTGCTACGGATGATACATTATACAGAGGAGTTGATATCTCTGATACAGCTTTACCTGTTCAAGGAACTCAAACTTCAATATTTGCAGGTGTGTCTACAGCTACAGGTGGTAACCTTTCAATAACAAGAGCAAGAGGTGGTAACCTATACTGTCATACTATGATAGACGCAGGTGCTGAAGGTGGATTTTATCGTTCAACTGATGCAGGTGCAACTTGGGGCTCAAGAACGGTAAATGAAACATTAGCTACTACAGACCAAATTATACTATTACCAGGATGGGGAGCTGATAATCAAGATATTATGGCTTTCTTTTGGGATGCTTCTGCTAATGAAATAAGCAGACAACTTCATGATGATTCAGCAAACACTTGGTCAGAAACCTCAATAGCGGCTTCAATGACAGACCAAGTAGCAACAATAGCCTTCCCACATTTTGCAGCAACAGTCGACATAGCAAATAGCCAAAACTTGCTTGTAGCTTGGAGTAATGTGGATACGTTAAATTCTGATTTAAGATGCTGGACTGTAACAGACTCAGCTATCACAGAAGTTACTAACGTAGTATTAAATAGTACAGATGACCAAGGACTTGCAGCTATAGGTATAGACACAACAACTGGACATTGGTATGTTTTTTATGGTGGTAAAAGTGATGGAAGTGAAGTTTATTTAACAAACATTAACATATACTATAAAAAATCTACTGATTCTGGAACAACTTGGGGTTCAGAAACTTTACTAACAACACGATTAAGAGATAGAACATGGTTAATATGCACACCGAGGTTTGTAAATCATTTTGGTGTAGCTTTCCATAGTGACGTTTCTTTAGATGAAATACACTACTCTGCAAAATTACCAACTACTGGCGGTTCAATAATGATAAACTAATATTTGGTTATTCTAATATTATTTTATACATTTGTGAGATGAAGTTATTATATCTTATGCCACACTGCTCTACAGGTGGTATGCCTCAATATACATTAAAACAAGCTCTATCCTTTAAGGATATCTTTGATATCTCTATAATAGAGGTTAATTATTATGGAGATATGTTTGTTGTACAGAGGAACCAATTTAAACAGAATTTTAACTTCCGGTCTCTATATGGAAAGGAAGAAAGATTGAAACAAGATATTCTTGATATAAATCCTGATATAATTCATATTCAGGAAGTTCCTGAGACATTTCTAAATAAAGATTCTTTAGAGTTTCTTTATAATAAAAGCAGGAATTGGAATATTGTGGTTACAACTCATAGTTCTTTGACAAGAAAGAAAGATTTTACTTACATTCCAGATAGGATAGTTACTGTAAATAACTGGCAAAAAGAATTATTCCAGAAAGAGTTTCCTGAAACAGAGATAGATATGTGGGAGTATCCTATAGAAGATAAATGTAGTGCATTTGAAAAACTAAATGCAAAAGTAAAATTGGGATTAGACAGTAGAAATAATAGGCTTAATATTCTAAATGTAGGACTATTTACTCCGGGAAAAAATCAAGGAGAATTATTTGAGATAGCTAGAAAGAACCCTCAAAATACCTACCACTTTGTTGGTAATCAAGCTCCTAACTTCGAGTATTATTGGAAACCCTTGATGAAGAATATTCCAAGAAACTGTAAAGTGTGGGGAGAAACAAGTGACGTTGATTTATTCTATAAAGCATGTGACGAATTTTACTTTACGTCTAAATTTGAGTTAAATCCAATAGTTATAAAAGAAGCACTTTCTTATGGATTACCTGTGAAGATGAGAAAGCTTGAGACATATGGAGATTTCTATGATAATAATCCATTAGTAACTTATATAAATGACTAAAAACCAATGATTTACGATAACTTGAAGAAGCAGGATGTTGTTAAGAATAATTATAACAAGCTTATAAATCTTGTTAAGGAAGAAATAGAAGTACAGAATATATACGAAAAATATTTCTCTGTAGAAGAAGGTGATATAATTGTTGATATAGGAGCAAACATAGGTATATTCTCCAAGAAATTTAAGGATAAAGCGTCTAAGATATACGCACTTGAACCAGACCCACTTTTCCTAAATGAACTGCAGAAAATAAAAGGAATAGCAGCTATTCCTGTAGGTATTTCCTATAAGGATGGAGAATCTCTAATAAAGTCTGATGGTCATGCCAACTCAATAGGTAAGGGAGATATATCTATCAGAACAATAAAGTTTACTACCTTTCTACAAAAATATAAGATTAAGAAAATTGACTTCTTAAAGATGGATTGTGAGGGAGCTGAATATGATATATTTACAGAAGAAAATGTAGAATGGTTATCGAAGAACTGTAAAAATATTGCAGGAGAGTTCCATTTACATAATGATGAGTCAAGAATTAAGCTAATTCTAACCCTACTTTACTTTGAAAAATACGGACTTCCTTATAAAATTACTTCTGTAGATGGATTTGAGATAACAAAAGATTCACTACTTAAAAATATCAATTTTTACTCAGAAGTGTTATTTTATGTAAGTAAATCTATCAATAATAGTCCTGATATAACAGTATCATTCTACAAACGTCCTAGTATTACAATGAGAGGTGGATATGGCATATACACTGTTCTGTTTAAAAACAACGCTACAGGAGAAGTGTTATATTCTGCAAAACTAGATGCTAGTGACAGCTCTGCCTCAACTTACTATGAATACTATATCCCTTGGAAGATAGAAGTATATAATCCATCCGGAAAGTTAGAGAAAGAATTTGTAAATAATTTGGAAGGAAAGAAAGTTCTTATAAATATAACGAGTACTAGTTTAGGAGATACTTTGGCATGGATACCATATGTTGAGGAGTTCCGTAAGACACATAATTGTGAAATGTACTGTTCTACCTCTCTAAATCATTTGTTTACAGAGACTTATGAAAAAATTAATTTTGTCCAACCCGGAGTACCAGTAGAGACTTCTTGCTATTATGAAATAGGTTGGTTCTATGATAAGGAATTTAATAAGTTTAAGCATCCACTAGACCCAAGACCACAAAGAATGCAGAAAACTGCAAGTGATATATTAGGACTTGAATATAAAGAGATAAAGCCAAAAATAGTATTACCTGACGTTACTGAAAAAAATACTATAACTTTAGGATATCATGCTACATCTCAGGCAAAGTATTGGAACAATCCTACAGGCTGGCAAGAGACAGTTAATTATATAAATTCAGTAGGATATACTCCAGTTCTTTTATCCAGAGAGCCTAGTGGATTCAATGGAAACAAAAATCCTGAGGGAGTATTAATTCCACAATCATTTGATTTACAGGATATTATAAAAAAGATATGTGAATCTAAGCTCTTTATAGGTATTGGGAGTGGGTTAAGTTGGTTAGCTTGGGCATGTGATGTTCCTGTAATTCTTGTGTCTGGCTTCTCTAATGATGAAACAGAGATGAAAGATTGTATTAGAATATCAGCCCCTGAAAATACTTGTAACGGATGTTTTAACAAATACATATTTGATAGAACTGACTGGAATTGGTGTCCTGTAAATAAGGGAACAAATAAAGAATTTGAGTGTACAAAGAAAATAACTTCTAAAGTTATTATTGACAAGATAAATCAAATCCTTAACATTAAATAAATTTGGAGAAAACACAAAAATTGTGTATATTAATATAGCTAGTTAAATGGTAAAATTATGAAAAAGTGGATTAACGAAAATAAGTGGACAGCAGTTTTAATTGCATTTGTTATTGTAATACTTGGTATCTCTCTTTATGAGTTCTTGTTTACCAGAGATTGCAAAGAATGTATTAGTGGCTGGGAAACACTCAAACAGCAAACAGGTGGATTTTGGTTAGGTGCAGTGCTTTCCTCTTTAGGTATAGCAGGTATAGTACATTTCTTAGTTAAAAAACTAAGAGCAAGTGGTGGAATTGGAGTAGGCTATGGTAGCTTAGTAGCAATAGCTGTTTTACTTTCAGTAGCTTGGGGAAAAGGTTGTACAGATAAAGCTAATGATGGGGTTACATCTGGTAAAGGTCGTAATAACCCTGTTCAGGTAGACTCATCAAGAGTTCCAGCTGAAGACTTACTAAAGAAATGATAATAGGGGTAATACTTGCCATACTATGGTTTATACTTATCCTATATATTGATATACAGTCTGACTATAAAAGACTGGAAACCAATACTATAAATCATAAAAGAGGGGCTATTCTAAGAAGTGTAGCCCTTCTTCCTACATATATGTGCTTACTCTTTCCTGTATATGGTCTGGCGTGGTGGATAATACTACTAAAAGCTATATCTGTAGGAATAATAATAGCATCTGTCTGGTGGGAATTTTTTGACGGACTTCTAAATAAAAAAAGAGGGAAGCCTTGGAGATACAATGGAAGTGACGATGATAATGATGCAGTATTAGATAACTTCCTACAAAAATATACTCCAAAACAGCAGATGATGATAAAGTGGGGATTAATCTTGATATCTATAATTTCATATATATGTATTATACACCTGAGCAAATAGAGAAGAAAATCAAAGAACTGGAGAAGAAGATACGTTGTTTAACAGGTACTGTTAATGGTCTTACTACAACAACTACAACAACCAGCTCTACAACTACAACAACTACTACTCCGTAATGAATATTTGTAACTGTCTACTAGATTTACAAGCCTTATTTTGTGATATTCCCTTTAAATGGAGAAAAGGAATAGTAGATGCTATATGTTATATAAATTCTAATAGAAAGAGTACATGTGAGTGCTTTGATAAATGTGAGACATTAACCTCTCTCTCCGGATTTACTTTAGTTGGTTCAATTTTATCTATTAACTATAAAGATGAAAACGGGCAAACTAGTACATCATCAGTTGACTTAAATGACGCATTAGATAACTTATTAGATGGAGTAGACCCAAAATGCCTGATGTCTCAGGAAACATGGGATGAATTATCTCCATCTGAGAGAATTCAGTTTATAATATCTGCCCACTGTGGATGCTGTTCAACAATAACTACCACTTCAACAACTACCACAACAACATCTCCTTATATATATTATCTTGCTGATGAGTATACTTGTTTGGAGGGGAATTGTGTTTTAGTGGCAAAGAACGTTCTTATATATGTACCTAACGGATTCATTTTCAGTCCTTTATATTACTATCAAGGAGTAGATAATCCAGATTCATATTACCAAATTGTAGGATTAGGTTCTCCTAATTCAGGTGCAGTTACTATAGATGGTGACGTATACTCTTTAGATTGCAGTTCATTTTGTCCGGCAGCTACTACAACAACATCCACAAGTACATCTACAACATCTAGTACAACTACAACAAGTAGCACTACATCTACCACAACTACTACTACAGAGGCACCATGCGTATGTCATGAGTACTTTGTGGAAACAAGTGTTCCTGTATCATTTAGTTATGTAGATTGCTATACTGATACTCTGATGAACGTAGTGTTAGGAGAAGGTGCAGTATACTACTTCTGTACATGTCCTGATACATTAGATATTGAGATTGTGCCCGGAGTAACATTAAATGATTTAGGAGAGGGTTGTTCAGGAACTACAACTACCACTACAACAACAAGTTCTACAACAACTACGACTACTGCAGAACCAACTACGACAACAACAAGTACGTCTACAACAACTACTAGTTCGTCTACAACAACTACAACAACGGCTGCTCCCCCTAGCTGTAAGTTATATCAGGTACAAGCAACTCCTGAGATAAGTGTAGAGTGGGAGGATTGTGAGAGTGGAGTTATTTTATCTACAACAGTTGTAGGTGGAGGTACTCAAAATATCTGTGCAAGAGAGGGAAGCATGTCACAAACTGGAGGTTCAGGAACGATAACAGAAGGAGATAATTGTTAATAATATGATAGACAAAAACAAGATAAAAGAGTATCTCAAAGATTTACCCTCTAAGTGGAGGGATAAATTAACGGATTTACTATACGATATAGGGAATGACAAAGAGTGTCCCTCCTGTGAGGAAATAAAAGAGTGTGAAACATTGACTTCACTCTCTGACTTCACCATATCAGGAACAAGTGTATCTGTTCAGTATAAAGACGAGAATGGAGTTACTGTTACTCGGTCATTTGACTTATCGACAGTATTATCTAATTATCTCGATTTAGATGCAAGCTGCTTAACAGATGAAACAACTTGGAATAATCTATCTTTAGGAGAGCGTATACAATTATTAATAGATAGTCACTGTGATTGCTGTGGAGAACCTACAACAACCACAACAACAACATCTACTTCTACAACAAGTACATCTACAACAAGTACATCTACGACTACTAGTTCCTCTACAACAACAACAACTACAGCAGCTCCTGAGTTAGTTTACTATGGTGCAAAAGCTTTAGGTGCAGCTCCAGATGAAGCAGAGATATTATTGGGTATATCATCTGCACAAGACGGAAGTACTGATGTTACAGTAGATTGGACCTCATTCAATGGTACTCCTCAGTATTTATGGTGGGCAATACCAGACTTGAGTCCTTCACATGACAAAAACGCTTGGTATGCCACTGTTATAAACAATGGTAATATGGGGAATCCGGGAGATTTATTTGAATCTATTACTACCGTAAATGTAGGAGGTCAGGATTATTTTGTGGGAATTACAGCTTATCAGACTCAGTTTGTCACAACTTGTGATATCATAAAAATATAATCATGGCTATAACTATTAATGACAATTTTAGCAATAATTCACCCAAACACCTAGATGCAAAGTATGCTCCGGGAACAGGTGCTAGTGCTATATATGCCTCAACTGCAGCTGCAATTGCTGCTGTTCCATCAGCATATAGAGCAAAAGGTTTAACCGTTTTTGTTACAGTTGGAGGAAGCAATCTTGAATACTGGTGGAGAGATGGAATATTAGATGGGGATTTGATATTAAAAACGCCTGTAATAAGTTATGATGAATATCTCTTAGCAGCTAATGATACAATAGATAATCCCCAACCAATACTTAATGGTCAAACATATACTGTTAAGATAACTCAGGGAGGAACAGGCAATTATACAGTTACGTGGGATACCAAATTCAAGTTTAGTTTGTCACAACCTGAACCAGTTCTATCAACAGATGTTGGTGCTATAGATATATTAAGATTTATATATGATTTAACAGATGACACTTTTTATTGTGTATCTCAGTCTTTAGGTTTTAACCAATCAGTTTAATAAAAATTTATGAAGAAAATATTATTTCTTTTAGTGATGTTATGTTTAGGAGCTACAATACAAGCTCAGACCAATATTATGCAGGTAACCAAGTTTATAAGAACTGCCAAAATAGGAGGTTCTTATGTAATTCAGGTTAATACCAACGGTGCCAATAACTGGGTAACTGTTGGCGGTGGGATAGACGATGTTCTGGCAATGAATCAACCACTATCAGCACACAGAGCTATAAGCGGGGGTGCTGCTTATCGGAATTTATGGATTGATTCAGTAACAAATTTTGTAGTTAGGTCAGTAAGTAGTATAGCCTTAGAGGAACGGTATACTTTTGCCGGACATACACTATTTTCGAGTTTTGCCACAAGTGCAGGAGCTACTTCAATACTTTCTTCAAATATTCCTAATGATACGCTTTCGTCAATAAGCACAGAGTATATCAATGGAGTTACTCTCTATTCCTCACTTCGAAACTTTAAAGTTAATAAGCTACGGACTGTTTCCAATATGTCAAATAAACTGATAATGACATGGGATAGCACAACAAATGATTGGGAAGCAGCACTGCTTGACAGTATTATTGTTCTAGGAGCAGGAAGTGGTATTGCTTCATTAGGTAACTCACCTTACGGGCTAACTAAGCCGAATGACAGTACTTATACAGCAGATAGTAGTTTGTTAGCAACCAGATTGAGACTAAAGCACGTAAATGACTCAACAGCGGCAGCATTGACAGCAGAAATCGGAACACGATTAGAAATTGCTGATACTACTGATATGCTTACTCCTTATTTAAGAAAAATTGATACAACTGGGAAATGGATTGGTTCTGGATGGCTTTCATTGTTTGTAAAATATGGAGATACTACTAGTACTATTGCAACCCGTACATGGGTAGGCTCACAAGGATATGTAACAACAAGGGACAGACTTGGCTTTTCCGGTGAGGACGTAACAGCAAGTGCTAACAGAACATTCAATCTGAACAACAACAAACTTGACCTTGACTCTGGCTCATTTCATATAAAAGCAAAAGTAACATCACCACGTTCAGATGATATATTTTCGGTTGGCTCTGGTACTATTAAAGCATTTTATATAGATAGTTTGCGTAAAACTTACGCTACTGAACTGTACGCTGGTAGTGGTTCGTTTTATGTTATTGGTGGACTTGTAGCCTTTAATGGTACAGATATAAGATTAAATGGAACAACTAAGTTTTCAAGTTTTCAAAAGAAATTTCAGTTTATTAAAGAATATCCTGCATTGCTGGATAGTATTGGTGCAGAGTTTTCAAATGACACGCTTAATATTTCTACTTTGGGTTCGTCTTTTGCAAATAATTATAGAATAGTCTCAATGAAGTACAAAAGCGGTGTAGATAATTCAGAGACAGAAAGATTTGATTTCAGAGGTAATGGTGATTTCAACATCACCGGAACCGGGGCAATTAAAATAAATGTTGGTAATACGAGTCAACGTCCTGCTACTCCAACAACAGGTATGACAAGGATAAATACCGATAGTATTGGTGCTGGTTATGGGTTGGAGTATTACAACGGTACTGCTTGGGTAAACAACCGGACAGCAGGTGGTGTATCGGATGGATATGTGAGTAGTGGTAGTTTCGATGTATCAAATGATTACTTAACATTAGTTCAGACTGGTGCATCAAATGTTTATATAAGAATACCTCCGTCACGTTTGCTCAATCCGATTCGTCCAGATAGTTTATTGAGGAAACTTAGTGGGGATTCTTCTGCAATGCTAAAAATACCTATTGTTGCATCTGCAAATAATAAATTATCAATCAGCCAGACAATTACGGATTCAACAGTAGTTAATACCATTACTGTAAACGAAGCAAACTTCACTGGAATACCACAGTCAGGAGTAACTAATCTTACTACTGATTTAGGAAATAAATTGAACATAAGTGACACGGCAAATAAATGGATTACCCATTTATACAGAAAACCCGGTACTGATTCTGTTTTCTATGTCAAGGGTGGTACACATACGTTTACATTTAAAGATTCTATAAGTACATCGGGCGGTGGCGGTAGTGGAATTAGTATTTTAGGTAATACTGGGAACCTATGGCTTACAAGAGTTAATGACAGTACCTATGCAGTTGATTCAGCAACTTTATTTGACTACGGTTTAAGAAGAAATGACAGTGCTTCGGCAGCTAATTTAACAGGGTTTACTACTGATACATATCTTAGAAATTTTGTAAAAATAGATACAACTACACTTGCATCTTTTGGGGCAGGTGGAGGGCAAGCAGGTGATACAACGGCTTTTAGCACATCTACTATTTATGGCTCGTTTTACAATGATGGTATTGATACTTTAGTGATTACCTCAATGAGAGGAATATTACAAGGCACTTCACCATCGGTTACTTATGATGTGTATTATAATGATAGTTTGAATGTAACAGCCGGGGCAAGCAAACTTGTAACAGCAGGAACAGCGTTGACTAATACGGCTACGGGTGCAGCAGTTACGTCATTCAATAATACTAAAATCCCTCCGGGGGTATGGGTGTGGGTAAAGACCACTACTGTAACAACTAAACCAACATACTTTTCATTATCTTTAATAGGTTATAAATCACGTAAAGCATGAGATTAGTCTTAGGTATATTATTTTTGATATTTTTTAGCAGCTCAGAAGCACAAATCGTCAATGCCAGCTCACCTTATAGGGGTGTGGCTGCAGCTGGTGGTTCGTACCCTGATACGGTAGCAAAGTTCAATTTCTCATATACTGCAAATTCTGTAAGTGGATTTGTAAACTTAGCTGGTGACCCTAATACTTCAACAGGTGGTGCTATTCGTTCTGGTACGGCTGCTTCGGGTATTACTTGTTCTTCTGTATCTGGTGCTGATTCTTACTGGCAGGATAATGGAACAGCAGCAGCAGGTAGTTTTGACGAAACTGTATCTAACGGGGCTTTCCCAGTAAACGTGTTAAAACAATTCTTTTTTCACCAGTCCACTACTTATCCAACAGGTGGTAATATTAGATTATCAAATCTGGTCGTTGGGGCAACTTATGAGATTCATGTTTTATCAAACAGAGGTGAAGTAACAGATAACAGGATGACTAAAATTGCCTGTATTGATAATGGTGGAACGGAAAGCATAACAGATATTAATACTGCACCTTCCAGCACATCAGTAACCAGCACAAGGAGTCAGATAACATCTGGGGGTACTGTTTACTTTTTTAAAAATAAAGTTCCAAATGGAAGCGGTGAAATATCATTTCAGATGGCCGCAGCGAGTGGATGGACTTACGGATATATAAATGGTATAATAGTAATAAGAACAGCATAATGAAAAAACTAATATTTATAATAGCACTCTTTTTAACAAGTATTTGCTATTCACAAACGGTTGATAATGCGGTTAAGTCCGTAGTAAAAGACGAAATTACACAATTTAGTAAAACTCTAGATAGTGTTTTGGTTATACAGAGAGAATCCAGTGGTATATTTTACGTTGATACACTTTTTGTAAAAGACGGTACTGTTGGCTTATTTGAAATGAATCTTACCGGTATTGGTAGTTCTGTATCATCTGCTAAAAAATATGCAATAATATCAAACATTGCTGGTAAGTACACTATTGTTAGAAATCTTAATCCAATAAGCTATTCAGGATATACTGGAAGTAAATGGGATTTATTACTCGTAAATGGACTACCAATGGTGCGTATAACTTCACCTATTTTAACTAAATGGGAGTATAAAAGATATTAATTATGAGAAGACTATTATTCATATTCACTTTATTTATTTCAATTGTTACAAATGCTCAGGTAGTTGGCCGTCAAAATACTGACCAATATCCGGTTACTTCATGGGGAACTTTGACCTATGGCTTAACTTGGTTACCTAACGGATATGCAAATACAGCCGGGTATAATAAGAAATACCCATTGATTATATTCCTGCATGGTGCAGGTGAAGCAGGTACAACGGCAGCACATTTGAGCAGGTTACTTAATAATTCAATACCAAAGATGATTTCTCAAGGATGGAACGCAACAGTTATAAATCCTTTGACAAATCAGCCAGATAGTTTTATTGTGATATCTCCACAAGCTGGTGGCTGGTCATATAACTACGCTTCGTTAAAATACATTCTTCCTAATGTATTAAGCAGGTATAGAGTTGACGAGACGAGAATTTATCTTACAGGTCTTTCTGCTGGAGGTGCTGGTGTATTTAGTGTACTGGGCAGTAATGATAGTACATTTACCCGCAAGTTCGCAGCCATGGCCACATCCAGTTCAGCAGGAGTTGATGGAGTTAATGGCTACACAGATTTACAAGTTGAAGCACAACTTCGTAATGCTAAAAGAGATAGTGTTCATGTATGGACGGTGGCTGGAGAGCAGGATTACTTATTGGATACAGATGTAAGATATCATGATAGTACCAATAAACTAAGTCCTGCAATACCTAATAAACTTACTGTTATAGCAACTCTGGCACACTCCACTTGGACAAAACAATATGATACTGCTTTTAGACCAACTTTGAATTATTATGGTAACTCAGCGAATTGTACCAGCGGATGCCCTTCTATAACTGCTCCTAATAATAATGGTTCTCCGGTTAGGGGCACAGGAGCTACGCAGGATAGTTTGAATGTTTATGAATGGTTCCTGTTATGGTCAAGAACTGCCGTGTTCACAATATCTGCCGGGGCAGACCAAACGATAGAGTTACCTACTAATTCTGTAACCCTGACAGGAAGTGCAGTACCATCACAAGGCAACACAATATCTTCTTACGGGTGGAGTAAAGTATCGGGAGGTTCTGCAACAATAACATCTCCATCATCATCAACTACGACTGTTACCGGGTTATTAGCTGGCAGTTATACTTTTAGAATAACTGTAACAGAAAGTACAGGGACTATTAAAACCGATGATGTATCAATTACTGTTAATGCGTCAACAGAACATTATGCCCCATTAATAGTAGCTGGTGCTGACCAAAGCATAACATTGCCTACTTCTACGGCCAATGTCACTTCAAGTACCACAATATATGATGGAGAAACAGAAATAATATCATGGACAAAATTCAGAATACCGAGTTATAATAAATCAGGAGTGAAGATATATGGTTTAGGAAGTTCAACTATGTCTGGGTTGAATGGGCCAACTACGTCTGATAGTTCTTTTATCAGCAGAGTGAGACAGTATTATGTAGGGAGAGGACTTGTTGATTCAGTATTGAATTATGGCATTGATGGAGGTGCTGATTTGGGTATTGCATTCCCTACTGGCTACACATCTCCATTTGGATTACAAAGCCCGTTATCAACTAATAATATCAGCAAGGTTTTATCTACTGGCGGGGATAATTCAAAGAAAATAGTAATTATCAATTTCCCAACAAATTCATTAGATGGGAGCATTACTGCTACTCAATATGCTCAAGCATTACAAATATTAAAAGATACACTTGAATCTTATGGGATTGCTACATATATAACAACGACACAGCCGAGGCAGGATTTCAATTCGACCATCGAAGCAAAGTTGAAAGTTGTAAGAGATACTATAATGAACAGATTTGGTGATAGGGCTTTGGACTTTTACACAGGCTTGACTGTACCGGGAACTACTCAAATGATTCCTATATACGCATCAAGCGATAGTATCCACATGACAAATGCTGGACATGAGAGATTCTTTCAAATAGTTAAAGAAAAGAATATCCTTAAAACGTTAATGGCAACAGCATCTTCAATAAGTACACCTACTGCAAAAAATACAGCTATTACTGGATTAACAGAAGGAGTGCATACATTTCAGGTAGGTGTAATGGACGGGAGAGGTTTAGCGGCAAGTGATACAGTAACCGTAACAGTAAATGCAGAAGTAGGTTGTAGTGGTACAAGTTATACACCGACTCCTGCTGGGGATAATGGTTACTATAATACTTACAACTTGCAGCCGGGAGATACACTATATCTTGATGGCTCACATACGTTTTCTTATGTGTATCTGTTTAACAGGCATGGTACTGCAAATTGCCCCATTATCATAACAAATAAAAATGGTCAGGCAAGGCTTAGAGGCGATGAGTTGAAATTAGAAAATTGTAGTTACATAAAAGTATTAGGCAATGGCGATATAAGTCATACTTATGGTATTTCTATCCGTCCTTATGGTGTAGATACAATAGTAAATGGAAAATTTGGTATAAATATTTTGGGTAAATCTAAGAATATTGAAATTGGGCATGTGAAGATAAGTAATGCCGGAATGGGTATGAGCATAAAACATGACCCTGATTGTGATACTACATATAATTATCCAAATTATGTAATGGATAGTATAACTATTCACAATAATCATATCACTCAGATATGGAATCAGGGGTTATATATTGGTAATACTGCGGCTGATAATAATCAATATGGGTATTCTCCACGTCCGATAGTATGTAGCGGGGATACTGTTTATTATAATCCAATGCGGTTAGGCCATGTAAAAGTATATAATAATTATATTGACAGTACAGGTCGGGGAGGCATACAGCTTAGTGCTGCTTCGCATGGTTTGAATGAAATATACAACAATACTGTGAGACATTCCGGGATGAATGGTGATGAAGCGCAGGGAAATGCAATTGTGCTGGGAGCTTACACATCTGCTCATATTTATAATAACACCGTATCAAACACATATACTCATGGAATAGCCTCTGAGGGGGGAAGTAATACAGATACAACTATTAAAATCTGGAACAATTCTATTGATTCAAGTGGGTACTTAAGGGCTTATGATTTATCTGTCACAGGTAGGTATGAAATTAAAATAAGTACCGAACCAACTTATTCCGATAGTCTTAGCTGGCCGTATTCTACTTTTATAAAAACAATTTTTCAGGATAATGATGATAGTACTCGATTTAGTATAAAAGACAATCAATTCGGTTTAAGAAAACAAACTTATGGGGTAGGCATATTTGACCAAAGTAATACAATACAGGCTAATGGTAATATTATATGTGGTAATACAAATACTTTAGGTGGAAGTGTTACTGTCAACGTAGAAGGTGCTAATAGTGTGACATGGGGAAGTGATTGCATAAGTTGCGTAGGTACAAAAAAATATGTAACTCCAAATAGTACAGGTGGCGGTTACAATAGTTATTACTCTACTTCATCTGGTTATCAGCCCGGAGATACAATAGTATTGCAAGCCTCTTATAATCCGTGGGGGTACTTTGGTTTTGGTAACGTGGCAGGAACAGCATCTTGCCCGATAATAGTAATGCAGGAAGGAGGACAGGTGACATTGAAGGACGGTATTGCCTTTGAAAATGTGCAATACGTTAAAGTCCTTGGAAATCTCGGTGGATTGCAATATGGATTCAAGGTAGAATCAAATCTTGCAGACCCGAATAACGTGGCGATTGGGATTGCAAAGAAAAGTAGGAATGTGGAGGTAGCAAATGTTTATGTCACCAATTCCGAATACGGCTGTTGGATAAAGAATGAAGCTGAATGTGATACTACAATAAATTATCCTAACTGGTGGCTGGATTCAATTAGTGTACATGATTGTTATTTTAAAGGGATGGATTCGCAAGGGTTCTATATGGGAAGTACTGACCCAAATAATCTTGATAGACCTATCAGTTGTGATAGTAGTGGATTTACAGTAACAAAATACTATGCTCCTACTCGTTTGAGAAATATAAAAATATATAATAATATTATTGACTCAACAGGTCGTCCGGGTATTCAACTTTCCGCAGCAATGGAAGGCACAAATGAAATTTATAACAACACCATTAGCAACGTTGGTACTCAGTACGATGATGCTCAGGGTGCTGGTATATCATTAGGCGGATATACTCGTGCACTTGTTTACGGAAATAGAATTAAAAAGACATTAACTTGGGGAATTGTTGCTTTGGGTGCATCTGGTCTAAGTAAAATATATGATAATGTGATTGATAGTAGTGGACGATTAGGTGGAACAACCCTCACATGGCCAGCAAACATCCATGTTGACACTCGTACAACTACACCAGTTGATAGTACAACCTTCCAAATAAGGAATAACGTAATGAATAATCCGGGAAGTGCATCATATAATATTACAATAGCTGACCAAAGAAATACTATTACCAACAAAAATGTAATATGTAATAATATAACATTTGGAAATAAACCAGCAACTATTAGTAATTCTGAGACATTACAGTCATTGAATTGTAATACTGCTTTTCACACTTTACCTTCGATAACTCTAAGTGGTCCAGATACTATTACATTGCCGTTGGACAGTATTACTTTAAATGTGACTTTAGTAACAACAAGTGATACTGCCGGAAGGATTTATAAGTGGACTAAATTAAAGTCACCTTCTGCAACGAATAAACGGATAACAGTTATTGGTTCAAGTACTGTTGAGGGGTATGGTGTATCAGCAACTCAGAACTTTGTTTACTTACTGAAGGAGCATTATAAAGGACTAGGATTAATTGATACTATTTATAATCTAGGTTCAGGTGGTACTGACCCAATCAACTATAACTATACAACAGCACTCAATAAGGGAGCAGAGATATTTCTTATGTCATTCCCTACAAATGGATATGATAGTTATAGCATTAGCACCATTCTTGCAGAATATAGAGAAGCAAGAGATAGTTGTTTAGGCAGAGGAGTTGAGTTCTTCTGTACAGGAACTCAGCCTAGAAATCCATATAGTGATGCAAACAGGATAAAATTAAACACAATCAATGACTCTCTGAGAAACATTTTTGGTGAAAGATTTATCGACTTTAATACGTTTCTTCTGAATAAGGATGGTAATTTAATGAAAACTGCATATGACCAAGGTGATGGATTTCATATCAATGCATCTGGTCATGCTCAATTAGCAGAGTTAGTCATAGCTGCAAATATGTTTCAGGCTTTTGCAACTGGCTCAACAGTCAACAGTCATTCAGCTATTGTTGATAGTACTCTTGCAACAGATAATGCAGTTGGTACTCACCTATATCAGTTATCTGTTTGGGATACCTATGGTGTTGGTAACAGTGAAGTATATCAGTTAGTTCAAGAAGATGTTCCCGGTGACCCCGGAGAACCCTACAAAGGGTTTAAATTAAGAGGAAGAAGAATAAAATTTTAAATAAAAGAATATGAATCCCTATTTAGCAATTCCATTAGGTTGGATACTCGGACTACTAGTAGTAGTTGCTGTAGCATCCATACGTATACAAATGAATAACAAGTATGAAGAAAATTTCATACAAGCCTTTAAAAAGTATCTTAAAAAGGGTACAGGAAGGCTAGTCTTATCTATTTTAATAATGCTTATAGCAATGTTCATTTTACCTGATATTATTGCAAATGTATCTGGTGAAAATGAAAATGCAACCAAATATAAGAGTTTGATACATAATATATTAGGTTGGATGAGAACTTATGCTGTTATTGGTGGATTAATAGCAGAAACAGTCGGTTTCTGGCTTGTAAATAGAAGAGACAAAGTATTTAAAGAAGTAGACGAAAAAACAGATTAATAAAATTAAAAACTTAATATTATGTTTGCATGGGGAATAATTACAGGGGCTGCGGCCTTCGCTTTATTAGCTGCATTAGGTAAGGCTTTTGCAGAATGGGCTAAAAAGAAATGGTTTAACTAAAACTAAAAAAATTATGAAGTATATATTAGTACTTGCATTACTTGTATTGCTGGCATTATCATGTAAAGATGAGCCAAAAGAGGTAAATACTGACCCTCTTGTAATAGAGGAAGTAGTAACACTTGCTCCTCATCAAAAAGGATTTATACAAGATGTAGATAATCCTTCCAGAGGAAGAGTTAAAGTAGTTATCAATAATTATACTGATTCAACTAAGACTTTTATCATTTCTGTAAAAGAAAAATAATGAAGGTTTGTCTGATTACTGCTACAAAGAATAGACATAAGCACTTAGAAAGGCTGACAAGATTTGTTCTTAATCAGACAGTAGATTCATATGTACATCTTATATTTAATAACGCTCCTACGGAATTACGTTTGAATAGAAACTTGCCTTCTGATAGGTTTATTATTATAAATAATCATATAAGTTTAACTACAGGTAAACCATATGAAACATTAGGAGAGATATATAATGATGCTATAAAATATGTACCAGATGACTGTGACATTATCAACCATATGGATGATGACGATATCTTCCTTCCAAATCATATAGAAGAAGGTATTAAGGGTCTAGAAAAAGGTAAAACTAAGGCATATAAACCACAAAAAAGCTGGTATAAACATGGTAGAAATAAACCTGTCTTAGTAGAAAATACTTTAGAACCTTCAATTTTCGTAGATTCTCTACATGTGAAACAGTATGGATATGGTATAGAATCTGTAGCACAACATCATAAATGGATAAATCCTTTAGTTTATGAGAAACAAATATTCGTAGACCCTGATGGAGTACCTACTTATATGTGTGACTGGAGTCAGGAAATTGGAACATTTAAGACATCCGGAGACCCTCATAATCCTAATAACTTCAGAAATTATGAAAGCTGGTCAAGGGACATAGGAGATGGTATAATTACTCCATGCTCACAGAGCTGGGCTGACCATTGCTGTAGAATAAAATAACCAACAATGATATTTCTTTCAGCACAGCCTTGGGACCCCTATTTCGTGTGGCAAATCGAGGTACAGATAGTAAACTTTAGAAAACATAGTATTTCGGGTAGTATGCATGTATGTGTATGGTACCCAAATGATACGGTTGACTTAAAACCTTGGTTTAAGTTAAGTATAAAGTATCCGGAAGTAAAATTCTTCTATTATAAGGATGAAGGAGTAGATTTGGGATTGTATATTCCTCAATTAAGACCTCAAATACTAGCAAAGCATTTTGATAGTAACCCCCATCTAAAAAATGAGGTTATATTTTATCACGATAGTGATATTATATTTAACTATCTACCTGATTTTCAAAGACTTAGTGAAGATAATATAAATTGGCAATCCGATACATCTGGATACCTTGATTACAATTATCTTAGGCGTAAGGAGATAGAAGGAAAGATACCTGAGGACTATGCAGTAGGTATACTTGCTAATATAGGGAATGTATCAGTGGACATATTTAGGCAATATTCAGGAAAAACTGGCGGTGCACAATATATACTAAAGGGAGTAGATGGAGATTTTTGGAGAGATGTAGAGAGACAGGTATTACTAATAAGAAAAGCCTTCTTCTACGGAATTAAGGGTTCTATTAATCAGACTTATTTTTCATCAGAATCTGCAGGATTTCAATCATGGTGTGCAGATATGTGGGCTGTAAATATGGCTCTATGGAGTAGAGGAATGATAACAGACGTTACTCCAGAATTGGACTTCTCTTGGGCTACAGATTCAGCTGAGACCTATAATAAGAAACCTATCTTCCATAATGCAGGTGCCACTAAGTCTAGTGCTGGATTGTTTTATAAAGGAGCATGGATTTCTAAATCTCCAATAGGAAAAAATCATGCTGTAAAGAAGGATAGTGCTTCCTCATTTTACGTACAGGCAATAAACGAAGTGAAATAAACTTTATATATTATTTTTGATAAGTCATTAAAATAGCTTATATTATAATATTAACTAACCTTTATGTAAAATCGAAAAATGAAATGGAAATAATTATTAGCGGAGCAATTGGTATTGTAACAATGGTAGCCGGATATTTTTTAGGAAAAAAGAAACAAGATGCTGATATAAGAGCAACCAATGCAAGTGCTCATTTTTCAGAACTGGATGCAACGGAAAAAGCAGTTGCTATATGGAGAGCACTAGGACAAGATTTAAAAAGGGAAGTTGATGAGTTGAGAATACTTGTAGTCCAGTTAAGGGCTGAAAATGGAAGATTAAAAGATGAGATAGAACATCTCCACGAAAAGCTATCAAAATTTATTAATAAATAATATGATTTTTCTATCCGCAGGACATCACAGCAAGCATCTGGTTAATCCAGACCCCGGAGCAATCTCCAAAAATGGAATAAAAGAAGGAGACCTCACAATAGAGTTTAGAAATCTAGTAAGTTATGAACTGACTCTTTTAGGAGCAGCTCACAGAACAGATTCTGACCAAGAGACATTACAACAATATGTAAACCGTATCCAAACTGGAAGTGGTTCTGTTGTTATAGAATTTCACTTTGATGCAGGTCCACCAACAGCTACAGGTTCTACCTCCTTAATAGAGGTTGATGCAGATAGGCTGGATAAAGCCTTTGCAAAAGAATTAGTTGATACAACTTCTTCTATCTTAGGAATTAAGAATAGAGGAGTTAAAACGGAGGCAGATACTCGTCATAAACGTCTTGCTTTAATGAAAGAAGATGGTTTAGTATGCCTTTTAGAATTAGCATTTATATCTAATGAGGATGATTTAGCTAAATATAACATAAAAAAGAAAGAATTAGCTCGTGCTGTTGCTCAGATTTTAATAAAGTACGAAGCAATAATACCATAAATATTTAAACCGTTCTTGCATTCCGGTTAGAAATGCATGCTATAATTATGAGAGATAAAGGTCTAGACAAAGGTCTAATCAGAGAGTTTAACACATCTGACAGAGACAAAAGAGGTTGGGCAAAAGGTCTTTTTGGTTTCAGAAAGATGTTTTGGGATTACCTTAACAAATTAAATGTACCATTTTTTGATGCTTGTTGTGAGGACGCAACTACAAACGTTTATCCAGTAAGATGGAATGAGTCTTTAAGCAGACTTGAGAAGTTTAATGGAACTGCATGGGTAGATATTACCGAAATTGCAGAGACTACAACTACTACAACAACGTCATCAACCACAACAACTACCACAACAGGTGGTTAAGAAAAAGAAAAGGGGAGTTATTGACTCCCCTTTTTATTTCTATAACTTCCTGACCTAGTATATGTTCTAATTTTATGGCAATTGGAACATACAACTTCACATTTATCTATCTCTTTCTGAATATTTTCCCAAGAATATGCATGACTTACCATTTTAGTAACATCCATTCTCTTATTTCCTTTAATATGGTCAAATTCAAGAACTCTTACATCAGTGTTTCCACAATCGATACATGGATGAACATTTAGATAGCTCAAAAGTTTTTCCTTCTTCTCTATTCTATGTCTCTTCTTATTTTTATATGTATCTTTACAGATTCTTAATTTGTTCTTACTATAATAAGAATTCATATAAATTATATGACATTCTTTACATACATAAGAATGTCCGTCCTTTTTCTTCTTATCAATACTAAATTGAGATATATCTTTTTCTTTTTTGCACTTTGAGCAAGTTTTTTCCATAGTATAATATACATAAAAGTTCTTAATCCACCAAATTTTTAGTAGATTTTTGAGAACTTTTATTTCTATCCATGAACCATAGTGTTTTGACTGCTCCATCAAAAGGATTAAAGCAAAGAAAAATATATTTGGTACTGTTATATTTCAATCTAACTACCACACTTCTGAGCTCTCTTCCATTATCTGTCTTTCCAGAATGTATATTATCCTTAGTAACTCTGACCAACGTAGGAATACAATCTATTCCTAATCCTCTCTCCTCAAGCCTTTCTATAAAATGCTTTGTTGGCTTTAACTTAATTAGACTGTTAGGATATACATAATTCCCCTCCACCAATTGTCTCCTCGTCAAATCCATCTATCATTATTTTAAAATTATCAAACTCAGGATTACTTCTTATATCCTCTATAGCATATGCTAATTCTTCGAGAGATATATCATTGAAGTGCACCTCTTTCTTCTCCAACAAGATAACCATTTAATGTTTCTTTTTCCTTATCATAAATACTTCCCAGTTCTCCTACTTTCTTCAATTCTCCCAGAGGTATCTCATAGTTATCTGCTACATATTCTATAGCAGTTAATCCTCCTAATAATCCATACTTTATATTAGGTTCTATTACTGCTGATATCTCTATCTCCAATTTCTCACCCTTATCAAAGTATGTATGATACTTTATTATCTTATCCTTTGCTTGTTTTGAAAACTTTGAATATTTACCTTTAAGAAACATCTCTATATCTAATGCCCATTCCGATATATCTAATATAAATATAGTTTCATTTTCAAAATCATAACACTCAATTACGTACAAATTCTTATCTAATATTGGAAATACTATTCTATTACAGTATGCAAGAAACTCATCATGATTACTATATGAGAACTTAATAATTAGATGATAATTCTCTATAGAATAGTCTCTCCAAAAGAGATATGTTTTTATAGGATACTTCTGAGACTTAGAAAGACCTACCAGAGGAAGTAAGAATGTTTCTGACTTACTCCAATACTGTCCCTTATCTACTTTCTTTATTACGTCTATCATACTTCAATTTTAGTTTTTCCCTTCTATTATTTATCTCAAGATAGAAAGACGGGTCATTCTCGACCTTAGTATGTTCATCTCCTGTAAGGAGAATAATGTTCTCCTCATCTAACATTGCATCGGGATACTTACTTTTTGGAAGAATATGATGAAAAAATATAGTAAGAGGTTCTTTTCCTAACCATCTACCTGATATCTCAGAATAATGCCTTCTTTTATACCAAATTTCCATAAAAATGGATAGCATTATCTGGTTAAGCTTTTTCTTCTCTTCGTTCTTCTTTTTTTGTTTTTCTGATATTTTCTTCACCTATTTTCTTTCTTTTAAGTATTCCTGCAATATTCAAAGATAATAATTTATTCCATTCCTCAATGTCTTTTGAAGACATTTCTATTTTCTCCAATTCTAAAAGACGCTCATTTACCTTTACCCAGTTCATAATAAAAAGAAAACTCCCCCTAACCTCTCAGTCAGAGGGAGTGTTTATTTACCTATTATCCCCTTCTCCATGTATTAAATTTCTATCTTTTCTTGAAGATAGTTTCTCAACATTTGCATCAACTACATCCTGTAGTGTAAATCCTAAATCATCTGCTAGGGATGCAATATACCAAAGTGGGTCACCTAATTCTTTAAGGAGACCCTGTTTATCCAATTCCTTATCTCCTCTTAGCCACTTTTTTACCTTTTCACTAATCTCACCAGCTTCACCAACTAATCCTAATGCTGGATACACAATTGCATGTTTTTCAGGATAAACCTTCATGCTCTTCACAAACTCCTGATACTCATTAAAGTTCTGCATCAACTACCTCCTTTTGTGTTGCCTTAAACTCAGTAGGTTTAAAGCTATTAATAATCTTATCTTTTACTTCCTCAATCATTCCTTCATTATCTATCAGAAGGTTTCTAGCAGCTTCTCTACCTTGAGCAACATTAGACCCGTTATAAGAGAACCAAGCTCCAGATTTAGAGATAACATCTGCTTCAATTGCCATGTCCAGTATCTCACCTGCTGTATCAATTCCTTCTCCATATAAAATGTCAAATTTGGCTTGCCTAAATGGAGGAGCCACTTTATTTTTAATTACTTTTACAGTAACCTGATTTCCAATTTTAGTTTCACCATCCATCACACTATTTTCCTTTGTCACACTTCTTCGTACATCTAATCTTACAGATGCATAGTATTTCAATGCATTACCACCTGTAGTCGTTTCAGGACTACCAAACATCACGCCAATTTTATCACGCATTTGATTTGTGAAAATCAATAACGTATTGCTTTTTGCAACCACACCTGTCAATTTCCTCATTGCTTGAGACATTAAACGGGCTTGTTTACCCATATTACTATCTCCCATATCACCCTCTAACTCAGCTTTAGGAACAAGAGCTGCAACACTATCTACAACTACTACTGAGAACTCTCCTGATGCTATTACCTTCTCTGCAATATCTAAAGCCTGTTCACCATGGTCAGGCTGTGCAATCTCTAACCTATCCAAGTCCACACCTAATTTTTCAGCATAACCTAAATCAATTGCATGCTCTGCATCAATAATAGCACAGTGGGTACTAGAATTTGCTCTATGAGCCTCAGATATTACCTCAAGACATAACGTAGTTTTACCACTACTTTCTGGTCCATATATCTCTACTATCCTTCCCTTTGGGAGTCCTCCTATGCCTAATGCGAGATTTAATCCGAGAGACCCTGTAGATATAGCCTCATGAGAACTAGGCTTATCCTTTGCTCCTATAAGAGCTCCTTTTCCATAATCTTTCTCAAGCTGTTGCTTTATAATTTCAATTCTTGAGATTTTCCCTTCACTTTTTGGTTCTTTTGCTTTTGCCATATTTTAGTTTTCTGTTTTATCTTGTACTCTCAAAGTTAGTAAATTTTAAAGTATAAACAAAGTTAAATTCTAACTATTTCACAAGACCCTCCACTGCAAGACATACTAGAGTACTCACTCACTTCCTTATAAGAAGGACTTCCCAGAATCTGTTGAAAATCAACATCTTTCATCTGCCTATTGATTGTCTTCCATTTATGGAATAAATGTATATCCTTTAGACAGTATACAAGTTTCTTTAAATCTCCCTTAAAATAATTTTTAGCAAACCTTTTTGCTCTCTTTATCCAATCTCCCTTTAGCCATACTTCTTGCCTTGTACCTGTAATCTTAATTTTCTTCTCAGTATCAAGTACTAAGTCACAAGCTTCCCATAAGTTCTGGTCAAAAGCATGCAATCCATCCACAATCAATCCTGAGGCTAACAGTGCACCATCACCATACTCCTTTATTATCTGGTCCATAGTAAGAACAGATGTAAAAGGAGCCTGATTAAAGTCCTTATCACCATAATCTGACAGGAACGATACAGCCTTAAATAAATCTTGATTGTCAAAGATATATTTAGTTATTTCATCCTGATTATCAATGATTACCGTACAAGATACAGAGTGTCTTAGCCAAGGCTTTATACAAGCTTCTACATTTGTACCAGCGTTTACCCAATTCTCCTGAACTAACTTAATGAGTTCCAAGTGTTTAATACCCCTCATATCTTTCTTAAATAATCCATCCTGAGGATTAACTATTGGGACAAATACAACATAATCACTATTTGTAGCTGACCATACACTTTCTTCTAGTAAGAATGGCATATTTTCCTCAAGATATTTAGCAGTATCACTGTCTTTATTCAACTGCATTACTCTAAAGTACTGAGAACTATGTTCAGGATGAATACCACTAGCTGTACCTAATACTACAGATGCATTACCAGATGGCTTTACAGTTGTTGTACGAGCAGCTGGGTTAATTCCTATAACATGAGCTACCTCTTTATTTGTCTCAATTACTATTCTGGCACCTTCTCTAAGTATCTCTGCATCAAATAGATATGGTTGATTCATCCATCCTGTTACAGAAACTCCTATTAAAGCTTCTCTCCTTACTATATCTTCTGTATCTTTTCCTAAATAAGGAAAGTCCGTATATCCTGCCTGTAAAGTACCTAATATAGAGGCTATTTTGCAAGCTCTAAAAAATTCTGCCTTTGTTGTACATTTTGATGCATTTATCTCTGTAAGATTACACATCTGGAATCCTGTTCTTCCATCCTCTAAAACAGGACGGAATGTAATTTCCCTACAGGGATTACTTACTTCATACTCATCATGTACAAAAATGAAGGATATATCATTATCTCCTTGATTTAGGTCAATAATCTTCTTTAACTCATCATAGTCAAATTGTTTCCTGATAAGACCTACTGCATTATTGCTTCTTGCACGTTGTGGATTATCTTGCCTCCAATTCCCAAGCTTAGCATTTATCATCTCCTCATCATCCTTATCTATCAACACACTACAAGCACTTCTTCTAACTCCTCCACTTAATACTGCATTAGCTGCATGCATGATTATATCATATACTAGAATAGGACGCATCCAATTACCTTGAGCAGTAATCCACTTCTCCAGCATACTCTCGATTTTCTCAAGACTCTGCTTTAGTCCCTCATGTCCCGGAGCCTTAAATCCTCCTGATATATAACTCCCTTTAGGACGGATAAGAGAGTAATCAAACTTAATCTCATATCCTGTATACTCTGGAAATGGTTGATTATCACCAAAATAGCTACTCATCAAAACACCCAATGCATCTGACCATCCTTCTATGCTATCTTCGATAACAAATGTTTTTGCACCAAGTGTTCTCTTATAGATAGGTGATAACTTCTCAATAAACTCTCTTCTTATAGAGAAATCTAGCCCACATCCACTCAATAATACATGGAAACACTTTTGAAAGTAGTCATTTTTATCAAATAGTACTCCTACACAATTGTACATTCTCTCATTATTTCTCATTATCTGAGGATATCTGTACTGCAGATTTCTTTGACTAGCTAGTACCAGCATCTCTTTTATTCCTCTCTCAGCCTCAGTTAGATAGTCTTCGATATCTGTATATCTATACTTCTTTCTATGACCATCAATGATAGACTCACAAGCCTCATCCCAATTTTCGTATCTTCCTTCTTCCTTCCATTTAAAGTAGTCCGAGTGCAACTTTAAATCACTTAAAAACTTCTTTCCTTTCTGCATATATTTACTGTATTTAGATTAAAAAAGCAGGAGTTATTTCTAACCCCTGCTCGGAATACTAAAATACTATACTATTACGAATTAACCAAATTAACTTGATTAATTTTTTACAGTATTTCCCTTCTCTTTAATATCTCATCAACCTTATTTATTAAATCATTAATTGTTCCATTATTATCTATTTCTTCCTCAAATATATAGTCATCAAGAGCTGTCTCCGAAACATGATAATCCATCTTATCTCCTCTTGTAACTCTTATTACAAGTCCTCCTCTTCTTTTTATCTCTGACAACTCATTTGGGAATCTTACATCTGTGATAATCCAATTAGGATACTTTATATCAGCTACTAAATCTTCTTCATGTTTGAAGTATGGAATATGTTTATAATCTGCAAATAAGGCATTTACCCAAGTATTACTATGTAGTCCATCTCTAACTGCATCAGTTCCAAGCTTTTGTAAAAACTCACGAACTGTCATTGGCATTCCATTAACAGACCACTCCTCACTCATCTCAGTCTTCTTAAACTCTTGGTCCTCAAATTTCTCTACAGGAATACCTGTTAATAAAGAGGCTACCTGCTTTAATTTTCCAGCAAACTTTTTAATTTGCCAATGACTATCAGCAATTTCATACATAGAAGAATGTCCTATATCATGACCACTATTATGAATCTTTGGTTTACACCAATCTTCAAAAGAAGGATATTTAAAATCTGGAAGGAATAGTTTTGGTGCTAATCCTCTATCTCTTTCTTCTCTTGATTTTGCATCCAGATATTGTATAATCTTACCTACAGTATCTTTACCACTACCTATTTTACCATTTATTCCTATTATCATTGTTTAGTTATTAATACAAATATTAATAATAATATAAGTCCAATTGACATAGGTAACCATAATGGAGAGAATACCCACCACCAACTCCAATTAATATTACCTGTTATTTTTAACACAACAAACACTAATGTTAAAAGTGCTAATACAACTTCTGAAAATATTATCTTCATTATTTTACTCATGTCATTAAGTTATCAATATATCTGGATATAAAATATCCCAGACCTGTTCCTATCATGGCACCGTTAGCATATGTTAAACGGTCCATCCATCCTCCTATAGCTATTCTTTTAACATTGATAGTCCATATCAGACTAATCATAAATCCAGTGATAAGCATAGGAACTATCCTATTATGTGCAATAAATGTTACATTCATTGCTACAAATGTTACCTGTAATAGTCCTGTTAAAAACAATACCCACTTAGATTTACTTAAAAATAACTCTACTATCTGTCTTACTCTCATTCTTTATCATTTTTCTGTACTGAATAAATCCTTCAAAGTTTCCACTCCATCCGGGTTTCTCACATAACTCAGCTGAATCATAATATTCGCTTCTACTCATAGCTTTGGCACAATGTTCAAAAGGTGACATGTGACCACTACTAAGAAGAGTATCATGTAACTTTATATCAGCTTCATAATCATCTTTGCCCTCAAAGTTTAAGTAACTTACCCTTGCACAACGTGCTGTAGAAATTTTTACTTTTAATTCTTCATCAGAATCAGCTTTTCCGGGACCTTTTGTTTGAGCTTGTTCTAGTTGTAACTTATATAAGCGACCACCATCAACCTTGTCACCAAAAGGAATATGCCACTCTCCAGCTTTTAATATCTTTGGGGTATTTGCATTATACTCATCTAGCATTTTATACGCTAACTCCTGAATATGTATCTCTGCTTGGTCATGTGCACGTAACGCAAAGAAGTTTTGCCACTCACTAGCTGTTGCTATAACAGTATGCCACATGAATGGCTCTAGTAATCTATTACATATCTGTTTAGTTAAACCATATCCTGATAAATGGTCAGCTTTTTTAATTACTTCATCTCTTGCGTTTAGCCATGTTTGTTCACACTCAAAAGAATATTGTTTATCCAGATATTCTGTTCCCTGCATACCTTTGTGGTCTTTCATCCATTTAATAGGGATAAAAGGGTCTTCCTGTACCATCTTAACCATTTTTTCAAATGGTATAGCTCTACTTGAGGCACTATTTCTGGATATTACTCTATGTGTATTAAACTCAGCTAAAACTATACGGGGAAATGTTAATACAAATGTAGTTAACCTATTCCCGTACTCATTCTGGGAGTCCGCTATAATACGTGCTGATATTTTCTTCTTCTCCATCATACTGAATATTTAATTTCATTTTACCATTCTTCCCATAGGCATCTCTACTACAGTTCCATATATCTTGTTCTTCTGCCCATACTATATCATTTATTAGCTCATCTACGCCTTTATAATAAGTACCCTTTAAGGAAAATCCATACATTCCTTTCTCTATATCTATATTAGAAGTCTCGTATACAAGAGGTCTTCTGTTATTTACAGAAGTATCTCCAACAACAAACTTCATAGGTTTAACCTCATATCCCTCCAAGCCAGATGTCTTTGCCCACTCCTCAACAGATTTTACATAAAAGGCATTTTGTAGATAGTAACTATTCTTTATATACATATAGTCAAAAGACTCATTATCATATGTAGTTTTTAAATCCATAGGTTGTATCACTCTATGGTCGTGGTCTATTAATAATATATCAAGCTCACTTTTACATGGATAATATTTATTCATAGGTAAGAGATACTTCCACTCTATAGGAAAGTGTGTAAGATACTCTAAATTATCATTAACCTTAAATATATCCCTTGTAAATTCATCTCTCATCAATTTCTCTGCTACAGCTCTTGCTTTATCAACAAGACTTGCATCTACAACAGTTTTACCAATATTTTCCAGCTTCTTGTTATAATAAGATTCTCCATTCTCATAGAAGTCCTCAAGAACCTTATCTTTATCCTTTCCTTTGTACTTTCCTTCCGCCTGAATTTTATTTAATGCTGCATTAAATCTTGTCTCAAATGAACAGGTAATTTCTCCCTTTTCATTCATACAATTTTCAGTCTCTTCAAATATATAATCTGCAAGGGTAAATACCTGACCACTTCCTTTATTACCCTCGAACAAGACAAATTTCTCATCAAGTCTATTATTGAATTCCAATTCATCCCCTCTGCAACTAAGAAGATAAAAGTCTACCAAATCCCCAATTATAAGGGATACGTTCTTTTTATCTCTTCGTTTCCTTCCTAACTTAAATTCCTCATAAAATTTAACAGGGTCACTATCAAACAATTTAATCATTGACTGATTAAGTGCATCCAGCTTCCTATAATTTACATTTGGTTTATCAATAATAACTTTTGGTTGAATTTTCTTGCCCTTTATCATAATTTATTATTTTGCAGGATTTATAATCACACTACAATTTACTACTTCAAAAGTATACGAATCTAATGAATCTCCCCATAAACGTCCATTATCAAGATTTATAAGAGGTCTGTTAGGAAATGATGTCTTCATAACATATGTACCTATAGTAGTTTTGTCATCTGGATGATATAAAACCCTAAAAATTGTGCCGTCTCCATACTGATGGACATCAGCACCGCTAACATTTGTAATTAATTGTGATGATACTATATTCATTCTTTGTAATTTAATCTGTCTATTTCAGCTGCTACTAAAGCACCTGCAATAATTAATTTTTCTTGTTCATTCTTATCAAGCATTTTCTCCCAAACATTAACATCCCACCCTTCAGGAGCAGGATGATAACCTCCCTTGAGAAGCTTAATTGCACCTTCAACTAACTGATAATCAGCATTTAACTCATAATCTTGCTTTATTGTTATACCATGTTTAATAAGCTGGTCACCTCTCTCATGATTAATAAGAGATACACCTACTGTTATAAATGGATTATATAGATATGAGTTACTTACATCAACTGGTATAAATCCCTCAGAATTAGGATTTTGAAAATCTCCATCACTCATTTCTTATTTTTTAAGTATTCCGCTAAGTTCTTTGGACGAAACTTTAGTTTTCGTATTGTACCTCTTTCCGTAGTGAGATACTTTACTGGAACAAATAATCCCTCAAAGATACGATTTGGCCGGAATAAATTAACAAAAACTCCAACTCTCTGCATTAGCCACTTCATACTCTGTACACTCTTTGGAGTTGTAGAATTTCTACTAAAATCTGGTTTTACTTCTGTACAGGCTCTATATAAAACTTTGTCATTAACATCTACCTTCTGTACAACAAGTAGGTTTTTATCCCACTTAGTACCACTTCCTAATTCCCAACAAAACTTACCTAAAGCCTTAGATGTAAAATAAATATCATAATCTGGAGTATAGGTAACTCCATTACTAATAGTCTGTGTCTCATGCTTGCTCCCTCTCTTCAACTGAATAGCATAACTATTCTGAATAGGGTCACAAAGCATATATGATGGACTTCTCTCCACCTTCTCCACATATCCATCCTTCATCAACTCTTCACAAAAGAAGAGACATGATAACTCACAAAAACTCTCATACTCCAAACCTATATACTTCCCCACTTTAGCCTCTCTTGGCTTCTTTATCCTTCTGGTTGGAGTTTTTCTTGCTGTTTTTTTCTTTATTTTTTTACTCATCTATCACAAACTTGGTTTTTTCATACTTCACTCCTTTTGGAGTCTTGTATTTGAGACCAACTATCACACCTTTATTATCTAAAAATCTCTCATCACTCTCATCTCCATTAATAATATTATAGCCCTGCCATACCAAAGGTAATGTATTTTTGAATACTGCAGCAACATTTGCAATTTTATTTTTCAAAACATAATCACAATATTTCCAGTTATGTCCTGAGAACGAAAGTGTCAAATTATAATTAGGTAAACTATTGAGTATCACCTTATTATGGTCTTTCGTATAATCATAAAATTGTATGTTCTTTAGTAATGACATATCATGACCTAATCTCCTGAATTCTTTATCCCAATCTATATCACTTAATAAATTCAATCTAACAGCTACCTTATTACTTTTGTTATCTAAAGTTACTAATTCTGAATATAATTTATTAACAAATTTATCTTTCTCATTAACAAAGAATTCAGTCTTCCTACTTCTGCTTTGTACTACATTTGAGAATGACTGTCTACCTGCAAATTGAAGACATGCTGTACGACATTCTTTAGTACTAAACTTACATAAATTCTCCTTCTTACTATTCAAATCTGTGGGTTGAAGGGACAAATAGTATGTAGACATACTATTTTTTGCTGTCTTTGTATTACTTTTTCCACTAGTTAATAATTCTCTTTTATCAAAATATGATAAATCCATATAAAAACAAAGAGGGGGTGTATAGCCCCCTCACTTAACTTGAGTTTTCTAAAGTAATTACTTAACTAAATAAGTCTTACCAGCTGCAGTAATAGATACTACATTATGTAATTTAGGAAGAATGTAACCCAAAAGAGACTTCTTCTGGTTACGAATAGTATTTCTATCTACAGTTTTACCACTTGAAAGTGTAACTGCCTCAAATGAATTAGATGCTCCATCTACAAAATTTGCTACAGAACTCCTGAAAATAACACCATTTTTGCTTGGTTTTTGAGCTTTTGTACGTCTGCTCTGTACTTTCACAATAGGACTTGCAGAAATACTCTTTGCAGGAGTAGTATTAGCAAGACTATAAATTCTGTATGTACCATTATCCTTATAATTAAGTACACCATCTCCTGCTAATTGGGCCATAAATTTACTTACTACATCCTGAGTCCAAAAGTAGTAAGGATAGTCCCTTCTTAATTCATTCTTTACTTCAAGTGTTGTTACTGTGTTGTTTGCCTTCAATAATTGTTTTGCTGTAGTATATACAGCGTCCTTCATTGCTTTCATTGTGTTACCATTGTTTAATTGTGATATAAGAATTTCATTTCAGATACTTGTAGACAGTTTCCATATGTATCACAAACATCAAACTGTCCATTTCCTAAATCTCTAAAGATTTTAAAAGCCCTTGTTAGAATTACTGCATCATTCGGCTTGTAAATTGTCTCTGATTTAGGATAATCAAAATCATCATTTAAGTTTATTCCTATTGCCATAGTGATTATTTTAACCAAATTATATATTTTATTCTGCACTGTTCTTCTTTATATGCAATAATCTCACTATTCATTAATCCATGACCTGCTTTTACATAAGTTGAGTCATATCCCCTGCTACTTAACTCCTTATAATTCAGGTTAAAATGATTGCCTCTGAACCACCCATCATATGTAAATGGATTACCTGTATGAACCTCATATACTAAAATTACTTTATCAGAATCACCTCCTGTATAATTCAGAGATTTTTGCATATGTTCAGAAAAGTAGTTTCCATCTCCATATGCCTTACCACTAAACTGGAAATTACCAACAGGACGAATCTTCAAACCTATCTCAAGAATAGGAATAACAGAAGTACAACGAGTTCCATGAATAAGAATACGTGTTGATTTATCCTTCTGATTTTTCATCCATTTCTCAAAGGTACTATCTTCTGATGGTTTCTTCAACTCAAATATAGCATTTATTTTTCTTCCATGATTCTGCTTTACAAGATATTCTACCTCTTTAGGAGTACCTTTGCATTCCTTCATATCAGTAATACCCAACTTATCTAAAATAGTCTGGGAAGCTTTACTATCAGTTTTCTTCTGTTTGGCAGTTTTAGGTTTGATTAAAGACACCTGAGCTGCCATAGCATCTAAGTTATCCTGTTCATTCTGAAGAGTCTTCTCTAACTTAATATTAGGTAATATATAATTACTTACATGACCCATTCTACGAGGGATTACTGTATATAAATCAACTAACAATTCATTGATTTTCAATTGAGTAGTCCCTGCTGACCTTTGCTTTCCTGCTAAAGCATTCAATTCATCAATTATCTTCTGAGCTGCATATATCTGCTTTTGACTTACTGCATCAGCTTTGACAGAATATGTGGTAGAGACCAGATTATCTGTATACTTCTTCATTAATATAAGAAACTCGTTTACCAGCTTCTCTTTAACATCTACCAGTTTGTCTGGTACTACATCATTCTTTACAACATCAACTGTTACAAAATCAGTAACATCTTTGTATCCTTTTCTTATCTTCTCACTATACTTAGAATTCCACTTGCTATAAGGATAACTACCAGTTTGTGTAGTACTCTCAACCCTTCCGTATTTTACTGTAAAAGTGGAACCCCCATTCCATGTCATCTCATAATATTTATTATTATTGTCCGGGGTTACCATTATCAGCTTGCAATACTGTTTATTCATTCGTTAACTTTTTATATACCTCTATTAACTTAAGTTTTTCATTAATAACACGTTGAAAATCTAAATCAGCCCTTCTTATCCATTCCGGATATATTTTAGTTTCCCATCTTGACCTCATTTTAGAGCCATCGCTTCTAAACTTTCTCTTTAAATGAGCCCAACGATTTCCGTATGCGTCTTTACAGATATCTACTACTTCACAAAAGTAATCTTTATAATATACTAAATCTCCTACTTTTAATTCCTCACTCATATTATTTATTTTAAACCTAGTTCACACAATCTATTAAAATCCTTAATATCCTGAACAAAGACATCAAAACTCTGTCTAGCCCATAATCTATGTGAACTATAAGCAAATCCTCCCTTATACATACATCTCTGATTAAGAATAAATTCTAGTACTACAGGAAGACAATCAACAGAAATACCTCTTTCTCTGAAAAACTTAGCCGTAGTAACTAACCACTCATAGCTTTTTCTCTTTCTTATATTGGCAAGTTTCTCCTCTTCATTTTTACCTTTGGGATTACCTGTAAATATTCTTCTCTTTTTTACACCTTTTGAAATATCTTCTACCACATCGTTAGATAATATACCTGAGGTATATATAGTACTTGGTAGAGCATATGTAGTATATCCTACGCTATTTGGAGCCATATTTTCCAATTTTTTAATTTTCCACATTTCAACTATTCATATTCTGTTCTATTTAACTTGATAATATAAGGAAAACGAGGAACATCATCAGGTGTACGATTAAAGTACTTTACTGTAGCCTCGGTTCCAATATACTTCTTGCGGTTTTTCCACACATCTGCAAGATACTCAAAATCTCCCTTGATATTAGATTTAAAGGTTTTGTCCTTTATTTTATCATGTTTCATAATAAAATATCCAATAGTACCTGCTCTACCACCTTCTCCCTCAACAGCTCCTACAATTTCAAACTCTTCATCAATAAAGTCCTTCTTCTTAAGCAATTGCTTACTTCTCTTGTTCTCATAATCCCCTAAATCCAAACGAATAATAGAACCCTCAAAACCCTGCTCAAGAAATTGTTCATGGTATTTCTCTATATCTGCTTGATTATGAACACGATATGTAGGAACCAGACGAATATACTTAGCTTGAACAGTAAGAGTTTTAATATACTTTTTTAAAGCTTCATATCTTTCAGAAAACTTACCTTCATGGTCAGGGAAATCATAAGCCCAAAATTGTACTTTCTGTTTTGCCTCTTCCAGTTCTTCTTTTGTAGGCTTCTGTTTCTTACATAAACTTACTATCTTGTTAAAGTCATCGTGATATTCATGATTATAGAGCTCACCATCTAAAGTAACCTCATCCTGTAATAAGTGTGGACATGCTACATACGGTTTACCATTCCTCGACATTAATGTATTATCCTGATTAATAGCCCTTAAACCATCTAATTTAGGCTGTATAAATGTAGGAACTGTAAAGAGCAGTTTCTCATACTTACCTATTTCATGTGCTAACATAGGTTCAAAGAAGTTCTTTTCTTCTGTCAGAACCTCATTATATCCTTTATCTACTTTCTTCTGCCATTTAGACTGAGCCTCTGCTAATGCTTGCTCTTGTGGAGTAGTTTCATTTGAACGTCCTACATTCTTAGCCTTACAAACTGTTGGAAGTGAAGTAGTTAATACTCCTCCTTCTATACCCTCAGTTGTCCAAAATGAATCTCCTTGCACAGTTATTTGCCATCTTTGAATTTGCCCTTTTACTGTATATTTATAAAGTACTGGAAACGATTTTTTACTCATAATTATAATTTTTCTACCATAAATTTACCATTATCTATAACAAGATATTCTCTTGGTAAACAGTCAATAAAATAATACCTTCCTCCTGTAGACTTTCCCTGAATATCAATCTGACTATAGTGGGTATGACCTACTACTTGTATAAGATGCTTTTTAAGAATTTGTGAATCTCTCATCAAACTTCTGGGACGTATCCAAATAGGAGTTTGTCCCATATCATCTCCATAGCTATCTCTTCCATTAAATACAAAAGTTCTTGGCTTAAATATAAATAATTCATTAAGCAGATTAGCTATATTATCCTTATCCCAGCCGTCCTTCCCAAAAGTCATATCCATAAAGGATTCTCCAACTCCAGCATGAGTAAACAGTACATTATCTACTTGATATGCCATCTGGAGATACTCTTTATTTATATCTATCACATACTCTATTTGAAATTTTCCAAGTTTCTGATAACCAGATGTGCCTGTATACCCTACAGAAGGAAAATAGTGATGGTCATGATTTCCTACTAAAAGAATCACATCATCTGGTCTGGATTTCTTAAACTGTATTATATCAAGGAAGTTATTTATCTGGTCTTCAGTCTTTACAGAGTGACTATCAAAATAATCACCTACAAATACGACTTTATCAAATTTCTCTCTGTTTATAATATCCTTCCATGATTTATGACCATGTATATCACCCACCACTATAATTCTCATACTTCTTCTTAAGATTTAAATAAGTGCCTACAGTATAACCATAGGCACTTACTTTATTAGAATTTTTGAACTCTATTCTTTAGTAACTCCCTAATTTTATTCAAATCAACAAGAGAAACAGCAGGAACATTATCTTTAACTGATAAATTCTCAAAACTCTTGTTCTTTGCAGCTTCTTCTAACTCCTCTAATGTAAAGTCATGATATTCACTGTCAAATGCTGATATAGCACTTTCGTCAAAATGGATACCATGAGGTTTATCATTTATACAAGCCACAAACATCTCAGTAGTCCTTAACTTACCAGTTTCCCCAACAGGAACTGTAATAGCCTTTGACGGATTTACTAATACCACAACAGGTACATCTCCAAATCCTGAATAGTCATAATTGACAGCAGCAGCATGTAATCCACCAGCAGCACAAAGACCATTATCCAAATTAATATCAGTCTCAGGAATACGATATATTCCTCCTAACTTAATAACTGTCTGTCTACCATGCCATGCTGTAAAATCATTATTATCAAGAGTTGGTAACTCAAGATACATTTGTTGCAAATTACAGAAAGGAACTATATCTGTAGGCTTATTAATAGGGTCATATGTATTCAAGTCAACTGTACCATATTTCCCATTTTTCTTATATATTGCAAAGTAACGAGGGTCATTACCACCCTTCTTAATACGATAATATTCTTGTGTTACATAAGTAACTAATTCTTTATCAGTATTCTCTTTACTAACAATCCTTCTATATAAGATAAGATTTCCGTTCTTAGTAATTCTTACATCGTTCTCCCTAACAAATGTAAGTAAATCCTCTCTACTCTGAGGAAGGGTATTAAGTGCCAATTTCAACCAGAACATCCTCAAAGCTTGTAATTGCTCAGTAAGACTGTCCATTTCCCTTTTATCAGTAGGTAAAACATCATAATATCTTATCTTCTCTAAAATCTCAATAAAGCTTGCAGTAACAACTGGTGGCATCGCCAAATTTACTCCTCTCATATATACCTGAGAACCAGATACTATAAAGTCTGAATTACCATCAAATATCTCAAGATTATTGGCAACAAGCTTTCTCTCCTGTTCTATTTCTCCTTTGTCTTTGGTGTTTTCAGGACCTTTATCCATCAGCATAATCTCAATATCATTCTGAGAATATGCGTTCTTTACTCTACCTAAGAGATTATTGTCTGCATTAGATTTACTAATAGTTGTACCATCATGAAAAATTACAGTAAGATTACCATTGGAATATATAATCTTCTGGTAAGGCTTTCCAGTTATCCTCTCATATTCTTTCTGTTCTACAACAGATTTCTCTATCAACTCATTGTTCTTAGCCTTCTTAAGAATCATTCTTTCTTCAGAAGAAAGCCATAGTGTTTTGAACCAATTCATATTTATTGTTTTAATTTTCGATTACAATTTTTGTTCCATCAGGTAAATCATCATAGTATTTCTTCCTAAATAGGAGCACCTGATTTATCAGTCTTTCATATCTCTCCGTTGTCTCTTTATCATAATATTGAGGCTCCTGTAGAAGATTTATAAAATCATACTTCTTTATTCCCTCTTTAACTCTCAAATACACATCCCACAAAGAGTAGTCATATAGTTTATACTCATCTGCTACCTCTAATATGCTTTCCTTCACCTTATCATCCAAATACGCTGAATGCTGGCTTACATATTTTGCCAAAATCATCTCATCGTTATGAAGATGTGACACAAACTTCTCAAAAACCTTTGACTTATATTTTTTTATACTTGCTAACTCACTGATTGCCTTACTAAATACAATAGATGAGGCTAATCTCAAAAATGGTTGACACTCTCTACTCATAAACTTTTTAACATTAATAAACTGTGAACATACTGGAATTTTCTTACTATCCTTTTTACCAACCAAAGCAAACTTTATAGTGTTACATTTATAGAATCCGGGTATGATTTCCTTCATTTTCTCTACTTCATCCTCATCAATAATCACTGTTACAAAATGATTTTTGTGTAAATCTACCACAGGATAAGCTGCTTTCTTAAAGGATACACCTCTGAGACTTTTGTAAGAATATGCCAAAGTAACATCTCCCTGCTGCTTATTTATACCATTATAAACACCATTCTTAATATTTAGAAGCCTCTTTTGTTTCTGAACCTCTTTTTTATCATTTATCCACTTAATAAATTCAGGAGATGTATCTACATTTGTCTCATCCGTAAATGTACTAATAATAGTTGATACTACAAACTGCCACTCTTTAATTCTATCTCTCCACGCATCCTTTCTGAGAAGAGTAAGATTTAGTATAGTCCTATAGCTCTCATACCCCTGATTATCAGTTCTTGTACCTAATTTCCTTCTAAACCCGCTATCAGAAACAAAAAGAGTATCCTTTTTATACTTCTCCTTTAAGAACTCCTTAACATTTCCAGCAAATGGAGATTTTACAATAACTGTTTTTCCTCCTCCAAAGACATGATTATCCTTACTTACATAAAGTCTTCTCCCTGCCTTCTTCATTACTCCATACCCATCCAAATGGCCTGATATAGCATACTCTACTAATAGATGATTTCTCTTTGTCTTATAGAAACCAGCATCCATTACAATTATACCTTTAACCTTTGGTCTGGCAATAGGAGTTTTTGAGTATTGCAGTAAGGGATTAATACGAAAAGGCTTACCTTCTACTCTTGTCTCATAATCACTAACCCCAAGATAATCATACGCCTCAAGAAAAGTATCAAACTCCTTAACCTCGTCATTGTACTTCTCCACAAACCAAGTGGCTACCTTAGCTATCTTATTGAGAATCAGACTTTTAGTCTTCTCATTTGTGATATAGCTCTCTCTTGATGGAGTGGGTGTTATTCCATCATCAAGAGACATTCTTAAACCAATTGCTATATCTATACTCTTTATCCCAAGTGCCTCCCAATCAATAGTATAATATACATCTTTTAAACATATATGCATAGATGTATTATTATTTAGAGAAGACCATTGGAAGTGTTCTCCTCTAAATATCTTATTTTGGGATACTTGTCCATCAATAATAAGAACAGCTGTATCATAATATGCTAACTTCTGACTTGCTTTACCTATAAACAAACCTCTTTCAGTCCACCCATTAATCATCAGTTCTGCAATTACTCCATTCTCCTCATCTGTTGGTTTACAGTAGATTAGGTCATAATTGACAAATTCTGCACCCTCATACACAATATATTTTCTCTCTTCTCCATTCTTTCTACATATAAATGTAGCTGACCTCTCCAATGAAAGAAAGCTCTTCATTCCAATCCCAAAGTGACCAATTGTATCGTTATCATTTTCCTTAGTGCTCTCCAGATAATTCATACAGATATCCTCGAAATCTCTATCATCTAAGCCTACTCCTTTATCTTCTACTGAGAATATATATTGACCTGTTATTTCTTTTCCAATCTTTACAATCACAGGATTCTCTATAGGGTCTTTTCCAGCCTGAACAACACTATCTATACCATTATTGGTCCACTCTGCTATAACTGCTGTAATTGGGTCTTTATATAAGCCTTTAGTAAGCAGATATTGTAGCTTTGCTAGCTTGTCCTGACTTATCTTAGCTTTCTTCGAGGTATCTTCACCAATAACAACTACATCTTTTACTTGTTCCTGTATAATCATAATGGTAACTTTCCTTGTTTAAACTTAGATTTAGGCTCTTTTATTTCCTCTAATCTAGTGATATATAGCCTTTTAACTGCATTAACATGTGTTAACAAATCAACCTCAGGCCCAATATATCCTTGTAAGTCATTAATAAATTGATTAAATCCGGGACTTTGATATAAGCCCAGCTTCATCTTTAGGCGTTCTTCTTCAATATTTATCATATCCTTTTCTTTTTGTAACTGTAGTAATTTGTAATACTTCAATACCAAGAAATTTGAAATCTTCATCAAGATACTTATAGGGTCTTGTCTTTTCGAATAACTTTGCTCTTTCTGCCATAAGCTCTATCTGTTCAGAAGAAGGTTCTTCCCTAAAAAATATAACAAAATCATTAGAATCTTCTCCCACTTCTACAGGTCTAAAACATCCATTATCATCAGCCTTTCTTTCTATAAACCCTTTGAATTTCTCTCTAACACCCTCATCTACAAATTCTTCTCCAACTTCACATTCACCAATGCAGCCAGTCATAAATGCACACATTTCTCTCTCGAAATTTCCAGCATAACAATTTGTCTTAACTAAGACTCTATATCCTTCCAGTTTTTCCATGATGGTCAATAGGTTTAAAGTTTTTTAATTTCATTAGTCTCTTAACTTCATTATAATCAAGAAGTTGATAATTCCAACCATTTATTCCCACATCAAAGGATAATGATTCCTTTATATCAGGAAGAGTATGATGGGAATGTCCATACAAATGCCAAGTACCGTGATGACTTCTGTCCCATACTCTCATTGCATAGTGATTAAGAACTATATTTTGATGGCCATCTCTTGCATCATTATCAGGAACACTTATCATTCTCTGCTCTCCTAAGTATGTACCATACTTCTGATAGAGCTTTATTGTATCCTTTTTATCATGATTTCCCTTAATAAAGTATAGATTTGCTCCAGTCAAACCCAAAGCTATCATATGCCCTTCCATCTCGTTTTGACTCTTTGTTAAAGAGAAATCTCCAAGATAATATAAATTATCTCCTTTCTTCAATTTTCCAATTACATTCTTAATAATTGTCTCATCCATTTCTCTTATAGACTTAAACGGACGGTTGTCATACTTAATTATATTAGGATGACCTAAATGCCTTACCAGTCCGAGGAAAAGTATACTGTACTTTCCTCGGACTCTCTGCCTCCTACTCCAGATTTATATTTTTCCATTTTCTTTCTAATACGGGAAGTTTGTTAATAATTGCAAATTGTTTAAGTTCCTTAAGAATCTTATTATTACCAATATTTAGATTTGCATAACCAGCTTTATTAATATAAGCTGATTCTTTACCTAAGTATTCTTTGGCAAAAATATTAAGATTATCCAACCAAGCAGAGTGACATTTTATAAAAAGACAGCAGTCTTCCCTTTTATACTGCTTTCCTATATAACCATCACCGTCAATAAATCCTATAAATAATGACTTTAATAAGTCACCTTTCACCTGTGAAATATCACAAGCTTTTTCCGTTTTGTTTTGTTCAATCTTAAATTTCTTACAAAAGTTTCTTATTGGAGATGTATCCATTATAGAAAATTCAGAGTATGTGGGATATTCTCTTAGAGTTTCAACAGATAGAAAATTCTGAAGTTTAATTATATGGTCTTTGTCTTTGTTAGATAAAGCAACTTTTAACCTAACACCTTTTCCTATATGTCCATCAGCTAAGATAAAGCCTATCCAATAATAAGTAAGATTGTCCTCATTAAGAAGAACTGCACAATTTCCCTTTTTCATGATTGTAATATTGTACAGTAAATATACAATTTTCCAATCAAATTACCAAATCTGTTTTATTCTTTATTTTCTAAAGGTATTAACAAATCAGGGTCTTTTCTCTTAGTATGAGCTCCCCCACATATCAAACAAAAATCCTCATCTTTAAATGCAGGATAATAGTTATCACATCCACTACAATACTTACTTACTACCGTACCATGCTTATCTGCAGCTAATAGAGCAGCCTGTATACCATCTCTATCATAAATTTGTTTTACTAACTGCTCAATTCCCTGCTTAGTATAGACTACGGTATAAGTCATATTATTACGCTTAAGCCAGTCAAAATCATATTTACTCCAACCTGAATCAACTAAATCTAATCTACCGTAATAGTTTCTAGCCTTATGTCCCGATGAAGTTTCGTATAATAAACATGCTACATATTTTCTTTCTGACTTTCTTGTAGCATATATATTACCATCATCATCCTCAACTGTATAAATAAAACGGGGGTATTTTTCAAACCCCCTATCTTTTACTTTCAAAATAAATCTCATACTATAATTTTAGTTTCTTAATATAAGAGGATATTACTTCATTTTCCCTCTTAAATGCCTCATATCCTCTGCTATCACACCATTTATCAGACATTCTAGCATTATTTAACTTAATTTGAGTTTCTAAAGCTACCTTAGCTAAATCTTTTATTAAAAATCTATCTTCCATATATCCGGGCAAATCTGCATACCTTATCACCTTTAGAAGAGGTAGATGATTCTCCAAATCAATCAACTCTACACCCGCAATTTTGCAGCTCTCTTCTAGCCTCGACTGGTCTCCATCATCACCTATCGTTTTCTCTATCTCTAGATTCAGATTTCCGGAAAAAGCATCATCAATTACCTGATTTGCAATTTCCCCTGCCATAAATACCTCAAGAAAAGTATTATAAGGAATTTCCTTCATTCTATCAATAATATTATACATATTATAGAACATATTATATGTTCCTGAATTTAGATGCGTAGTATAATTTCCAACTGTATAATTAATATTAGTGTTCTTTTTATTTTTCCAGTCTAAGCTCTTTGAAACATATATACTCTGATAGCTACAAACTATAGTTCCTTCAGCAGTAGCATGCTTGTGTTCTTCATACCTCTCAATCTTTTCGATATAAACTGCTTTGTGATATGATGCTTTTGATTTCTGACGGAACTTAGATGTAGCAAAACATTTACCAACATATTCCTGTATTAGTTGATTCATCTCCTTTGTTTCCGTATCATATCTTTCCTTCTTTTCCAAGGCTTTTGCTTGGACCATTAATTGTGCACTATTCATAATTTTTAGTTAAAATGGAGGCTGAGTAACTTCATCCCACTTATCTTTATCCCAATAAATAGTATATCCATTATTCTCTCCAAGGATTTTGTTAATCATCTTAAAGACTCCTTTATCATCCCAATCTGTATTACTATGTGCTGCTGCTGCAGGATGTGCCAATTTAAATATCTTACAGAAAGGATTAATATATCTCTCCATCCTTAATGAAGCCTTTCCACACAACACATAAACTATTCCTGTATCACTACCAACCACATTCTCCAAGAAGTATTTCTGGAAAGGTTCCCACAACCCCTCATGAGATTGAGTTTTATTTAGCTTACAGGTTAAATCTGTATTTAGTAACATAACTCCCTGCTGGTGAAGATATTCTAAGGATGGACTATAATTTACCTTCTTTCCTTCACTTCTGCTAATAGCATTATACCATTGAGTAAGAGAAGGTTGTAATTTACCATCAGGACTATTACTACAGTCCATAGCAATTCCAGTTGCCTGAAATTTACCATTGCTGTACTTCCTAGGATATGGGTCCATTAGATAAAATACAACCTTTAATTGGGAAGGAGATGTGGTAGCAAATGCTCTAAAAGTATCTGTACTGGAAGGAACAATTGTTTCCTTTATACTATCCGCTTTTATTTTCTGCATTATATTCCACATCTCCTCTCCCTCTATAAAAGGCTTGAATTTATCCGCCCATCCTCCAAACTTCCCTGCAAAACTGTTAAAATCAAGCTTTTCTGTCATATTAATACCATATTAAGTTATCACTTACTGCATGTCCTTTTTCACCTAAGAAGTACTTAGAACCTTTGGGAATTACCATTTGTACAATTTGTCTTCCGCAAATTGCCATACGCTTTGCACATCTTTTATCTATAAATGAATGAAGACCTTGATTAACTCTTATTTCCCATTGATTTGGTCTAAAGTTTACTATACTTGTACCAAGAGCTCTCTTTCCTTCATTATAATAATGATAACCTTTTTCATAAATAAAAGAACGGTATGGGGCTTGTCCACTTGGACATATAACTTTATATACAGTTATATCTTTTTTAGCAATAAGAGGATTTCTTGCAAATTCTCTTGCTTCTCTTCTTGTACGAAAGATTTCTTTTACGTTAAGACACATTTTCTTTATTTTTATTAATTATATCAATAAATTCCTGAGGAAGATATACATTCTCCATATCTATACATTCAGCAAACAACGGAGCTATTTCCTCAGCAGTGTAACCTGCTAATCCACAACCTATTTTTGTAACGTAGATTTTTGTACCATCACTAATACTATAATATTTATTAGATTGATATACCATTTTGACAAATGCAATAAATCTATCTACATAGAACTTAATAGTCTGTAAATCAAGCTGTTGTATTGTCCAGTCTTTCGTTGGGATAGCAAACGTATTCCCATTTAATCCAAATCCTTGGCCTAACACAGCACCTATTGACCTAGCAAACTTTGCAGCTCCTGCACCATGTATTCCACTTTCATTACTTCCAAATACAAATATATCATATTCTGTTATATCTTTCTCTGTTAAATTTTCAGGTGTTATTCTCATTTACAAAACTTTTTTAATTGTGATAAACTCATCTCTAGAATGGACACTATGTAATCTTGCTTAGTGGGATTTTTTCCCTTTACGTAAGAGTTTATTTTATTTTCTGCAGCGGTTTTTGTTTTCCTTTTCAGGAATGGATTTGTATTCCAAGTTATCATATAATCGAATTGATTTGTTGAATTTTGATTAATTGTCCTACTTTTAAGAGCATTTCTCCCATTTTACCTATAGCACCATCCCAACCATCTTCTTTATAGATAATAAGAGCCCAATCTCTTTCTTGGGTAGCCTTCTCATGCCTTAATCGCATCCAGCCTCCATCCTTCAACCATTGTTGACTTTCCACTTCAAATCCTAGTAGAATAGCCACTTCTTCAATTTTCTTATCTAATGCCATAAATATTAACTTAAATATTTTATTCTTCTTCTTCATCATCATCAAAAGGTACTACATCAGTTAGTCGATAACCATGAATGCTTTTAACTTCCTCTGCTAATTCTTCCCATGCTTCATCTTCTGTTTTTGCATCTATTACTACCATTCTAGAGGTATTCTTGTGAGTGAATTCAAATGTTGTCATATTTATTAATTTATAAAATGTGGTATAAATCCTCCCTGAGTACATCCGGGAACAGGTATCATATTATCTCCTGACTGGTCACAGAATGCCATTTCCTTTATCTGCTGATAAAAGTAACTTTTATGAGCTAAAGGTACTGTATCTGGATTAACTAGTATATGATAGCCCCCTCTTGTCTCAAGAAACTTTACCTCTGCTTCTTTTCCTACCTTATTATATATTTGCTCCTTTAGATAGTGAGGATAATCTGGTGATGCTCCTTTTGTATCAATATCAAAATCTATCCAGCAAGTTCTACTTTTGGACTTCTGTATCTCTGACATAGCCTCCTGATGGGGATTCATAGATATATTTTGGTCACGTATGCTTTTGGCTAGTTTGACCATAGTATTTATTGTAGCCTTATACATATCTCTTGGGTTGGGAGTAATGTATAGAGCTAAAGCTAGTTCTGGAACAGTTACCTGTTTTTGTTTATAACACCCTATTTCTACTTCTAACTGCTTGATTTTCTGGAACATACGTTCTTTATCACTAACAAATCTCTTCAGTTGAGCTTTATCACTCTTAATATGAGTTAATTCCTTACAGTATTTATTTCTTGCAAATAAGCATAAATAATACTTTTCTGTCTGCCTTAGTTCAGGTAGCCAGTCGATGAAGGATTTCAACACCGTTTCATCTTTAACTATTTGATAATTCATATATGTCTGATTTCTATTACATTATCTTTTATTAGCTGTTCAACTGCCTCTTTACAGTGTCTTTTAGCAATCTTCCAGTTTTCATGTGCATATGCTCCGGAGTTATTGCTTATGTCTCTATATATGTCAGATATAAATTTACTGCATAGAGCTGATACAAGGTCTCCTCTTTTTATATAGACAACTTTACCTACATCAAGGATTTTTCCATTGTAAAAGGGTATATAAAGTTTGTTAGAACGCTTATGAACTCTCTCTATTGCAAGCTTTCCAATTTCTAAATATTTAGGGTCAATCATATTAGCTTTTTTCTTTTAAAGTGATTAATAACTAATTCCATGTCATGATACCAACATAAGTCAGCAAAGTCTGTACATTTAGGTTCCTCAGAAAAATATTTATCAGGAACGTTTATATGCTTAAATTGATGCTCCTTAGTTAGCCACCAACTAAATTCCTTACCCTTCTTGTCGTTATCAGATATAATATACCTATTGGGTACAGCTTTATACTTATCTAGTACCTCTTGAGATATACATGCAGGGTCTTCAGCCTGAACATCAGCTATACAATTAGTTTGTAGAGCAGTCATTAGAACCATTCTATCTTTCTTGGATTTAGCCATAAATACTCTATCACAAGAAGGATGAATTCCCTGTAAATTATCTACATAATCAAACGGAACATTACTATCCCACTTCCATTGATTTATATGAGTACTTTCTGTCTTTTTAGGAGCAAATGGTCGATATATTTTCCATCTATCTATATCCTCATAATGATATCCAAATGTTAATAAATCTCCCATAGGCACTTTCTTCCTATTTCTCCATATTTCCTTTGGTTGATAGATATTCTCTCTTTTTAAATCACTTTCTCCTTGTTTAAGTCTGGCCCAATAATCTAATCCTGCCTTAGACATTTTTGAGTAATATACAACCTGAATAAGAGGAGGTCTCTTAATTTCTATATCTGGTTTTTCCCAAACAATAACTTTAGGTTTACTATCTGTTCTGATACCCGAAGATAGCCCTAAACCAAAATCTCTGTCTATAATACGGAGAGCTGTCTGAAAATCACAACTATGTATCTTTTTAACAAAAGCAAATGCATCACCTCTCCAACTATAATCTCCGAAGTCTTTATGTGTCAATTCATTACTAATCTTATTACCTATGATAAGGGAAGGGTCTTTTTCCCCACGATGTCTATTTACACAAGGTCTGTTTACGGTAAAAGGACCCTGATAAAAACGATAAATATCATAAGTAGATACTCTTTCTAAGATTGCCTCTTTCGTAAGAGTTTGCTTAACTTTTCCCTTAATCATATAGTAATATTTATTTCTTTCTTATCCTAACTGGTGTATCTTGATAAAGATAACATCTATCAGACACTATTTGTGTATCATTTATATAATAATACGCCCCTTTGGGTATACACATTTTATATAACCTCCAGCTACCTACCTCATAGCTATCATTTCTAAACTGCACAGCATCTTGTATAGAAAGCAAACTATGAAAACCATAATCAATTGTTTTTTTATTACCATTCATTGTTTTTGGAAAGTTACGTTCTCTAAATAACTTTCCCTTTTCCCACTTAAAAGCACCTCTAAATACAGAATGTAAATTCTTAGTATATTTGCTTCTTACTAGCCATTTATATACAATTATATCTTTTTCGGCTATATTTGCACGAACTTTGTCATAAGGTTTTCTTGTAAAACACATAATAATTAATTTAGTAATAAAAATTTTTAACAAAAAAGGAGAGCACATTTCTGTACTCTCCTCTGTTAATTAATGAATAATAAATCTTTAGTAATCACTTGATGTTGGAGCAGGTACTTCTTTAGCAGTTCTCATACCACCAGAAATGTCCTTACTTTCATCATATTCCTTGAGAGGAACTAATTCAGTATAGCCATCAAATCCATAATCTCCTGTTACTTCTTCCTTGAATTTCTTCCAGACTTTCTTTGTATATTCAGAGCTGAATTTTGGTCCATTCTCACCTCCATTATTAATATACTTCATAAAGCTATCTGACAAGAATCCTTTACCCCATACTTGTTGATACTTTTTACTAGAGTCATTTTCATCAGTCTTGACTCCAAGTAACACAACAAAAGGTGTATCATATCCTTCTCCTGTAAATTCATCATTTTCATCAAGAGAAATCAATTCTCTAAGCTCTTTATAATTCTGCTTAAACAGCTTTTTGGTATCAATTAATACCTCTGTTTCAGCATCCATAAAGTTAAGCTTACCAAGCCAGCTTCTTAACAAGGAACCTAATTCTTCTTCACCAGCTAATGCTTTTCTCCACTTTTTAGGTCCAAGAACCTGATTTTCTCTATCAGTAAAATTAAGGAACCAATTAGGAATTGCAGTCTCATCTACCTTTCCGTTTTCATCAACAGGAACCCATGTTGTAGTACATGTACTATTGATTATCTGTACTTTGGTATTATCCTTATTTCTTCTCTCTTTATTTGTAAGATTGAAGGAATAGGGAAAGAGTTGCTGTGTTTTGGTATCTTTCAGCCAGAAAGACAATCTAAGTCTTTCATTGTTCTCTTGGTCTTCTCCAAGATATACCATCTCCTTATCATCAGGAGAATCCTCTTTTCCAACTAACTTATTAATTTCCTCTCTTGAGGGATTTACTGCTACTACTTTTACAGTAGTAAAGCCTACATAAAACTTCTTTACAAAATCATTGACTTCTTTCTGTTTACCTTTTACTGACATATCATCTTTTTTTAGATTGCTACTTCATTGTAGCCGAGGCCCTGTAAAAGGGCACTTAATCTTATAAAGATAGATTTTATATAGGAAATTACCAAATTTATTTCACATTATACTTAACTCCTTTGAGAATCAACCAGTTAATGGTACGTGGGTCAACTAAACGCTGACGTGTATCATAATCCTTGGATAAATCTCTTGTTTCTTCCATATCAATAAAACGAACTCTTCCAAATTCGTCCTGACTACCATAATGTCTTCCTACCATTGTTCTTTCTTCACCAACTAAAGCATCACTTACTGCAGTAGCAATTCTCTTCTTAAACTCTGCCTCACTGAGAATCTTACCTCCCTTATTAGGATATAAAGCATACAACTGCTTTTTAACCTCATCTTCCTTTACCTGCTTGTTGTAGTTTACTGTCAATGCAACATTTGTAGATGAGAGGAAAAGATTAGTAATATCTGTTTTACTCATTGTCTTCTCATCATTATACTGGTCAGCTGACACCAAACACTTTTCTACATATGTGGGATTAACATTGATTAATTCCCCTAAATCAGTTCTGAGCAATACATCATTATTCTTTACCTGCTCTACAACATAATACTGTGTTTCACTTAATTTAGAACCTGTTTTTAATTTTTTAAAGTCTGCCATATTTCTTTTTTTTTTATATTTTTTAGTTTTTTTCTTCAATAAAGATTTTGTTCCAGTCAGCCACATCATTATATCCCTGCAAGTGAGGACACCTATTTCCACCAACTCTTTCCTCATTTCCAGTGAAATTAACCTTAACTACCCCTTCATCATTGTAAACATAGCCAATACCATCTACCTTTCTTGGAAGGATATCTCTTACCTTACCTGTTAAAGAAAGCTGTTTAGGAGCTACTACTTCTGTATTTTCCTTAGTTGCCAGATATTTATCTTCTACATGACATACATAAAATACACATTTTTTTGCTGCTCTCTTAAACTTCTCAAACATACGCAAGGTATCTTCCCTTGACCATCTATACCCAAACCCCTGTCCTAATGTATGAACAGATTGGTAGTCTTCAGATTTAGGAGATAATGCGTTTCCTGCATCATCTCTATTAAATTTCTGACCCTGTGTGGTATTCATATACCTATATGTACCACTCCACTCAGCCCACTCATTTACCTCACTAAATGTATCAATTGCTATATAATCATAAGGACATCCTTGTGCAATAAGGTAATCTGCAAATTCCTCAAGCCACCTCATTTTCCCTACCGGACCTCTATCATCAGGAACTTTTTTAATTAATCCCTTAATCTTATTTGTTCCATTTTCAGTATCAATAATTAAACAACCGGGAAGTTTTGACAGGAGAGTGGTTTTACCACATTTGGGCAATCCAAATAGGATACAACTCTCCATGTTTACTGTAGGGTTACTTAATTCTGTAGGTAGTTCAAATTCATTCTTTTTTTCTGGTAATGTCATTGCTTTTGCCATATATTTGTTAGTATTTTACATCCTCTAAAGTATCCCATCTCCACAACTGATTTCGATTTTTCTCAATCAGTCTGAATCCACAAAACGTGGGATAAACAGTAGACAAATATACAACTTTTTTCTGTTTTTTCCTTCTTTTTCTTGGCATTTTCCAGAATTTATTTATAATAAGTAATCTTTGCTGGGTCAAAGAATAACAGCCCAGTCTTCAGACGAGATAGCTCAAATTGCTCATCTGAAGTTATGATATGAATCTCAGCCTTCTTATCAGGATTACTATACTCAAAACCAAGAAATCTACATATCTTCTGTGCACTATCTTCAGGATTTCCAGACATATAATTGATAATTCCCTTATTTATAGGAAGAACAGTTATACCTGCTTGCATCATTTTAATAGTAGCTAGATGGTTATATTTAATTCCATTACAGAAGCTCGTGAATATTTCCTCCTCTTTCTTTTTAGAGTGATATACAGGTATACCTAATTTATCAGAGATATTTGTTACCCCACAGAAGACAAGTACTCTTTCACCAGAAAACTTTCCAAGTAACTCCTTGGTTTTGACTAGTTTAGCATGAGAATTCTGTATGATATTTATCAACTTCATATCTATAAAGTGCTTCATCTTAGCATTTTCTCTTACATACATATATAACTCAAAGTATCCTTTCTCTGTGAACTGCCTACCCTTGGCTGATTTATATATGAACTTTTTACCATCTAATTTAACATGATGTACATACATATTATAATCAGTAAGTATACCTTCCGCAACTCCCTGATTTATAGTATATCTATAACATACATCTAAATTTAAATTGTCATACAATTCACCCCTTGTTTTTTGTGTCATAGTACCAGTCAATCCAAGCACCTTGTTATTTTCTATAAGAGGAGCTAACTTATTCTGCTGATTTATACTTAACTCATGAGGTTCATCAATTATTACTAAATCCCAGTCATCATTTTCTATCTTCTTTAGCTTTCCTATTGATGCAAAAGTACTTACCTGAATTATAGGTGGTCTAACTCCAACATTATTAAACTCATTATCCCAACCAGTCCATATATCATTTCTTGGTATAAGAAGTAGCACCTTTCTGGAATTTAGCTCCTTAATGATATTAATTGCAACCCTGATTTTACCAAATCTTGGGCATGCATTAATTATTGAACGCTGGTCAGACTCAAATAAATATGAATGAGCTGCCTCCTTCTGGCGTAGGTCTCTTATATTCATCCATTCCAAATTTTTTGTTATAGTATGAGTAAAAATTGTGAAGAGCACTGGTCAAACTTATCTTTTTTGGTACAGAAGAAGATTCTACAGTGAACTCATTTACCAGTGCTGTAGAGAATAATCTCTCAAACTGGGTAAAATCATCAACTAACCCTCCCCTCTCCCTATAATACTCAAACCATATATTCATAGGTATTTGTGAACGTGATATTATATCCAGATACTGTTCTTTTGTCATTTTTCTAAGTTTATTGTAAAAAGAAAGATTTGTCCTTTACACTCTCTGCAAGAGAATGTAGTGCTCCATCTGAAAGAGAATCCCTTCTGGGTAACTCTTTAAATTGACCACAAAAACCATTGAAAGCCAATGGTATACGTAAATCATCCTCTCCATACGAGGATTTACAGATTTGGATACTTCTGAAGTATTTAGCACCATTTGCTTTATCCAAAAACTCCATAGGATTATAACCTGTCTTACTACCTTGTTTATATTTAACTGGGTCAAATAATGATAGAGCAATATCACAAGCATCTCCCATATCCCCGCTTTCCTTAACATCATCCAATGTCAATTCTGCTTCTGTATCCTTCAGTCTCAATGGATTAGATATAGACCTACCTACCTGAGCTATCCATAATGGAGAAGCTCCCTCTAAGTCACGAAATCCCTGCATCAATTCACATAGATTATCTACAGCATGTTTCTTAGTAGGAAACTCTTTTGTTCTTCTGGTAAGATTTCCGTGGTCTATTACAGGTACTACTATCAAGTTAGGGTCATCTGGAATATATATTTTCTTATATGGGTTATCAGGATGGGTTTTATATTCACCATTTCTCTCAAAATATTCCTTAAGAATCCGGTAAATATCTGGTCCACTCCTTGCTCCCTCATATATATCAATATAGTCAGAAAGTAACATATCAATATAATCCTTATATCTGGAGAATAGCTCAAATTCCTCCTTAGTTAATTTCTCAGTCCACCAACCTAATAATTTGGGAATTGGGATGACTACCCCTTCATCAAGGAATATTCTCCTGCTTATCCATTTAGCTATCCTATAGTGCTTAGCTCTCTCCATAGAGAAGAGAATGAACTTAATCTTCCTACCTGTTGATTTTGAGTTCTTTATACACCACTCACATGCATTTAGTATCATGTCATCTGCCAAGCTGCTTTTGCCAGCACCTGTAGATGAGAACAGTAAGGTAAATATTCTCTTCCTCCAATTAGCATATTTTCCTAATCTCGGTAATCCAATAGGAATAGCCTCATTTTTACCATGCATTCCATCAGATACCTCCTGTGTAAGTTTATCAAATTCACTCATATATTTACAATTGTATCATCAGATTTTAAATCATCATCAATATTTTCCATATCTGTTACCATAGTACTCATATTATTCTTGAATATATAATATTGTAATATAGGAAACCAACTTTTTGATGTAGCACACTTATTAATATAAGAAATAATTGTTTTTTCAATTTTATCTAAGTCTGACAATTTATAAGCTGTCATTACTCTAGATATAATTCTTCCTAAATCTGCAGAATTAGGTAGAAATGAGTAAAATTTTCCATTAATACTATCTCTCACCTGTTTTTTACCAACAAGTTTACTTAGCTCTTCTTCACACTTTTTATGCAAATCAATAATCCAAGTATTATAAACCGTGGACTTCAAATCTACTATCTGTCCCTTTTTTATAATAGGGGTAATTTTTATAGCATCTTTTAACAGAAATTTTGCTTTATCAGTTAACTCTCCATCTTGAATATACCCCTTCTTACATAACAAGTTCATAAAACCCATAATCCTGCTATTCTTAACTATTTTTTCTTTATCATAAACACATCTTAATAAATTATAATGGTCAAGTAACAAACCTTCATCTAGTATTTTCTTATACTTTTCTGTGTCAATCATTCCTATTTTAATTTAAGAGGGTAAAATGCACCATCTATCTCAAATCCATCTAAAACAAACTTTGTGTACCTAGGGTACTGTTTACGGAGATACCTTATTGCTGTCTGTCCATCTCCAATAATTGCTTCTTCCATCTGCTTGCCTGTCTTAAATACAGTAACTGTAAATATACTTATAATTTCTCTCTTCTCCATAAATAAAAGTTTTTAATTTTGTTAAAAAAGAGCTCCCTCAGGAGCCCTTTTTACTTTAAATATATATTTTCTTAATGATATCTTTTTAGTAATAGAAAATCAACCTCATATCTAGATTTAATAGAACCTTGAGAAAAACAAACATTATAAGTACTTATAAAAGATTCCTTATAATCAGCATGTACTATCCCTGCAATTCCCTTTTTGCATATACTGGTAGCCAATGCAAAGGCTGCTATACTCCAAGCAGTATTACTCTTAGGTAACTCGATAAGAATATAATTATCAATATATATCAATGATTTCTCCCCAAAAGATTTTTTCATGTATTCTTTATACTCAGGTAAATTCTCTATTCTATTCTTACAATTAAGAAGGTCTGGAAACTTTTCCTCTAATTTTTTCTTCCAGTCATCACAAGCTGCATCATATGCTTCTGTAATAAATGATTCATCAACTTCGTATTTCATTTTAATTAAATTTTGTGGTTTTTAGAAAGTCTTTCTCTTATTTCATCTAAGGTAAAGCGTTTTACCAGCTTTCCATTTAGGAATACTGTTGATAAAGCACCTCCTTGCTCTTCTTCAGGAGTACATTGGTCAATCAGTTTATATGTAGAGTGATGAAGCTTCCCTAACTCATCAGGAACCAATACCTCTTTAACACATAACAATCCCTTAGCAGATTTCTTAGTACCATCATCTGTAATAGGGTCTTTAAAGATTTCTCTACCAATAGTTCTAATTCCATACTCAATGCTTTCAGGAGTAGGTAAAAATGCCTCCTCTAATTCAACATATGTTGATTTTACTGCACCCCCCTGACTATCTCTTGTTGCGTAACCCATTGAATATGAACCTATTCCAAGAACAATATTAGTAGAAGCAAAACCTTTAGCTTTTAGGCGTTCACAGATTTGTTCTGCTCTCTCTAAGGTAATAGAATCACCATAAATAGCTCCAATATGAGGGTCTAATACTTTATAACCTTGTTCATTAATAGTACCTCCAAATATATCCCAAAGAAGTTCAATTACTCCTTTAATTTCTTGTGGTAATAATCTTTTTAAATTAAATCTAGTTTTATGACCATCATCATATGGATTTGTTTCATAAAATAAATCTGATTTTTTACAATATACTACACTTGGAGAATCACTAAAATATAAATCATTTACATCATCTACTTCTACAAATGTTCTACCACAAATAATATCAACAGGGTCTCCACTATCAGGTCTAATCACTAATTTACCATCACGAGCCATAATTTCAGACTTAAGAGCAGATAAATATTCAGTAATTAACTTCCATAAATTCCAAGTATCTGATACTACTGATAAAATACCATTTGGGTATTGTTTCATTAAATATCTTAAAGTATCAATTTCTCCTTCTTTACCATGAGCACACATTACAGAGTGTTCACTAGCCGGAACGGAAAAGCCGACATTTATACTTTCATAATAATATTTAACAGATTGTAAAGCTGGAATGGTGTCAGTTCCTCTAAAAGAAGTTAAAAATCCCATGCCTGAAGATATTGCTGATTCTACAGACTGCATTCCTCTAAATGAAAAATCATGTCCTTGAAAATCTACAAATCCAACATTGTTTTTATCAGTCTCTTTTGCATATCTTAATAATAACTTTTTATATGCAAAGGCTATAGATGCAGAATGCACTGGTTTCCAAATAATTGTAGAAATAAGGGTTTCTAAAAAGTTAGTAACCCAGAAGAAATCTGGGTGAGTATTTACTATAGTAAAAATAGGTATTCCCTCTTTTACTATACATCCTTCAGGAAGTGCCTTTATTTGTATAGGTAGATAACCTAAATCATGTAACTTTTCAAAATGAGATATATCATATTCCGTCCCTAAGTAGGAACAAAGATACTCTTTTGCTTCATTGCATACTATGTTTTTATCTTTTTTAAAAAACTCTGCGTTCCATAAATCATTAATATACTTGCACATGTACTGTATACCAAATACAACAATATCATCTACTTTATTTGGCATTCTCTTAGTACTTCTACAAGTATAATTACTATATACTTTAGTAATATTCTGTGGATACATTTTTATATGAGAAGTTTTATATCCGTCTGTAGCTAATATTGGGTTCATTTTTAATTTTTTAATATCTTTTCAATTATTTCATCTAATGTTGAATAAAGATGTAGATTATACCTATTTGCATATATTTGTAAGTTACCTAACCTTAAGTAATTTGGACTTGCACACATAAACACATTTTCACTTTTGTGAAATGTTCCCAACTCTAAGAGAGTTATTGGAGATAATGTATTCTTAGCAAAGTAGAATACTTTATAGTGACATCTTTCTAAATAAGTCAATTCCCACTGTACCTGCTGATAAAATTGAGGATTCTCTATAGACTGTTTCCACGAGCTATCCCAATCATCTCTTCTTGGGTTACATATATCCCAATTTATCATTCTGGATATTGCTGCTCTTGTCTTTTTTGCTTCACTAATAAAATAGCTTTGCCAATCTTCAGCTTCTCCCATCTCTATAGACCCACCTAGAAAAATTCCTCTATAGGGATTTATCTGAGGGAATACTGGTGGTGTGTGTACTGTTATCATGATTTACTTTTAAATGTGTTTTAACATACCATACAAGAAGGCTTAAATCTCTATATACCGAATCAAGCCCAGCTCTATCATCCAAAAGAGCAGAATAAAAAGGTTTACGTGTCTGGTAACCCAAATCTATAGTATCTACATTTATACCTACATGATTTATACCTTTGTCTTTAAGGTATTTTGCAACAAACTCATGGTCAGGATTGGCTGTCCAGCATACAAGAGTACACCCAATCTCATCTAGTTCATGTAATAATGCTATTACCATATCAAAAGTAGCAGAATGGTCATGAAAGGGTGCTACTGTCTGGTCAAAATCAAATCCTACTGTAATTGTTCCATATTTCTTCCAGTCAGCCAATAAACGAAGAAACATAGCATTTGGTCTTAAAAATTGGTCCATTATACTATTTTATATTGAGTCAGAAAATCTGTTACCTTAGCTCCATCATTGTTATAACTAGCTGAATCTATATCTTTTACTGAATTAGTACAGTAAATATGGTCAATTACTTTCTCAAGATTTGTGAATCCTTTAGAGAATAGACCGTGGCTTACATACAAATATACCTTTTCTGCCCCCTGTTCTTTAAGAGCTTTTCCTAGTACTTCAAAGGTATATCCTCCATCACATAGGTCATCTACTATAAGGCAGTGTTTACCTTTAACATCTCCCATAAAGGTTAAGCTAATATTACCTTGTGTATCTCTATGTTTTACTGCAGCAACTACTGACAAATTAAGTTTTTCCCCAAACTCGAATACCTTTTTATAAGCACCTGCATCAGGAGAAACAAGAACTACATCTTCAAATGGACCTTTGCTTGGTGCGTTACTTCGTCTCCATATAACATCAGATACTGCCTTCTCTACATACTCAAAAGAAGATTTCTTTGAGGAGTTATTAATCAAAGCCAGACATACATCAGAGTGAGGGTCAAATATTTCAACTTCTTCAAATTTACACTCATTGATTATATCTGTAATTAGCTTTAAATCAAAGGATTGCATATTACTAAATCTTCTATCTGACCTTTGTCCAAACATACATGGAATAAACAGCTTCCAACTATCAATAGTTGCCTGATAATGCAGAATATCTGCACATGCTCTTACAAAGAATAAATCCTCGTAGGAATTAATACGTTCTCTTAATACAAAATCACTCCTACGTCTTGCAAGAGGATTATTATCATACTGTCCAATTACCCACTTAGCAGATATTTGCCCGTCAGGGTATCTTATTCGTTCGAAATTTCCCATTACTTATTATTTAATTGTTACTGTATCTCCAACTCTATAGTTAGCGGTCATTGCCAATGACATCACTAATGCCAGTCATCTTCATTTTAGCCCACATTGCACCTGCTGCAAATATCTTTGCTTTCCAAACTATATTATTTTCGTGTCTGCGTTTTCTGTTCAATCCTTCTTTGTAAGCATCCTCACGAGAAGGCAACGAACCGCTAACAACGTATTGCTGAACATTGCCAGCTTCATCGGTAATTTTAACTTCAAGCTTCATGTTTTTAATTTTTATTTTTACGATAATTAATTTTGTAGTCAGGATAGGATTCGAACCTATAAGAATGTGTGGATTCCGTACATTAACGTAAGAGTTACGACCTCTTCTTTTGCGTTTACCAGCTTCGCCACCTGACTTACCTTCTTTAAAATAATTTTAATTGACTACCACAACTCTTACTTTTCACAGATTCTACAAATGCTTTTGCTTTCTTTGTCTTCTCAATAGCATCTATTCTCTCTAAAGTTTCCAATATATAGTAGTTATAATCAATATTATAGTTATCACTTTTGAAAAATCTGTTGAAGTAAGTTACAAGAGGTTGACCTATATCCATTTCTGCCTCACAATGATTGTTCATTGGTTTGCCTTCGTGATTAAATCCTCTCTTGTAAAGTATACTTCCAGTAGTAGATATATAATATCTTACTAGTTTCTTGTGAGTCTTCACCACAGTTTTACCATCTTCCTCAAATTGTTCCTCATAGTGCATTTTACCTGCAGCCTTCTTAGCTATACAGAAATCAAATATATTATTATGATTTCTTATAAATTCAACAGGGTCTTTCTTATCAATAAAATAAGCTTCTAAAGCCATAGGAATTATACGCTTGCTCTTATTCTTGTGTAATTCAAATTCTGTAGCAAATCTTCCCTTCTTCTTCACTCCGTCTTCCTTTTTGGCAATATAGTGGTTAATAGATTCTTGCCATACCTCTTTAAAAGGAGTTTCTTCTAACTTACCCATCTCAAAATTACCAACCTTTTTCTCCCACCACTCACATATCTGGAGAAACTCTTGACGTTTACTGTCAGGATAATAGACAGATATACCATCAGTATTTCCACTAAGTACCTGAAAACCAGACATTTCTAACTTTTCTATAAGCATTAGAATTTCCATCTGATTACCCATAGTAACTTTGAGCATACCTTCCGGGTACTCAAGAAATGAACCTCTTTGGCCTAATTTACCATACCCACCACCATTCAGACATAGCTTGAGCATTTCCTGCACTGACATAAGAGGACGAGCTTTCTCTTTTTTACCCTCTTTTATTAAATCTTTAGCAATCTTTTTAAATGAGATTCTTTTAGATATCTTACCATTATACTGTTTAAGAAATGTATCTTTAAGGTGCGGAGGACATATCTTAAACTTAACCATACTATTTGGATACTGACTTCCAATATCCTCATCATCATATCTAAATCCTTCTGGTATTGTTATATGTCTATGTTTTTCAGTACTATGAAGTCCTCCTTTAGCTACTGTATATGTGGTATTACCTATCTTAATAGGAAATTCCTGTTTTACATTCTTAACATATTCATTACCAAGTCTCTTTACAAAATCTTTTAAGTGGTCAGTCTCAAATTCTGTATGTTTAGGGAAGAAATTCTTAAATCTTTGTCCAAAAGGATGCTTAACCTTTTGAGGAAGTAATGACTTTGGGTCAGAAATATTCTCTTCCTTCATGTAATCTAACTTGTTCCATTCTTCACCAATTTTCACATCACTCCAATTAAGACACTGTAAACCAGTCTCTTGCATTACATCAAACCTATCCTGAAGTTTATTCTTACCTTTGTAATCCTTCAATTCAGGAATATCTACATTTCCTAACGTAAGTTGAAATAGTGTTTCGGTTACCTTTACATCATTTCTTCTATAAACCCTGATTATACCTATTTCTTCTTCAGTAAGATTCTCTTTACTATGGTGAATAGGCATTTCCTCCACATCTTCATTCAACATAAAGGCACACCATTTTAAGGATGTTCTTCTTGCATCATTGTCAAAGTGATGTATACGGAATATATCTATTGGGTAAATAGAGAAATCTTTCTCCTTATAGGTATGAAATAACCCATAATTACTATCCTCAATAACCTTTTGAGCATAGTCATATATAATTTGACATATCTCAAGGTTTGTATTATTATACCACTTTTCGTAATTATCAACCACATACTGCAGAACCTGCTGGTCAAAGTTTATACCATTAAAGGTAACTAAGTAATCATACTCTCTTGAGGTATAACACTTTACAAAATGATATAACTCATTCTTATATGCAGATACTTCAAACTCCTGCCACTCCTTAGTATCAGGATTATAGATACCAACATCAAATAATTCCTTTAATGTCTCAATATCACATATTCCTATCCTCTTATCTATTCCATGTGCTATTATCATATACTTATTTTACTATGTTCAGATAGAGAAAGAATATCAGCCTTCTTTTTATTCCAATCACTCTCTATGAAAATCAAATCATCAATATTTGTCCAGAAGTCTTTCTTCGTATTCCTTGTTTTTAGCCTTGCTCTATTACCTTTTACTTCTACCAATACAAACCTCATTGATTTTTTACTCTGCCATTTTGTATGATAGTTACAGCCAACTACTATTAGTGTACTCATTAGTAAAATTTTACAAATCCAAAAGATAATTTTATTGTTTTGGTATATGCATACAAGCTATGAAGGTACAAATCTGGACGGAAGAAAACAAATCTTCTATTGATTATTCCTGTTCCATGACAAAAAAAGCTGGCTTTACCAACCAGCTTTATATTCAATCTCCAATGTTTTCCATTATTTACCCTATCTACATGTAACTTAAGATATGTATCAGGTTGATAACGAAGTATGTATGCATCAAATCCCCACTTCCATATACGGAAGTACCATAAAGGGAATTTCTCATAGGTAGTATCCTTCTGTCTACCCTCCTGCCATTTCCATATCATCATAAAATAGTTGTTTTTGGTTCCCTCTATGATTTATCATATAGAATAACTCCTCTTTTGTCATTATCCTGTACTTTTCACCATGAGGATTGTTATTAAGGTACTCACATACCTTTTCGTAATTATCACCTAAAGGACACACCCATCCATCAGTAAGAAAGTTACATTTCGAATATTTGGGCCACTCTTCAGCTCTTACCTTTTTACCACTTATGTAATTAATAGCTACACCCAAATTCCAAGTTAACTTCCAGCTTACAGTAGCAGAATAATCGGGGTTTTTTATCACATCTGCTTTATCGTTAATAAGATAAAGACCAAAGTTATATTTCTTTAGTATTTCAGGAGTAAAAGTAATTACTTTATTCCTCCTTATAGTTGTCCTCTTCTTAAAACCAAATATAGAAGTCAAGCCTACTGTACTGATACCCAGTCCAATGAACTTTATAAAATCGTTTCTTTTCATATTCTTAGTTTTTACGTTTAGTTATCAAATACCGGTTGGGTGGCAACTGTGTAAATACTGTTTTTCTTCCTTTTCGGTTGCTGTATTAGCTTGGTGTAAAAGAAGTGATTTTGCAACACTCCTCAAGTATTCAAGTTCTTCATACCCCATTTGGTCATTTACTTGAATGTCTTTTAAGAAGCTCACAAATCGGGTTGCAAATGTTTTATCCGATACTATTCTGTTGTCTTTTATAATACTCATATAATAAATTTTTGTTCCACGTATAGGATTCGAACCTATAATACAGGACTCAGTTAAGATAGTTGTCTGTATTTTTGCTAGTAAAACTTAAACTTTGTGTACCTTAACTCTATCAAACGTGTACATTTTACTAACAGCGTCTACCAATTCCGCCACCGTGGAGACATCTTTGTTAGAACGCAAAGCTTACACCTGTTCCAACATAACTATATTTGCTGGATACATTCTTCCCATTAAAATTATATGCTCCAGATGAAATATTCAGTGTAACACTCTTTGATACAAGGCAATTAACAGAAGCCCCATACTCTGTAAGAAGATACTCCGGAGAATTAAGAATATGACCAGCTCCTAAAGTACCTGATACACTCCATCTCCCTGATTTCCAAAGAGTAGGAGAAACTCTTGCCTCAACATAAGCATTCCCATTAGTAAATGCTGTTACTCCTCCTGCAATACCTACTGAAACTCCACCAAAATCTCTACCAACCTCTAAGGTTACCATAGACTGCTGACCAAATGTTCCAGCTCCATTGTAGTAGGAATAGTTAGCACTAACATAATTTTTCTGAGAAAATGCTCCAAATGAAGCAAAAATCCCTAAAACGAACAAAATTTTCTTCATAACATGTTTTTTAGTTAAAAATTAGCACCCTCTGGTCCGCTAGATGTGTTAGTAGGATTACCATACCAATTAGGGTCACGTAGCATATTCAGCCACACACGGAGTCATTGCTTTTGGCTCGCCCGTTCAAGGGTTAGTCCCCTCTGCTTTACTTTACTACTTGCTGAGAACTCATTTGTGTTGTAGAGTATAGATATTGCTATCCTGTGGTGTCACTCTTTTACAGGTGACAGGTCGTATCTCTATTTCTTTTCCATATTCCTTTCTCAAGGGAACAACACATTTCGACTTTCATCGAATATTCTTATTTATACTCGTGTCAATGTTTTCCGAGTGTTTCTCAAGGGAATTAAAAATAAATTTGTTCCTTTGAGAAATATTGTGTATATTGTATTATGAATAAAGAACAACTAATACAACAGATAGACTTAGGGTTAAGTACTTGGAAATTAGCTGATTATTTTAAGACAAGTCAGGCAAATGTTCGATACTGGTTAAAAAAGTATAATCTTGTTACAAATGTAAAGAAAAATGCTTTAGGAAACAAAAAATTGTGTCCAAGATGTAAACTTAATAAGCCTAAGAATGATTTCTACAAGTCAACAAAATCGAGTTCTTATTGCAAAAAATGTATTATAGAAACTAATGCAGAAAGGCAAAGAAGAACAAAACAGCTTGCTGTTGACTATAAAGGAGGTAAGTGCTCAAAATGTGGATATAATAAGTGCATAGCTGCACTAGAATTTCACCATATTGACCCAAAAACTAAAGATAAAGATTATTTTAACTCAAGAGGAGGATTAACAAATGAATTGAAAACAGAGTTAGATAAGTGTGTACTTCTTTGTGCAAATTGCCATAGAGAAATACACCACTCATCATAACTAAGACATCTATACTAGGATTACTCCAATAACCCCATTATCCGCAGCACGCTACTGACATTGTTCTGGATATTACTATCCATAACAGCTTCTAAGTTATCATCCTTTCAATTCAGGATTAGTATCTTTATGTAAAATGCTAAACTTACTCTACTTTAGTGGAGACAGCGGGATTTGAACCCCCATATTAGCCCATCAATTTACAAAGGTTCAATGCTTAGCCTTTTAAATTTTAAAGAGAATCAGGTAATAACTCTCTGCATGTTTTTGCAAAGAAAGTACCTGTCTTATTTGAAGATAATACATCTTCTGGTATTAGAATTTTTATACTGTTTGAGCTTCTGGCCCTACCCTCAGCCTTAGCACGACCTACCTTCTTACAAAATTGGTCGTTTGGGTGGCATATAGCTGCTCCTATTTTAAACATATTTCCTTCAATAATACCTGCAAAAGTACAACTAGATTTTCTTTTTGGAGGTATAATTTTTATTTTAACACCTTTTGGTAAATTAGAAATAGTGCTTCTCAATTCCTTACACAATGTCTTATGTGACCTTACGTTTACGTGATTATTAACATGAAGAAAAAACGAATGATTCATAATAACGATTTAACTTGTTTTAGTAATTCCCTAAAAGCAGGGTTTTCTTTTATATCTGGCTGCCATGCTAATCCTGCAGATGCTAATGCTTCATTCAAAAAGTTTTAATAAATAATCTCTCATTTCAGGGTACTTATCTGCCCCTACTTTGATGAGGAAATCAGGATTTTCTTTCTTGTACATCTCAAACATACGACTTTTAGTCATTTTCGAGTATTGTACATTTGCTATACGGTCACATAATTTAACAAAGATAGCTCCCGGAGTATTACGAATACCTTCATAATACTTATCATTCCCTCTCTCAGCTCTGTTCTTACCTTTCTCATTTGTAACTGCATAAATGATATCAGCTACTTCATTATGAAGATAATTCCTTATAGCTAAACTCTCTTTACAATCATTATAAGAACAACGTGTATCCTCTATTAAATCATGTCCCCAGCAAGCTAATTCAATTACTTCAAATGTTTTATCTGTTTGTTCCCATATATTTCTGTGAACCTCGTGACTATCAATAAATAATGCAGGAAGAAGATGTTTCCAATCATTAGCAACTTGTACTACCATCCTTAGGTGAAATTCATATGGCAAATATTTATCATAATAATGATTCGTAGATGCATGTCTCTCAATACACCATTTAATTTTTTCTTCGTGTGTCATTTCTTTTTTAATTTAAATTCCTACTGATAAACCGCCCAGCAGGTAACAGCAGTTTGGCAAAAGCTGCCATTAAGTTTTTTGCGAAAATTGAGCATCCGTTAGGCAGCCTTCGCCAAGCCGCAAAACGTTAGCGGTCAGTTGCCAAAACGACTTTCCAACAATTCAAGAACAGCCATCAGAGCTTCTTCGTAATACTGATGAACACTTGCATCAAATACTCCACTTGCTTTTTTGTAATCATCTTGC
>Ga0154020_10000232_pt1 | contig 65822 bp, 61 predicted proteins | sample Klosneuvirus_201_FD_109709 | JGI IMG/M metagenome (GOLD analysis project Ga0154020, IMG submission 109709) | Active sludge microbial communities from wastewater, Klosterneuburg, Austria - Klosneuvirus_20160825_MG | ecosystem: Engineered > WWTP > Aerobic digester > Activated sludge | place...
CCACTACGGGCGCTGGTTTGGTGAAGGTGCGGCGTTTGTGGGCGCCATGGTGGCGCTCTACCTCATCACCGCGCCGCAGAGTGCCAAGACCGCCAAGGGCTGTGGCGCGCTGGCCCACAAGGAAGATGCCTCCGGGGTGTTCATCCCCATGGGACGGCAACAGGGCGGCACCCCGGCGGTTGCGGTGCTGGACCCGCTGTGTCCGGCGTGCAAGGCGTTTGACCAGCGGCTGGAAGCCAGCGGGTTGGTGGATGACCTCAACATCAACGTGGTGCTGTTTCCGTTGGACGCCACGTGCAACTGGATGGTCAAGGACTCCATGCATCCCGGTGCGTGCGCGGTGAGTGAGGCCATGTTGTGTGACAAGGACGGCGCTCAGGCCATCCTGGCCTACGCGTTTGAGAACCAGGAGATGTTGCGCAAGGAAGCAGAAAAGGATGACCGCGCGCTGCGGCAACGGCTGGAGAAACGTTTCCCCAAGGTGAAGGGCTGCCTGGGTGGGGCCACCATCAAGAACAAGGTGAACAAGTCCTTGCGCTGGGCGGTGGCCAATGCGCTGCCGGTGTTGACCCCGCAGCTGTTTGTTGCGGGCCGCCGCGTGTGTGACGAGGACACCGACCTGGGGTTGGAGTTCACGGTGGCCTCCATGTTGCGCACCGGCAGCACGCAAAAAGGAAGGCCGTGAACATGAATACTCCCGGACGGTATTGGGGCGGGTTGTTGCTGGCGCTGGCGTTGCCGGTGGTGTTGGTGACGTCGTGGATGCGTGGCGCCGCGGCACGGCTGGAGGAGAGCAAGGACGCGGCCAGTGAAGTGGCCATCGCTTCGGCGGCGGAGGATGCGTACTGCAGCGTGCAGCTCAAGCAGGTGTTGCGGCGCGTGGCTGGCGCGTGCGGGTTGTTGGAGGGCGGGGCGCGCGGGTGCAAACCGGCAGACGCAAAAAGTGTGGCGTCCCTGTCCGGGGAGGACTTCAACGCGTTGTTCAAGCCGCTGTCCCACCGCGCGGGCATCATCCAGTTTGACGTGGACAACGGGGAGCTGGATGACGGCGCGCGCCGCGCGGTGGAGAAGGCGTGGAGTGACCAGCGGGGTGCCAGTTTTTTCTTTGTGGTGTCCCGCGCCAGCCCGGATGGGGACGCGCAGCGCAACCAGGAACTGTCCCAACAGCGCGCACAGTCGGTGCTCACGCACCTGGAGACAAAGTTCCAGGACCCGGACATTCGCAAGGAAGTGGGCTTGTTGTGGTTGGGTGAAGAGTTTGCACAATTGTCCGAGGAGTTCTGCACGTGGAACCGGAGCCGCGAGGGGGAATGTACCGCCAAAGAAATCAACCGCAGCGCTTTTGTGGCCTGGATCGATTGCGCCATCTGATGCTGCTGGGCGCGTTGGGCGCGCTGGGCTGTGAGGACAAAACCCCCGCCGGACCGGCGCCGTCACGTTTTGCGGCGGTGAAGAGCCAGCGGGCGGAGAGCGCATTGGGCTCCTTTTGTGAGCAGACCTATCCCGGCAGCGGGGCAGGCTCGCGCAAGTTTGTGGCCGCGCCCAACCGCGAGGTGCCCGGGCTCAAGGCTGCCGTTGGCAAGACGGGCAGCTGGCAGTGGCTCAACCTGTGGGCCACCTGGTGCGTGCCGTGTGTGGAGGAGATGGCCTTGTTGGGACGGTGGAAACAATCCCTGGCGGATGATGGGCTTCCGGTGGACCTGGTGTTGATGTCCATTGACGAGGAGCAGGCCGCCCTGGAGAAGGCGGTGCAGAAGCCGCTTCCCGGCCGCGTGGAGTGGTTGCGCGCCACCGCGGACCTTCCGGTGTTCCTGGAGTCCCTGGGGGCAGACAAGACCGCGCCCATCCCCATCCACGTCTTGATTGACCCGCGCGGCATGGTTCGCTGCGTACGCGTGGGGTCGGTGCATGACCGGGATTACGGGGCGGTGAAGGCCATCCTCTCCAGCGGCTGATGTGTCCGTTGTGCGCGCAGAACAGCTGGCCAACGTCAGGACAGCCACGCTTTGTTTTTGGGGGTTCCAATGCGAATGAAACTGTGTGGTGTGTTTGGCCTTGTGGCGTTGCTGGGGTGTCCGCGTCCTGACCCGGACGGCAGCACGTCCACATCGTCGTCGTCGTCCAGCAGCGGTGGGGTGGTGTCCTCCAGCGGCGGGGGCTCCAGTGCCGCGGGGTCCAGTTCGCGGGGGTCCAGTTCGCGGGCGTCCAGCGGCCCCAGCAGCGGCGGAACAACGTCGTCGCGGCAGGCTTCTTCGTCCGCGGCCAGCGCCTCTTCCAGTGCGGCGGGTTCTTCCGGTGTCTTGATGTCGTCGTCAGTTGGGGCGGGCAGCAGCTCGGTGGGCGGCACGTCATCCAGCTCGGGTGGGGTCACCCAGGTCACGGCGTCCCAGCTGAGCCGGGATGTGGCGGCGGCGCTGTGCGCGTTCCAGGACCGCTGCGCGGCGGTGCGCGGGCTGGCGCACAGCACCCCGGCGGCGTGCCTCACCGCGTACGATCACAACCAGCAGCTGCAGTTGTTGTCCACCGGCGAGGATCCCAACGCCGCGTTGGATGCACGGTTTCTCGGCGTGGACGCCGCCGCGCTCCAGGCGTGCCTGGCGGGCTACGCCACGTTGGACTGCCGCGCCGAATCCCTGGGCCTGTGCAACGGCCTGCTGCGTTTCCGCTCCACGCTCAACACCGGAGAGGTTTGCGCAGCCCCGGACACCACCGCGGTGTGTGACCCGGCGCAGTTTCTGGGCTGTACGGGCGTGGGCCCCGGCGTGTGCCAGGTGTGCACCGCGTTTCCGCCGCCCACCACCTGCACCATGGATGCGCAATGCGCCAGCAACCACTGCGAACTGGGCGCCTGCCTGGGACCCCGCCGCAAGGCCGTGGGGGAAACCTGCACGCCCGGCCAATGCCTGGATCCCATGGTGTGCGTGGTGACGGGAGGACCCCCCATGGGGACCTGCCAGGTTCCCGCGCTGCTCAACGCCGCGTGTGGTGGTCAGGTGCAATGTGTACGTGACCTTCAATGTGTTGGCGGCACCTGCCAGCCGCCCCTGGCGGACGGCCAGCCGTGTCCCCGCGCGCAGGCCGGCCGTTGCGCCAACCACTGCGTCTTTGGCAGCCCGGACGCGGCAGCTGGGACGTGTGGACCGGTGACCACGCCTCCCGCGCCGGGCCAGCCGTGCATCAATGGGTCTGCCTGCGGCAGCGGCCTGGCGGTGACCACGCCGGATGGAACCGGTGGAACCCTGAGCTGCCAATGTGCCGCGTTGGGCGCCACCGGTGACCCCTGTGACCTGGGCTACCAGTGTGCCAGCGGCCATTGTCTGGCCATCACCGGGGCATGTGGTCCCCTGGTGGACGTGGGCGGGGCGTGCCGCACCCAGGAGGACTGCGCGAGCCAGACGTGTGTGTTGACCACCGGCGCCTCCGCCCAAAGCTGCCAGGCGTCCGAGTGTGCGCCCCCGCCCCCGGACTGCACCACGCCCCCGCCCAACACCAGCCGGGCCACAGCGGTGGCGCTGACGGCGGGCGTGGCGGCCGCGGGCAAGGCGTGCCCCGGCGTGGAGACGTTCTACGTGTTGCCCGGGCCCTTTGGCGTTGAAGCCACATTCCACGCCCTGGTGGTCATGGACCACAACGTCCAGCACATCCTGATGAACGTTACCGCCAACGCAGACTACGCAGGGAGCCTGGACCCCGTGGGCTCCACCAACGGCAACGAGGAACAGCCGGCGCGCCTCACGTTTTTTGCAGACAGCCCGGACGCGGTGGTGGTGCGCGTGACGCCGGCCCCGCAAGAGGTTGGCTTTCTGTTCCACCTGCTGGTCAATGAGGTGCCCAGCGGTGGTGGTGCCTGTGGCAGTGTTCCCGTCAACACCAGCGTGCCGGCGGCGCTGGACCTCCCGGTCGGTTCGGTGGTCCCCGCCACGTTTTGCAGCCAGAGCGCCAACCGCGAGTTCTACTGGCGCATCCCTGGGCCCCTGGCCATGGGGTCCACGGTGACCGTGACGGCGGACTTTGACCCGGACCACCTGTCACCCGGCCTGCAAACGGTGCTGTTTGACTTCACCGGCGGCGTGGAGACCCCCCTGCAAAACTGTTTCTACGCGCGGGCTTTCCCGGATTGTTCGGTGACGCTCACCGCTGCGGTGCCGGAGCTGTACGTCAGAACGGACAACAATCCGTCGGTGGATGACCGCGTGGACCTGACCTGGACCGCCACCGTCCAGTGAGCCTTGCGGCTTTGGGTCCACCATGTCAGTTCAGCGGGAATGATGGCCAAAGAAGACGCCCTGCTGCAAACCATCCGTTCTTCCGTCATTGGGGATGACACCGCGCTGGATGGACCCTACGGCATCCGCCGGGTCACCTACGCGGATTACACGGCGTCCGGGCGGTCCTTGTCCTTCATTGAGGACTTCATCCGCGCGCACGTGATGCCGCTCTACGCCAACACGCACACCGAGGTGTCCGGCACCGGCGCCCAGACCACCGCGTTCCGTGAGGACGCGCGGCGCATCATCCAGGACGCGGTGGGCGGCGGCCCGGATGACGTGGTCATCTTTTGCGGCAGCGGCGCCACCGGCGCCATCCACCACCTCATGGACGTGCTCAACCTGCGCCTGCCGTCAGACCTGGACGCGCGGCATCACCTCAAGGACCACATCCCGCTGGAAGAGCGGCCGGTGGTGTTCATTGGGCCGTACGAGCACCACTCCAATGAAATCCCCTGGCGGGAATCCATTGCGGATGTGGTGACCATTGACGAGGACGCCGACGGCCAGGTGGACCTGGCGCACCTCACCGCCGAGCTGACGCGGTACCGCAGCCGCACGCTCAAGATCGGTTCATTTTCCGCCGCATCCAACGTCACGGGCATCCTTTCAGACACCAGCGCCATTGCCACGCTGCTCCACCAGCACGGCGCGTTGGCGTTTTTTGATTACGCGGCGGCGGGCCCGTACGTCTCCATTGAGATGAACGCGCGCGGCGGCGGGCCGGATGCGGCGCTGGCGTACAAAGATGCGCTGTTCATCTCACCGCACAAGTTCATTGGTGGCCCGGGGACGCCGGGGGTCCTGGTGGCCAAGCGCAAGCTCTTCCAGAACCGCGTGCCGGCGGTGCCGGGCGGCGGGACGGTGGCGTACGTGAACCCGGAAGAGCACAGCTACCTGACAGACGTGGTGCACCGTGAAGAGGGCGGGACGCCGGCCATCCTGGAGTCCATTCGCGCGGGGTTGGTCTTCCAGCTCAAGGCCGCCGTGGGCGAGGAGACCATACGCGCGCGCGAGGAGACGTTCTTGCGCCGCGCCATAGCGTCCTGGTCCAACAACCCCAACATTGGCATCCTGGGAAATCCCAACGCGCCGCGCCTGGGCATTGTGAGTTTTGTGGTGCGCCATGGGAGCAAGTTCCTCCACCACAACTACGTGGTGAAGCTGCTCAATGACCTTTTTGGCATCCAGGCGCGTGGTGGCTGCAGCTGTGCAGGTCCCTATGGGCACCGGTTGCTGGGCATTGACCTGAGCACCAGCCACGCGTTTGAGAAGGAGATCCTCACCGGGTGCAACGGCATCAAGCCGGGGTGGGCCCGGGTGAACTTCAACTACTTCATTGATGACGGCGTGTTTGATTACATTGTGAACGCGGTGCACCTGGTGGCCACGCACGGTTGGAAGCTCCTGCCGGACTACGAGTTTGAGCCGTTGGAGGGCACCTGGAACCACCGCACGCATGTGCCCAACGTACGCATGCACCTCCACCAGGTGCGTTACATCAACGGTCACCTGGAATTTCCCGCGCGGGTCACGCGTGAACCAGCGGATGCGTTGCCGGGTTATCTGCAGGAAGCGCAGGCCATCCTGTCACGCGCGCAGCAGCAGCACGCGCCCAAGGCGGAAGCCGCCGCGCCGACGCCCGCGTACGAGACGCTGCGTTGGTTTGTGCTTCCTTCGGAAGCGTTCCAGCAGCTGCAGCAGGGCGGACCGTCGGTCATTCCGCACGGTGGGCGGGTGAGCTTCCACGCCGGGGTGTGAAGGGTTGGTGTGAGGGGAGGGCGAGACTCTGTCGAGCCTGGTTCCCTTGTGGTCCAACAACAACGCGTTGGGTTCCGCTGGTTGGATGTTGCGTATACGCAACACCCCCGCCCACGTGAGGAGTCACGCCACCGGCGTGGTGGGAATGCCGGAGAAGCCCTTTCCCGGCGTTGGCGGGCGTTCCACCGCCGGAAGACGCGCCGCCGAACGCTGCCGCGCCACCAGCGTGGGTTGCACAGTGGGCAGGTCTCCCGACGGTACCCGCGGCGCGTACCACAACGTCATGGTGGGCTCTCCGGTGGCGCGGGGAAGGTTGCGCGTGGGCGGCCGCGCGGCACGGCGGGGCAGGAACACGGTGTCCTCGTCAGGCTCCTCCGAGCCAGGGTGTTTGGCCAGCGCAGCCACCACCGCAACCAGCGGTCCACCCGGCGCCACGCAACACAACAGCGCCGTGGCGCCCAGCACAAACGCACTTGCAGGCCCGGCCGCCCACACCAGCGCCCACAGCGCCACCGCCACACCGGGGAACACCACCACCTGGGCAGCCACCAGCAGCGCCCGGCCCCGGGTTCCCGCTCGGTCTGCCAGTGCGTGCACCTGCGTGGCCACCACCACCGTCATCACCAGCCACACCGCAATGGCGGCCGGCGCCAACCGTCCCAGGTGACCCACCAACGTAAAGGCGTCCCGCACCAACGCCACCCACGCCACCACGTGCCCCACCGTCCACACCAATGCCAACGCGTGGTGCCACCGCCGCGCCAGCAGTGCAGCGCCGCCAACAAGGCCGGCGCCGCCGGCAACCACCACGCCTGCCGCCAGCGCACCCAGGGATGCACGCGCTTGCACCGAGGCCACCGCGACCACCGCCGGGACCACCGTCAACATCAACACCGCCATGAGGTCACGCCAGGCCCGGCTTTGCGTGACCCCGCTGCCGCCTGGGGGCAGGTCATGCTGGTAGGCCAGCGCAAACCCCACGCCCACCGCCACGCTCCAAGCCAGTACTGCCCACGCCATGGGTTGCCTCCCCGTGTTGCGCCGGTTGGGATGTCCAACAGGGAGGTCCATTGACCCCGGCCGGTCCCCTGGGTTGTATATAGAATGATTTATCATTCCGTCAACATAAAACTTGAAATGCTATGAAGTATCATGTTGTTACGGTGATACCCCAGATCCAGAAGACGGACCCGTAGGGGACGCTGCGGGCCGTCGGCTTGCCGCCTCACCCCCTGCCCGCAACCCCGGCACCTGTCAGCCCCTCAGGTTGGGGGAGCCGTGGGGCTTTGACAGGGGCTCGGCAAAGTCGTGCGCGTTCCCTGCCGGTGAACATCACGCTGACAGCTGGGCGCGCAGTCCATCCAGCCACGCGCGCGCTGGCGTCACCGCATCAAACATCCTGATGGGGTAGCCCGGACTGGCCAGCCACAGGATGGCGGTCACCACGCCACGGATGAGCGGGTTGGACACCACCACCGCAATGCCACGCATCAACGTCTTTTTGTGGGCGCGGTCCTGGTTCATCACGTCAGAAACCATGCGCCGTTGCGTGGGAGACGGGCGCTCCAGGCTGGCCGCGTTGACCAGCATGGTCCAGCGGATGTTGCGCGCGTAACACGCGGTCACAAAGTCCAGAAACGCGCGCGTCTCGCCGTCACTCAGGGTGCCGGCCAGCTCCACCTCCACCTGCGGAAACCGGGCATCATCCAGGACCACGGGCATGATGGGACCCCCTCTTGCCTGCCTGCTTCTTGACGCCGTCTGATCAGACCACCACAAGTTCGTGGACGTGCACCGGTGTGCGGCGGCCCTTCACCGTCTGACTGCCCTTGTCCAACAGCGCAAACCGCCCATCCAACAGCACCGCGGTCCCCTGGCCCAGCAGGATCTCCCCCTGCCGCGCCAGGGACTGCATCCGGTCTGCCACGTTGACGGCATCCCCAATGGCGGTGAAGTCCATGCGGTCTTCACTGCCCACGTTGCCCAGCAGCACCTCTCCGGTGTTGATGCCAATGCCCACGTCAATGGGGTTCTTGCCGGTGGCCTCACGCACCGCGCTGACTTCTTTGATGCGCCGCTTGATGGCCAACGCCGCGCGGCACGCGCTGTGCGCGGCGTCCGCCGGGCCGGAGCTGCCCAGAAACAGCGCCATGACCTTGTCTCCCACAAACTTGTCAATGAACCCCCCGTGGGCAATGAGCGCATCAATCATCACGCGCAGGTATTCATTGAGCACCTGGTGGAGCTCCTCGGGCGGCAGCCCCTCGGCCAGGCTGGTGAAGCCCCGGATGTCCGCAAACAACACCGTCACCATGCGGCGTTCCCCGCCCAGGCCCAGCGGCTCAGACCGGGCCAGCAGGCGGTTGACCAGGTCCCGGGACACGTAGCGGGAGAACGAATCAATCAACAGCTCCCGCTCACTGACGTCATCCACCACCACCACCGTGCCCTGGGACTGGCCAAATTCATCCCGCACCTGGTGGGCCTGCAGGTGCACGGTGAGCTTGCGGCCGGTAGGCAGCGTGACGCGCACCTTGGTCAACGGCACCCGGCCCAACATGCGCACCGCCCCAATGAGCTCTGCGGCGTCAATCCCGGTGACGCCCTGCAGGGCCTCCAGGACGGGGCGGCCCAGCACCTCTTCAGACGGCAGCCCCAACATCTGCTCCATGCGGGAAGAATACAGCACCACCCGCGCGTCAGGGTCGGTCACCATGATCCCTGAGGACAGGCTCTCAATGACCCGCTGGTTGAACTCATTGGCCCTGGACAGCGCCTTCTGCGTCTCCTCCACCTCCAAGGACAAGGACCGTTCATGCACCAGAAGGCGCTGGTTGACGCGGTTGAGTTCGGCGTTCTTCTGGTCCAGCTGCCGCGCGGTGGTCTCCAGAAACACGTTGGCGGCGTGGGCCACCCAATCGGTCAGAAACGCCTCCAGCTCGGAGAAGCCCTGCCGCAGCAGCGGCGAATCCTCCTGGCCGCTTTGCCGCACCACCGCACGTGCGGCCGGGAGCGAGATGAGCAACGCGCGCAGGTAGTCACTGAGTGAAAAGCCCTGGCTCACCCGCTGCGCGGCCACCTTGAGGATGCGCTCCATGACGCCGGTGCGTCCCAGGTTCAACATGTCCAGCATGTCCGCCACAAACGTCTCCACGCTAAGACGCAGGTGCACCGGATCCGCCAGGGCGTATTTGGGGATGTTCTCCAGGATGCGTGAGGTCACCGTCTCCACCAGGTTGCCCTGGTGTTGCCGCAACAGCGTCAACACGGCGGACAACGCGGGGGACGGCGTGCTGCCGCTGGGTGGGGGCATGGGCGTGGTCCTCGCTTTGTTGGTGCGGTTCTACGGCAGGCCGCGCGGGGTCACCAAGGCCCAGCGTGGATGCGCGGCTTCCGCCGTGAGACGGGTGGTGGGATGAAGGCCCACCATGGGTCCAACACCCCTGGCACGTCCTGACCCTGTGGGTTATTCCCGCCCCGGAGCAACCATGGACCGGGACACCATTGCCAACCTGGTGCGGGACGTCCTCCGGGAAATGCTGGCCGCCGAAGATGCGCCAGCGGTCCCCGCGGGCGGACCCATGCCGTCCCCACCGGATGGGATGTTGGTGCGCGCGCGCCATGCGCCCCAGACCCCGCCGTTTGATCCCGCCGAGTTCCGCCGCGTCAAAGACGCCACCCCCGCGCGCCTGGCGCAGGGCCGCGTGGGCACGCGCTACCTCACGGATGTCTCCATCCACCTGCGCGCCGAACACGCCATTGCGCTGGACGCCGTGCAGTCCCAGGTCCCCGAAGGCTGGGCCGCACAACACGGCTGTCTGCCGTTGAAGACCTGCTGCGTGGACCACGCGCGTTTCCTGCTCTTCCCGGATGAGGGCCGCCGCCTGGATGACGCCAGCCGGGCGTTGCTGGAGAAAGAAGGCAGCCGCAACGTGGATGTGCAGGTCATTTGTGGGGACGGGCTGAGCGCCTGGGCGCTCTTGGAACAGGGCCCGGTGTTGTTGCCCGCGTTGCTGGAGGGCCTTTCCGCCGCCGGCTTCACGGTGGGGCGCCCGCTGTTTGTGCGGTTCTGCCGCATTGGCGTGCAGGATGAGATTGGCGTGACGCTGGGCGCCAAGGCCACCGTCATCCTGGTGGGCGAACGTCCGGGGCTGGGCACCGGGGACAGCCTGTCCATCTACACCGCGTTTGGCCCCAAGCTGGGCCAGGACAACGCCGAGAAGGACTGCATCTCCAACATCCGCCCGTTGGGCATGCCTCCAGCTGAAGCGGTGGGCGAATGTGTCACGCTGCTCAAGCGCACGTTTGCCGCCGGCGGCGGTGGCGTGGCGCTCACCCAATCCGGGACGTGACGCGCCATGGCCCTGGGACTCACCGTGGAGAAGGACCCCAAGGGACTTGTCCCGCTGCGCCCGGCGTTGTTGACCTGCCGGGCCATTGAGGCGGTGGACGCGCAGCTGCTCAAGGCACTCAACGTCCCGCACACCGTGGCCACCGCGTTTGGACTGGTGACGTGTGACCAGGATGACGCCTGTTATGTGGCGCTGGACCACGCCACCAAGTTTTCCGAGGTGGAAGTGGTCTTTGCGCGCAGTTTGTATGCGGGCAGCAAACACGCGTCTGGGCCGTTGTCCGGGGAGATCCTGGGCATCCTGGGCGGCGCGGACCCGGAGGTTGTCACCGAGGGACTGTGGGCGCTCAAAGAAGCACTGCGGGAGTCCATCTGCTTTCACACGTTTGAAGGCGACAACCAGCCCGCGTTTTTTGCCCACGTCATCTCCGAGACCGGCCGGTACCTGGCGCCGCAGGCCGGTGTGCCGGTGGGCGCGCCCATGGCGTACCTCATTGCGCCGCCCCTGGAGAGCGTGGTGGGCGTGGACGCCGCACTCAAAGCCGCGCGCGTCACGTTGGCCAAACACATTCCTCCGCCGTCAGAAACCAACTTTGGTGGCGCGTTTCTCACCGGGGACCTGGCCGAGGTGGAAGCAGCGGCCGTGGCGTTTGTGGAGGCCATCCGGGATGTGGTGGCGGCTCCGTTGCGCGGGGCACGGCGGCCCATGCGCCTGCGCCGCTGACCCGCGTGTCGTTTTTCTGGGCTTTGGGCTTTCTCTTCTACACATCTCTTGCCTGCGCTGCGTCACGCGGCGGTTCGCGCGGGAAATGTGTGGACCGCACGCGCCTCTTCATAGGCACGCGGTTTGGTTGGGGTGCTTGGGGGCTGTGGGCTTTCTCTTCTACACATCTTTTCTGGCCGCGCTGGATGACGACGGAACCACGGCGCATGCTGCAGATTTGTCCAACAGGGAACCAGGCTCGGCAGACGCCTCGCCCTTCCGAACCTTTGCGGTTCGGAAAAAACTGGGGTGGCGCATGCCTCCGCGCTTGTGATTCAACGGGGCGCGTGGACATCACGGTTGCCTGCCAGGTCCTTTTGGAAGCCCGTGATGCCTTCCAAGGACGCCAACCAGGAGGCACCGCGCATGGGGTGGCATTGAGATGTGTTGAAGAGAGGGTTTTGGGAAGGAGGGCCGTCTGGCGGGCCTGCGTTCATTGTGAATCACCGCGCCATTGAACATCAAACGCGTCACACACTTGTTTGAGGGCCGCGCCGTTCCATCACCAAGGGACTGCGGGACCACGTCGGACGGGTTGGGTGGCACCACATTCCGCGGCGCTCACGGCTCCACGGTCACCGCGCCAAATTCCGCGCCGGGGGTCACGGTGGAAACCACCACAATGGGTGTGCTGGGCGCCAGGCGCATCATGATGCGTCCGGCCCCGCCGCCACCACCGCCACCGTTGCCATAGGTTGACGTGTTGCCGGTGCCCGGTTGCCCGTTGTGATCCACAGTGGACGAGCCGTCCCCGCCCGGCGCGTTGCAGTTGCCCCCGCTGGCGCCACCGGGTGCCGCGGTCCCGTCCACACTGCCCGGGCTGCCCGGGCCTCCAGACTCCCAGATGCCACTGCCACACGCGTCTGATCCCGCGCCACCGCCGCCGTGGGCGGCCACGCGTCCCACAACCTGGATGGCTGGTGCCTCCAACAGGATGGTGCCGCCCGCGCCACCACCACCGCCAGAACCCCAGTTGCCATTGCTCAGGCCGTTGGCCGGCCGCCCACCACCGCCCGGCGCAATGATCCCACCGCCGGCGGGAATGTTGATGGTGGACAGGCTCACCAGCTGCACCGCGCCGCCGCCACCTCCACCGCGTCCACGGAATCCACCCGCACCCCCGCCGGACCCACCCTGCAGCGGTTCAAATCCCGTCAGGCCAGTCACCACATCCCCGCCCGCCCCGCCCTGGGCGCCGCCACCGTCACCCCCGGCGCCGCCTTGCGCACCGTGTCCCCCGCCACCGCCGCCGGCGTCGTCGTAGGTGCCGGCGTGGCTTCCGCCCGTGCCGCCTCCAGGGCCCTGGCCGGACCCTTCGTCTGTGGTGCCACCGGCAAATCCCCCCGGTCCCGGCGTGGCGCCCGCGGCGCGCACGTCAAGACGCGCGCTCACCCGGATGCCGTTGACGCCCACCAGGATGAGGGGTTTGTCCCCCTGCACCGTGAGGTTTGCACCAATGCTGAACGTGGACGCGCGCAGCACGCAGCTGCCATTGACCACGCTGGCGGTTGCGCTCCCCAGGGAATTGCATGAGGTGGTGCTGTAGGTGAGGGCGTTGGAAAGTGTCACGTCCCCCGCCACCGGGTCGGTGAGCGCGGCCAGCGGCAGGTTGAGCGGGGTGAACGCGCGGCAACGGTTTTGCGCGGTATGGCAGCCCAGTGCGCACGCACGCAGCATGGACCAGACGCCGGCGGTGCACAGTTCCTCTTCCGCTGTGAGGCAACGTTGTTCTCCGGTGGTGCAGGCCGGCCCGCTGCTGGATGGCGCCTGGGAGGAAGACCCCATCACGCTGGACGCTGGTGCCGAGGCGGATGAGGACGGCACAAAAGACGAACCGGGGTCCTGGCTGCTGGACGTGATGAGGGAAGAACTGCCCTCAGCGCTGCTGGAGGGGGGCGCACTGCAGGCACCAGGCTGGCTGGTCACGGTGCCGGATGTGGACGCGCCCGCACCGGAAGAAGATGTGGTGGAAGTGGACGGGCTGGAACTGGACAGGTCCAGTGAGGACACCCCAGCGCTGGATGACGTCACCGCCGCACTGGAGCTGTGGCTGCTGGCTGCGGAAGACGGGTTGGGTCCGCTGCTTGGCTGCGCGCTGGAGCTTGCCGAGGAACCAGACGTGGTGCTGTTGGAGGTGCCGGAAGAAAAACTGTTGGCCGTCCCGGATGACGACGTGGTGGTGCCGCACAGTCCCATCACGCAGACCAGGCCAGAAGCACAATCCTGGTTGGTGCCACACGTTTCACGGCAGGTGCCGCCCGAACACACGTAGCCCGCGGTGCAGTCTTCCGGTGAGGCGCAGGGAAAATCCTGACCCGCAACGTCCGGCAACGGGCAGCCCACGGCACACCACACCAGGCCAACCACCACGCAGGCACGGGACCGGACCATCAACTGCCGCCCACCAGCCACGGTACGGTGAGCAAGCCCACGCCGCCGGCCACCACCGCCAGGCCCACCACCGCCGCCACCGCCGCCACCGCGCCCGCGCCGCCAAACAACACCAGACGGTTCTGGTCAAACGCCACGTAATCCCGTTGCCGCACCGGCAGCGCCACCAGCTTGAGGCCATGGGCGTACAGCGCGCCATACACGCCGCCTACCGTTGCTACCACCATGGCGCCAGCCACCACCACCAACCCGCCACACACCAGCCCCACCGCGCCCAGCGCCGCCACGCCGTAGCGCCACGCGCCACCGCCCGCCGTGTTCTGCTCTGAAGGTGATGCGGTGGACGGGGATGCTGGCGCCGGTGTGGCCGTGTTTTGGGCGGGTGTTGCCGCGTTGGATGGGGTTGCCGCCACAGGCGCCACTGCAGCGGCCACCGCCGTGACCTGCAGGTGACTTTGCTGGCCTGCTTGCAGGTCCACCGGCAGCGTCTGGGTCACATACCCCGCACCGCCCACCTCCAGGGCGTGGTGGCCTTCTCCCAATGTCTCCACCGTCAACGGCGTGTTGCCAAGCACCTTGCCCGCCACACGGACTGCAAGGCCCGCGGGTTCACTTTGCACAACCAGCCGGGCCGGCTTGGATTGTCCCAGCGCGGGTTGCAGCCGCGCGCGCAACACCGCGGCAAAACCGTCCGCCGGGGTCAACGGCGCCACCACCGCGCGCAGGTCTTTTTTTCGCGGCGGGTTGATGCTCACGCGGAGGTTCCCGTCCGCCGCCGCGGTGGCCAACAACACATGGTCCACCTTGAGCGTTGCACCCAGCGCCTTGGCGCATTGGTCCGTCAGGCTCTTGCAACCCACGGCAACCACCAGCTCGTCGGTGGACAGCGGCGGCGGTTCCAGGAAGCGGCAGCTGGTGCTGCGGTCCACCGCGTCCAGCACCGCCTCGCGCACCGCGGCGCGTGCGTTGGCCGGAACACTGTTGTCCACAATGAGCGTGACGCTGCTTCCGCCTTCAGCCGCGGCGGCCGCGCCCATCATCCACGCCACCAAGACTCCACCCACCACGGCTTGTTTCCCCTGACTTCACATCCACCACGTGCACGCACAGTAGTTCTTGCCCCTTGCCCTGCGCGATGTGTGGCGCTGGTGCAGGATGTGGGACGGCAGAGCGCGCGTTTTTTTCTTTCACGGCGGCGCCACAAACACCCGGCGCGCCGCACGCGGGGTGATGTGCTGGTAGCGCGCATACGCTTCCACCAACCCATCCAGGTGCCGCTGGGCGGCCGGCACGCCGTGGCGCGCCACGCTGTGGAGCAACGCCAGCAACAGGTAGCCTTCCGGCGCCATGAGGGACTGCGTCATCACCAACGGGCGCCCGCCCGCCGCCAGGATGGGCCCCGCCATGAAACGGTTGGACAAACAGGACAGCGCCACCACCGGCACACCCTGGCCCCGCACAACCTTTGGTGCGTCCACATCCATCAACCCGTCATGGCCCGCCCACACCACCAAATCTGCCTTGGTGCTCCCGTTGACCGCGCGCAGCCACGCTTCCAGCGCGTCTGACATGCACGTCCCGTCATACGCGTGCAGCACGGCGGTGACGGCGTGGGCGCTGCCCTGGGCGTGGTGGACGTAGGTTTGCGTCAACAGGCGGCAACCCGCTGCCGGCTGGGTCTGCGTCAGCCGCCAGTCCGGGTGTGCGCGCAACATGCGGTCATTCCCAAACTGTGCGCCCCAGTAAAGGTTGCGCGTGGGCACGTGCGGGTCTCCCAGGCCGCCACCGCCGCAGCCCAACGCCGCGCCGTCACACAACGGAACAAAAACCTCCACGCGCACCGTCCCTGGTGGCGCGGTGGCCAATCCCAACACCAGCAGCAGGCTTCCCAGCATCCATCCAAAGGACACCACACGCCGTGGCGGGGTTCCAGGCCCGGAGGGCCACACATTTTCACGCGGGGGCCAACGCTTGCGTGCGCGCCCCCACAGTGGGACGCCTTGGGATGCCATGGCCCAACCGCTCTACCTGCTGGCGCCCACCCCGGACCGTATTGCGGAGGTGGAACGCAGCCTGGCCCTGCCCGCCGGGATGTTGCAGCACGCGTTGGATCAGAACGAACTCCCGCGCCTGGAAAAAGACGGGACGTCCACGTTGGTGATCCTGCGTGTGCCGGTGGTCAACACAAGACCGGATGAACCCCCGTTTGGCACCGTGGCGGTGGGCCTGCTGTTCAAGGAGGACGCGCAGGTGCTGGTGTGCCGCCAGGTCCTCCCCATTGTGGAAGCGCTCCAACGCCACGCCCCAGCCGGCCCGGAACGTGCCGGGCACCTGTTGTTGCGCCTGGTCATGGCCAGCGCCGAAGCATTCCTCACCCACCTGGGCACGCTCACCAAGGAAGTGGACGCGCTGGAAGACCGCGTGGGCCGCGCGTTGGGGAACCAGGAGGTGCTGGGCCTGCTGCGCCAGCAGAAGTCCCTGGTGTTTTTCATCACCGCGCTCAAGGAAAATGAGATCCTCATGGAGCGGCTGCGCCGCGAGCCACTTCTGGACGTGGACGCGGGAGACCATGACCTGCTGGAGGACGCCCTGGTGGAGCTGCGGCAGGCGCTGGAGGTCACGCGCATCAACAGCGACATCCTGTCCAGCACCATGGATGCGTTTGCCTCCATCATCTCCAACAACCTCAACGTGGTGATGAAGTTTCTCACCGCCGTCACCATTGTCATCTCCATCCCCACGCTGGTGGCCAGCCTCTACGGCATGAACGTGCCGCTGCCCGGGGCGGGGACACCCGGCGCGTTTGTGGTGGTGAGCGCGGTAAGCCTGGCGGTGGCGGGCGCGGTGGCGCTGTTGTTCTGGAAGAAAGGGTGGTTGTGATGGACCCGTTGATTGCCATGGCCCTGTTGGGTGCCGGCGGGGTCACCGCGGTGGTGGCGTTGCGCAAGCAGCACGTCAAGGTGTGGCAGGATTTTTTTGGCGTGCGCCCCGGTTACGCCGTGACCGGCCGGTGGTGGCCCACCGTCACGTTTTCCGAGCGGGGCTTCACCTTCACGCTGCGCCTGGCCACCGCGCGCCGCAAGAACGGCCCGCAGTTCCATCACCTGCGCGTGGAGCCGGCCCCCGCCGCGGTGGCCTTCAAGGTCCGCCACGAACACGCCGGACACAAAGTCCTGCATTGGATGGGCGTGGATGACATCCAGGTGGGAGACCCCAAGCTGGACGCGGCGTTGTGGTTTGAAAGTCCCAACCCGGACGCGTTGCGGGCTTTTTTTTCGTCACGCCGGCCCCTGGTGGCGCTCAAGTGTTTCTATGAACGCGCAGGTCCCGAGGCCACGTTGGAGGTCACTGCCCAGGGAGCATCCATCTTCTGGCAGCGGTCTGACGCCAACCCGCAAGGCGCGTTGGATGCAATCTTGGGCTGCCTGGAACTTGCCGCGGACCTGCAGGCCACCAGCAACGGGAACACCTGAAGATGGCCGCCCCGGCTTCCGGCGCGTTTGTGGTGCCGGACTTCAATGCGCCGTTGGACGCCGCCAGCTGGAACAAACGGGTCCTCCCCGGCGCCACCGTCAAGGGCTGGGTCATGACCGGCCTGTTGGATGCGGTCTCCGGCGCCGGCAAGACGCTGGTGGGCGTGGGACCGTTCACGTCCTTCAAGGACTATCCGGGCATCACCATCAATGACGTGGCGCTCACCGCCGCGCGTCTGCTGCATCCGGACGTGGCCGAAAAGGAGGCCCTGCGCCGCGTGGGCCGCCTGGCCTACCCGTCCTTGACCAGCACCCTGGCGGGCAAGGTTGTCTTTGGCGTGTTGGGCCGGGACATCCACGCCGTGCTCAAGGTGGCCGCCAAGGGTTATGAAATGGCCGGCAAGCCGGGGCGCTGCACCACCGTGGAGCTGCAGGCCAACCACGCGTTGCTGCGGCTGGAGGACGTGTTCTCCTTCACCGACAGTTACCAGGTTGGTGTGGTGGAGGGCGCGCTGCTGGCGTGTGGGAAGACCGGGCGCGTGTTGTACCGGGAGGAATCCCCACGCGTGCACCTGTTGCGCGCCGAATGGACCTGACCAGGACGCGTTTAGACGCCCCCGCCCACCGTGCTATCCAGCTTGCACCATGCGCCAGGAAGACCAGGAAAAGATCCTCACCGAACTCCGCAGCCGCGTGCTCCACGGTATTTCCGAGGACGCCACCGCGGGCCGCATCCGCCTGGATGAAGTGCTGGCGGACAGCATCTTCTACGAGCAGAAGCGCCTCAAGGAGGACCGTGACGGCGGCCGGGCCCACAAGGAAGACGCGGCGTTCTGGAAGGATGCGCGCAAGGAGATGCAGCGCGCCAATGACCGCACCCTGCTCAACCTCATGGGCGCGGCGGTGGACCGCTACGGCAAGGAGATTGCCGGGTATTTTGACCCCCGCGTCTACAAGCTGGTGACCCGGGCCGGGGAACCCGCGCTGGGGCTGTTGCTCAACGCGGTGACGCCCAAACGGGTGCTGGGGGACTTTACCCATCTTCCGTCGCTGGAGGATGCGCTGGTGGTGCAGGGAGAGGTGGAACACATCCGCCGGCTGCATGAGCTGGGGACCGTCATTTGTGTGCCCACCCACGTGTCCAACATGGACTCCATCATTGTGGGCTACGCGCTCTACAAGCTGGGGCTGCCGCCGTTTTTGTACGGCGCGGGGTTGAACCTGTTTTCCAACCCCCTCATTGGCTACTTCATGCGCAACCTGGGCGCGTACACCGTGGACCGCAAGAAACAGGACCCGCTCTACAAAGACGTGCTCAAGGAATACGCCACGCTCACCCTGGAGTATGGCTATGACAACATCTTCTTCCCCGGCGGCACGCGGTGCCGCTCCGGCGCGGTGGAGAAAAAACTCAAGCTGGGCCTGCTCAGCAGCGGCTTGAGCGCGTACATCTACAACCTGCAGCGCGCGCGGCCCACGCCCAAGATCTTCATTGTCCCCGCCACCATTTCTTATGAGCTGGTGCTGGAAGCAGAAACGCTGATTGATGACTTCCTCAAGGAGGTGGGCAAGTCCCGCTACATCATCACGGATGATGAATTTTCCCATCCCAAGCGCGTGTTTGATTTTATCCGCCAGCTGTTCAGCCTGGACTCCAAGATCTTCTTCACCCTGGGGCGTGGCGTGGACCCGTTTGGCAACCCGGTGGATGACAACGGGGAATCCCTGGACCCCGGCGGGCGCCGCATTGACATCAGCCGGTATGTCCTGAGGGACGGCAAACCCACGCACGTGCCGCAACGGGACGCCGAATACACCCGCGAGGTGGGCAACAAACTTTCCGACGCGTACTTCCGGGACAACGTCATCCAGTCCACCCACGTCACCGCGCGCGCCATCCTGTCCATCCTGCGGCGGCAGAACCCCACCGTGGACACGTTGCGGCTCATTCGCGCGGGCGGGGAAAAGGACGATGTGGAACTGCTGGCCGTCTACAAAGAGGTGGACCGCCTGCTGGGTGAGCTGCGCGGTCTCACCGCGCGCGGTGGCATCCGCCTGGGGCCGTATGTGCGGGACAAAAGTGCCGAGGAAGTGGTCACCGACGGGCTGCGCCACTTTGCCATCTTCCACGCCGAACCCGCCGCCATGCGCCGGGGAGACCGCGTGTTCCCCACCGACCGTTCTTTGCTGCTGTATTACCAGAACCGCCTGGAAGGTTACCGGCTGGACCGTGACGAGGGGATTCGCCCGGTGTTGACGTCAGACCACAAAGCGCTGAGCCGCGGCGGAGCATTCCAATGAAGACCAACGGTCCCATCACCATGGCCATCCTGGGCGGCGGGCGGCTGGCCATACGTGTGGCGCAGCTCATGGCCCACACGTCCACCGCCACGCGGTTGTGGGCGCGCCGGCCGGAGGCCCGCAAAGAGCTGCAGGGTGTGTTCAAAAAAGGCCTGGTCTCCGGGGACCTGGCCGAGGTGTGCGCCGGGGTGGATGTGGTGTTCTTTTGTGTCCCGGCCCAGGCGCTGAGGGAAGTGGCCATGCTCTACGCGCCCCACGCGCAGGGGGACCACATTGTGCTGCACGCCTGCCGCGGCGTGGGTGAACACTTCCAGCTCCCGCACCAGGCCATCCGGGAGGTCACCGCCGCGCGCAAGGTGGGCGTGTTGGGTGGGCCACTGTATTTTGACGAGGCCAGCCGGGACCGGCCCATGGTGGCGGTGGTGGCCTCCAAATACGATGAGGTGCCCGAGATGTTGAAGCGCCTGGTGGCGGGCACGCCGGTGCGCGTGCACACCAGCCAGGACGTGGTGGGCGTGGAAGTGGCCGGCGCCATCTCCAACGTGGGAGCGCTGGCCAGCGGCATGTCAGACGCGTTGGAGATGGGGGAGACCGCGCGCGGCGTGTTGTTGACCCGCGGGTTGGGCGAGGCCACACGGTTGGGCCTGCGGCTGGGCGGGGACATGGCCACGTTCTCCGGTCTGGCGGGCGTGGGTGACCTCATTCCGCGGCACGTGTCCTCCACCAAGCGGCACCGTGACGTGGGCGGGCTGGTGGCGCAGGGCTCGTCCCTGGAAGGTGCCTTGCAAAGCGTGGAGGGCTGCGTGGAAGGTGTGGGCACCGCGGCCGAGGCTGCGGCGCTGGCCACGCGTCTCAAACTCAAGCTCCCGCTCATCAAGACGGTGGATGACATCCTCCAGGGACGCGTGGCGGCGCGCGGCGCGTTGGAAGAAATCCTGAAGTTGGACCTGGAACTGGACCGGGAAGCGCTGCAAAACCGCTGAAGGGTGTGGAGCACCACCGTGGAGACACCGCGCTTTCTGGAACGCACCAACCACCGCACCCTGCAGGCGGATTACGCCGGGGACGTGTTGGTGTGGGACATTGACAAGACCTATCTGGACACCCGGTTCTCGTCGGTGCGGGGGCTGTTGGGCATTGTGGCCGAGGCCGCGTTGGACAAACAGGCCATCCCCGGCGCGGTGCCGCTGTTGCGCGCGTTGCGGCGCGGCGGTGGGCCGGATGTGGCGCTCACCCCGCTGTATTTTGTCAGCGGGTCTCCCCAACAATTGCGCAGCATCCTGGAGCGCAAGATGCTGCTGGATGGGGTGCAGTTTGACGGCATCACGTTCAAGAACCAGCTGGGGTACATCCTGCAGGGCCGGCCCAAGGCCATCAAGGAGCAGGTGGGCTACAAGATGTGCGCGTTGTTGCTCTACCGGTTGGACATTCCCGGCCCGTCCACGTGGTGGTTGTTTGGGGATGACGTGGAATCAGACGCGCACGTGATGAGCCTCTTTGGAGAGGTGTGCGCGGGCCTGCGCGGGCCCAAGATGCGTGAACGCATGATGGCGTTGGGCGCGGGCGCACCGGAAGCGGACACCGCGGTGGCCCTGGCGGAAGGGTTGCCCCAGACGGCCAATCCCATTGGGCGCGTGTTCATACGCATGGACCGCGGGACTGACCCGGGTGTGTTCACCCAGGAGCGCGTCACCGGCGTGCGCAGCTTTTTGCAGGCCGCGTTGGTGCTGGCCCAGCAGGGCCGCATCCGCAATGCGGATATTGCAGCGGTGACGTCAGACTTGCGGCGGCAGCATGTGGCCGAAGCGGTCATTCGCGCGCATGTGCAGGACGCCGTGGAGCGGCTGGCCATTGGCAAGGACCTGCTGGCGTTTGTGGAGCGTTGAAGATGGCGCTGGTCAAGCAGGGTGAAGTGCTCAACGCCACGCGCACCTTCACCGAAAGTGACGTGGAGGATTTTGCCCGCATCAGTGGGGACTACGGTGACCATCACATGGCCCGGGATGCGCAGGGCCGCCGCATGGTGCATGGCCTGCTCACTGCGTCCATTCCCACGCGCCTGGGTGGAAGCATCCACTACCTGGCGCGCACCATGACGTTTGAGTACCTGCGCCCGGTGTGGACGGGAGACACCATCACCGCCAGCCTGCGCATGGTGGATGTTGTGGAAGAATCAGACCGTCAGGTCATCCACATGGAAGTGGGCTGCGTGAACCAGCACGGAAAACAAGTGCTGAAGGGCACCAGTGACGGCGTGATTCTCAAGAAATCCGGGTGAGGTTTCCGTCTAGAGGGATCCTCCGCCGCGCAACATGCACGGGAATCCCGGGTCCCCATCACAACACGGTGGGACGTGGAACACCCGCCAGGCGCCGCTCTTTGCACTGACCTTGGCGCAATAACCCGCGGCATCTGACGTCACCGCGTGGAGGACCACTGCCTCTCCGCTTCTGAGCGCCCCCACCACGGTGGCCTTGAGGTCGTCCTTGCGGGGCCGCACGCGGCACTCCGCCACGGTGTTGGTCTCCACCACCACGCCGGTGAGCCGCACGCCGCGGTAGTTCTGGATGATGCGGCGCGCATCTCCCAGCGCTTTCTCCTTGCGCAGGATTTCCACGTAGCGGGAGATGTGCGGGTGTTGCTGGGGGTCAAACGCGGTGCAGGTCTCCACGCGCACCCAGGCCAGCGTGCATGCGTGTGGCGCGCTGCAGCTGGCGCGCGCGCCGCCGGGGAGGATGATGCCCAGCAGGCACAATCCCAAAAGCCAGGCGGGATTCAACGGGTGTTGGAACCCCACCACGTTACCGCGTCCCAGCATCACACCGCGGCTTTGCCCGCTCTCCGGGTTGCCGGCGTGTTCTCCGCCTGAGCGGCAACGCCAGGACCGCCAGCACCCCCAAAGACGACGAGGATGCCTGCGCGCAGCCTCCGTTGGTCTCAATGGTGGCCTGGGACGGTTCGGTCCAACCGGAAAAATTGCCCGCCACATCCACGGTGGCAAACCGCACGTTGGTGGATTCTCCCTCGTCGGCACCGTCCCAGTTGAACAGGCATATGCCCCGCCCCACAAACACGTCCCCACCGGTGATGGACGCAATGTCTCCCACGCTGCCGGTGATGGTGGACTCGTCCAGTTGTTCGGGGGTGTCTATCTCCACCAGGGTGAACAGGCCGTTGTGCTGCACAGAAAATGAATCATACGCGTGGCCACCGTTGCCGCAGGAGGACACGGGGATGGGAGACGGGGTGTCCCGCGCAAACGAACTTTCCAGAGGGGAGACCACCGGCTCGGCGGGGGCCTCCACGTCACTGGCATTGGAGGTGGTGAAGGACACCATCTGGCCGTCCATGTTGAAGACGTAGGCGGCGGATGGCTCCAGCAACGCGGCGGGGGTGAACACCGCCAGCACGTCCCGGTTGTTGCCGCGCAGGATGCCGCGGGACAACGCCACCGTCTGGTTGTTGGGACCCGTGAGCGTCACGTCTTGCACAAACGCGCCGACCCACAGGCGCGTGTTGCGCGGCACGCCGGTTTCACCGTTGGCGGGGGCCACAAACCCTTCCATGCCCAGGGCACAACTGCAGGCGTGTGCGGTGCGTGGGGCCAGCCCCAGCGCGCCGGCGGTCAACAAACCAAACATCCCTGACAGCACTGTCGTGATTGAGCGGTTCATGTGGCGGAATCCTCCGTGTCACGGTGGGGAAATGCAATCCCGGGGCCATCATGCTTGCACCCGCAAGGGGCGGTCTGCTTAGGTGCGGGCAACTTCTTCAGCGGAGCGCGTCATGAAACAACTGGTGCTCATTCGTCACGGGCAGAGCCAATGGAACAAGGAGAACCGGTTCACCGGCTGGGTGGATGTGCCGTTGAGTGATGAGGGACTCAAGGAGGCGCATGACGCGGCGGCCATGATCAAACAGGAGAAGCTGGTGTTTGACGTGGCGTACACCTCCGTCCTCAAGCGGGCCATCAAGACGTTGTGGACGTTGATGGAGGACCTGGACCAGATGTGGATTCCGGTGCACCGGTCCTGGCGGCTCAATGAGCGCATGTACGGGTCCTTGCAGGGGCTCAACAAGACGGACATGGCCAAGCAGTACGGCGAGGAGCAGGTCCACATCTGGCGCCGCAGCTATGATGTTCCGCCGCCACCGTTGGAGGAGAGCCACGCGCACTGGCCGGGGAAGGACCCGCGCTACGCGGCGCTTGCGCCCAATGAAATCCCCAGGAGTGAATGCCTCAAGGACACCGTGGCGCGTTTTGTTCCCTACTGGGAGTCAGACATTGCGCCGGCCATCAAAAGCGGCAAGCGCGTGGTGATTGCGGCGCACGGCAATTCCATCCGGGCGCTCATCAAACACCTGGAGAACACGCCCAATGATGAGCTGGTGAACCTCAACATCCCCACGGCCATCCCGCTGCTCTACGAGCTGACGGATGACTTGAAGCCCATCCGTCGACGGTACCTGGGTGACCAGGAAGCAGCGGCGGCCAAGGCGGCGGCAGTGGCGGCGCAAGGCAAGGCCTGAGCAGGTGTCATCAGACGCCTCACTTGCGGCAAACAGCCCAACCATTCACGCAGGCGGTGCCGCTTCCAGTCCTGGGCTTCCGGGCCCCACCACCGACGCCACCGCAGATGCGGCCGTGGCGGTTGCGTGGCCGCGCATGGAGCGCGGCGCGGTGAGCCCAACAGGCATGCTGGCGGCGCCGGTCATCACCCGCGCGGTCTTCCACGCACGCCGCCACACGCTCTCCTGGACGTAAGGCACGCCATAACGCTGGCAGATTTCTTTCACCTTGGGCTGCAGCTGCTGGTAGCGCAGCATGGGCAAATCCGGCCAGAGGTGATGCTCAATCTGGTAGTTGAGAAACCCGTGGAGGAAATCATTGAGGTCACCGCCGGTGCGGTACTCCACGCTGCCCAGCACCTGGCGCATGAAAAATTCGGCCTTGTCCGTGGCGGCGGTCTCAAACTGGTAGAGGTCATCCCCGCAGTGGTTGGGAACAATGACCAGAAATGCGTGCAGGTTGGTCATCAGTTCGGCCATAACGGAGGTCAACAGCACGTTGAACGCGGCGGCAGGGCTGATGGCCAGGAACAAACCCGGGATGAGCACAAAACGGTAGAGGGTGTAGGGCACCAGGCATTTGAGCAGGAACCCCGGCGGGTGGTCCCAGAAGGCCCGGAGCACGCGCAGGACCTTGAGACGCCCATCCCCGCCGCGCGGGTCAAAAGAAGTACCCAGGCCTTTTGCCACGGCGGTGGCCACGTCTTCACCTGGCGCGCGGTTCTTGCTCAGTTCCTGCGCGCGCAGCGTGGAGGACGCGTAATAGAACCACTTCCAGACCAGGGAAAAAAACAGCACCACCGGATATTTGGGGAACGTTGGCCCCGGCAGCATGCGCAGCGCCATGAGGTTGCGTTGCACCAGGTCCGGGTCTGCCTGTTCACCGGTGTGGTAGTGGTGCAGCAGGTTGTGTTCGTGCAGCCAGGCCTTGGTTTCAATCCAGTCCGGGAAGTCCAGCCACCGCCGCCACCCCTGGGCAAACACCGCGCTGGTGTAACGGCGGGGGACGTTGGGCACCTTGTCATAACCCTTGTGTCCCACGTGGTGCATCATCATGGTCCAGCGGGTGACAATGCCCAGGCTGATGAAAAACGCGGCCAGCGGGTTGGGGAACATCCACGCCGTGGCGTAACCCACCACGCTGCTCAACCGCCCCCAGGATTCAATCTTGCGCAGGTGCGCCAGGTCCTCGTTCCCCAGCTTGCCATCCACCTCCTTGCGGAGCTGCCGGAGCTCCCGCGCAAAACCGTCATGGTCAATGGATTGGAAATTGCGCGGCTGCATTGATGCTCCTGGGCTACGCCTCTCCCCCAGGAGCGCGGCGGGCAGCCGGTTAGCATGAGGTCACCGCCCACCAACAGCCAACCTGAGCATGTCCTGCCGCAGCGCGTGGCGGAGGCCCGGGCCAGACCAGGACGCCGGACAAACCACCAACCCTTCCATACCGTTGCGTCATCACGTCAGGGGGGTGGGGAATGCGAGTGGTCGGCCCGGGTGCAGTCTGGAATAGTCCCACCTCCTTCTGACGGCCCAGGCGGCAACCCATGACCAGCATTCGCGGCAACACAACCTCCAGCCACGCCTGGGGCAGCCGGTCCCAGCTGGGCGCCACCCTGGCCGAACTCAAGGACGTCAAGGGCAACAACGACGGGCTGTGGGGGAATGAGACGCAAAAGGCGGGCACCAAGGGTGACGGCGTGGACCGCCAGCCCCTGGGTCTCAAGCTCAAACAGAACGCCGCGGTGGGGCTGGGGACGCGGGATGAGATCAAGGAGCTGAGCGCTTTTGTGACGCAACGTGAGGCTGCGTGGGGACAGCCCGTCACCAGCCTGCCGTTGGACAGCTTCAAGAACGGGGAACTTTTTGCCGCGCAAAAGGCCATTGCGCTCACCCGGCTTGGCCGCAGCCCGGCGGACGTGACGGATCATTTTGTGCGCGCGTCCGGCAGTGTGGACGGAAAAGCCATTGCGCCGCGGGATGTGTTCTTCCAGCACTTTGCGCCGGTGGGCCCGCCCAGCGGGAAGATGGTGGTGGTCTCTCCGGGGTTCCAGGAGACCGGCCGCAACTTCTACGAACAGATTGACCTGCTCAACCGCCAGGGTCACGACGTGGTGGTGATGGATCACCAATGGGCCGGCCAGACCAGGGGGACCAAACCCGGTGGCCTGGACCGCGGGTTTGGCGTGGCGCGTGACGTGGCGGCGGTGGCCGCGCAGGCCAACGTGCTGCTGGAAGCGCTGCACGGGTCCAACCCCAACAAGCAGCTGGTGCTGCTGGGCAACTCCATGGGCGCGGGGCCGGGCGTGCTGGGTGCGCTTACCCTCAATGACAACGGGCTCATCAAGCTGGACGGTCCCGCCATGCCCAGGGGCGTGAGCGCCGCGTTGCAGGCGCCGTTTCTGGGTGCCACCCCCGGCGTGGTCAATGACGCCCTCCAGCTGGCCAGCCACATCCCCATGCTCAACCGCATCCAGGCGCCCAGCGCGGGGATCCCGGTGCTCACCCATGACGCCACCGCCGCACAAAAAGGCGCGCAGGGGGCCGTGCTGGAGGATGTTCGCGCGCAGCTTGGGGCCATGGGGGCGGCCAATGAAGACCTGGCGCGCATCAAGGACCTCATTGCGCAAGGCAAAGGCCCCAAGGGAAACGTGTTCATGGTGCATGGGGACCGCGACCCATTGGCGGACCCCGCGCAAAGCAAGGCGGTGGCCCAGCAACTGGGTGACAAGGCCAGCCTGCGGTTGATTGCCAGCAACAACCACGTGCTGGAGCAAAGCCCGGGCGAACAACGGTTTGCCCTGGATGGCCTGGCCACGTTGTTGAAATGACCACGGCGCGCGGGCACTCCGCCGCGTGTGACAGCAACGCAGCGCCGTGCCAGCGTGGGTGCGGTGAACGTCAAGACCGGGCTGGTGGGGACCGTGTTTTTTGTGCGTTGGCTGGCCCAGCCGCAGTTGCGTGACGCGCAGGATGTGTTGCGCCAGCTGGCGGCCACGCGGGCCTCGGTGGGAACGCCGCTCATTTTCTGCTCCATCCTCACCACCCAGGCCGGCCCGCCCGCGGCGGACCTGCGGGCGCGCATGGGGGAGATGGTGGCGGGGTTCCGGCTGCATTGTGCGGCGGTGCACCTGGTGTTGCTGGGAGATGGCCTGGGCCGTTCCTTGTTGCGAACGGTGGTGCGCGGTGCCCTGGTGGCGGCACGGCAATCCGGCCTGGTGACCATCCATGACGGGGTGGAAGACGTGCTGCGCGCACACCCCACGGGGCTGGGAATGGATCCCGCGGTGTTGCTGGAGAACGCGCGGCGGCAGGGGCTGGTGGATTGATTCACTGCTAAGGTGACGGCGCAGGTTTCCCGCACGGGACGGAGACAGCGCACATGCTCAAGAAGCCCAAGGCTCCACCGCGCAAGGCCCCACGTCAGGCGCGGTCAACGTCCACGGTGGATGCCATCCTCACCGCCACCGGGCAGTTGTTGCTCAAGACCGGCTATGACCGCATGACCACCAACGCCGTGGCCGAAGTTGCCGGCGTGAGCATTGGAACCCTCTACCAGTACTTCCCGGACAAGGCGGCGCTGGCCGCGGGATTGTTTGACCGGGACATTCGCGAAAAGCTGGTGGCGCTGCAGGGCGCGGTGGACCGGTTCCACGGCGCGCCGTTGGAAGACCTGGTGCGCGCCATGGTCTGGGGCCTGGCCCGGCGCAATCCGGTGGGAGACCCGCTGCGCCGTGCGTTGATTGCGCTGCAGGTGCGGTTTGCCGCCATGGGCCAGCTGGAAGACGCCGCCACGCCGTTTTTGCAGCTGGTGCGGGACGTGTTGGTGGCGCGCCGTGCCGAGATACGCGCGCAGGACCCTGAGCTGCTGGCGTACATGGTGGTGCACACCATGGAGGCGTTGTTGCACGCGTTGGTGCTGCAGCCTCCCGGAAGCCGCGCCATGGAAGAGGTGGTGGAGGAACTCACCATGATGATGATGGGCTACCTGTTGCCGGCCGCGGCGGTTGCCAGGCCACGCGCAGCCGCGGTTGCCGCAGGCTGATGAGGTGGGGCGGCACAGGCCCGTGCGTACTGGGCCGGGGTGCAACCCAGCGCGGCCCGGAAGTCCTTGATGAAATGAGCCTGGTCAAAATACCCCAGCTCCAGGGCCAACGTGGTCCAATCCCCCGCCGGCCCTGACGACAAACGCGCCGCGGCTTCAAACATCCGGTGGCGTTGGAGGATCCACTTGGGCGTCACCCCAACGCGCTGGCGGAACAACCGCTGCAGCGCGCGCACCGTGAGCCGCAGGTGCTGCGCCACGTCTTCCACGCGCGTGGTGGCCGGTGATGCCACCATGTGCGTGATGGCGCGGCGCACCAGCGCCAACATGGCATCTTCCGCCGGGGCGCGCGCGCGCAGCCATGCGTCCACCGCGGCCACGTTGGCCGGGGTGTCCCCCGTCAACCCGTGGGCCAGCGTGTCCACCGCGGGACCAAACACGTCCCGCGCCGGCAACACGGCATCCAGCATGTGGTGCTGCGGGACGGGATGGAACGTGTGGAATGCGCCCGGACGGAACTTCACGCCCACCACCCGCGCGCGCCCGGTCAGACGCCGGGTGAAGATGCGCCGGTCCACGCCGTAGATGCGGGCCTGTGGCTCAAAGACCAGGTTGACGCTGGGGTGGGGGAGGACCTGCTGGGTATGGGAGCCATCCCCCAGGTCCCACGCCACCACCCAGTACGTTTCCACAAACGGCGCCAGCGTCACGTGCGGCTCAAAGCGCTGCAGGGTGAACGCGGAAGCCCCCTGGTGGGGCTTGAGGATGCCTTTGCGGCTGGTGGTGGATGGGGTCATGGCGGTGTCGCGTTCGTACAATCACGCACGCGCGTTGATGGGTAGCCTGCGCACCAACCCGGTGCACGTGGTGCACCCCATCACCCGTCCCTCTTGGAGCCCCACCATGGTCAAAGCTGTGCCCCTGCCCAGGAACTACCGGTCTGTCATGCCCGCGGTCATTGTGAAGGATGCCCCACGCGCGCTGGACTTCTACGCGCGCGCGTTTGGCATGGAGGTCTGCCGCAAATACCTCATGCCGGATGGAACCATTGGCCACGCCGAGCTGCGCCACGGGGACACCATCCTGGCGCTGGCCGAATCCACCCCGGACTGGGGCGTCACCGCGCCGGACCCCGCGGCTCCCTCGTCTGCTTCCATGACGTTGTGGGTGGACAACGTGGATGTGGCCTTTGAACGCGCGGTGGCCGCGGGTGCCACCGTGGTGGGCAAGCTGGATGACCAGTTCCACGGCGCGCGCAGTGGGACGCTGCGCTGCCCCTTTGGCCACCGTTGGATCCTGGCCACCTTCACCCAGGACCTTCCAGAAGCGGAAATCCAGAAACGCCTCACCGCGCTGTTTGGGTGACGTCACCCCCTTGGTTCCCGCCGTGGCACACGCTACGCAGCCGCCCCATGACAACCGGGATGCGCATCTGGGTGGACGCGGACGCGTGCCCCCGTGACGTCAAGGACCTGGTGTTCCGCGCGTCTGAACGCCTGGGCGTCCCCGTCACGCTGGTGGCCAACAAGACCGTGTTCACGCCACGTTCCCCCCTGGTCTCCATGGTGCAGGTCAAGGGCGGTCCAGACGTGGCGGATGATCACATTGTCACCCACGCGGTGGCGGGGGACGTGGCCATCACGTCAGACGTGCCGCTGGCGGCGCGCCTGGTGGCAAACAAGGTGGTCACCATCAATCCCCGCGGTGAGTTGTATGATGAGGACAACGTGGGAGAGAGGCTGGCCATGCGGGATCTCATGACGGAGCTGCGTGACCAGGGCGTCATGACCTCCGGTCCCGCGGTCTATGGCCCCAAGGACAAACAGAAGTTTGCCAACGCGCTGGACCGGGCCCTGCGCGCGGCACCACGCCGCTAGCGCGCACCCCACAAGCGGCGCACTTTGGCCTTTCCATCTGCGCCACTGCCCGTCCATGATGGGCCCAGACCCAAGAGGTGTGGAGGGGGCATGGACAGCGGCGCGCGGGGGATGGTGACGGCGGGTGTGACGGCGGTGGTGCTGCTGCTGGCGGGGTGCCCGGACAAGGTGGCCGCCAAGGCGTTCAATTCCTGCCAGTGGGGGAAGAAACACTTCCAGGAGCTGGACCACGCCGCCGCGCAACGCGAATTTGACAACGCGCTGGAGGCCAAACCCAACTACACCGGCGCGCGCATCGGCCGCGCTTTGGTTCATGACTCGTACAGCCGGTATGAAGAGGCCATTGCCGAACTGAACCTGGCCGCACAGCGCTCCCCCAAGTCACCCCAGGTGCTGCAGACGCGCGCGTGCATGCATGAACACGCCGGCAATGCCACCCAGGCGCAGGAGGATGAAGATGCCGCCAAGGCGCTGGCGCCGGACATGAAGCCGGAACACCGGTGTGACAAACGCTGGATGTTTGATCTCAAGTTTGACTTCTGCCAGGTCAAGGGCGAGTGACGTTGGAACGGTGTGACGCGGGATGGATTGCCCTGGCCACCGCGCTGATGGTGGTGGGCTGCGCGCCGGGCCAGCCGGACCCTTCCAGCACCACGCCACCAAGCCGGTTTGGAAGCACCTTGCACGCCCAACCCGCGCACTGCGGGGTTCCTCCCTACCGGTGGAGTGATGACGCCGCGCTGGGCCAGGTGTTGGAGCGCCAGGACGTGCGGGTCTATGACCTGGACCTGCTCTCCACGTACCTGGAGGTGCTGGCCGAACAAGGCTACGCCCACATCCACCGGCAGCCTCGGGCGCGCACGTTTCTGGAGCGGTTCCGTTACCTCACGCAGGACCAGGGGCGGCTGGTGGAGGCCACCGCACTGCTGGCCTACCCGGACCCGCGCGAGATTGCGGGGCCGCTGCCCATGGTGCTCCACCTCCACGGCACCACCGGGTATCAGGATGCGTGTGCACCGTCCCGCCTGGCGGATTCCCCGGTGGCCATTGATGCGGCGCTGGCCGCGGCGTTTGCCTCCTACGGGTTCTACGTGGTGGCGCCGGACTATCTGGGGATGAAGTCCATGGGTGACCCCAGCACCACCATCCATCCCTACCTGGTGGGTGAAGCCACCGCGTTGGCATCCTTGGACGCCGCGCGCGCGGGCAAGGCGCTGGCTGCGTTGGACGGCGTCACGCTGGGGCCGCTTCTGGTGGTGGGCGCTTCCCAGGGCGGCCATGCCACGGCCATGACCGTGCGCTACCAGCCGCACTACGCGTCTGACCTCCCCATTGCCGGTGCGGTGTACGGCATCCCGCCAACGGATTTCCTGGCCCATTCGGCGCGTGCGGTGAGCCAGCAGACCAATCCCACCGTGCTGGGCAACGTGGTGGCCACGTTCAAGGCGCAGGCCGCCTGGTACGGCGTGACCCAGCAGGTGCTGGAGGCCGCGGTGGCCCCCGCGGTGCTGGCCCAGGTTGGTGACGCCATGGCGCAAAGCTGCGTGGTGCCACAATTGGATCTCCCGTTGGCGTCGGTGTTCAGCCCGGACATCATTGCCGCCGCCGGGCAGCCCGCGTTGGGCGGTTATGCGCCGTGGGATTGCATCTTCATGCGCAACTCACCCATGGACACCACCGTGGAGCGCCTGGATGACGCCCCCGTCTTGATGGTGCTTGGCAGCCAGGATGAGCTGGTCAACGCCACCGTGGAGCGCGCGGCCTGGGAGAAGATGTGCCAGCGCGGCATGCGGGTGGAGCTGTTGGAGTGTGAAGGCGCAGACCACGCCAAAGGCTTCTTGGGGGCGGTGGACCAGATCCTGGACTTCCTGGACGCCCGCGTGGCGGGGGTGCCGTTCACCCAGGCCTGCCAGCCAAGCGCGCCCCAGCGTTGCCGCAGTGACGCCCGGACACCCTGATTTCCCGGGCTGATTTCCCCGGGGGTGGATTCACAACGCAGTGCGACTTGGCCACCGGACCGTCATTTTGTGTTTGCGGTGTGGGACAGGTACATACCCCGGCGTTCATCAACCCGTTTTGCGGAGTTGTTTCCATGCCCCCTCTCACTGGCGTCCGTCCTTCCCTGGTTCGCAACAACACCTCCACCGGCGGGACCACCCGCACGTCCACCACGCGGGACACCAGCTCCACCCGGTCCACCACCCGCACCGGCGGCACCACGCGTCCCAGCACTGCCCGGGACGCGTATGACACGGGCTCCCGCACCCGCACCGAAGAGACCGCACGGCCCCGCCGGGGCGGCGGCGTGCGCGTGACCAGCACCGCGGCGGAGATGAAGTCCATCCTCAAGAACAATGAGGACGTTCGCCTGGGCGTGCTGCATGCGGCGTTTGGCGCCAGCATGAAGCGCGGCACCTCGGCGGAGATCACCAGCGTCAAGAGCAACGGCGAAGGTGGCTTTGAAGTGGGCGTGAAGCTCACCAACGTGCGCACCAAGGCCGTCATGGATGAGGCGCGGGTGACGCTCAGCGCGGCGGGCGCGGTGGAGGAGATCCGCGGCAAGCCGTCCAAGGATGATCCCAACACGCGCATCAATGATGAAATCTGGCGCAACGGCCCCATTGGTGGCCGCGGCCGCCATCCCGGTGGGCGCGCGCCCTCCGAGGACACCAACGCCATCCGCCCCAACCGCTCCGGGGAAATGGACTGGTCCGCGGTGGATGACAACATCCGGCGCCACGGCCCCATCTGAAAATCCTGTGCTTCAGCGTTTTGGTGCGGCGGCCGTCTTTCCCAGGTGCCGCAGCATCCACGCCACTGTGCGCCGCGCGGCATCCAGGCGGTTTTCACGTCTGGTGAAGCCGTGCCCCTCATTGGGATACACCGCGTAATCCACGGTGGCCTTGCGCTTCTTCAACGCGGCCACCACCAGGTCTGACTCCTCCTTGGGGACGTTGGTGTCATTGGCACCCTGCAGCACCAACAGCGGGGTGACCACCTTGTCCATGCCGTGGATGGGGGAACGGTCCCGGAAAAGCTCCGGGTGTGTCGTCGGAGTTCCCATCTCGGTGACGTACCAGGTGCCAAACCGGCTCTCGGTGATCTGATAGTCCGCCACCAGGTCCGGCATGCCGTAGCTGTCCACCGCCGCGGCAAACACCCCCGGCACCGCGGTGATGGCCCGCAACGTCATGTACCCGCCGTAGCTGCCGCCCATGATGCCCACGCGTCTGGCATCCAGCCGCCCCGCCTTGGCCAGCTGCTCCACCACGCTGGTGATGTCCTTGAGGTCTCCGCCGCCCCAGTCATGGTTGTTGAGGTCCTCAAAGGCACGCCCATAGCCAGTGGAGCCGCGGTAGTTGGGTGACACCACCAGGAACCCCGCCTGGCTCAGCACGTGGGCGGTGGCGGAAAACGCGTCCCGGGTCTGCCCGTTGGGCCCACCGTGCACCATCACCACCGCCGGAGGAGGCGTGCCCAGCCCGGCGTGTGACGGCGCCATCAGAAAACCATCCACCTTGGTCCCGTCAAAGCTGACAAACGTCTCCACGGAAAAGGGCTGCAGCGCGGCCAGATCCAGCGTGCCCGCGTCTGGCGGCACCACGGGCACAAGCGGGTTGGACGCACCACCCGCCGCGCGCCACAGGAAGATGCCGTCCGGCTCTTTTGCCGTCTCCCGGACGAAGGTTGCGGTCTTTCCATCTGCGCTCAGGGACACGTCCCCCACCAGGCCGCCACGCCACAACAGCTGCGGGGTGGCCTCCACGCGGTCCAACAGCAGCACTTCACTGACGCCGTGGACGTTGCGGCTGAGCAGCACCGCGCCGTTGTGCGCCAGGTCCACGTCATCCAGGTCCCAGTCCCCCGGGCCCACAAATGTGTAGCGCCCGGACGTGGTGTCCAACGTGGCCAGCTGCAGAAATCCCAGCGCATTGGTGGCCTGGGTGAGCAGGCGCCCGTCTGGCAGGTAGCCCACCACCGCCGCCATGCCCTTGTGTTGGGGCGGGGGAAGCTTGCGTTGGGTGTTTGCCACCAGGTCCAGCAGCAACACCTCACCCTGCTGGTCATCCGGTGACACCGTGGCCGCAATCTGTTTGGCGTCCGGCCGCCACACCGCGTGGCTGACGTTGATGGTCTCAAACGTGTGCCGCGTGTCCTTCCCGGTTGCCACCACGCGGGTGTTCACGTTGAAACGGAACGGCTGGCCCGGGTCCGCCAGGAACACCATCCGGTCACCGGTGCGGGAGAACTCCACGCCGGCCTCGGCCAGCTGCGTGGTGGAGGTCAGCCGCGTGGGCGTGCCACCGGCGGCAACCAGCTGGAACAGGTCGGTCCGTTCATTGCCGCCTTCATCCATTTCAAACACCAGCGTCTTGCTGTCCGGGCTCCAGGCCACCCCGCTGACCTCTTGTTTTTGTGACGTGCGTTGCTGCGGGGCGCTCTTGCCATCCAGGCGCAGCGTCCACAATTCCAACGCACCACTTTTGTCTGTCACGTAGGCCAGCGTGGCGCCGTCCGGGGACACCACGGCGCTGCGCACGGACACCACCGCCACCAGTTCCTCCAGCGTGGGACGCGCGGAGGCCACCGACAGCACCAGGGAGCACCACAAGAGGCTGGGCATCATGGTCCAGGGTTTTTCACGGGCTGCCGGGCGCTTCAAGCTGCTATCAGGGACACCGTCATGCGCGTGTTGATGCCCTTGCCGCACCAGGACTTTGATCCCACCGAAGCCGGTGTTGTTTTTGGCGCGCTGTTGGACGCCGGCCACACCGTGCTGGTGGCCACGCCCCAAGGTGGGGTGGCCTCCCCGGACCCACGCATGGTGGCGGGGACGGGTCTGGGCCCGTGGCGGCGGATGTTGATGGCCAACCCGGACGGGCTGGCGGCGCTGCAGCGTATGATGGACCACACTTTTTTCCGCGCACCGGTGGCGTACGCGGCGTTGCCCCAGGCGCAGTTTGACGCCGTGGTGCTGCCCGGCGGGCACGCCGCGGGCATGAAGGTCTACCTGGAAAGTGATGTGCTGCAGGCCACCGTGGCGCAGGCGTTTGCGCAGCACAAAGTGGTGGGTGCCATCTGCCACGGCGTGGTGCTGGCCAGCCGGGCCCGGGATGTGGCCTCGAAAAAAAGTGTGCTGCACGGCAAGAAGGTCACCGCCCTCACCGCGTGGATGGAGTTGTCTGCGTGGGGACTCACCGCGTTGTGGCTGGGGGACTACTACCGGACCTATCCCCAGACGGTGCAGGCCGAGGTCACCGCGGCGCTGGCCTCAGCGACGGACTTTGTGACCGGGCCCTTTTCCACCGCGCGGGATGGGCCGGGCAGGTTGGATGCGGGTTTTGTGGTGCGGGACGGCGCGTTGTTGACCGCGCGGTGGCCCGGAGATGCGCACCACTTTGCGGCGCGCCTTGTGGAGATGTTGCGCGGCGGTTGACGTCACCCGCTTGCTGGCGGTGGAAAAACGTCACTCCACGTTCTGGACCTGTTCCCGCACGCGTTCAATTTCTGCCTTGAGGTCCACCACCAAAGCTTGCATGGCGGAGTCCTGTGCCTTGCTGGCCATGGTGTTGGCTTCCCGGTGCAGCTCCTGGCACAAGAAGTCCAGCTTGCGTCCGGCAGGTTCTGTCCCACGCAGCAACGCGCGTACATGGTCCAGGTGCCCCGCCAGCCGGGTGAGTTCCTCGGCGGTGTCGGTGCGGTCGGCCAGCAGTGCACATTCCGCCGCCAGGCGCGCGGGGTCCACCGCCACACCGGCGGCCAGCTCCACCACGCGCGCGCGCAGCCGTGCGTTGCTTTCCGCCACCGCGGCAGGCGCCCGCGCCAGGAGCCGCGCCCGCAGCCCATCCAGCATCTCCACCCGCGCCAGCATGTCCTGGTGCAACGCGGCGCCTTCGGTGCGGCGCATGGTGTCCAGGTCTTCCATGGCGGCGGTCAACGCGGCGTCCACCACGGTCCCCACGGACTCCAGGTCCGGCGGCGGGTCCTGCACCTGGATGCGGTCCAGCAGCAGCACCAGGTCATGCATGGTGAGGTCCCCGTAGAGGCCCAGCTTGTTGCCCAACGCGCGCAACGTCTCCACGGTGGCCTGTGCGGCGGCGGTATCCACGCGCGGGGCCAGAAGCGTGCTTCCGCCCTCGGTGAGGTCCAGGCGCACGTCCACCCGCCCACGCTGCACGTGTTTGCGAACCACCGCGGTGACCCGTCCCTCCAGACCGGACAGGCCGTGGGGCAGGCGCACCTTCACTTCCAGGCTGCGGTGGTTGACGGTGCGCACCTCGGCCACAAAGCCCACGCCGTTTTGGGACGCGCGTCCCCGGCCCAGTCCCGTCATGCTGCGAAGGGTGGTTGGCGGTGCGGCAGTCATGTGAGGTCCTTGAGGCGTGGGCGTTGCGTGAAGGGTCACGCCAGGTTGTGGCGTTTGCGCCAGGCGCCCAGCGGCTCGGCTTCTTCCACCAGGAGGACGGGGATGTCATCCTCCACGCGGTAGACCAGCTGGCTCTGCTCACAAATGAGCGCCTGGTGCGGCTCATCATAGGTCAGCGGGCCCTTGCTCTTGGGGCACACCAGGATGTCCAGCAGTTCCTTGGGAATGGCCATGGCGTGATCAACGTGCGCCACGTATGCCGGGCCCGTCAACGGCTGGCCAGCGCGCCCTGGGTCTGGGGGGAGGCATAAGACACAAAAAGCTGCGCGGTGGTGCGGGGCGGGACGCCATCCCGGCCGCCGGCCAGGTAGTGGTTGAGCACGCGGTGGGTGCGCGGGTCCCGGCGCACGCTGGGCCGGTCCAGGTTCATGCGCAGGCGCACCACGCCAGACTTGACCCGCGCGGCCAGGATGACGGTGCCGTCGGTCTGGACCTGCTCCACCACCGCGGCCAGGGTGACCTGGTCTTTGAGCCGCACGTCACGAAAAAAAGCCGTATCCCCCACGTGTGGCGCGCGACGGACAAACGCGCGCCCATCCCGGCGGGCGTCTTCCAGCATGGCCGTTGGGGTACGGGCTGGCCCGGGCTTGCGCGGGTTGGGCTGGCGCCACGCGGCCACCGTGGTGGCCCCCGCGGTGGAGGTGGCGCGCGCTTGGACGGGAGCCGCGACGGCCTTGGGGTGGGAGGCGGGAGCAGTGGTGGCGCAACCCAGCGCGCCAGCAGCCACCAGGACCTGCAACAGGGCCAGGACACGTGGGTGGGACAAATGGGTCATGCGGCCTCCGCGCGGTCCGGACTGGAACCACGTGGAGCACGCTAGTTGTGAGGAGGTTGAGGGGGCCAGTTTTTGGCCAACAGCGTTTCTCGCCCACCAGGCGCGTTTGGTTCATCCACGCGCTGCGGGGCCTTACGGGCTCACAGTGCCGCGGCGCAGCGGTCCACCACCAGGAGGGGACGCGCGTCCGTCTGGTCAATCTCCCACTGGTCTACGGTACCGGCGGAAAGGACAATGTTCTTGGAATCCACGGCGGTGGACCTGAAAGAGGATGTGGTCGGGTTGGTGAGCGTGATGGCGTAGAAACGTGTGCCACTCACCGTCAGCGGGTCCAGGCCGGCATACGAGGTGAGGCCGGCAAGGTCCACAAAATTACCCCATTCGCCGGAATAGGTCTCCTCAACCACGTAGATGGACTTGAGCACCGCTTTGGCTTCGCTTTGTTTTGCGCGGCACTGGAAACGCAGGAAGCTGGGGATGGCCATGGCTGCCATGATGCCAATGATGGAAACCACGATCATGAGCTCAATCAGCGTGAAGCCCTTGCGCGATGTCTTTTTCATGGTGGGTCTCCGGTCCGGCGCAGCACCACAGCACGCTACATCAAAACACGGCACAACGTCACGTGCACAACGTCACGTGGATCACGCTGCGTCGGTGGAGCGGGCATCACCGGCAGGTGGGATGGTGTCATCCCCGGTGGCGCGCGGCTTGTCTGGCCGCGGGTGGAATGACACCTGGCCCACCGCCAGGCCGGCCAGCTGCTCCACCACCACCTCATAGGGACCCAGCCGCAGGCGGTCTCCCACCTGCGCCAGGCGGCCAAGAAGCATGGTGAGGTGACCCCCCAACGTGCCGTTGTCCGGGTCCTGGATGGTCAGGCCCAGCGCCTGGTTCACCTCGGCCAGGGGCGTGGAGCCGTCCACGCGAACGACCCCCTTGCCAAGTCCCTGGATAAGCGGCGCTTCTTCATCAAACTCATCCTGGATGGGACCCACCAGGGCCTCCAGGACGTCTTCCAGCGCAAGCAGCCCCACCGTTCCGCCGTACTCATCCACCACCATGGCCTGATGGGTGCGGGTGCGCTGGAACTCCTTGAGCGCGTTGGAAAGCGTCATGAGCTCCGGCATAAATTTCCCACGCCGCGCCACCGCCTTGAGGTCCACGTCCGGCAGCGGTGCCGGCCCCAGGGGCCCGCCGGCGCGTGTCAGGATGCGTTTCTCCAGCAGGTCCCGCAGGTGGATCATGCCCACCACGTGGTCCAGGTCCCCCACGCACAGCGGAAACCGGGTGAATCCGGCTTCGGTGATGAGCTGGAGGTTGTGGGGGAGGGTGCGCTGGGTGTTGAGGAACACCACTTCGCCGCGCGGGACCATCACCTCGCGCACCAGGCGGTGGGAGAAGTCCAGCGCGCGGGTCACCACGTCTTTTTCTGCGCGGCCAATGGCTCCGCTTTCCCCGGACTGGCGCAAAAGCAGCTTGAGTTCCTCGCCGCTGTGGGCCTCCCCGTGGGGGGCCAGCGAGGGGTCCAGCCCCAGCGCCCGGCACAACGCGTTGGAAGCCTCATTGAGGACGTGGACAAACGGCCAGGCCACCGCGTGGATGGCGCGCATGGCAAACGCCGTGCGCAGCACCAGCGCTTCAGACTTGGCAATGGCCAGGATCTTGGGGGCCTGTTCGCCCACGGTGATGTGGATGAAGGTGATGATGCCAAAGCCCAGCACAAAGCTGATGGGCCCCACGTAGCGGGCCGCATCCTGGCCCAGCAGGGTGAGCAGTGGCTCCACCGCGGGGCGCAGCACGGCGGCCACCGCGGGTTCACCCACCCAGCCCAGGCCCAGGCTGGCGGCGGTGACGCCCAGCTGGCAGGCGGACAGGTAGCTGTCCAGCTTCTGGTGGATGGCCAGGGCGTCCTTGGCGCGCATGTTCCCGCCCCGCGCCAGTTCATCCAGGCGGGTCTGGCGCACCCGCACCAGGGCAAACTCCACCGCCACAAAAAACGCGTTGATGATGATGAGGGCCACGGCCAGGAGGATCCGCTCGCCGGCTGGCCAGTGCTCCAACATCCCCGGGGATTCAGTCACCTCCGGCCTCCCGCCGCCGGGGCGGGCAGCGGAAGGACCGCGCGCGCCCGCGTGGGAAACGGCGGCGGCTCATCCGGGGTGGTTGCCGGGGGAAAATACAGGGCTGCCTCCTTGAGGTGCGCGTCCAGATCAAACCGGGCACGGGCATCATAGGGCGTTCCGTGCTGGGGTGCCGCAAACCGCCGGTACCGCGCCAGGTCACGCACCCACACCTCGTACCCGTCCCCCAGGATCCCCACCAGGTCACTGCTGGCGGCCATCACCCGCGCGCGTGCCGCCCAGGCCCGGCCCAACGGCGTGTCCAAGAACTCCTCCACCAACGGCTCCTCCAGCCCGCGGTGGAACCGCCAGCCCGCCCGGGGCGGGCCAAACAGGTCCACCGGACGCTGCAGGACCTCCTCTTCATGGACCACCACCACGTTGAAAAACAGGCCACCGGGGGATTCCGGGAAGGCGTACGCCTCCTCCAGGTCAAAACCCTCCTTGCGGGCCAGCGCCACCCCCTGCGCGCGCGCCACGTTGTGGGCCGCCCCCAGAAGCCCCACGTACAGCCCCGCAGCAGTGACCACGTAGACGCTGGCGCGCAATGGGTTGGCGCCCAGCAGCGGCGCCACCACGCCAAACGCCAGCAGCACCCACAACACCGGGTCCCCCGGCAACAGCCAATCCAATGCAAAGCGGCGCGTCACCACGGGGAACAACAGCCCCACACCCTGGGCGGTGAGGACGTCCAGCAGCAGGTGGAACAGCCCCAACGCATAGGCCAGCACACACAACGGCAAAAGCGGTGGCCGCCCGGGATGCCGCGCGTCCGGGATGAGCGTGACAACAAAGGCCAGCAGCGGCGGAACCACCGCCACCGCAAACAACGCATGGCTTGGACCGTATTGTTCCAGCCGCGCGCTGCCGTCCCAGACCACCGGGATGGCGTCCACATCCGGCCACAGGCTTCCCACGCCCACCAGGATGAGCACGCGCCGCCACCCCGCACTGGGGCACGGCGCCAGCCGGCACAACACAAGCCCCGTGAGCAACAGTGTGACCGCGTCCACGCCACAACCCCCAAGACAACCACGCTAGCAGGGGTTGAAAAGTTGAGGAAATACCGGGCGTTTTTCAGTGGGGAAGCGCCTGGCAAGAAATCCAAAAGGGAACGCCCGGCAAGATCAAAGACAGGCGCCCTGGCCCGCGTCGGCGTTGGGAACCGGTTGCCCGCGTCGCTGTTGGGAACCGGTTGCCCGCGTCGCTGTTGGGAACCAGTTGCCCGCGTCGCTGTTGGGAACCGGTTGCCCGCGTCGCTGTTGGGAACCGGTTGCCCGCGTCGCTGTTGGGAACCGTTGACGGACCGAGCCATGAATGGCTCGGCTCGCAAAGACAAGGGGTCCTGCGGACCAAAACAAAGAAGAGCCGCATTGGCGCAGTGCAGCAGAATATTGCTGCGCGGCTGCGAATATAGCCGAATGGAACGTCGCCAATCGGCAAATGATCATTATGCTGCGACGCAACAAAAAGACTTGACGGGAGACCTTTGGTGCCGTAGATCATGCCCACCATCTGGTTGGCTGCTCCGCTGCCGCGGGCCAGCCGCCTCAACCCAGAAGCCATCCCACGCGGAGGCTTCCTTTGCTGCCCCAAGGAGAAACACCATGACCAAGACCGCGCAGGACACCAACACCGCCCCCATCCACGCCTGGTTCTCCAACGTGCAGGATGGCGCCCGCTTCATGACCAAGATGGTCAACGTGATGATGGAAGAAGGGGACAAGCAGGTTGCCGAAGGCGTCAAGATGTTCAACACCATGCAGGAACACGCCGCGGCCAACCGCGCGCAGTCCGTGAAGCTGTGGAGTGAGATGGTGGAGCGCGGCGCCACCATGGGCCAGAACGTGGCGGACCAGATGGCCGCGTCCTGGAGGATGAAGTGAAAGACCTGCTGCGCGCGCTCAATCCCATGCGCAATCCGGCGTGGCAGGCGTATGAAAAACTCAACGCCCGCCTCATGGACACCGCGCTGCGGGACCCGTTCTTTTTGTCCATGAGCGCTGGCCTGCTCAAAAACAGCCTCCAGCTCATGCGCATGCAAGAGCAGTGGCTGGCGTTGTTCCTGGGCGGAACACCCGGTGCCGTGACCCACGCCCAGGTGAGCGGTCTCAAAAGCCGCCTGTCTGGCCTGGAGGACCGCCTCAACCAGGCAGCCACCGCAGCACGTGACGCCACCCCGGCAGACGCCACGTCACCGGATACCGCAGCACCGTAGTTGGCCCTGCTGTTGCCAACGCCCGGGCGCCCCATCTCCGTTTGGGTGGTGGGGCGTTCCGGATTTTTTTCCAGCCCCCAAAATCCCTCCCTCTCTCTTTGGAGCACCACGCCATGTTCACCGCCGCAAGCAACCCCCGCCTGGCTGATGAAATGGTGGCCCTCACCAACGCGGTGAACCACACCATGCTCACCTCCATGGCCAACCTGGCCCGCGCATTGGGTGGAGAATCCCCCATCACCCTGGCGGACGGTCCCGCCAACACCTTTGATGTGCTGGGCGCACGTGAAGGCGCGCGGCTGCTGCGTTACCCCGCCAAGGGCCCGCGCAAGGACAGCCTGCTGGTGGTGGCCAGCCTCATCAACCAGTACTACGTGCTGGACCTGCTCAAGGAAATAAGCGTCATTGACGGGTTCTGCCAGCAGGGATTTGACGTCTATGTGCTGGATTGGCAGGCGCCGGGGGAAGTGGGCCTGTCCCGGGATTTTGTGGACTACGTGGACGGCTTCATCCGCTGGGGGGCCGCAGAAGCAGCGGGTGGCACCGACGCCGGCGTCCATGTGCTGGGCTACTGCATGGGCGGCACCATGGCCGCCATGCACGCCGCCATGCACCCCCACCAGGTCAAAAGCCTGATGTTGCTGGGCACGCCGCTGGACTTCCACAAGTCCGGCGTGCTGGCCACGTTCACCCAGCCCCACGTGTTTGACAGTGACCTCATGGTGGATGCGCTGGGGAACGTCCCGCCATTGATGCTGCAAAGCGCGTTCAAGGCCATGGCGCCCGCCACCCTGTTCCACAAGTTCTGGGAGGCCGCCGAGCGCGCGGGTGACGAGGGAGCGCTCAGACACTTTCTGGCCGTGGAGAAGTGGCTGGAAGACAACGTGAGCTTCCCCGGTGGCCTCTACCGCCCCTACATCCAACGCCTCTACCAGGACAACGCGCTCATCCAAGGCACCATGACGGTGGCCGGCCGCACGGTGGACCTCAAAAACCTCACCATGCCGGTGCTCAACATCATTGGCCTCAAGGACACCATTGTGAACCCCGAAGGCTCGCGCGCGGTCATGCCGTTGCTCAAAAACGGGAGCGTGCTGGAATTTGAGACGGGACACATTGGCCTGACCACCAGCAAACGCGCGCACAAGGAACTGTGGCCCGCGGTCCACCGCTGGGCGCTCCAGCACGTCTGAAAGAACTTCCGCCGCGTTGCGGGTATGCTGCACCGCCCGCAGGGCACGGCGGAGGCGGTGGTGGCGCTGGAATACCTGATCATGCTCATCCCGGTGGGCGCCGCCGCCGCGTTGGAGGCGGTGCACCGCCAGCGTGCGTCCCGGTTTGGCGGGTTCTTTTCGGCGCGGGACGGGTTCTCCATCACGGCGGGCCGGCGGCCGTTGGTGCGTCTGAACATCTCCGCAGACCACGGCGTGCTGCAGGCGGCGTTCCCCCCGGAAAGCTGGTGGCGCATCACCGGTGGTCCCCACCCCCTGGCCGCGCGAACCTCGCTGCGCATCCTGCGCGAAGGGGACGTGGCGCGCCTGGCCGCCTGGCTGGCCGAGGACGTGCTGGTGGGCGCGCCACCTTTTGACGACAATTACCGGATTTCCGGGTCCCACCAGGACGTGGTGCGCGGCGTGCTGGCCGTGCCCGAAGTGCGCCACGCGGTGGTGCGCGTGTTCAACCAGGCCCGCCGCAGCGCCGTGATCACGTTGGAGTCAGAACGGTTTCTGGTGGAAATTGCTGCCGGACAAAAGACCCCCGAGGAGCTGCTGGGGGTGATGCTGGCGGTCAAAGGCCTCTACCTGGCGCTGGCGCAACACGCCCAGGCCGCTGCCGTCCATTCGCCCGGCAACGCCGCCGCCGAGGGTGCGTCTGAAAGTGGCGTGGGGTCACACACCGGAAGCCCGGTGGCGGTGCCGCCACGCACGCGCCGCTGAACAAAGCCCCATCCCCAAACACCCTCTGCTGGCGCAACGCCGCCCGCAACCCCGGCAGGTGCCCCGGTTTGCGCTCCCGGTTGTGCTGTTGTATCAAGTCATCAGATGACTTGATCTCTGAGGCCCCATGCCCACGCCGTCCATGCAAGTCCTGCCAAGAACCCCCCTGGCCAGCGCCGGGGCCCACGCGCTCAAGCGGGCCATTGTCTCCGGCGCCTACCCGCCAGGCACCGCCTTGCCGGCGGAGAAGGAGTTGGCCCAACAGCTGGGCGTGACCCGGCTGACCGTGCGTGAAGCCGTGGCCATGCTGGAAGCCTCCGGCTTTGCCACCCGCCGCCACGGCAGCGGCACCTACGTGACGGACTTTTCATCCCGCGCCACGCTGGCCACCTTGATGGACATGTTGGGCGCGGGCCGGCCGCTGCGGGGAGAAGAAGCGCGCGCCCTCATGGCGTTCCGCCGCGTGGTCATTGGCGGCTTTGCCGAGGTGCTGGCCAGCAACACCACCCCGCAGGACATTGCCGCGCTGCGTGGGTTGTTGGCCCAGTCCCACGCCACCACGCAACTGGAGGCGCTGGCCGAACTGGATTTCCGCTTCAACGAGGTCCTGGCGCAAGCCAGTGGCAACGTCTTCTACCTGCTGCTGATGCGCTCGGTGCGGCCGGTGCACCTGCAGCTTGGCGCGGTGATCTTCCGCCAGGCCGGCCGTGACGTCATCCTGGCCACGCAGACCGCGCTGGTGGAAGCGCTGGCGTCGGGCACGCGGGAGCGGTTCCGCAAGATCCTGGGCACCTACCTCCAGGGCGGAGCAGACGTGGTGGACGCCTGGTCCCGCACTGGAAACCAGACCCGCGCCGCCACGCCGGTGACCCAGCCCCGTCCCATCACCCCCAACGCTTCCGCCAGAACGCGCCGCCGCAACGCGGGCCGCGCCGGAGGACGCCCATGAGCGTGAGACTGCCCAACGCCACCAACCTCCGCAGCAACTCCACGCGGCCTCTGGACCAGGCCGCCCCAGCCGCAACGCCCGTGGTGACCACGCCACCTGGTGTGCAACCCGCAGCGCCAAGGCTGCCAGACCTGCCGGCCATCAAGGTGGACCACTTCTCCACGCCGGGCAGCGGCATCATCCACGTGGACCCCACGCCCACCGCCTGGGCAGGCAACTTTGCGTCCATCCAGAAGGACCTCACGCCGGGGCTGGACCTGCGCCACGCGCTGCGGGGCTTCCATGTGGACCCGCCCGCGGCGCAACGCGCGCTCAAGACGTTGCTGGCACTGGACGGGGATGCGTTCCCCTTCATGTTGCGGCGCATGCTCTTTGAAAGACACGGGGCCATGCTCAACACGCTGTTTGGTGTTCTGGCGCGTGACCCGGACCGCAGCCACCTCCAGGCCCTGATGACGGCGGTGGCCACGCGCCTTCCGGATGGATTCACCGCGCGTGCGTTACTGGAGCGCCTTGAACCAGAAGCGCTCATCGTCCTTTCGCAGGCGCGAAAAGAACTCCCAGCGGACACCCGCGCCGCGTTGGATGCCACGCTGGGCGGTGATGCCACCCACGGGTGGTCCCGCGTTGAAGACGCGGTGTACGCCCGCAAGGTGACCGCGGAGCTGGTGGACACCCTGGGCCCGGCGGCTGCGCCGCGCTCCCGCCGGGCGGTGGGCTCCGCAGCAGACCAGTTGCTGGCCGTGTCCCCGGAGGCGCGGCTGGATGGTGTCTTGCGCGGGCTGGCCAGCGTGGACGGCGGGGCGCAGCTCAACGCGTTGTTGACGCGGCTGGCCAGCGTGGAGGGCTCAAAACTCAAGGCGCTGGTGGACCGCGCCGCAAGGGTGCTCACCCCGGCCACGCGCACCGCGCTGCTGGATGTCCTGCAGGCACCTGCGTTGCTGCTGGTTTCCGCCGCCATGGGCCCAGACCGCGCCAAGGCCATCCAACAGGCCGCCCTGCTGCAGGATGGCCCGCGCGTGCAGCGCGCGGCGGCGCAGGTGACGCAGGAGACCGCGCAGGTGCTCACCGGTCACATTGCGCCCACGCCAGAAGACCAGGCGTGGCTGTCCACCACCATGGACGCCGTCAAGAGCCAGGACCGCGCGCGCATTGTGGAACAACTGGAAGCCGGTGGCCCCCGGCGGTTTGCCATGTTGTGGGCCAACCGGGCCGCGCTGACGGCGGTGGGTCCACCGGTGGACACGTGGCTGACCACGCTGCAAACCCGCCCCGGTCAGGCGTGGGATGTCCGCTGGATGTTCACCAGTGACCAGGAGGCCAGCGTGATTCGCGGGCTCTTCTCGCAACTGGAGGGGCCGCTCAACGTGTTGCAGCCGCTCAAGCCGGTGCTGGCGCACGTGCGCAAGGAATTTGGACCGGTGCAACACGCGGGCACGCCGCAGGCGGCGTTGGAAGGCGGCACCACGTTTGGGTTCACGCCAGGCAAGGATGGTTCCGGCGCGTTCACCACCAATGTGATTCGCATGGCGCAGGTGGATGGCGCGCCCGCGGCGGTGATGACGTATGTGGAGAAGGGCACGCCATTTGCCCCGTTCCAGGATGCGTTTGTGGTGCTGGCCCCTGACGTGGTGCTGGCGGCGGGCCGCACCGGCGTCAACCTGGGCGGTGGCAAACTGGCGGGCGTGAACACCAACCCGTTCTACATGGTGCGGGTGGACCGGGAGACCGGCCAGCCCTGACCTGCCGTCAGAAAACGTCAAGCCCGCAACGCTGGCGATTGGTTGGCGTGGCCGTTTTGGGAATGACACCGGTCCCGAGGGCTGCAAGGCACGGCGGGCCAACCCACGTTCCCCCGTCCGGACCATTGAGCACACCAGGCCCGTTGGCGTTCGCCGGGCAAAAAAAATCCGCCCGTCTTCCCGGTGCAGCCATACCCTTGGAGCAGTGATGCGTGGGGTGAATTGGTCTGCGGGCGGTGGGCGTGGTGTTGGTGGCGGGTTGCAAGGTCGGGCGTGACCTGTTCGGCGGTCAACACCATGCATGACAACCCGTTGGTGCGCGTGGCGTTTGATCCTGGTGACGGGGACAGCATCAACGCGGAATTGCGCAGTCCACGCTGGACTTCAACTTCAGCCCGCCGCAGTGACGGCCATGCGGTGCCATGCGTTGGGTACGCCATCGCGCAGGAGGCCATTGTGGCGGGGAGTGGCCTCGGGGTGATGGTGGCCCACACAGGTGGTTGGGCTGGTTAGAGGGGGGCTGGTTGTGGGCCCGCGTTGCGCAAAAGCATCGGCGCAGGTGTCGCCCCCCTGGTGGCCGTACAAAGCGTATTACGCCTTGGTACGTGCTCCAATGAAATCAACAAGTTGCCGGCCAAAACAACAAAGCGTATTACGCTTTGTTGGAGAGGGGACACCGTGTCTCCGCTCAGAAGGTAAGACGCGTCTGTCCGACGGGGCAGGGTTGGTGCCATCCCAATGAACCCTCCCCCTAACCAGCCCATGCCCACCAGTGCCAGCCTCTTCCATCCCGGGGCTGCACGACCGTTCCAACAACCTCCTGGGCATCCCGAGCCCCTTGTGCGCCATGGGGGCTCTCTACACAGAAAATGCGGGCTTCCGGTTCAGGCAGTCGTTTGACGACGGCGCGTACGGCGCAGCCCCAACGCACCAGCAAGCAGCGGCCAGAGACCCGGCGTGCTGTTGGCGGCGGTGCAAGAGCACGCGGGGCCGCCCCCGCTGCTGGGCGGGGTGATGGGTTGTGACGCGCTGGAATCCGAGCGGGCTGATGCGTCCATCCCGGAGGACGCGGCATCCGGCGTTGAGCCATCTTGGGTGGTTGACGCATCCAACCCGGTGGGTGCCGCGTCCACGGGGGACCCGTCCAGACGCCCACCATCCAGCGGCATCACCTGGCTGGCGTCCGCGCCGCCCGAATCTGTACTGCCAGAATCCACAACGCCAGAATCCGCTGCGCCGGCATCCACGCTGCCAGCGTCGAGGGGAAGGCCAGCGGTTGCCAGCAGCGCAACATCTTCAAGCGTCAACTCCTGTTCGCCAGCCTGAAGGTTGGCACCGTCCTGATAGTCCGCAGAGTCCCTGAAGTAGAAGTCCAACACCGCCCAGTCATTCTGGTCACGGTAGATGCCAGACGGTGACGCCGGATCCTGTGGGCGCACATGGTTGATGTCTGCGGCCGCCAGGGCCACCAGTTGGCCATCCCCGTCAAAATCCGTGGGTTGGCCAAAGGTGGCGAGGGAGAGCCCACCGGCGCCGTTGCGGTACGGGACAATGAGCTCCGCGCCAAACGTTCCTTGCAAGCCGCACGTTTCACACAGCTGGCCCTCATCAATGTCCGCCAGCAGGCCGTGTGAAAAATCCAGCCGCCTTGGAGACGCCCGGGGATGTGGTGACTGCCACGTGTAGTTCATGATGCTGTGGTAGTTGGGCTTGAAGTTCTCATCTTCATAACCGCCGTGCAGCAACCCCAGGGTGTGTCCCAGTTCGTGCATGAACGTGGTGGCCTGATTGTCTTCGGTTCCGCCGGGTGGTGACCACTGGCCCAGGCTGACAAAGAAGTCATTGCCACCAATTTCAGCCTTGCCACTGGTGGAGCCCTCAAAGGCGTCCACAAACAATGCATACCGGTGGGTACGCTTGAGTGCTTCCTTGATGGCCATCCAATGGGGAGAGGCGCGTTGGGTGGCTGTTCCAGCGTGGCCTTCCTTGGCCATGTTGAAGGGGTCCCACGGGCCAAGCAGCCGGTTGGTCCAATCCTCAAGTGCCAGGTCCGTCTCATCCAGGTTGATGTGCAGTGTGATGCCGTCCTGTCCATCCGGATTGGGAAATGCAAACCCAGCGTTGGGAACCGCGGCAAATGCAGCCGTCACGCGGGCCAGAGCAGTGGGCGAGGGCGCCCGCATGGCCATGGCGTCCACCTCCACATAGAGGTCCTTGTGCTGCCAGTTTGCACCGGGAAGCTCCAGGTCAATGGTTCCATTGCCATCTGCGTCCACCCCGCAGATTTCCCAGTGATCAAACAATCCATCTCCGTCAGAATCCCGAAGTTGGTCCACGTTGAGCGCGTCTGGAACCAACAGGAAATCCCCCAGTCCTTCCGCCCAACCCACAATGCGTCCACAATCATTGATGGCAAATGCCTCGGCGCGTGTGGCAGGTACGCCCAGGTCATGGATGACGCCGTCCGCATCCCACAACACCGCCCGGTAGGAGCCGCTGTTGGTGCCGGAGAACCCCACCACCTCGCCGGACTCATTGATGTCAGACGCCTGGGTGTAGGTCCCCGTGGACAGGTTCGCCAACGCCACCGTGGTGACGCGGTTGGACCTGAAGGCCTCGCGAACCTCCCAGCGCTGTCCCAGGTCGGTGGCGGCAAAGCCGACCACGTCCCCGCGTTCGTTGAGCGCCAGTGCTTCACTGTGGGTGTGGCCGCCCAGGATGGGCAGCGCACGAAGGCTGCCGTCCCACAGCGTTGGGACCGCGGCCGAATTGCCAAAGTTGACCGCGTGGAACCCTACCATCTCACCCAGGTCGTTGATGTCATGGCTGACCGCCAGCACGTCTGGGGCGGTGATGTCCAACGGTGTGCCGCCAACGTCTGAAACGAACGCGTGCAACACCGTCCGGTCGGAGTACAGGGCCAACGTGCCAGTGAAACGCCCGGAGGCATTGATGGCCGTTCCGTCACTCTCATCACCAATGGAGTACGTGAGGTAGCTGGTGGGGTCCCACGTGAAGGCGCGCACGCCGCCAACGTCCGTCATCCAGCCGGTGACCTGCCCGTGCTGGTTGATGCCCACGCCGGCTGCGTCCAGCACCAGGGTGATGGGAAGGCCGTTGTCCCAGACGTAGGCATCACTTCCAGACCCCATTGACGTGGCGCCGGTGATCTGGTTGCGGTTGTTGATGTCATTGCCGGCGCCATTGATGTTCCCCAGCCACACCATTGTGTAGGTGCGAATTGCGTTGGGAGGCGTGGCAGGGTCGTTCCAGGTGCGTGTGACCGGGTCAAAGACGGCACTGCAACGCGCCGGCATGGCGTCCAACAGCACCGCGATTGCGGCGGCAGCGGCGGCAAGGCGCAAGGGTGATGGCATGCTGTTGGCGTGGCATCCAGACAACCTCCCGTCAACCGTGCCGTGCCTTGAAGGCTCCATCACGCAGGAGGCCGTTGGCAGGGGGAGTGGCCCCGGGGTGATGGTGGCCCGCACGGGTGGTTGGGCTGTTTAAAGGGGGGCGGGCTATGGGCCCGCGTTGTGCAAAGGCTGTGGGCGCGGGTGGCGCCCCCTTCGGGGCCGTACAAAGCGTATTACGCTTTGACAGGTGATCCAATAAAATCAACCGGTTACGGGCAAAAACGGCAAAGCGTATTACGCTTTGTTTTAGGGGGGCCCGGTGCCTCGGCGCGGAATGGTTTCATTCAAGGAACCCGTCCCCCTTGGCCAGCCCATGCCCACCAGTGCCAGCCTCTTCCACCCCGGGGCTGCACCGCCGTTGCAGCAACCTCCTGGGCATCCCGAGCCCTCCCGCGCGCCACGCAGTCCGGCTGAACGGGTATCAATCCCGGCAACACAACACACCACCCTTGTCACTGTTGCCAATGGGTGCCCCGCTGTAGCTGCAGGACGTGTTGGGGCAGCCCACCTTGGTGACCAGCGTGCCCTCCTGCAGGTGGCTTTGCGCGCCACCCAGACACTGCCACGGCCCCAGCGACGGTTCGGCTTCATTGTAGCCGCAGGAGTTGGCCTGCGTGCTGGCCAGCACGCGCGTGAGCGGGCCACACATCTTGGCGGCATCCAGCATGACGCCCAGGTTGCCGCAGCCAAACACGTCATTGGTGTCCATGCTGGCGTCATCACATTGGCTGTTGTTGGTGGAGTGCTGGGCCACCGCAAAAAACAATGCCTTGTCCGGCGTGCCGGCGGGGACTGCATCCGCGCAGCCACCGGGGGCCTTCTGCGCAACCTCCGTCTTGCCGTTGCACACGTGCCAGCCGTTTGCGCACAAATCCGCGGCGCTGCACCCCGTGCCTTCCGGGTTGCTGCCGGTGTTTCCGGAGGCGCGGTTGCACGTGGCCACCAGGTTGGCGCGCGTGACGCCACCCACGCCAAACCCGCCCGAACACCCGGCAATGTTGGGATATGTCGCCTGGCTCTGGAATCCCTCGCGGGTGTTGTCCGAACAGCCCACGTTGTTGACCGGCGCCCCCAGGCAGTTCCCGCCCTGGCAGGTGAGTGCCGCGCCACACGGGGTTCCATCCGGCGCGGTGTTCACCACGGGGTTTCCGGTGACACACCCGGTGATGGTGCGGCACACGCCCGCGGTCACCGTCGTGGACTCGGTGGGGTTGGTGCACGCAACGCCATTTGCGGCGTGGCAGGCGCCGGTGGCGTCACACCGGTTGGCAACAAGGTCCGCGTGGTCCACGTGCACACAGCTCTTGCTGGCGCCGGACGGGTTGTTGTCCCCGCGGTCTTCAAAGTGGTCCAGCCCGTCACAGTCCACCGTCCCGCAGCGGGCATCATCCGCCGTCACCGTGGCCACGTTGTTGGTGCACGCGTGGCACACCGCCACGTTGGCCGGTGAACAGATGGCCACACAATCCCCGGCCGAACACGCCCGGTCCACCCCGCAGCTGGTGCCGTCCAGGACGTTGTCCACCATTGGGGTGCCGGCCTCACAGCCAGTGATGATCTTGCACAGCCCCGCGGTGGCCAGGATGGTCTCCTGCGGGACGCCGCACCGCGCGGCAGTGGCGGTGACGCAGCGGCCCCGTTCTTCGCAGCGCGCCGTGGTGACATCGGGGTGGGACAGCTGAACGCAGCTGGACGTGCCGGTGGCGGTGTTGTCGCCGCGCAGTTCGCGGCGGTTGAAGGCAGCGCAGGAGATGGTGCCGCAGCGCGCATCATCCGCCAGGATTTGCTCAAAGCCGCTGGTGCAGCTGGTGCACAGCGGCATTTCCAGCGGCTCATCCACGCGCCCATCCAGGTCATTGTCCCGGCCATCACAAATCTCCCCGGAGATGGGGATGCCGTTGGCCATGTCCACAGTCACCACGGTGGTTTCCCCACCGCGAATGAACACGTCCGAGATCCACAGCGCGTTGAGCGGCACGCCCCGGTTGTCCAGGGCCACAATGCGCACCTGCCAGGTGCCCGCCTCCAGCTCCGGCAGTTCCAGGCTGGTTTCCGGGTACACCGTGGCGGTGGACGCCATGCGGGTGCTGGCGCCGTTGGGCACCGCGGTGACTTCAATGGTTGGCGTGGCCTGCGGTGGGTTGGTGACAATGACCCGCAGCGTTCCCACGGTGTCATTGAAGCGCTCGGGCTCACAGTTGCAGCGGCACAGCAGCAGCAGCGGGGCAAACCACAACCAGATGTTGACGGACCAACCGTGCCGCATGGTGTTCACCATTCCCCCCGGGTCAAAGAACCAGAACCGGGAGGTCCTACACCATGGTGATTTTCAGGGGGTCAAGCCGCCACCTGACCGATGGTTGGGTGGATCCAGCCGCGTGACACCGGGCCCGGTGGGTGCTGGCGGGACGGCTGGGGCAGGCGCCGCCCCGTGGGCGCCACTGTCCCACCCGCAACAAGTGGTGGACTCCCCTGCGGGATCTGAGAAGATGCGCGGACCTGGGTGGGTAAACTGACGGACGGTGACGTCAGGAACGGCGGAGGGTTCGTGGCCAATGTGTTGGTGGTGGATGACACGCCAGAAGTGTGCACCATGTTGGAGCGCCTGCTGAGTTCCAAAGGCCACACGCCCGTGACTGCCACCAGTGGCACCGCCGCGCTGGCGTTGTTGGAGAAGCAGCGTTTTGATGTGGCGGTGGTGGACCACAGCATGCCGCCCCCAGATGGCCTGGAAGTGCTGCAAAAGATCCGGGACCGGCAGCCGTCCTGCGCACGCATCCTGATGAGCGGCATGTTGGGTGTGCCGGTGTTGCTGGACGCGGTCAACCGGGGAGAAATCAGCCGGGTGTTGGCCAAGCCCTTCAAGAACCCTGAGTTCCTGGCGCTGCTGGATGAGGCCATTGCGGTCCACCGCCGGTTTGAAGACATGTTGCAGGTGAGCTCCAAGCAGGCGGACGACGCCACCAATGCCACGTTCAGCGAGTGCATGGAGGGGTCCTTCTTGCAGCTGGCGGTGCAGCCCATCCTCAACGCGGCCACCAAGGACGTGTTTGCCTACGAACTGTTGCTGCGCTCCACCCACCCCATCCTCAAGGGTCCCATGCCCATCCTGGAGGCCGCCGAGCGAACCAACCGCGTGGCGGACCTGGCCGACGTGGTTGCGCAGCTCACCTGCGGGTGGCTGGAGAAGATCCCCAAGGGTGTGCTGCTGTTTGTGAACCTGCACCCGCGTGAGCTGGAAAACAGCGCGGCACTCAAGCGCCGGTTGGACCGGTGGCTGGGTGAAGAGTCCCGGGTGGTCATTGAAATCACCGAGCGCAGCGCGGTGATGGACATGAAGGAGTGGGAGCAGAGTGTGGGGCTGCTGTCCAGCCGGGGTTTCTCCATTGCGGTGGATGACGTTGGCAGCGGGTACAATTCCTTGAGCGTGCTGGCCGAGCTGACGCCGCGCTTCATCAAAGTGGACATGAGCATTGTGCGCAACATCCACCAGTCCAACCACAAGCGCCGGCTGGTGGAGTTGTTGTGCCGTTTTGCGGACGCCACGGGAACCCAGCTCATTGCCGAGGGCATTGAGAACGCCGAGGAGGAAAACGCCATCCGGGAATGTGGCGCCCACCTGCTGCAGGGCTACCACTTTGGGAGACCGTCCAACCAGCTGTTGAGCCGGTGATTTCCACGCGCGTCCCGGTTGCCACCTGGACCACTTGCGGAGTTTTTTTGTGACGCCGCTGACACTGGCAATGGTGTTGTGGAGCAGCCTGCCGGCAGCAGTGCCGCTGCCCAGCGTGGCGGTGACCGGCTTTTCGGCGGGCAAGGGCGTGGACCCACAAACGGCCAGGGTGTTGACGGAGGCGGTGGTCCACCGGGCCCGCACCTCCGGTGCATTTTCACGCGTGGCGGCCTCCAGTGAGCTGGAGGCGGTGCTGGACATGGAGCGGCAGCGGCAATTGCTGGACTGCAACGCGGCCAGCTGCGTGGCCGAAATTGCCGGCGCGTTGGGCGTGGACCTGTTGCTTACCGGCAGCGTGGCGCTGTTGGGGGACCTCTATGTGGTGAACATGCGTCTTCTGGCGGCACGCAGCGGTGAGGCGCGCGCAAGCTTTCTGGGCAACCTCAAGGCGGGCAATGAAGCGGTGCTGTTGGATGCGGTCAACCGCGGGACAGACCAGGTGCTGGTGCAGGCCGGGCTGAACGCGCCGCAGAAGGCAAACGCGGCGCCGCGGGTGTTGATGGGCGCCGGGGTGGTGGCGCTGGTGGGCGCGGGGACGGCCCTGGTGCTGGGCGCTTGTCTGGTGGCCGCGGGAGCCGCCATCAAACTTTTGTACAACCAGGTTTACATTTCCGGGGCGGGCCGGCTCATCTCCCAGGTACAGGTTGGGTATGTGGGGGCCGCATTGGCGGGCGCGCTGCTGGTGGTCCTGGCGGCGGCGGGTGCTGCGGGCGGTGCGGGCGCGTTGGTGACGGCGTGGGTGGTGCCATGAAATTGCGCCGGAGGCTTGCGCTGGTGGCGGTGGCGCTGTTGGGGATGCCCGCGTGTCTGGGGCCCTGCGCGGATGCGCCGCGGTGTGAGAGCGATGATGACTGTGCGCCTGGATTTTTGTGCACCCAACAATCCAATGTGCGGCGTTGCCTCCGCGTGGATGGCGGCGCGGTGGCCAACACGTCGTCAACGTCAACGTCATCATCATCGTCATCTTCGGGCTCATCGTCGGCAGTCTCGTTGCGGTCCTCCTCCTCGCCGTTGTTGTCCTCCTCGGCGGTTGCGGGCAGCAGTGGCGGTTCCTCCAGCGGGGCCTTGTCCGGAGCCAGTTCCAGCGGGCCGGTGGCGTCCAGCACGGGGGGGATGGATGGCGGGGGTGTTGGTGACGGTGGAGGCCTGGACGCGGGAAGGCCGCCGGCCACAGACGCTGCATTTGGGCAGCCGGAGGGACACTTCAACACGCAGGATGTGCACGGGGACTGGGCGCAAGCCAGCCCGGCGCTGGCTTCCCCCACAAGGTCCGCCGCGGTGGTGGTGCATGACGGTTGGGTCCACGTGATCGGCGGGTTTGGTTCTGCCGCGCTCATCCAACAGGCGCGCATCCAGGCAGACGGGACGTTGTCAGCGTTCTGGACAGCGCCCATGCATCTGGTGGAGCCGCGGGCGTTTGCGTCCGCCGTGGTGGTGGGTGGGCGCCTGTTTGTGCTGGGAGGCCTGGGTGACCCGGGCATGAACACGGCGCTTTCCAGTGTGGAGGTTTTTGCGCTCAACGGGGGGGAACTGCTGGATGCGGGGCCGCCCCCCTTTGCGCTGGACGTGGCGCGCGCTGCGGCGGCAGTGACGTCAGAGCCGCTGGGTCAAGACGTGCGGCTGTATGTGAGCGGGGGGTTCACGTTGGCCGGGAACCCAAGTCCACTGGCGTCCTTGGAGATCATTGACGTGACGCCGGACGGTGTCATGAGCCACGTTATAAGCAATGTGACGGGAATGGACCGGCGGGACGGACACGCGTCTTTTTTGGTGGGCACCCAGCTTTGGGTGGTGGGTGGCAACCTGGGAACCACCGGTCCAGCCGAGCGCACCGCGCGGGTCTGGGACACCCGGAACATTGTGGGCACGTTTTTGGATGCCGGCGTGGTGTTGCCCACGCCGTGGACGGCCGGCGGCGTGCTGGTGTTTCCAGACCAGGTGCTGCTGGTGGGCGGGTGCAACGCCGGGGGTATGGGTGGCTGCCCGCCGGTGGAGACGGTGCTGCGCGCGCCATTGAGCGTGGACGGCGGACTGGGCCAGTTTGTTCCCATGCTGCAGCGTCTCCAGCAGCCCCGGGGTGAAAACGCAGCGGTGTGGACGGGGGCGCACCTCTACGCGGTGGGCGGCGCGCAGGTGGCGGGTGCGGGGGAAGTGGCCACCACCGAGGTGTACAGGCTGGCAAAGTCCCGCATTGCGGCCTGGAGCACCATGGGTGGGGCGTTGCCCGCGCCGCGCCAAGGCTACGCCGCGGTGGTGCTGGGCCCAACGCTGTTGATGCTGGGTGGAACGGATGGCACCGGAGCGCCCAGCCCCACACTGTACCAGGACCTGACGACAAGCAGCGGGGTTTTTGTGGACGCGGGACACACCGTGGGCCTGTCCCACTTTTGTACCGCGGTGGTTCCGGACGCACAGGTTGGCTCCCACCGGCTGTTGGTGGTGGGTGGCGAGTGGCCTGATGGTGGACCTTCAAGGGACGTGTTGTCCTGTGCCACCGAGGCATGGGGGACCGTCATCAACGCGTGCGTGCCCTTGGGTACGTTGCGCGCCCCGCGCAGCCATCACCGCTGTGTGGTGGTGGGTGACAGGTTGTTTGTGCTGGGTGGCGTGGGTGAGCAGCCCGGGGTGGTGGAACACGCGCGTCTGACAGAAGCCGGAACATTGTTTGCGTTGGTTGCCAACGTTGATTTGGACCGTCAGGGGTTTGGGGCGTTTGCACATCACAACAGCATCTACGTGGTGGGTGGCAGTGACCCATTTGGTGGCAACGCGCCCAGCGTCCGCTTGGATGTGTTGCCTGACGGAATGGTCCTGGGTCCATACGTGGTGGGCGGCGGAACTGGCCGCACCGGCGGCGCGGTGGTGAAGCTGCAGAACACCGTTTATTGGCTTGGTGGTGAACCCAGCGGGGGGGCCGAAACGCCGCCGGTCCAACACGCCACGCTGTCGGACAACGGGCTGCTTGGGGAATTCAGCCTGTCCGCGCCGGATGGCGGGCTGGAGATGCCGGCGCTGTTGGACACCGCCGCGCTGGTGCTGCCGGACAACGTGGTCCTGTGGGGCGGCAGGCTGGGCGCAGGGGCAGTGGACAGCACCCAGGTGTTTGGCTTGGATGACGCCACGCCGTAAGCGCTTGCCGGCAACCACCACCGGACTCCACGCACCGCCGCAAGCAGCCTGTTCATCAACCGCCCATGACGCACGTCCTGCTGGCATTTTGACCTGGGGCGGTGGCCGCGCTCTTGGAACCTGGATGCGCTGGAACACACCGGGTCCATTCTTTGATGTCCAGCATTCAACCCCGGAGATTGTGCGGCGCCGGATGGCGGAATTGGATGGTAGATGAACTGCGCGCGCCGCCGATGGTGTCGCGCTTGAATCAGGTGTCTCACCCGCTGCGCGGATCTGCCAGCCGCGTGTAATGATGGACCACCTCCTGCGTTGAACAGGTGTGATGACCCAGACGGCCACGCCCACCAAGGTGCCTTCCCGCCAGACGGATGCGGCGTTGTTGCGCGCCGCGGCGCAAGGAGATGAGGCAGCTTTTGTGACGCTGTACCGCGCGCACCGTGAACGCGTGTTCCGCGTGGCCTACGGGGTGGTGCTGGACCAGGATGATGCGCGGGACGTGGTCCAGGAAACGTTCTTGAAACTGCACCAGGCAGCCGCGCACTGGCAGCCGGACGCGCTGGTTTCCACCTGGCTGTACCGGGTGGCGCTCAACCAGGCCATCTCCACCCGGCGCAAACTTGCCACCGCGGCCCGTGGCGTGTTGCGCACGTTCTCGGCCCGCACGCCGGAGTCAGACGTCAACCAACAGCAGGCCATCAACCTGGCGCAAGACGCCATGGCCACCCTTTCTGCAGCCCAGCGCGCGGCGGTCACGCTGCTGTTGGATGCGCAGTTGAGCCCGTCTGAAATGGCGCCGGTGTTGGGTATGACGCCCAACGCCGCGCGCGTGACCCTGCACCGGGGCCTGGAAAAGCTGCGCGCGCACCTCAAGACCCACGGCATTGACGCCGCACCGCTGGCCGAAGAGCGCGTGCTCACCGGGGAGGTATGACCATGGACACCCTCAAACAGCTGTTGCAGCGCTTGTTGGATGAACGTGGTCCTGCACCAGCGCAATGGAGCGCGGATGAGGTGGCACTGCTGCGCCGCGTGAAGCGCCCGTCCAGGATCTGGGTGTGGACCGCGTTGACGCCACTGGTGCTGGGGGCCACCGCCTGGGTTGTGTTTGTGCGTCCGGCCCCCGCGCCGCAACCTGTGGTCAATGACGCCATGGAAATCTACTTCCGCCTGGGTACCGAGCCAGCGGCGGACGCAATGCAGGTCACCTTCACCGTCCACAAAGGTCAAACCCCATGAAACCACTCTTCCCGGTCCTGTTTTGCGTTGTGATGGCATCCTCCCTGGCCGCGCGTGCCGCGCCAGTGGGCATCACCAGCAAGAAGATCACCCTGGAGCTCCGTCAGGCGCGGCTCTTCCAGCTCTTCCGGTTGATGGGTGACATTGCCAACCTCAACGTGGTTCCAGATGCGTGCGTCAAGGATGAGGAGATTGACCTGACCCTCAAGAACACGCCGGTCAACACCGTGTTTGACATCCTGGCGTCACGCCTGGCGCTCACCTACCGGCTGGAAGACAACGTGTTGCAGGTGGGCTGTGCGTCTGCCGGGGACACGCTCACGCCAACCCAGGATGCGCGCTTGCAGGGGAAGATCACGCTGGAACTCAAAGAGGTACGCGTGGAGGAGGCGCTTGGCCTGGTGGCACAACTGGGCGGCTTCCAGGGCGTCCAATGCAAGGGCGGGTGTGACACCAAGGTGACCCTGCAGCTGCAATCCGTTCGGGTGCGTACGGTGCTGGCGGTGCTGGGTGACATGTCCGGGTTGCGGTTCTCCGTTGTGGACGATGTGCTCACGGCGCAATCAGGGGAATCCAATACGCCTTGAACAGAATGTTCTCACAGCTCCGCGGCGCCCACCGTGCAGGGACTGGCGCGCGCCACACCGCGCTGGTCCACCGCGGGGCACGCCTGACCCACCTGGGTGACCGTGCCATTGGCTGGAAGCGCCGTGGCGGTGAACCCACCGTTGTCCATCAACGCGCCGAGTTGCGGGTCCGCAAACGTGATGCCCGCAACACACAACGTGTCATCCTGCCCGCCCACGGTGCGTTGACGGGGGAACTGAACGTTGTTGGCCCCGTTGGTGATGGTGCGCTGGCACTGGCTGCCCACGTTGGCGTCCTGCGCGCGGTTGTTCACAAACAGGCAGTTGTCCACCCGCAGGTTGCCCACGCTGCTTCCGCCCGGGTCTGCAATGGCGCCCGCAAAAAACCCACCACCGCCGCCAGCCACGTTTTCCGCCAACGTGCAGTTCTTCATGGTGCCGCCGCTGTTGCCGGACCAGAAGATGGCCCCGCCCAACCCGCGCGTGACCTCATTGGCGTAGAACGTGGTGTTCTCCAACGTGGTGCGCGCGCTCTCCAGCCGCAGCCCACCGCCGCCACCGCGCGCGCTGTTGTTGTCAAACAGCGTGCGCCTGATGATGACGTCCTGCTGTTGCACATAGATGCCCCCGGCGGCGCCTTCCAGGGTCCCGTCGCCACGGGTGCCTTCACAGGTGTTTTCGCTGAATGCGCTCTCTTCCACGGTGAGCCCCTGGCCCATGACGTCATAACCCACGCGGAAGATGGCCCCGCCCAATGAGCTTCCCCGGTTGCCGGTGAACTCGCTGCCACAAATGGCCAGCACATGCGCTTCGCTGCCGTCGGCGTAGATGGCGCCGCCCAATCCGCCGCTGCCCACCTGGTACTGGCCGTTCTCCTGCTGCGCGCACCCGCTGTTCATATCGTCACCGTTGGCGCCCCAGCCGGTGGCTTCATTGTTGCCAAACACGCTGTCGGTGACGGTGAGCCCACCAAACAGGGACCCAATGGCGCCCCCGTTGGCGGCGTTGTTGCCCACAAAGGTGCTGCGCACCACGGTGGTCTCCAGGCTGCCCACCACGTAGACCGCGCCGCCGCCCACGTCCGGCCCCAGGTCCGGGCCCGCGTTGTTGAACAGGCTGACCTCAATGAGCCGCAGGCGCGCGTTGCGTGACCAGATGGCCCCGCCGCCACCTTCCAGTTCATACCCGCGCGAACAATTCCCGGTGGTCCCCTGCACCGCCAGCATGGGTCCACTGGAGCGCCCGTTGGACAGCGTGATGCGCTGGAAGGTGAGCGTGGCGGCGTCCATGGAGCGGAAGTTGGCGTTGTTGTAGCGGAACAGGCGCACCGTGTTGCCGCCGTCCAGCGTGATGAGCCCCCCGCCATCCAGCGTGAAGTTGCGTTGGTCCGGCAGCTCAATGGTCTGGGTGAGCGTGATGCTCACGTTGGACGGGCCGCAATCAAACGTGACCGGGCGGTCCGCGGTGGTGGCGGTGGTGACGGCGGTGCGCAGCGCGGCTTCGGTGCAGCTGGCCGGGGTGCCGGTGCCCACCACCACCGGGTTGGTGATGGGCGCAAACTCCCGCGGGGCCACACAGCCGGTCACCACGGACCCGCCGCTGCTGGATGAGGTCACGGCGCCAGAAGATGCACTGGAGGATGATTGCGGCGCGGAGGATGTGTTTCCGCTGGAGGACGACACCCCGGCCTGCGACGAGCCATTGGACACCGCGCCGCTGGACGATGACGACGTTGATGAGGACGACGATGACGATGTGCTGCTGCTGCTTCCCGCGCCCACGGGACTGGTGCAGGCCAGACCACCACAACACGCCAACCCCACTGCCACCCAGGAACGCCGCACGGTCATCATGCGCGCCACCCTTTCACATGCGGCCAGCACGCGTAACGTCGTCACGGCGGATGGCCAGCGGTCTGGCGCACCTTGTCAAAAGGACGTGCAGGCCAGCGGGTTCTGGAAACACGCGGCATCAGGCGCGCAAATGGTCCGGCTGATGGCGGTGTTCTCATCCGCCAGGCAGGCCATGAAGTCAAAACGCACGCCACCCAGCGGCGGGAGGTCACAGTCCGTCTCCACGCTGCACGGGATGGTGCACTGTTTCTCCCCACCGTAGGTGCCGCACACCTCGCCAGAGGCACATTCCGCGTCATTGCGGCAGGGAAGCCGCGGCGGTTCAGAGGGGGTCTCTTCCACGCCGCCCGGCGGGGGCGTCTCTCCAAAGCGGCAGAACGTCCGGCCCACCAGTTCAAACGTGGTGGAGTCACAGCGGTACCCGCTGGGGCAGGAGCCGCTGGCGCATTCCTGCGTGCAGTAGTTGGGTGGGTTGTTCCCGTCGATCATGGCAACACACACGTTGCCCTGACATTCCGAGGCGGCCTGGCAGGGGCCGGCGCCCAGCGCTTTTCTGCCGCCGCCCGAACTGCTGGCTCCGCCACCACCGCTGCTGCTGCTGCTGGAAGTGGAACCCCCACTGCTGGCACCGCCGCCAGACGAGCTGCCATCCCCACCGCCAGAACACGCCACGCACAACGCCAACATGCCCAAAGCCCCTGCCCACACCATGCGTTTCATCATTGGTCTCTCCTGGTTTTTGGCCCACATGCGGGGCCTCCACCGGGGAGACGCAGGTGATCTGGACTTGTCGCACTCTTTTTTTTCCGCGCCGGATCAGGGGGCGGTCACAGGTCCGGCGGAACGGGCGGAAGTGGCTTCATGGGCGCCACCGCGGGCCAGCGCAGCAGGCGCAGCGCATTGTCCCAGTAGAACTTCTTGAGCACCGCCGGCGGAAGGTTGATGGCGTTGACGTTCCACCGTCCCTGGATGGGGGTGGGATGCGGAATGTTGGCATCCGCCGTTTCAAAGAACCGCCAGTGCAAGGCAAAGAACCGCCAAGCGTCCTTGAAGGTGGGCTCCTTGTCATCCGAGGAACCCAACATGAGTCCACCGTTGGTGACGCCCAGGTCCGTGCCAAACAGGATCCGGTCCTGGTGTTTCACAAAAAACGCGCGCAGCTTTTCTGGCGGGGTGCGCCCAATTTCTCCCACGCGCGCGGCGGTATCAATCCAGAGGTTCTTGTACGCATCCATGCGCCGGTCGGTGGCGGCCACGTCCTCTGGGTCATTGCCAAAATGGACGCCGACAAATGTTGTCGCAGGGTTCCTTCCCAGCATCCGTTCAAACTGCGCCAACAGCGTCTCCCGCTTTGGATAGCGCGCGTCCGCAAAACTCCAGCGCGGGTGGATGATGAGTTCATCATAACGTTCGTTGTTCTTGTCCAGCGGCTGCCAGAACGCCTTGGGGTCCGCCACGTGGATGAACACCGGCATCTTGTTGGCCCCCGCGGCACGCCACACCACATCCAGGCGCGCGTCATCCACGGCCAGCAGCTTGCCTTGCGGGTCTGCCACGCCCAGCCCCAAAGCCTTGGGGACCTTCAGGCACACCGCTCCAAGGCTTGCCGCAGCGTTGAGCTCGGCGGCCATCCGGTCACCAAAATCCGGATGTTTCATCAACGCCCAATCCAGGTTGGTACAGTTGAGGATGCGGCCACCAAAGGGACGCGCCGCTGCAAGGTTGTGGCGCAGGTCTTCCCGCAGCGTTCCGCCGGAGAGGTTCACCCAGCGTTGGATGCCCACGTTCACGCCCATGCGCATGACCACTTCGTAGAGCTCGGGGTCCGCGTGCAGATGCACGTCCACGCGTTCATGCGTCACCGCGGCGGCGGGCGGCGTCTTGGCGGAAGCATCCCGGTTGCATCCCGGCAAGCAGGTCCACACCACCAGCAGCACCCAGACGCATCTCATGGCCAGCGGTGTATCACCGTTGACGCCCGCGTGTTTGGCCGCGGGAGGTCTGTGGTGTCCAGGTGGAGATTGTCCGGGTGCGCCGGAGTGTGGCGTGGGCCTGCCCGTGAAAGGTGGTTGGGCTGGTTGGAGCGGGGCTGGTTTGAGACGGACGGCGCGGGTCTTCTTCCGTGAAATCAACTGTCATACGCTGGCTAACGTATGACAGTTCAAAACTGCCCCATCCATTTCATCCTCTATACTGCGGCAGAATTCATCCAGAGGCGTGTTCGGTGGACGCTTGAGGCCTGCGGACCCCTCAAACGCGCCTGGGGCGTTTTAGGAGGTCGTGTTTTTCACCGTTTCAGGGTCCCCCACCCGCCCCCCTCTTAACCAGCCCAACCACGCTTGCAGCCCCAGCTCCGCTGCACGGAAGGGCTCGACGCTGCAACGGCCTCCTGGGCGCCGTGACAACACCTGAACCCAACGCACCATCCGTGGCGCGACCGACCCATTGATGACCTCACCACCGCCATGCAAGGGACCTCCACCATGAAGATCCAACCCGTGACGGATGAGACCCGCCCCAAGGCCAAGGCGTTGCTGCTGCTGGCGTTCTCCGGCAGCACATACGAAGCCGAGCTGGTCCAGAGGCTCCACGCCAACCACAAGGCAATGCACGCCTGGGTGTGCATCCAAACCAACCGTGTCATTGGTTTCATTGCATTCACCAACGCGTACCACGGCAAGGACGTGTGCGGGCTGCACCTGGCGCCCATGGCGGTGACGCCGGAATTCCAGAGACAGGGCGTGGGGTCACAGTTGATCCGTTTTGCCTTGCGGCAGCCGGCCGTCAAGGAGCAGACACTGTTTGTCCTGGGAGCCCCGGCCTTCTACCGCAAGTTTGGTTTTGAGCCCGCGGCCACACCCATCTGCCCTTTTGACAAGGACAACGCGCACTTTCTGGCCATGCGCAACACCGCCGGGGCCAGCTACGTGGTGGGCTACGAGGCGGAATTTGGCGATCCCAAAAAAACATCCGCAGCAAAAGCCAAGAAGCGCCGCTGACCCGCAGCGCGTGCGTTGATGGAGGAACGGACCACCATGGCCTGCCCGTCCGACGCCACCCTGGATGACTACGCGGCCGGCCGCCTGGATGCGCCGGCGCGCGCGCCGGTGGAACAGCACCTGGCGGGCTGCTGGGAATGCCGCGAGACGGTGGCCGAACTGGGACGCGTTTCCCCTCCGCCGGCGCGCGTGTCCCAACGCGTGGCGGGTCGGTTCTCCATCCTGGAGGTGCTGGGCCAGGGCGGCATGGGGACGGTGTGCGCGGCATATGACCCGTTGTTGGACCGGCGCGTGGCCATCAAGTTTGTGGCGCTGTCCAACCTGGCGCCGGACGCACAGGAGCTGCTTCGCGCCGAGGCCACCGCGTTGGCCAAGGTGTCCCACCCCTGCGTGGTGCCTTTGCATGACGTGCTGGTGGAAGGTGGCAGCGTGTTGTTGGTGATGGAGCACGTGGCCGGTCCCACGGTGGATGTGTGGGTCAGCCAGCACCAGCCGCCGTTGGAGGTGCTGCTGGCCCTGCTGGCCCAATGCGCCGGCGGTCTTGGCGCGGTGCATGACGCGGGGCTGGTCCATGGTGACGTCAAGCCCGCCAACATCCTGGTTCGCGCTGACGGGCGGCCGTGCATCATTGATTTTGGCCTGGCGCGCGTGACCGGCGCGCATCTTCCGCCGGGCGGCCGCGCGGCGGGAACACCCGCATACATGGCGCCGGAACAACGGGGCGGCGTGGCTGCCACCCCCGCGTCAGACCAGTTTTCTTTTTGCGCCGCCGCCGCCGAAATGTTGTTGGGTCAACGCCCACCCACGCAAGACACGGCGGTCTGGGTCCGGGCGCACGCCCCTGCGCACCTTCCGCCCCACGTCCTGGATGCGCTGGTCACCGGGCTGGCCCCCGCGGTGGACCAGCGTCACACTTCCATGGGCGCGCTGGCGGATGTTCTGGCGCGGCGTGCGGGCACCCGCCGTGCAACCCGTGCCCTGGTGGCGGGTGTTGTGGTGACGGCGTTGGGACTTTTGGGCAGCGGTTATGCCGCAACGGTGTTGTCCTGCCAGGCGGCCACCGGGGATCTGCGCGCGGTGATGCAGGGGCCTTCACTGGGGGAGGCGGCGCAACGTTTTGAAGGTGGCCTGGACGGGTCCCGTGCGGCGTGGGCCGCGGCGGAAAAACAGTTGTGGCGTTTTGTGGACCAGTGGGAATCAACCCGGCGCGGCGTGTGCCTTTCCCCCGGGGCAACCACCGCCCAGACCGCGTGCCTGCAACGCAGCGTGCGGGAGGTGGAGGTGTTGCTGCGCCACGCCGCGCCCGCGGCCGCCACGGCGGACAAGGGACTGCAACCGCTGGCGCATCTGTCTGACGCCACCGCGTGCCTGCAGGCGGCAAGGCCCATTCCGGTGGATCCAGCCGCGCGCCAGGAGGTGGCCGCGGTGCGGGATCAACTTGCGGCGGTGGACGGGTTGTTGGCCGCCGGGCAATCCAGCCAGGCGTTGGAGGCGGCACAACACGCGGCCGGCGCGGCGCAACACGCCGGCTTTCCGCCGCTGCACGCCGAGGCACAACAACGCCTTGGACGCGCGGCGGTGGCGGCGGCACGTTACCCCGTGGCCGAGGCGGCGTTGTGGCAGGCCACCGCGGGTGCCTTCCAGCAGGGTGACGTGGACACCGCGCAGCAACTGCTGGCGCAGCTGATGTTGGTGACCGGTGCGTTGCTGGCACGCCCGGACGCCGCCGGCGGAATTTCCCAGCTGGCGCTGGCGTTGGTGGAGCGCACCAGTGACCCGCGTGGCGCGGAGTTGGTCTACCGCCACATGGCCGGACGCGTGGACCGCGCGGCCAGCCGGCACGCCCAGGCGGAGGCCGCGCAGCGCCGCGCGTTGGAACTGGCCGAAGGTGGCGCCGGGCTGGGGCGCCTGCACACGTGGGATCTGCGCAATGAGCTGGGGGTGGCACTGCTGCAACAAGGCCAGACGCAAGCAGCCCTGGCCCAGCTGCAGCGCGTGGTGGAGGAACTTGTGGACGCGGTGGGGCCGCAACACCCGTTGCTGTGCGCCGCGCGCACCAACGTGGGCCTGGCGCTCAAACGCGCCGGCGCGGCCAATGCGCTGGAGGAACTGGAGGCGGCAGAGACGCTGTGCCTGTCCACCGTGGGTCCCAGCCACGCGCGGTCCTGGAGCGCCATGAACAACGTGGGTGACGCGCTGCTCAACGCCGGACGTGCGGCCCAGGCCCAGGCGCGTTTTGCGGCGTGCGTGGACGCCGCCACCGCGGTGGTGGGCCCGGACCACGCCACCACCCTGGTGTGCCACAAGGGCCTGGGGGACGCGCAGCAGCAGCAGGACCGGCATGCCCAGGCGTGGGCGGTCTACCAGGACATCCTGCCGCGCATGGTGTCCCGCCTGGGGCAGGACCACGCCAGCGTGGCTTCGGCGCGGGTTGCGGCATCACGGTCCTTGCTGGCGTTGGGGCGGGCGCCACAGGCCCTGGAGCTGGCGCAGCTGGGCCTGGACGAACGCGTCAACAACAAACGGGACGCCCTGGCCACCGCCGAGGCGCAGGGCGCGGTGGCGTTGGCCCTGCGCGCGCTGCGGCGGGAACCACGCCGGGAAAAAGAACTGATGGACGCCGCGGTCATGTCCCTGCGGGCCCTGGGCGCGCCCGCGCAGCGCCAGCTGGCGCTGTTGGGGCAGGCACCATGACCACCGCCTGGCTGGAGACCGTGGTGCACCACAGCGGCGTGACCACGGCGCAACTGGCCACCGCACACGGCCAGGCACTCCTGGACGCGGTGAAGGAGGCATGTGTTGGGACGGCGTTCTCTGCGCTGGCGTGGGGGAGGGGGCTGGCGGCTGGTGTTGCCAGCACCCTCCCCCACGCCAGCGCAGAGAACGCCGTCCCAACACA
>Ga0154020_10000233_pt1 | contig 65759 bp, 45 predicted proteins | sample Klosneuvirus_201_FD_109709 | JGI IMG/M metagenome (GOLD analysis project Ga0154020, IMG submission 109709) | Active sludge microbial communities from wastewater, Klosterneuburg, Austria - Klosneuvirus_20160825_MG | ecosystem: Engineered > WWTP > Aerobic digester > Activated sludge | place...
GAATGTATACGAACAAGTTGCAGGTGGTGTTTGCGTTGAGATCGGGTTGATGATGGAGATCGTTGTCTGATTCAACGGAGCACATCCTACCGAAAAGTTCGTCGGACTGTTCAATGAGAAAGTTGGCCATGCGGATAGCGATGTGATGGTCACCGTTTTTTGTGATTTACATCCGTTCACCTGATTAGTGGTTACTAAAGTATAAACACCGGGAGGCACTGCTCCACTTAAGATACTGATCGTATTGTTTGAAGTTGCAATGGGTACGCCACCCGGTAATGGATTCAGTGGACTGTACCAGTCATGTTGAATGTTTACCGTAGGATTTGTAACTGTTCCCGAAAATGTAACAGGTGCACCCGAGTTACAAGTGATAGCCTGTGATGTTGGGTTGACAGAGTTAGTAGGTGCAACCGTGTTTTGTCCGATAACGACTACCTGAGTTGTTGTACAAAGTCCTATAGGGTTTGTTGCTGTTACAGTATAAGTTCCCTGCATACCGGAAGTGAATGTTGGATTTGCACCCGTTAAAGAATTTCCAAGACTTATCCATGAATACGTGAGTGTAGCCGGACTTGCATTCAAAGTAATTGAAGTATTCGTACATGTGAGTGAATAGTTGTTTCCGGGAGGAGAGATCGTGAAAGTGGCAGGTCCTGGTAATGGGGCGATTGTGAAACTAACGGTTGTGGAACAACCACCGGCAGCAGTCACTGTAACATTGGTCACCCCCGGGGCAAGATTATTCGCAGTGGTCTGAGTTCCGGATAAAATTCCAGGTGGCACAGGGTTCCAGTTCACAGTATAACCCGGCACTGGATTCGGAGGGTTAAAGGTCAGATTCAAATTAACTGCATTCAAGGTGTTGGTACAGGTAGATTGAGTAAATGTTGGGCTTATGATAGGATTAGGACGAACTGTTACAGTAGCAACTGCAGTTAAAGTAACAACAACATTCTGATTATTTGTTCCTGTAATAAATACCGTATAATTCGTAGTAACAGTGGGACTCACAACAAAAGTTGGTGTAGGAGAAACAATTCCACCGGGATTCAAAGAATAAGAAGGATTACCAAGATTTGAGTTGTTATTAGCTACCACAGTTGCCTGACTTCCGGCACAGATCGAACTATTATTCAATAGAATGGCACAGTTTGTTGAGCCTGTTCCTGCTATTTGTGTAAAAATAATATTTTGCTGAACATTTGAAAAATTTGTGATCAATACCATATAGTATTCACCAACAATTCCGTTAGGTATATTACATGTTTCAGTTGGACTAGGAGAATAGCTGCAGTCGATTGTATTGTTTGCAGTTAAACTGTTGCAGATCCCAGCAAGTGATGCAAAAGGTCCCCAGCAAATAAAGTCAACGTCCTGACCAGGTTGATTATTGATCTGCCCTTCAATCAAGATAACAAGATTTCCAGATTGACTAACCTGAAGATAATACCATGCAGGGTTTGGCTGCGTCATCAAACAACCGTAATCAGGACCTGGCTGAGCAGGTGGTCCATTTACGGTAGCAGGAAAAGTTAAACCGGATTGATTGCCGGTACAAAACGGCATTGCTGTTTCACAGGTTGTTTGAGATATTGCAGAAAGAACAAGGAAAAAGGCAATAAGAAAAATTAAAGATCTCTTCATCGGAATAGATTTAAGTGTATTACAAATATAAGAATAGTCTTCTATTAAAATTAATTAACTTTACGCAGTATGAAAGCAAAAAAACCAGCTCAATCTCTTACTATAAATACGGAAGTTGTACTTCCCAATGACACCAATCATGTTGGTAATCTTTTTGGGGGCAAATTAATGCAATGGGTTGACATTACCGCAGCAATTGCAGCACAGAGGCATTGTGGCAGAGTGGTTGTTACGGCTTCTATCAATCATGTGAGCTTTGATAATCCTATCAAGCAAAACAGCGTAGTTACTCTGGAAGCAAAAGTTAGCCGCGCTTTTACGAGCAGCATGGAAGTATTTGTTGATGTTTATGTTGAGAACACCGTTACAGGAGAACAAACCAAGTGTAACGAGGCAATATTGACCTTTGTTGCCATCGATCAGAATGGCGCACCTCTACCGGTTCCGGCTATTGAACCTGAAACTGAAATTGAGAAAAAAAGATTCGATGGCGCTTTAAGAAGGAGACAATTGTCACTGATATTTGCAGGAAGAATGAAACCTGATGATGCAACTGAACTAAAGGCTCTTTTTGTAAAAGACTAATTCATTTCCTTTTTAAGAAATTTGGCAGTGATGCTTTTCTTATCCTTTATCAATTCTTCCGGAGTTCCAGTGAAAAGTATCTCCCCTCCTCCTCTTCCACCTTCAGGTCCTAGATCTATCACATGATCTGCCATTTTTACAATATCCAGATTATGTTCTATCACCAATACAGTATTCCCACTATCCACCAGTTTATTCAGAACATCAAGCAAGATCCTTATATCTTCAAAGTGAAGACCAGTAGTGGGTTCATCCAAAATATACAATGTATTTCCGGTATCTCGTTTGCTTAATTCGGTTGCCAGTTTTACACGCTGAGCTTCACCCCCACTGAGTGTTGTTGCTTGTTGACCCAATGTGATGTAATCCAATCCCACATCTTTCAAAGTCTTTATTTGCCTGAAGATGGAAGGTACATTCTCGAAGAAAACACAGGCTTGTTCAATTGTCATATTCAGGACATCACTTATTGATTTACCTTTGTATCGTACTTCTAATGTTTCTCTGTTGTATCTTTTACCATTGCATCCATCACACTGAACATACACATCCGGCAAAAAATTCATTTCAATTGTTTTCACACCTGCACCACCACAGGTTTCGCATCTCCCGCCCTTTACATTAAAGGAGAATCTTCCGGGTTTGTACCCTCTGATCTTGGCTTCCGGAATTTCAGAAAATAAATTTCTGATGTCAGAAAAAACGTTGGTATAGGTTGCTGGATTGCTTCTTGGCGTTCTTCCTATGGGTGACTGATCGATCTCGATCACTTTATCAATATTTTCAATTCCACTTATGCTTTTGTATGCCAACGGTCTTTTTTCAGCTCCATAAAAATGTGCAGAAAGAATTGGATACAAAGTCTCATTGATCAAACTACTTTTTCCACTGCCACTTACACCTGTAACACAAATAAATTTCCCCAATGGAAATTCCACACTCACTTTTTTCAGATTATGTCCACTGCATTCTTTCAATGTCAATTTTTTTCCATTTCCTTTTCTGCGTTGCTTCGGTATTTGAATTGATCTTCTTCCTGTTATATAATCCGCAGTGATGGTATTGAACTGAAGCATTTTATTTGGATCTGATTCTGCCACTATCCTGCCACCATGAACTCCTGCGCCGGGACCAATATCGATCACATGATCGCTTTCCATGATCATATCTTTATCATGCTCTACTACCAACACACTGTTACCAACATCACGAAGACTTTTCAATGCCTTTATCAATCGCTCATTGTCGCGTTGATGCAATCCAATGCTTGGTTCATCGAGAATATACAATACCCCAACCAATTGCGAACCGATCTGTGTTGCCAATCGGATCCTTTGCGCTTCACCCCCACTTAGCGATTTTGAAGAACGATTCAATGTTACATAATCAAGTCCTACGTCCATTAGGAAACTGATCCTCGATCTGATCTCCTTTAATACCTCCACCGCAATAATGCTTTGTTGTTTGTTCAATGTTTTATCGAGACCTGCGAACCAATCTTGCAAAAGTGAAATATCCAGATCAGCCAGCTCGGCTATATTTTTTCCACCCAATTTAAAATAAAGTGCCTCTTTCTTCAATCGTGTTCCTTTGCATTCCGGACAATCTTTTTTATTCGTGAAACCTTGAGCCCAACGAAGCATACCGGGACTAGGATCATCCTCGGCCTGCTTTGTGATAAATGTGGCAATTCCCTCAAATGAAATATTATAAGATCCCCCTTCCGTACTCACCTTGAATAATTCGTCACTACCATAAAGAAGAACGTGAACTGCCTCATTGCTTAAATCACTAAACGGTGTATTGAGATCGAAATGATACACTTTTCCAATCGCTTCCAGTTGCTTGAATATCCAGGTGCTCTTCAATGAACCAATAGGTGCAAAGGCTCCCTTTGCAATTGATAATTTTTTATCAGGCACGATCTTGTTGATATCGATCTCAGAAATATTGCCAAGACCATTGCATTTTGGACATGCGCCATAAGGTGAATTAAAAGAGAATAAATTTGGTGCTGGTTCATCATAACTTATTCCACTTGTAGGACACATTAGAAAGCGACTGTAAAGACGATCTGGAGCTAAATTCTTTTTCTTTTTTGAAGTGCCCTCCTCAATATGTTCCTGAACAATGATAATACCTTTGCCATGTTTCATCGCCAGTTGAAGGGATTGGTTTAAACGTGACTTTACACTTTCGTTCACTTCTATCCTATCAATGACCATTTCAATATCATGCACCTTATAACGATCTAACTGCATTCGCGCCTTTATATCAGTGATCTCACCATCCACACGCACTTTATTGAAACCTTTTTTTCTTATGTCTTCGAACAATTCCCGATAATGTCCTTTTCTTCCTTTTACAACAGGAGCAAGTAACACAAGTTTTTTTCCGTTATATGTTTCAAGCAGATGTTTCAGTATCTGTTCATCTGTATATCGGATCATTTTTTCTCCGGTCACATACGAAAAAGCTTCTCCAGCCCTGGCAAAAAGCAAGCGCATGAAATCATAGATCTCGGTTATGGTACCAACAGTGGAACGAGGATTTTTATTTACCGTTTTTTGCTCAATGGAAATAACAGGACTTAATCCGCTGATCTTATCAACATCCGGTCTTTCCAGATTTCCAAGAAACTGACGGGCATAAGATGAAAAACTCTCCATGTATCTTCTCTGTCCTTCCGCATAAATCGTATCAAATGCAAGGGAAGATTTTCCACTCCCGCTCAAACCAGTAATGACCACTAATTTTCCCCTTGGGATATTGAGTGAAATGTTTTTTAAATTATGGGATCGTGCGCCAATGATCTCTATCATTTCTGAATCAGACGTCATCGCTTTCAAGTCTTTCTCCTCTTTCATGTTAATTACAAAAGTAGAGTGTTCCTGCTGATTCAGCAGATAAGTTTAATAACAAAATTTACAGTCATCAACAGAACGGTGAAACTGAACATAATAACGATATTCTTTGTACCGTTACCAAAATTAAACCGGAGATGAAATAAAGAATAAAGAATTGTTATAATAAAGGGAATGAGCGCAGGATTCAGCTGCAAACTATGAAGAAGATCCCCCTTCAACAAAGAAAGAAGGGCTCTTTGCATTCCACATCCCGGACAAGGAACTCCAAACAAAGATTTGAACGAACAAGTAAAAAGATGATGTTCGAGAAACTCTATCACGTCAGATTAAAAAGCGTTCAAAGCACCAAATGCAAGTGTGCCTACAATAAAGAAGTAAACCACTAAAAAGAGAATGTACAATCCGGACAAAGACATTCCAATAATGGCACAGATCTTTCCGGCTTTCATATTCTTATAAGAAGCCATGGCGTATGCCGAAGGATTTTGTTGATAGATCTTTTCGCCCTGATTAGCAAGAACAATGGCAATGATACCAAGAATGATCGATACAATACCGTAGCACCAGCAGAATACGATCGACAAAATTCCAAGAACCAATACGCCTACACTATTTGGAACCGTTTGACCACCATTCTGCGAAAATTGATTCATATTCGTTGAACCGTTATTCGTGTTATTCTCTAATTCTGCCATTTTACTGTTTTAAGTGAATGCTAATTTCAGAAAAAAAATTCAATTGGTATAGAATTCTGTTAACTCATTGAACACTTTATCGGGTTTCAGATCTTTCATACAGGCAAAATCGGGACATTTCAATGGATCTATCGTCTTACTTGTATTTGGATTCAACCATGCGTTACAGGGCATGCAAGGAAGTTGCAGATTCACCACTTTATGCTTGTATTTATCAAATTCTTGATAGGAATAAAGAACAGTTGATGATCCACCCCAAATTGTGAGTGTTTTGATACCGGCACAAACCGCGAGGTGCATCAATCCACCATCGGGACCTATAAATAACTCAGCGCTTTTTAAAACAGAACCAGCTTCACTTAGAGTTGTTTTGCCGGCCAAGGAGTGAATTCTGTTTTCTTTGAAGTTCATTTGTTCAAGCAGTCGCTTTTCATCTTCGCTTCCCAAAAAGACAAAATGATGTTGGGGATATTTCAGGATCAGTTTCTCGATGAAGGATTTCCAATGATTCAATGGCCAATTCTTGTAGGGAGTCTGATCATTGCCGGCTGTAAGGTGAATGCAAAAATACTTATCAGGAATTTCATTGAACTTATTGCTTTTCATCTCCAGTTGAAAAGAGATCGATTCAGCAGGAGGCACTCTTCCGTGAAGTAAGAGGTAATTTTGCTGAGAATCATGTATTCCCGGATAAGGATCCCGATGAATAAAATTATTGCTTGTACTTTTAAAATGAGAAGAATTGCTGATCACTGTCACGCCGCATCGGCTCATCATTTTCAAAAGAAAAGAACCTCCACATAAATGATTCAAAAAGATATTGTCATAAAAAACTCTTTTTTTAAATTGAAATCGAATCAGCTGCAATTTACTTTTTACAAGAAAAACCTCATGCACGAGTCCGTTCTCCTTTAACAACTCCAATTCAGGAGTGTCGTATAGGTACAAAACATCCGGTTTCTCCTTCATGAACTTTAAAGCAGGAACCCAGAGCAGAACGTCGCCTATTCCGCCATGCATTACGATGAGATTATTTTCCTTTACTTTCAATTTTTGAATTTATCCTTGTTATGATGAGTTCAGGATCTTTTTCAGAAGCAATAAAAATAAAATTGTTTATATAACGAAAAGTCCCAAGATCGCTCAGGTTCTGATAGGTGAATTTTGATTCCTGATAAAGCAAGATTCTATTCTCTATTGGAGAAAAATAAAAAGCAACATAATTAAAATGACTACATACCTCAGAGATAAGATCATTGAGAGGAGAGTTATGATGACGCGATTCAATTTCAACGATAAGATTAGGCCGATCTCTAACAATAAGGGAAGTAGAACCTTCGAGCACCTTCATTTCATTGCCTTCTACATCGATCTTGATCAGTCCGATCTTAGCTAGTTTCCTTTCTTCACAAACATCATTCAATGTGTCCATTTCTACCTCAAAATTAAATGCGTTCCCTTTTTTAGAACTATCAGAAACAGTACCAAGACTATCATCAGGTTGTGCATTCGTAAAAGGAATATTCAATATAGCTTTTCCTTTTGCAGATGAAAGCGCCTTAGCAATGATTGTGCTTTTCTTAAAAACGGCCTTTAGTTTTTTGTATAAATGGGGATTAGGCTCGAAGGCAATTACTTTTTCCGGACCAACACATTCTGCGGCAGCAAACAAATAGAAACCTTTATTCGCACCAACATCAATGAAATTCTCATCCCTTTCAATAAGAAAAGGAAGTAACAGTAACTCAGGCTCAATATTCCGTTCCTTATAATTTGAGAAATTAAGGTCTTTAAATACAGCAAAGTGTTTATTGATGTAGAGAGAAGGGAAAAGAGTAATGACTAAATTCTTTAAACTCATAGAAAGCTCACAAAACTACCTGATTGCAAACGTGAATATATTGAAGATATTTCATTAATTTTCTAAAACGTTTTAATTATTTTGTAATTTTACGGTCAAATCAACACTATGAAACGAATTTTCAGCATCCTCATCCTGCTGCAATTTATCTCGAACGATATTTTTTCGAATCCAGGAGATACAACATGGGTAACAATTTACAATCAACGCAAACTCACTTACTATGGGGATTATGATACAACGAGTACACTTCCTACAGGGAAAAGATATAGAAAGATCCGTCTTCATTATATTCTGGGTACTTATTCCTGTCCGGGTAATCCTCAGTATTGTGGTTCCTGGGATTATACAACTCAACTTTTCGCAAAGCCTCCGGGAGAAGACACAGTGGAAATTGCACGAGTGATCACACCTTACGCAACCAACTGGCTATCGCAGAACAAGAAGCATGATTATGTGATAGATGTTACGGATTATGCTCCCATCTTGCAGGGAAATCTTGGTTTTCGTTTCGGCTACCAAGGTTATTCCTACGGATTTCACATTACACTAAAGCTAGAAATGATCGAAGGTGTACCGGTGATGGATGCATTGAGAGCAAAGAATATTTACAATGGCTATTTTCCTTACGGAAATCCGGGAAACAGCATAGAAAATTATCTAAGCTCTAAAACTTGTTCTTACGCTGCCCCAACTACAAAAGCCTTCCTGAAAAACAGCATTAGCGGACATGGAGCAGACAACACGAATTGTGCGGAATTCTGCAACAAATATTATCAGTTGAACATCAATAATAATCAGATCGCACAGAAACAGATCTGGAGGAGTGATTGTGGTCTTAATCACGTTTATCCGCAAACAGGGACATGGTTATATGAACGCGCTAACTGGTGTCCCGGTGCCGTAGTATGGCCAATCTATCATGACATCAGCGGCATCACTTCTGCTAACACTAATTTTAGTTTGGATATCAATATGCAACCTTACACGGATAATGGCTCTGCGGGATATGGTTTTGCCTCCCAACTCATCTCTTACAGTGTAGCAAATCATGTGAGGGATGTTTCAATTGAAGACATTGTTGCACCAACGAATGACCCCAATTATTTCAGGAACAATATCAATTGCGCCAATCCCATCATCAAATTAAGAAACACCGGAACTGCCACGGCAACCCAGGTTGTATTCAGTTACGGTTTGACAGGAATGACTCCACTTACTTATACATGGACCGGCTCCCTGGCGTTTTTAGCTGAATCCGAGATCACTTTTCCTCCATCCGTTTCCGTTTTCACAAATAACACCTCTGCTGATTTCAGCGTTTCTGTTGTTTCGGTGAATGGAGTAAATGGAGATGAAGACCTTTTCAATAATATTTACCGATCAAAAACCGGAGCAGTGATCACTTATCCAAATAAATTTGCCGTGATCCTGACTACCAACAATTCAACCGATCCGGGCACCCTCAAGAATGAAACGAGCTGGAAATTGTTTGATGAGAATAATAATCTGATCGCCTCACGAACAAACGCCAACAATCTTTCCGTTTATATTGACACAGTCAATTTACAACCGGGATGTTATAAATTCTCTATTGACGATTCAGGCTGCGACGGATTCAGCTGGTGGGCCTATCAGTATTACAATCCGAATCCGGGAACAGGAACGGTGCGATTTGATTATGCTGTCTTTCCAAGCACCTTTGCTTATTTTCCCGGTGACATTGGTTGTAATTACACACAATATTTCAGAGTCAATCCGGCCCCAACCGATATTAAAAAATTAAGTGGAAATAAGAACAGTGCTGATATCTATCCAAATCCTGCCGGTAGTACACTTTATGTACATATCGATCTAAATGAAGAGTCCTCAAGTGAAATAATGATCACCGACTTAACAGGAAGAGTGGTAATGGAAAGAAGAACTGCTAGTATCAGAAACAACTTTGAGAAACTGGATGTGAGTGAACTTGCTTCGGGATCTTACCTCGTTCACGTTCTACTAAAGAATGGTGAAACGATAACAAAGAAAGTGATCATACAGCACTAGAATTGTTTCGGATAAGTATTAAAAGGGGGTTTGATCACTCGTTGATAAAACCAACCAATGCAAGCACATCTTCTGCATCTACGGTCTTAAAGACAAGTTTATTGAAATCCCATACGCCTAATCCCTGCTGGTAACTTTCAGTACCCATTACGATTTCCTTCACAACAGCAGCAATATTCGCTTCTGTTTTGAAATTCTTCAGCTGAAACTGTGCTTTGCCTACATCCTTATCATTGAGTTTAATGATATGACCATAAGGATTGTTCTTTACTTCGTAAGAGAAGCCGTTTGAAGGAGGAGAATAAACCAGATCGGTTACTGTCCCTGCCGCAGCATCAACCAGAATTTGTTTGGCACCAAAATTATAGATCGTCCTTTTGTTATCCAGCTTAACAATATTGGCAACACTCGTTTCAGGTTTCACACTTACTTTTCCCAATGAAGTACTCGATTTACTTTCCACGTTCACCTTATTAAAACTGATCTCAGTATTCTCTTTATTGAAATGGGCGTATATAAAATTTGAATTGTCGAGCCACCACATGGCTGGATCCGGCACTCTTGATTCTTTCGTGCCTTGTTGACCATATCCTGCATCTTTCACCAATTCAATTTTGGGTTTATTTGCCGGATAAAGAAAAAGTTTAAAAGGCGAAGTGGTTTTATCGAATTCAACATCCTGTCCCAATTTTGCCTTAAAAACCAGATTTTTCACTTCTCCATACTGACCTGTTGTGAAGTTGAAGACTGAATAATATTTTCCCTTAAAGGCATCGTTGGTGTAATAGATGGCACTATCATTGGAAAGTCGCACTAGATTAGCTCTACCTTCCCACAAAACCTTTTTTTCTTTCAGGTCAATAATGTTTCCAATACCGGTGATCATGTATCTGTCCTTATACAAAAGATTCATTCCCATATCGGTTCTGATATGATCCTTCCCGTCTTTCTTTCCGCTCACGGTCAACAATTCATCTCTTCCAATATACGATCCGTTCAGAAAATGATAACAGTAGATCTTCTGCTTGAATTCACCTTTACCATTGGGATCAACATGCACAACGATCAATCCCTGTTTCACATTCTGAGCTTTGAATAGAAAGGAGGTGCAAAGAAATAATAGTAGAAAAAAGGACCGCATCTTATTTATTCTTTAAAAAGTCAAACAATAATCGAACACCAACACCGGTGCCACCTTTACCTCTGTAGCTATCTTTAGAACCTAAAAAAGCCGGACCGGCAATATCTAAATGGAAATAAGGATAATCGGTGAATTTCTCTAAAAATTTACCAGCCGTAATAGAACCTGCAGTTGGTCCACCCAGATTTTTCTGATCTGCGATGTCACTTTTCAATAGGTCGGCAAACTCATCCCAGAATGGAAAATGGGCGATTTTTTCATTCACAAAATACCCACTCTCTATTAATTTTTTACTCTGTCTTTCGCTTGCATTACCCATTCCCACCATGGCAGATGTTCCAATAGCTGCAACTGCAGAACCCGTTAATGTAGCAACATCTATGGTCAATTCCGGCTTATAACGTTTGGCAAAATGAAGCGCATCTCCTAAGATCATTCTTCCTTCTGCATCACTATTCAGCATTTCAACAGTACTTCCATCCATCATTGGAATGATATCCCCGGGTGCAAATGCATTGAATCCGGGTCTGTTGTCCGTTGCAGGTACCAATGCAATGATATGCAATTTCAATTTTGCTTTCGCAGCAGCATACAAGGTACAAGCTACAGTTGCAGCTCCGGCCATATCACATTTCATAGAATCCATGCTGTTTGGTGTGGGTTTCAGGCTAAGTCCACCTGTATCATACACCACACCTTTACCAACAAGAACATAAGGCTTTTTATTCTTTGCTCCACGGGGCTTGTACTCCATGATACTGAAAGTTGGCTCATCCACACTTCCTGCATTCACGGAAAGTAAGCCTCCCATTTTATTTGCAACGATCTGCTTTTTATTCCATACTTCCACACTGAATCCGGCTTCTTTTCCCATCACTTTGAAAGCATTGGCAAGATCGGTAGCATTCAGGTGATTCACCGGTTCATTCACCAGATCTCGCGCTTTACAAGTTGCAAGCACAACGTAATTCAATTCTTTGATCTTATCTGGATTGATCCTGGTGTTTGAAATGATGATACTTTCCAATGTATTCTTTCCGTCCTTTACCGATGGTTTGTGTTTAATGAACTGATAATTGGCAAGTGCAATTCCTTCGGCTGCAGGTAAGGACAACTCTGCCAGCTTGGTCTGATTATAAATGAAGATCTCCTTCCCTTTAGCGGAATTCACGCCATCTGCCACCTTGCCTCCATGCCTTCTGAGCTCTTCATAAAGGTCATTCTTCGGTTTACGTGGATTTACGACAAGGATTGATATGTACTTACCAATGTAGTTATACGTAAGTGAATTGACCTTTTCCTTTTTTAACTCTGCTTGAATATAGTCGTTCACTTTGTCCGGCAAACCAAACTCATTCACAAAACGAGTGGTAATAACTAAAATATTTCCTGGGGCATTAACTTTGTTCTTAAGTGAGATCTGGGTCATAAGCGAGTAAAAAAGTTGATTACGAATATAAGCATTCGCATTCAGAATTAAAATGTAAAAAGTAATTTGTTAAATCCTTGATTTTACCTTGTTTTCAGCTTTTTTTCTTCCTAATTTAGATTGAGTTAACTATGAGAAAAATACTATTCTTAATTGTTGTTGTTTTGTGTTTCGGCAATATTGTCGCTTTCAAGCCGGAAAACAAACTTCTCAGAAAAGCAATGCGTCAACTTGAGAAAGGTAATCTCAAAGAAGCAAAACTCACTTATAAACAAGCCGTAGAAAAATATCCTACCAGCTTCAAAGCAAATCTGGGAATGGGACTCCTTCTTTCAGAGTTGCTTGCCAATTATACCGAAGCACAACCTTTTCTTGAAAAAGCCTATACGATCTCATCAAAAGATACGGTTCCAGCACTTATCTATGCCCTCGCGAAATGTTATCAGCATAACGGAGAGTTTGAGAAAGCGCTTGAATACTTCAATTCACTCGACGGATATACTGATCCTGACGACGAAATTGATGTAATGAAAGATATACAAAAGAGAAAAGGAGATTGCAATTATGCGATACGCAACCGTTCTAACCCACTTTCTAAAGATCTTTATATTGTGAATGCCGGATCGAATGTGAATTCGGATATGCCCGAATATGTTCCCGTTCTTACTCCTAAAAATGAACTCATTTTCACTTCCAGAAGAAAAGATGATTCCAACGAACAATTAAGTTATCTCGATGGTAAGTATTTTGAAAGCATGTACATTTCCAAGATTGAAAACAGCGGCATGCAAACACCAAGGAGATATACTTTGCCGGATCATTTTTCAAGGTCCAAATTCAAAAAACAACACGAATCCGTTGTCTCCATGAGTCCTGACGGAAGTATTCTATTCACATTTCATGATAATAAGATCTATGAAATAAAGATGAATGAAACTGAAACGAAGAAACCTACCAAGCTCTTAAAGACAGTGAATTATGATTATTACCAGAATCATGCTTTTTTAACGAAGGATGGAAAATCACTTTACTTTACAAGTGAAGGCAAAGGCGGTAAAGGAGGATTGGATATTTACAAGGCTGTTAGAGGAAGTGATGGTCAATGGGGAACTCCAGAAAATATTGGGAGTGATATCAATACAGAATTTGATGAAGACGCTCCTTTTGTAACTGATGACGGAAATACGCTTTACTTTGCCAGTAACGGACACGAAGGCTTTGGAAATTTTGACATCTATAAATGCAAATGGATCGATGGAAAATGGAGTAAACCGGAGAATTTAGGACAGCCAGTAAACTCCCCAGGTCATGACATTTTTCTTGTTCTTGACGGAAGTGAGGCCAACGGCTATTTCTCTTCTTCAAGAAGCGGAGGATATGGCGATATGGATATTTATAAGATCAATTACCTTACTAATCTGAAACAAGATTGTACACCCGGCACAAACGTCCTTAGTTTGAAGATAGAAGATACAGACGCATCCGACTTCAGCAATACAGTGAAAGCAAATGTATCTGAACATTATAAAGTGTTGGCCTCAGAGTGGAAGATAAATGAGAACAAGGTTACTTCTGAATTATTTTCGCTCACAAATGATTATAAGAAAAAAGGAAAATACAATGTAAGCGCCAAATTCATCGTGTATTGCGACACTTGCTTTGCCCCTATTGTTGCCTGCAGCAGTATTGAAAATATATTTGAAAGAAATGATGTTGTAATTGTTCCTCCTTCTAATTCGGATGTAGTAGATCTTAAGAATATGAAAGGAGAATTGACAAAAGATCAACTCAAAACTTTAGGATTTGATACAAGAGCCATTCTTTTTGATTTTGACAGCAGCAATCTGAAGGATGAAGCAAATTCAATTCTTAAAACGAATGTAATTGTCATGAAAAAATACCCAAGTCTGCATGTGGAAATAACAGGTTACACAGATGCCAAAGGAACAGAAGCACACAACAGAAAACTTTCAGCTAAACGTGCGAAAAAAGTGATGAGGTATTTGAGAACAGAAGGAATTGATGAAAAGCAGATCCTTTTGAGTACCGGCAAAGGTGCCAGCGACCCTGTAGTGAACTGCGAAAGCAAGCAATGCAATGATGAAGAAATGCAACAGAACAGACGTGTTGAATTCAAAGTGTTCAATAAATAGTTTGCGTCTCTGATATACTTTAACACGCTGTATAATTCACTTCTTTCATAACTAAACTATCATTTTAATTTTCGTAATTTTGATCTCATGAATTTTCTTTTGGTATTTCTGGGAGGGGGAATTGGTTCTGTGTTACGATACATGATCGGACTTGGATTTCAAAACAGCAGCCTTAAGCTTCCTGTTGCCACTCTTGTTTCCAATGTTATCGCGTGTATTATTTTCGCTTTCATACTTAATTTCATCCTCAATAAAAGTCAGGAAAATTCATTGAAACTCTTATTGCTTACTGGGCTTTGCGGAGGCCTTAGCACCTTTTCTACTTTTGGTTATGAAACTTTTTTGCTTCTCAAACAACAGCAATACCTTTGGATGATCCTCAACATCCTTATCAGTTTGATCATTTGCATCAGTTCCTTTTTTCTGCTAAAAAAATAAATGGACTTCAGTAAAAGAAAAGATCTGGTCTTTATGGTCCTAGCTGGATTCTTTGTGACCAATGCAATTGTTGCCGAATTGATCGGCGGCAAGCTTGTTCAGTTCTTCGGGATCTTTACGCAAAGCATTGGTATAATTCTATGGCCCGTCGTTTTTATTCTTACCGATCTCATCAATGAACATTACGGAAAAAACGGAGTCAGAAAACTAACGTACATAACAGTTGGACTGATCATCTACACATTTGTATTATTGAGCATCGCAATCGAATTGCCTGCGGTTAATTTTAGTCCTGTTGACGACAGTGTTTTTAAGACGGTATTCGGACAAAGTCAATGGATCATTGTCGGGAGCATCACTGCTTTTCTTACCTCACAATTAATTGATGTGTACATTTTCTGGCTTTTCAGAAACAAAACCGGAGGTAAAATGATCTGGCTAAGAGCAACCGGAAGCACAGTGGTAAGTCAATTGATAGATACTTTTGTTGTTCAGTATATAGCATTCGTTCTCCCGGGAAAATGGGCTTTCAATGAATTTCTGGTGAACGCCTCTTGGGGTTACGCCTTTAAGTTACTGGTGGCAGTTTGTCTTATCCCTTTGATCTATGCCGGGCATTATGCTATCAAGCGCTTTCTCAGAAAAGATTCGCACCAGTAGATACTATCTTTTTCTGTTCTGAAATCCGGACTTTCCTTTTCCGTGTCTTCCACTCATAGGTTTTGATTTTGGCTTACCTGCATTTCGGTTCGCTTCCGGGTCATATTCCGGACCTTTACCCAAACTTTCTGGTAGAGGCATTTTGGTCACATCAACCCCCATTAAACTTTCGATCTGAAAGAATTTCATCTGATCTCTTTGATTTACGAATGTAATGGCAACACCCGGCTTTGAAGCACGTGCCGTTCTTCCGATCCGGTGAATGTAATCTTCCGGATCCGGTGGTGCATCGTAATTGATCACAAGTGAAATATCTTCTACATCAATTCCCCTTGATAAAATATCCGTACCAATGAGAATTCTAATTTTCTTGGATTTGAATTCACGCATGATCTCTTCTCGCTCGGCCTGTTCCAGATCGGAGTGAAAGGCTTTTACAGATCCGTCGGCTTGCCGAAGTTTTTTCTCTAGCAACTTTACATTATCCTTTGTAGAAGAAAAGATAATGATGCTTGTGTATTCTTGATTCCGTAGTATTTCTTTCAACAGATCATCTTTTTGATTATCAAAAACAACATAAGCTTGTTGCACGATACGCTCTGCAGGTTTACTAATAGCGATATTGATCTGAACAGGATCGGAGGAGATCTCACTTGCCAGTTTTCTGATCTTCGGCGGCATGGTTGCTGAGAACATGATCGTTTGTCGATTCTTGGGAAGGTAATTGATGATGGTCTTGAGATCATCAATGAATCCCATATCCAGCATACGGTCTGCTTCATCCAAAACCAGATGCTGTAGATTGGAGAAATCGATCTTTCCTGATTGTAACAAGGCGATCAAGCGACCCGGAGTAGCACAAATAATATCCGTTCCTTCTTCTAAGGCATGTCTTTGTTTTTCCCAGGTGATCCCGTCATTTCCACCGTAAATTGCGATAGACCCTACTCCACAGAAATAACCCATGCCATCGATCTGTTGATCGATCTGCAAAACAAGTTCTCTTGTAGGAGCAATGATCAAGGCATTCAAATGCCGTTGTTTTGAATTCAGTATCTGATGAATGATCGGAAGTAAATAGGCCGCCGTCTTTCCGGTTCCTGTCTGCGCACATCCAATGATATCCTTTTTTTGCAGGATGACAGGGATGGCTTGCTGTTGTATCGGCGTGGCTTGTTTATACCCCATGCTGTACAAACCTTCCATAAGAGAGTCGTCCAGCTTAAAATCTTCAAAGTTCAAAATAGTTCTTTTTTAGTAAGTGTAAAGTTAGGCTTTTAAACGGGCCTTGCACTATCTATCAGTTGGTTTCATTCACATAGTACAGTTTATAGTACTTGAGACCATTATTCTCATCGTAGCCTTTTTCAACGTAATCGTGTCTGCCGTGAATATAGATATGAAAATTCTTATCCAGTTTGATGACACTCTTCATGTACTTCTGATTTTTCTTCACAGCAGTTGGTGATACTTCAAATTCATCAATATCGGTCAGATCAAAACGACTATTGAAATCCTTTTTATAATCACGAAAGGCAGTGATCAGTTCCGGTTGCTGAAGAACATCTTTTTCGAAATCCTTCATCTTGAACTTATCTTTCTCCTTAAAATAACCGGTTGCTTTGTTCAGCATCATCATTTGATCCTGCTTTGGCACATTGTTGGATTCCACAAGGATCTCTTCACAAAATCCACGAGATGCTTCCATAAAATTCATGGTGTGGAAATAGGCATTTGCCTTTAATTCGGCATTTATGAAATCAGCTTCCCAGTACATTGCGATTTCAGCATTTCTATTATTCGTATCGATCACACTCAGCTTATACCCCTTCTTCTTATCCGTATTATAGATCAAACAACCTTTATCGAGTTTATTGATATCTATTCCGTTTTCACAGCTTATATCGAACTCACCAGCATTCTCATACACTTTCAGAAATGTTTCTTTGTTCTCTGATTTGAAGAGACCGATGGCATCACATAACTCTCCATCAACCACCACATCTTTGAAATAACCCATGTAAAACTCTCCTCCTTTTATTTTAGGATGCATACTTTGCGCGTATAGATGCTTGGCTGCTATTTGCGAATACTTTAAGAAGGAACGGGTGGACTGAAAAAGATCGTCTGCCATTTCTAATAAAGGATTCAAACTCACATCTTCTTTTTTCCTGAATTGATGATAGATGTCGGTTTTGAAAGGAGCGGTGAAATAACGAAAAAGCGTTTCCTTCACAAATTCATCATTTGGCGTAAACAATTTCTCACTCAGTATCAATTCTTCTCCTAATCCCTTATTTCCCGTTTGATGTACCGCAAAATGGGTGAGTTCTGCCCTTGTAAAATCGATCATAGTTACAGTTTTAAATAGTGACTAAATATAGGATAAAGTGAGTCATTGTGTTTTAACAATATTTAAACATGTTTTGAGTCGATCCCGTCTAATTCACCCATATTTCTGTATGATTATTGCATTATAGAATTTAAATTTGTTATATGCTAAAGTCCCTTCATAAGATCAGTCGCAGAACTTACATTCTGTTTCTTGCATTCGCTCTCAGTTCATTCACTTTACTGAAATTTTCATTAGACAAGAATGATATTATCTTCAGTGTATTACTCGACGCACTTGAAACACATCATTACAGTTCAGTTAAGATCGATGATGCTTTTTCAATGAAAGCTTATGATCTGTACATGCGTAGTGTTGACCGTGAAAAAAAATTCCTTCTTCAGGAAGATGTAGATAAACTCAATAAATACCAAACTGGAATAGATGATCAAATCAACAATCAGAGTCAGGAGTTCTTTAAATTATCACTTGAATTGATCAATAAAAGAGTAAAAGAAAAAAATGACTGGGTGAAGGAGATCCTATCAAAACCATTGGATCTGAATACAGAAGAAGAATATGAAACGGATTACAAAAAACTGAATTATGCAAAAACAGAAGAAGAGCTGAAGAATGAATGGAGAAAAATGCTCAAATATCAGATCATCGCAAGAATAGATGACGTTTTAGAAAAACAAGAGAAAGCCATTGCAAAAAAAGATACGTCTTACAAAATAAAACCCTTTGATTCCATTGAAGTAGATGCTAGAAGAAAAACATTGAAGTGGGGGGAAGATTATTTGAAATTCTATAATAAGATCTCTGTAAAAGATAGGTTTGCACAGTATGCGAATGCTATCACAGGTGTTTACGATCCGCACACGGAATATTTTGCTCCGAAAGAAAAAAAGAAATTCGATCAGATGATGAGTGGACAGTTTGAAGGGATCGGTGCCAGGCTTCAAAGCAAGGATGGAGCATTAAGGGTCAGTGAGATCATTGTTGGCAGTCCAAGCTTCAAACAAGGTGAATTAAAAGCAGGTGACGATATCATTAAAGTTGCACAAGGCGCAGGTGAACCGGTGGATGTAACCACAATGGAAATGGACGATGCGATCGAACTGATAAAAGGAAAAAAAGGCACAGAAGTTCGCTTAACGGTTAAGAAGAGTGACAACAGCATTAAGGTCATTCCAATTGTTCGAGATGTAGTGGAGATCGAAGAAACCTTTGCTAAGAGTGCGATCCTCGATAACAAAAACAAGTACGGCTACATTTACCTTCCATCCTTTTACACTGATTTTACACGAAATGGCGCAAGACATTGTGCACAGGATGTGAAGAGAGAGATTGAAAAATTAAAAGCGAATAACATCAAGGGACTTATCATCGATCTTCGTGATAACGGTGGTGGTTCACTTTCTGAAGTGATTGATATGGCAGGATTGTTCTTTCCATTAGGACCTGTTGTTCAAGCAAAAAGCAAGAACAACATGATCACGATCTATCCTGACAGAAATCCGGATGTAACCTGGGACGGCCCACTCGCGATCATGATCAATCACGGAAGTGCCAGCGCAAGTGAAATTCTTGCAGCAGCCATCCAGGATTACAAACGTGGCGTGATCATCGGAACCCCAAGTTTCGGAAAAGGAACAGTTCAGTCTTTCTGGGATCTGGATAATGCCCTATTTGCGCAATTCGATACGATCAAACCGGCGGGACAAGTAAAAATAACACATCAGAAATTTTACCGAATTAACGGAGGCACCACCCAACTGAAAGGAGTTGAACCGGATGTTCACTTACCGGACCCATATAGTTTGATAGATGTTGGAGAAAAACAACTCGACAATCCATTGCCTTGGGACGAGATCAACAAGGCCCTGTATACTGAATTCAATACGATCAACTATCCATTTATCGTAAAAAATTCATCTGCACGCATTAAAAAAAGTCCACAGTTCGCATTGCTTGAACAACAATCCAAAGAAATTAAATTGAAAAAAGATGATAGTCGCTATAATTTAAAATTGGATAAATTCAGGGAAGAACAAAAACAATATCGTGCCCAGTCAAAGAAGTACGAAGATCTGAGAAAAGAGATCAAAGGATTCAATGCTTATATCATGAATGAAGACAAGCAAAGAATGCTAAACGATACAACTAAAATTGGAAGAGAGAACAGATGGGCGATCAATCTATCGAAAGATATATACATTCATGAAAGCACAAATGTGTTGAATGATCTCAAAGTGAATTGAGAATTCCGTTTATACTCTTCTGTATTTTTTGATCTGAAGAGCATTTATAATAAATTATTTTACTGGCGAAAGAGGTTCAAATTCCTTATGCATCCTTCAGAAATATGAATCTTATCCTATGACAGCATGAGTTTGATCAGTGCAATTACTATCGATTAACCTTAATTTTATAAGCGAGAATGAAAGTATGTCCGACATAGAAACAGTTAACATTCTTATTGAGGATCTAAGAAGTGAGCATTGTGCACAGCTTATTGAAATCGCATTGGCAAAGATCGAAGGAATGGATCTACACCAGGTAGAGTTGAATAACAAAAGAGTAAAGATCGGCGGCAAGATCCTATCAGAACTAATTGTGAAAGCCGTGAAAGAGATCCGAAGTCTTGGCTATAACGTGATCAGTGTCAGAAAAAAATATCCGGTTCTCAGTATGACCTGCGCTTCCTGCGCTAACAGCACACAGCAAATTCTCGCCATGCAAAAAGGAGTCATTTCTGCTTCGGTGAATTATGCGAACGCAATCGCTGATATTGAATACATTCCTTCCATTTGTTATCCTAAGCAATTGCAGGAAGCGATGCGATCGGGTGGTTACGACCTGATGATAGAAGAAAATGAAAATGCGAAAGACAATCTGCATTCACTTCAGGAAGATAATTTCAGAAAATTAAAGATAAGAACTTTTGCTTCACTAGCCTTCTCAGTTCCACTTGTTATCATAGGAATGACTCCTACCCTTATGAATTGGCCTGCTGCAAATCTCATTATGTGGTTGCTTGCTTCTCCAGTTGTGATCTGGTTTGGAAAACAGTTTTTTATCGGTGCTTATAAACAGATGAAACATCGTTCGGCAAATATGGACACCTTGATCGCGCTGAGCACAGGAGTTGCTTACATCTTCAGTGTTTTCAACACCTTGTTTCCTCACTATTGGCACGCCAAAGGATTGCATGCGCATGTTTATTTTGAATCGTCCGCTGTTGTCATATCCTTTATCCTTCTTGGAAAATTACTGGAAGAAAAAGCAAAAGGCAAAACAGGAAGCGCTCTCAAAAAACTGATCGGATTGCAGCCAAAAAGCGTCACCAGGATAAATTCCAATGGAGAACAGAAAGACATTTTGATTAAAGAAATTGAACTTGGGGATTCAATTCTTGTAAAACCGGGAGAAAAAATTGCAGTAGACGGCGTCGTTTTAAGTGGCACTTCCTATGTTGATGAAAGTATGATCAGTGGAGAACCGGTAGCAATTGAAAAAAAAGCAGAAAACAAAGTTTTTGCAGGTACCATCAATCAGAAAGGAAGCTTTGTGTACAGGGCTGAAAAAATAGGAAGCAACACCCTTTTAGCACAGATCATCAAAATGGTAGAAGATGCACAGGGTAGCCGTGCTCCCGTTCAAAAAACAGTAGATAAAATTGCAGCTGTATTTGTCCCTATCGTAATTGTAATTTCTCTGTTGAGTTTTACCTGCTGGCTCTTTTTTGGAAAAGAAAATGAATTTACACATGGCTTACTTTCCATGATCACTGTGCTCGTGATCGCTTGTCCATGTGCTTTGGGTCTTGCAACTCCAACTGCAATTATGGTAGGCATTGGAAAGGGCGCTGAGGCGGGAATACTGATCAAGGATGCCGAAAGTCTTGAGACGGCGAAGAAAATAACAGCCATTGTTCTTGACAAAACTGGGACTATTACAGAAGGAAAACCGGAAGTAACAGAAATGAAATGGATCAAGAAGGAGACGAAGGAGTTAAAAGATCTTCTCTATACCATTGAGCGTTCGTCTGAACATCCTTTGGCAGATGCGATCGTCAACACTTTAAAGAACGACTCTAGCTTCACCGAAGGTGTTGAAATTGAAAATATTTCAGGTAAGGGCATTATGGGTACTTCACGTTCAGAAAAGTACTTCATCGGAAATATGGATCTAATGAAGGAAGAAGGAATTCTATTCGATAAAAGCATACAAGAATGGACAGACTTGAAGATCTCCAAAGCAAATACAGTTATTTTCTTTAGCAACGAAAAGGAATTGATCGCAGTAATTTCGATCGCTGATAAAATAAAACCAAGTTCTATCCAAGCGATCCGTCAGCTGCAGGAAAAAGGTATTGAAGTCTATATGCTCACAGGCGACAATGCCGGCACGGCTAAAGCAGTTGCGGAACAAGTGGGCATTCGAAATTACAAAGCGAATGTACTTCCATCAGATAAAGCAGCCTTCATTAAAGAATTACAATTGAAAGGGAAGATCCTTGCCATGGTTGGTGACGGGATCAACGACAGCAACGCACTAGCTCAGGCCGACGTCAGTATTGCAATGGGAAAAGGAAGTGACATTGCCATGGACGTTGCAAAAATGACGATCATCTCCAATGATCTCCGAAAGATCACAATAGCGATTCAACTTTCTACTTTAACTGTGCGTACTGTCCAACAGAATCTCTTCTGGGCATTTATTTATAACCTTATTGGAATTCCATTAGCAGCCGGAATTCTTTACCCTATCAATGGTTTTCTTCTCGACCCCATGATTGCAGGCGGAGCCATGGCACTGAGCAGCGTAAGTGTGGTTTCAAACAGCTTACTCCTTAAATTCAAAAAAATATAATTCAAATAAAAGAATATGGAAACATTGAAATTCAAGACCAATATCAAATGTGGCGGATGCATCGAAAAAGTAACACCGTTTCTAAAGGAACTTAATTCTGTTTTAAAATGGGAAGTGAATACCACTGTAGCGGACAAGATCTTAACTATTGAAAGCTCTGACTCCGATTCAAAAAAAATAATTGAAGCCCTCGCAAAAGCAGGCTATCAGGCAGAATTGATCAAATGATAAAACAGAATAGTTGGTATTCATTATAAATCAATAATTTTTAAGTGAACATAATCAAGTTATGAATTTTATTTTGGTCTACTCTTACTGCAAACTAACTATTTTCGTATCCCTTTTCTTATTTTTGTCTATTCAGAATGAATTATGAAGATCAAGCTCCCATCTCTCGAAAAAACCTTTTCACAGTTGAATTACCAATGGTATCATAACAGACCAACTATCATTGGTATCCGCAGCAATTTGCAGGTTCCGGATATCTTCAACGATTACCTCTGCCTCGTCTTTCCTCAACCAGAAATGCCAAACGGATATTCTACCTTAAACAAACAAAAATGGCTGAATAAATGGGCCTTTAAGGGATTGGAAAATAAACCTCTTCAGGAAGACGGGCGAATGGGAAAAAACACAGAAAAGGCACTTCAAGAATACGAGCTTCATAAGCTGCAGGGACGACTGAAGATCTATGTGATCACAACAGATCCGGGTGTTTATTATCAAAATATACGTCTTTTGAGTTCGAAAGGATGTGCGGTCATGAAGCCCGGACAATACACGAATGCCTATCAATTAGGAAATCATATTCGTCCCGGACACAAAGCACTCATTCAAACAGGAGCAAAGATCACCGTATTCAGAGATAATGACAAAGATGGAATTGCCGAGAATTTGGGAATAGAAGAAACCGGTTTTTTCGGCTGCAATATTCATGGAGCGCAGAAATTGGGCAAGACGAATAAAATTGGAGCCTACAGTGCCGGTTGTCAGGTTTTTGAAGACTGGTCCGAAAAAGAAGAGTTCATTCGGATCTGTGAACAATTCAAGGCAATTACTAACAACAAATTCACTTATACACTTATTCAAGAGTCGGATCTTTTAGCTTGATCAATATTTAACGAATTTATAGCCTAAAGAATCGAAGGTCTGTAAGCTATTTTACCATTATTCATCGAAATTGGCAGAATTCAAGGATGAACGGCATTGACAAAAGTTGTTGACGATAGTACTTTAGAGCTATAAGAAAATCTCTATGAACAAATTTACTCAGCTTCTTGATGCCGTTCTGTTCAATAAAAATCTGTCTTATCAGATCTTATTTCTTTTCTTACTGATGTTCCTGATGAATATTATCAGAAACTAACATTTCACCGGCTTCCAGCCCGAGATCTCTCTTATCACGACCGAAGCACATGTCAGACCAAAAACTGCCGGAAGATAGGATATAGTGCCATAAGCAGATTTCTTGAATTTGCTTCCATCCGTGTGCATGATCGAGTACTTTGCAGGCAATTCATTACTATAAACACATTTCACTCCTTTGAATATATTCATATACCTCAAACGCTTTCTTACGTATTGCGCCAATGGGTCGGTATGTGTCTTTGAAATATCGGTCACCTCTATTCTTGTCGGATCCATTTTCCCTCCTGCTCCCATACTAGAGATGATCTTCTGATTGTTCCAATAGGCTGTAGAAATTAGATACAATTTAGGGGTAATACTGTCGATCGCATCAATGATATAACTGAATTTTTGTTTCAATAATTCCTTCATCGCTTCGGGTGTCATGAAATGATCGATCGTTGTGATCTGGGCATCCGGATTGATAGCCTTCAACCTTTCTTCTATCAATAAAGCTTTGCTCATTCCATGAGTTGTTGAAAGCGCCTGCAACTGTCGGTTTCTGTTGGTTGGATCAACTGAGTCGCCATCAATGATCGTGATCTTACCAATTCCTGCCCTTGCAATTGCTTCTGCCGCATAAGAACCAACTCCTCCGAGTCCTACGATCAACACATTGGCATTGATCAGTTTCTCTTGTCCTTTTTGTCCCACCAGCAATGCGGTGCGTTCCATCCATGAATGATCCATCTTATTTTTTATTATTGAAAATTGTTTCGAAATTACTTTGGATCTGCATTTTTAAGATCTCTTCATCTATACCCAATATCTCTGCTGCCTTTCGATAGATGTATTTTATCGAGACATCTGCATCATCGGTTTCAAGAAAAAAATTCTTTCTACCAATGTTCTTTATGATCTTCGCCGCATTGGTCTCGTAACCCATCAGTGCCTTCCCAAAAGAAAAATAACATCCTTGGTCCTTCAAGACCCTGGCTATATTCTCATTGTTATTGAAGCCATGTATGATCACAGGAACCTGATTATCACTCAAATTCAAACAATTCAACAATTCATTGAAGGCCTTTACGCAATGAATGATCAGTGGCTTCCTTACCTTATTGGCAATTGTGATCTGTTGCTTGAAGACATGCTCTTGTAATTCAAAATCAACCTTACTCAGTTTATCCAAGCCACATTCACCCACGGCTATGCATCGTTTTTCATTCACCTTTCTCTCCAATTTGATCAGTTCATCATCACTCGTCATTCTATCAATGTACCAGGGATGAATTCCATACGAATACATATTAGGCAGATTATCTTCCTTCACAGAAAGATTGACCACCTCAATGCCGGCATCATACAATTGCAAATGGGTATGGATATTGATGAACACTTCCTGTTTATTTATTTCTGGTTACTTCTTTCTCCGTTCAATTATACAATAACCAAAATTATTACATTTATAAAATTAATTTTTGAATGGATCAGCTTAATTATAACAAAGCCACGTCAATAACCTTTCTTGAGTTAGAAAAGATATGCGGTAAAGGGAATGTTTCCACGGATAAAGAGCAACTCGAAAAATACGGGCAGGATGAAACAGAAGATCTGATCTACCATGCAGAGATCGTTGTGAAACCTCAAACAACGCAACAGATCAGTGCCATTGCAAAACTCTGCTCTTCTCAAAAGATACCCTTAACCACACGTGGCGCCGGAACGGGCCTAAGTGGTGGCGCCTTGCCAGTTTATGGTGGTGTTTTGTTAAGTATGGAGAAGTTCAATAAAATACTTCAGATTGATGAACGAAACCTTCAAGCAACAGTTGAGCCGGGCGTGATCAATTATATTTTTCAGGAAGAAGTAAAAAAATTGGGATTGTTCTATCCTCCTGATCCGGCCAGTTGGGGAAGCTGTAGTCTGGGAGGAAATATTGCACATAGTTCCGGTGGACCAAAAGCCGTGAAGTATGGCACCACCAGAGATTATGTACTTAACCTTGAAATTGTTTTACCTACAGGTGAGATCATGTGGACCGGTGCCAACACCTTGAAATACTCTACAGGTTATAATTTGACCCATCTGATGGTTGGAAGTGAAGGTACCCTTGGCATTGTTACCAAGATCGTCTTCAAACTAATTCCCCTTCCTAAACACGATCTTCTAATGTTGATTCCCTTTAAAAAAGCCGAAGATGCCTGCGAAGCCGTTGGGGCTGTTTTCAGAGCTGGAATTACACCAAGCGCAATGGAATTCATGGAAAGAGACGCCATTGACTGGAGTATCAAGTTTGCAGGGGAAGTTAATTTTGAAATAAAAGAAGAATGGCAGGCCCTTTTACTGGTAGAAGTGGATGGAAATAATTTGGATGTACTGATGCAGGACTGTGAAACCATAGGCACTATTACGCAAGCTCACAACAGCGATGAAATTCTGTTCGCCGATAGTGCAGAACAAAAAAATGCTCTTTGGAAGATCAGAAGAAAAGTCGGTGAAGCCGTGAAAAGTAATAGCGTCTACAAAGAAGAAGACACAGTTGTCATGAGAGCTGAACTTCCCAAACTGCTCAAAGGGGTTAAGGAAATAGGAAAAAAATACGGATTCAAATCGGTTTGTTACGGACATGCCGGGGACGGAAACTTACACGTCAATATCATAAAAGGTGAATTAAGTGACCAAGCCTGGAAAGAGGAAGTTCCAAAAGGGATACGAGAGATCTTTGAGTTATGTAAATCACTTGGAGGAACCATTAGTGGAGAACACGGAATTGGCCTTGTACAAAAAGATTACATGAACGTGGTCTTTAGCGAACATCACCTCCAACTTATGAAAGACCTTAAGAAGGTATTCGACCCTCAACTGATCCTGAATCCCGGAAAGATCTTTAATTAGAAGCTCTTTCTGCCTCGGTTTTTGCGGCCATTTCAAGGTTAACATTTTCTAACAAGATGTTCAGAACCTTTTCTTTCAAGTGAGCGTTAAAGGTGTAATTTCAATCTTCAAATTCCTTATACATGTTGCTTCAAAAACTAAAATGGATGGCTATTGGTGTAGCCATGACAGCCTCGGGTGTTCTAATTTATAACAATAGAGATGCGATACGAAATCTGACAGGTTCTAACCGAAATGCAGGTGTTGTAAATAAGATAAATCCGGAGTTTGCTTCCTACATCTCTGCTTTCACGACCGGATATGTTTCAACCGGAACGACCATCCGAATTAAATTCGCAAATGAATTTGCAGGAGCAACACAACTCAACAAAGCATTGGAAGAAAAATATTTTTCATTCGAACCGGAAATTGAAGGGGAAGCCGTATGGAAGGACGGACAAACCATGGAGTTCAAACCCAAGGAAAGATTAAAACCGGGTCAATTGTACAAAGCCACATTCCACCTTGATAAACTATGTGAGGTGAAAAAAGAATTGCAAGAATTTGAATTCAATTTTCAGGCGATCAAACAGTCGCTTCAGCTGGAAAGCAACGAATTGAAAAGCTATCATTCCAATGATCATGAAAGATATAGTCTGGCCGGAAGTGTTTCTTCAGCCGACTTCATTCAAACCGATTTACTCGAAAAAACTTTAACTGCAAAACACAACGGAAAGGATCTCAATATTAAGTGGATGCACAATGAAAAAGGAACTTCACATAAATTTTTGATCGATAGTATTGAACGCGGTTCATCTTCATCAAAATTAGTACTGGAATGTGATGGAAAATCACTGGAACTTAATTACAGTGCCAAGAAAGAATATGAGATTCCGGCCAGCTCAGACTTCAAATTACTTAACACACAAGTTGCCAATGAAAACGAACAATTCATTGTTGTTTGCTTTTCCGACCCGATCGATCAATCCCAAAGCATGGAGGGACTTATCACGCTTACCAAGCCGGATAATACGCAGAATCAAAATGAATATGGAGATGACCTGAAACAATCCGATATCAAATACATTATTAGCAATAATCAAGTTCTTATTTACCCTTCCAATATCAAATCAGGATCCTATCTACTCACGGTGAATGAAGGTGTACGTGATTCACGAGGCAAAACATTGGGCGAAGAAGCGAAGATCAATATTACATTCAATGAAGTAAAACCCGCTATTCGATTCATAGGCGAAGGAAATATTTTACCCTCAACCAGTGGACTCACCATGCCTTTTGAAACTGTTAATCTAAGAGCTGTAGATGTAAAGATCATACGCATTTATGAGAACAATGTCTTGCAGTTCCTTCAGAATAATGACCTGGATGGAAGTGCACAACTCGCACAGGTAGGAAAAAAGGTAATTGAAAAACGAATTAATTTAGGGATCACCAATCCAGCCGATTTCGGTGTATGGAAAAAGTTCTCACTCGATCTTTCCGATCTCATTAAAGCAGAACCGGGCGCCATTTACAAAGTCTACATTGGCATGCGAAAAGCCTACTCCACTTATCCTTGTCTGGGCAACACAGACAGCGATAAATTTGAAATGGAAGAGATCACAGAACCCACTGAAGAAGAAGTTTCTTTTTACGGTTATTATTACGACGAAGGTTATTCCGGAGGTTATGATGAAGGAGAATATGAAGATTACAATTGGAATGACAGAAATAATCCATGCAAAGCTTATTACTACAAACAGTATGAAAGAACTGTTTCAAGAAGTATCCTTTCCAGTGATCTGGGTTTAACCGTAAAAAAAGGAAATGATGGTTCTTATCTTGCTGTGGTGAACAATATTGTCTCCACTGAACCTGTCAGCGATGTGAATATCGAATTATACGATTACCAGAAACAACTCATTCAAACAGAAAAGACAAATAAGGACGGACAGGTATTCATTCATCCTGCAAGCCGACCTTATTTCATCATTGCAAGCAAAGGAAAAGAAAGATCCTATCTGCGCCTTGATGATGGCACAACGCTATCATTGAGCATGTATGAAGTGAATGGTGAAGCAATTCGTAAAGGAATAAAAGGCTTTATTTATGGTGAAAGAGGTGTTTGGCGTCCGGGTGACAGCTTGTTCCTTAGTTTTATTCTCGAAGACAAACAAGAAAATATTCCGGACAATCATCCGGTCGTATTTGAACTTACGAATCCGCAAGGACAATTATACAAACGTTTACTCAGCAGCAAAGGAGTAAATGGATTTTATAATTTCTCAACTGCAACTGATAAAAATGTTCCAACAGGATTATGGAACGCGGAAGTAAAAGTTGGTTCAGTGAAATTCTACAAGAGCATTCGCATCGAAACCATCATGCCGAATCGCCTCAAAATTGAAGTGAACGCAGGAGACAATAAACTCATCCAGGGTAATAAACCGACAAAAGTAAGCTTGCATACACAATGGCTTACAGGCGCAATAGCAAAAGGATTGAACGCAAATATTTCGGCTAACTTCAGTCCTGCCGGAACAACTTTCCCTGAATTCAAGGATTATACATTTGATGACAACACAAAATATTTTGAAACGCAGAACATCGTTGTCTTTGACGGAACTGTAGATGAAAACGGAAACGCATCTGTTCCGTTGAATCTGAATCTTCAGAAAAACGCACCGGGATTCTTAAGAGCCTCTTTCACTACACGTGTGTTTGAACAAGGTGGCGCCTTCAGCATTGATCGATTCTCTATTGATTATTCCCCTTTCACAAGTTACTGTGGGATCAAATTACCGGAAGGTGAAAAGAACAGTGGCATACTATATACAGGTAAAGATCATCAGATCGAGATCGCTACAGTCGATGCCAAAGGTAAAGCAGTCAGCAGAAACAACCTCCGATTTGAAATGTATAAACTGGAATGGAGATGGTGGTGGGATCAGTACAGAGATGATGCGGCCGGATATGCCAATGACGAATACCACAAACCAATTTATTCAGAAGATTTCTCTACCAACAACGGAAGAGCTAAAATAAAAGTGAACCTGAAAGAAAATCAATGGGGACGCTACTTAATGCGTGTGACAGATAAAGATGGAGGACATGTGAGCACGCTCATCACTTATTTTGATTGGGCAAACTGGATGGAAAGAGATGGAGGTGAAAGCAACAAGATCATTGCCAATATGCTCAAATTCACAACGGATAAAAATTCATACAAAGCAGGTGAAGAAGTAGCAGTAACCATTCCTTCTCCACAAAACGGAAGAGCGCTGGTCACCATTGAGAATGGAAGCCGTGTATTGGAGGCTCATTGGTTACAAACAGAAAAAGGAAATACCGTATTCAAATTCAAAGTAACGCCTGAAATGGCACCGAATGTATATGTGCATGTTTCATTGATGCAAACTCATGTAAGAGAGAACGATCTTCCAATTCGTATGTATGGAGTTGTTCCAATCAACATCGATGATCCGGAAACACACTTAAGACCTCAGATCAAGATGGCAGCTAATCTTGTACCTGAAAAAACAGCTGAGATCGAGATCTCTGAAGAGAACGGAAAAGAAATGGCCTTTACACTTGCCATGGTAGATGAAGGACTACTTGATATTACACGATTTAAAACGCCCGATCCTTGGTCAGCTTTCTATTCCAAAGAAGCATTAGGAGTAAAAACATGGGACCTGTATGACAAAGTCATCGGGGCATTCGGAGCAGAACTCGAAAGAGTGTTAAGTGTAGGAGGAGATGGAAATGAAGCAGGAAATGATGATGGCGCTAAGGCAAATCGATTCAAACCCATGGTTCGCTTTTTTGGTCCTTTCCATTTGAAAAAAGGAGATAAAAAAACCATTAGCTTTCAAATGCCATCCTATGTTGGTTCTGTAAGAACTATGGTGATAGCAGGAAACAAAGGAGCATACGGAAAAGCAGAAAAAACAACTCCGGTTAAAGCCCCTTTAATGCTACTGGGAACATTGCCAAGAGTACTCAGCATAACAGAAGAAGTTAAATTACCTGTCAGCATTTTCGGAGGAGAAAAGAATGTGGGCAAAACAGAAGTGAAACTGGAAGTGAATGGATTGCTTCAAGTAGTTGGCAGCAACATCCGATCTGCCAATATCAATGCGAACGATGAAAAGATGGTCACCTTCGATATAAAGGTGAAAGACAAATCGGGAATAGGAAAAGCAAAGATCACTGCAACCGGAGGAGGACATACAGCAGTTTATGAGATCGAACTGGATGTGAGAAATCCAAATCCATATCAAACAAGTGTAAAGGACTTTTTTGTTGATGGAGGAAAAACATTAAACGATGTTTACACAGCTACAGGAATTGCAGGAAGCAATAGTGGTCTGCTTGAACTCTCCACTATACCTCCTGTGAACTTAGAAGACAGACTTCATTACCTGATCACCTACCCTCACGGTTGTGTAGAGCAAACAACATCACAAAGTTTTGCGCAATTGTTTTTAACGGATATCATGAATATGGCGCCTGAAAAGAAAACAGAAATTGAAAGCAATATAAAAAGAGGAATTTCCGAACTCATGAAGTTTCAGGTAAGTGACGGTGGCATGAGTTACTGGCAAGGGATGACGGAATCAAATGACTGGGGTACTACCTACTCCGGCCATTTCCTGATTCTGGCAGAAAAGAAAGGATACACCTTACCTGGAGGATTCAGAAAAAAATGGGCTGATCATCAAACAAACAAAGCCTTGAACTTTGAACTCAATAAAAATTCATATTGGAACAACGACGTGAATCAGGCTTATAGATTATACGTTATGGCTTTGGCAGGTCAACCCGTCATGAGTGCTATGAACAGGTTGCGCGAATACAGTTTGCTCTCACAACAAGCAAGATGGTTACTCGCTTCTGCCTATGCAAGCGCAGGACAACAAGATGAAGCAGAGAAGCTGATCGCCTCCGGTTCCGTAACGGTACCCCATTATGCAGTGAATTATTATACGTATGGTTCTTCAGAAAGAGATGAGGCCATGATACTGGAAGCCCTATGCCTCATGAATAAAAAATCACAGGCATTTGCTCAGCTGAAAAAAGTATCAGCCTCTCTATCCTCTAAGAACTGGTTGAGTACACAAACAACCGCTTATGGATTAGTTGCGATTGCAGGATTCATCAAAAAATACGGCGATGCTTCAGCGATGCAGGTGGAAGTAGAAGTGAATGGAAAAGAAGCCTCCGTGAAAGGAAATTCAGCTATCACACAAATTCCGCTTGACTACAAAACAGCGATAAGTGGGAAGTTTTCTATTGAGAACAAAGGGAAAGGAGTTCTTTATGTAAGAATGATCAACCGTGGCAAACCTGCAATTGGCAATGAAACAGAAGGAAATGAAAATATCAGTATGGATGTTAGTTACAAGGATCTGAATGGTGCTCCAATAGATGTGACAGAACTTGAACAAGGTAAAGACATCATCATGCAGGTTACTGTAAAAAATCTTGGACTGGTTGGTGAACTACAAAATCTTGCCCTTAGCACTTACATTCCTTCGGGATGGGAAATACATAATTCCAGAATGGATGAAGGTACATCAACTGCTGCTAATTTCACTTATCAGGATATTAAGGATGATAAAGTGCTGACTTATTTTGACCTGAGAAATACAGAGGCAAAAACATTCCAGATCAAACTGAATGCGGCCTACGAAGGAAAATATTATTTGCCTGCTGTAAATGCTGAGGCCATGTATGATAATTCTGTCTTCGCAAGAAACAAAGGTCAATGGATCAGAGTATTTAAAAGAAGTACCAAGGAAAGTGTAGCCGGGAAATAAAGTACTGATCTATCAGCATTAATGACAGGCATGGACAAACCCGTTAAGAGTGGCCTGACCTTTATTGCGGGGCATAAATTCAAACTTTTGTTCCTGTTCCTGCTATTGCTTTTCTATTGGGCTTGGCTGCCTTCTCGTTTATTCAATGATCCCTTGAGCACTTTATTGATGGATGCAGATGGGGAATTGTTATCTGCCAAGATCGCTAAAGATGGTCAATGGCGCTTTCCCATGTCCGATAGTGTTCCTTATAAATTCAGAAAATGCATTGTGCTTTTTGAGGACGAGTATTTTTATTTGCATCCGGGTGTAAATCCGGTTTCACTCATGCGATCACTTAAAAAAAACGCCGGTGCCGGAAAAATAAAAAGTGGTGGTAGTACCCTTACCATGCAGACGGCACGAATGATGCGAGGACACAGGAACAGAACTTATTTGCAGAAGCTAATTGAAATTTTACTCGCTGTTAGAATAGAATGTTCCTATAAAAAATCGAGCATACTGAATCTCTATTGCAGCAATGCACCATTTGGAAGCAATGTAGTTGGATTGCAGGCAGCATCCTGGAGGTATTTTGGAAGAAGTCCTGATAAATTAAGCTGGGCCGAAAGTGCCTTATTAGCCGTTTTGCCCAATGCACCTTCGTTGATCTATCCGGGAAAGAATCACAGCAAACTTCTAAGTAAGCGTAATCGATTATTGAAAAAACTAATGGAAAAGGGAGTAATTGACAATTCGACTTACAGATTGGCTATCAACGAAGACCTTCCGGAAAAACCATTTCCCTTGCCTCAGATCGCTCCTCATTTACTCGCAAGAGCCATTGATGAACATGGTGAAGGTAAGATCTATCATTCAACCATTAAAAAGAATATTCAGTTAAAAGCAGATGAATTATTGAATAAGCATATTTCTTCTCTCTCACCTAATCAGATCCACAATGCCTGCATGATCATAAGCGAAACGGCTTCAGGAAATATTCTTGCTTACGTTGGGAACAGCTATTCTAAACTGAATGAACATGAGAATTATGTGGATATCATCCGTTCACCCAGAAGTACAGGTAGTATCTTAAAACCATTTCTATACGCGTTCATGCTGCAAGACAACAGAATTCTTCCTTCCTCTTTGATAGAAGATGTTCCGATCCAAATTGGATCTTACGGTCCGAAAAATTTTAACCTGAGTTATGACGGACTTGTTCCTGCTGACCAAGCCATTGCTCGTTCACTGAATGTTCCTGCTGTGAAAATGCTGATCGATTATGGTCCAGCAAAATTTCATCACCGATTAAAACAACTCGGATTCAAAACATTCAATAAACCAACGCAACATTATGGATTATCACTCATTTTGGGAGGAGGAGAAGCTACTCTTTGGGATGTGGCATCCGTATACTCTTCTATGGGAAGAGCGCTTAAGAATTATTCCAACACCCGTAACCGATATACCTCCAATAACTATCATCCCCTGCTCTATCTCAAAGAAAAGAATACTACAAAGAATTCCTTTCTAAAAAATGATCTTCTCAATGCATCTTCTCTATGGTTCACTTTCTCAGCAATGACAGAATTGATCAGACCACAGGATTTTACAGGCTGGATGCAATTCAGCAGTCGTAATAAAATTTCATGGAAGACAGGAACAAGTTTCGGGTTCAGAGATGCATGGGCAATTGGAATAAACGCAAAGTATTCGGTTGCTGTATGGGTAGGAAATGCAAGTGGAGAAGGAAGACCGGATCTTACAGGCACAGGAGTTGCGGCCCCACTCATGTTTTCCGGTTTCAATCTTTTCTCCAATAAAGAATGGTTCACAAAACCCACAACGAATATGGAATTCGTTCTCGTTTGCAAACAAAGTGGATACAAAGTCTCGGGTATTTGTCCAGACAAGATCAAATCACTTGTTCCGGAAGGAAGCTCTAAGAGTTTGCCTTGTCCCTTTCACAAGACAATATTTCTTGACAAGACCGGAACCTATAGGGTGAATGCATCATGTTATCCCGTAACTGATATGACGCAACAGGCATGGTTCATGGCTAGTCCGATACAAGAATACTTTTACAAACAAAGTAATTTGAATTACAGGCCTCTTCCGCCTTATATGGAATCTTGCATTGCTTCTAACACAAGTAATCAGATGGAGATCATCTATCCGAGAAATGAATTCAAGATCTATATTCCGGTAAATGAGAAAGGCGAGTTGAGTTCCTGCATCTTCAAAGCAACACACAAAGATCCAAAAGCGGTACTCTATTGGTATCTGGATGGTACGTTTATTACATCAACGGAAAAATACCATCAAATATCCATTCAACCCTTAAAAGGCAAACACAAGCTCTCTATCACCGATTCCTATGGGGAAAATGCGAATTGTAACTTTGAATTGATCAGTAAGAAATAAGTCTTAATGGATTTAGATTATTTTTCCTTAAATACACCAAAGGAATTGCAAGTGAATTTATTTTGAATATATTCGATGAAAATTATTTAGAATGAAAAAGATCTACTCAACAATTATTTTAAGTTTGGTATTCGTTCAATCTGTCTTTGCTCAATTACCGAATCCTAAGGACTGTTCTGTTGAAATGTGGGCCAACACATTGGTGAGCCCTCCAACGATCACCCTTAATTGGTTGGCGAATGCAACTTCTACTGCTTATTCGGTAGACAGAAAACTGAAGAACGCAACATCGTGGACCAACCTGGCAGCGAATTTGCCGAGTACAACAACACAGTATGTAGACAATACGATCAGCACAGGTGTGAGTTACGAATACCGTGTTGTAAGAAGTGGTTTGACAGGAACATTTGTTTATCCAGGACATGGTTATATCAATTCCGGAATTCAGATCCCGGAAGTAGCGAATAGAGGAAAAATGATCCTTCTTATTGCCAGCAATTTCAGCGTTTCTCTTGCTCCGGAGATCAAGCGTCTGCAAGATGACCTTGAAGGTGACGGATGGGAAGTTCTCACAAGTTACATCAGTACAACAATGGCAGTTACAGCAGTCAAAGCACAGATCGTGGCTACCTACAACTTAGATGCTGCAAATACAAAAGCAGTATTCTTATTGGGACATATTCCCGTTCCGTACAGTGGAAATTTTGGTCCGGATGCTCATCCCGATCATCAAGGAGCATGGCCTGCAGATGTGTACTATGGAGAAATGAACGGAAGCTGGACAGATATTTCTGTAACCTCAACCACTGCTTCTCCTGCAAGAACTCAGAATGTTCCGGGTGACGGAAAATTCGATCAAAGCCAGATCCCTACAGCTGTTGAATTACAAGTTGGACGCGTGGATCTTTCCTCTATGCCTTCTTTCACTGCAACGGAGACACAGCTGACAAAAAATTATTTGGACAAAGACCATGATTACCGGAAGAAAGTATTTACTGCTAACAAGAGAGCCGTATTAGATGATAATTTCGGTTTCTTTAATGCAGCCCCTTATACAGGAGGAGAATCCTTTGCAGGAAGTGGTTTCAAGAATTTCGGGCCCCTTGTTACACCCACCAACGTACTGATTGCAGACTATTTTACCACAATGACAGGTAACAGCTATCTATGGTCCTATGGCTGTGGTGGTGGCAGCTTTAACAGTTGCAGTGGTGTTGGCAATACAGCAAATTTTGCCAGTTCTAATTTACAGGGGGTTTTCACTATGCTTTTTGGTAGTTACTTTGGAGATTGGGATGTAAGTAACAATTTTTTACGTGCACCACTTTGTCAAGGCAAAACGCTTACCAATGCCTGGGCAGGAAGACCAAACTGGATGTTCCATCACATGGCATTGGGTGAGAATATAGGTTACAGTACTTTGATCACTCAGAACAACACAGGTCTTTATTATCCGTCACCTTACCCTCTCAATGCAGGGATCTACAACATGGTTCATATTTCTTTGATGGGTGATCCTTCCCTTCGTGGTGATGTGGTGGCTCCGGTTTCGAGCGTGGTGGCAACACGAATTGGAAATAACTGTAACATTTCCTGGGCTGCAACTACTGAGACGAATATTGCGGGGTATAATATTTACATGAAGAATGACACAAACAAATCCTATGTGAAGATCAACGCAAATTACATCAGTGGAACAACCTATACAGACAATTGCATGATGTTTCCGGGGGTGTATAAATACATGGTAAGAGCCGTAAAGCTGGAAAACACACCAAGTGGAACGTATTACAATATGAGCGAAGGGATCGCTGATACAGCTTTGAATACATTCAACATGAATGTGTACGCAGACTTCAGTGTAACAGTTAACAGCAATACCGTAACTTTCACTAATCAGTCGCTGAATTCTACAATTAATTCATGGACGCTGCAATCGGGTGCTACCTCAACTTTGAATTCACCTGTGTACACCTATACAGCCAATGGAACGTACACCGTAAAACTGATCGCATTTAACAACTGTGATTCCGACACGGTCGAAAAAATAGTGAACATTACTGTTATAGGCTTAAATGAAAAAGAAGCCAATGTGAATAACCTCACTGTCTATCCAAATCCGGCGAATTCTTACATCACTTTAAACTGTAATACGTGTGAAAAATGTATTGTAGAAATATTCGCTAGTGACGGAAGAAAAGTATACAAAGGAAACACTGGCAATAAACCGGAGAATATAGATCTGAATGGATTAAAGTCCGGACTCTACTTACTAAAAGTCAGCGACAAGAATAATTCTTACACCAAACGACTGATAATTGAATAGCGTAAAAAGTAAAGAAATGAAAGCAGGGATGTTAGCATTCCTGCTTTTTTATTTTCAGAATCTTCGTTTTATGGTTAATTGTAGCTTCAGAATCTAGATTTATCAAGACTGTAATCAAGTTCGTCTAAATTGAGTTTAGTAAGGTAATTATTCATAAACTCTTTTTTTAAATCTCCCCTATTTTATTAAATTTGAAACACACACAACAAACACTTCTATAAATGAAAAAGTCTTTATTTCTGTTAGCGGTCCTTCTTAGTACCGTCTTGAAAGCTCAACCTCCTTGTGCGTTCACACTAACGCCAAGTGGGCCATTTTCTATCACGTGTACCAACACATTGATCCTTGTTACGGTGGCTCCGGCTAATTTAAGTTATACTTGGACCAGCTTATCAGGCCCTCCACAAAACGGAACCTCCGCTTCCTTTACAAACACAGGAACATATACTGTTGCTGCCACAGGCACAGGATGTACTGGCAGCACTGCAACTTTTGCTGTTGTTATGAATACAGTTGCTCCTTCTACCACTGTAAGTCCTACTTCACAAGCAATTGATTGCAATACGACAAGTGCAGTAACATTTAGTGGTACTTGCTCCAATCCAACAGTGAACATGCAACATGACTGGTACAGCCCTATCAATCCATTGCCTGCAGGTCCACCGATTGCAACCACCAATAACACCTTAAGCATTCTTTCAGGTAATGTGCCTCCCGGAGTTTACACATTACAAACTACTAATTTGGTTACAGGATGCAAGACAATCAAAACCATCACAGTGACTTCTTTATCTGCTTATCCAACATTCAGTATTGGAAATACAACAAATTATTCGGTGGGATGTGTTCCATTGAATTCAACAACAATTTCCATTATCAATGCCTTATCTACCCAAACTCCTGCGGGTGTTTGTAGTTACACCTTCTTGCCTCCAGGTTTTGTAGGCGTTGTAACACCAAGCGTTGTTTTAGGAACAAATAATTCAACAGTCACAACTTTGCCTGGAACATGGACGGTGATCGTGCAGGATAATTCTAATTTCTGTCGCTCTGTACTAACTGTACCGATCATTCAAAACACAGTTGCTCCAAATGTGAGTGCCACTGTAACTACCCCTACTTTAACTTGTTTTAATCCTACCGTATTAGGTACAGGTACCACCACTACACCATTTACTTCCATCACTTGGAATGTACCTTCTGTCCCTCCTAATTTATCAACTTCAACGGTAGCCATTGGTATACCGGCTAACGGACCAAATACAAGTACAAACTCATTGACCTATGCGAGTTATACCGTAGTAGCAACGAACTCAAATAACGCATGTCAGTCTACTTCAGTAGTTGTGATCTATCAGAATTTCAAACCACCGGTTTCAAGTCCTACGATCTCTATTGCAACACCAACGGCAATTTACTGTAAGGCTGCTATCGCGCCTGTTGTATTAACAACCGGAAACAGTACAACAACATCAGGTATGACGAATGCATTTGCTTCAAATCCTTTTTGGGAAGGTCCTTCACCACAAACAACAGTAACAGGAGCATCATCTTACAGCTGTTATGTGCCGGGAGTATATTCTCTTACTATACAAGATAGCCAAAACGGATGTAAGCACACAGGTACTGTGAATGTTCTGGATAGAACGCAACCACCGGTTATCACTTACCCGGTTGCAACAAGCACGCTTGATTGTGCAGCTTCTGCTGCCACTTTGAATTTAGCACTTACCGGAACAATGACAGGCGGGATCCGCTACCTTATTCAAACTTATCCTTTAGGTGCATCATTCAGTCCTACTGCTGCTACCATTGTCAATATTAATCCTGATCTGAGTGGAACTCCTTCTAATAGCATTGAAGTTTCCTTGACCGGAACTTACGTTTGGTTGGTAACAAATACCTTGACAGGATGCAGTGCAAACGGTACAGTACTTGTTGTTCCCGGAGGCTTGAATGCTGATCTGGACCCTAGTCCCGCATCAGGTTATGCTCCATTAACGGTAGAATTCTTCAATAACACCAGCAGTAGTTTCGGAACCACCAGCATTACTTCGGTATGGAGTTTTGGTAACGGAAGCATTTTGACTACAAGCTCAACAGCCATGACCTCTATGGTTTATTCAAATCCCGGAACTTATACCGTAATGTTGATCGCTACTAAAGGAACTTGCGTGGATACAGCTTACAAGACCATCCGTGTAGATATTCCTTCCAAGTTAGAAGTACCGAATGTATTCACTCCGAATGGTGATGGAAATAATGATGTATTCTTCTTGAAAGTTGCTAATTTAAAAGAGATCAATGCAGTGATCATCGATCGTTGGGGTGGAAAGGTTTACGAAACTACCAGCTCTACCGGAAATATTGCCTGGGATGGAAAGAACTTTGCAGGTGCAGAATGTGCGGCAGGGGTTTATTTCTATATCATTAAAGCAAAAGGCAAAGATGATAAGGATTATGAACAAAAAGGGAATATCAGTCTCTTCCGATAATCAGAATGAATCTTAAATGTAGATCCCGGTACCGAAAGGTATCGGGATTTTTATTGTAATTTTGGTTCATACCTCTTTTATTAAAAAACGTAACCTTTGTCTGAAAATCGCATTATAAGAAACATGTTCCCGAAAATACTTTTCCTGTTTCTTATTTGTACTCGTTCGATTTTCTATTCTCAGAATATAAAGATCAAAGGCAAGGCACATCTTTCTTACAAAGGAAAGAGCATTGAGTTACTAAGTATCCAAGATCATATTACAGGACTTAGACAAAAAGAAGCTTCCGATACCATTCAGACAGATGGTTACTTTGAACTGAACATGCAAAGTAATTACACGCAACCTGTCATACTTCGTATAAATAATGTCATTGGAAAATTATATGTCAGTCCCGATTTTGTTTACGGTATTACTATCCCCGAACTGGAACAGGCAGCAGATTATAGGAACGATGCAGAACTAGAAGTGAATATTGGCGTTATAGGAAAAGACAGTACAGAATTGAATGCCTTGATATTTGATTATCAAAGAGTGTATAATAGCCTTTTTCTGAGTGTTGGCGAAAAGTATCTTTCAAGGCCCTTGATTTTCCGTAAAGCAGATTCACTGCAATTGATCTGCGATAAAAGGTATGCGAAGATCAAAAACCCTTATTTCAAAAGTTACTATCAATACTCCATCGCTTCTATCAATGCGAGCGTTTCGAGAGGAGAAAACTACCTGATAGGAAATTACATTCAGAACAAAGCAATTCAGTATCATCATGCAGAATACATGAATTTTTTTAATTCTTGTTTTTCAGGCTATCTCAAAACCGTTGCTTCTTCCCGAAAAGGAGAAACACTCTTTAACATCATCAATGTTAAAGGCGATCATCATCTTTTAAATGAATTCATGCTGGCAGAAAAAACAATGAAGAATGATTCACTCAGAGAATTGGTTATCATTAAAAATTTGTGGGAACTTTATTACAGTGCAGAATTCGACCCGAATGCCGTCAGAAAGATCGTGTCGGATATTAACGTAGAAACAAAAATCGAAAAACACAGAGAGATCACAGCACATATGCTGGGCTACTTCAATAAAATGCAGAATGGCTCCCCTGCTCCAATGATCAAAGCCAGAAACAAAACCGGTGGCATCAGTGATCTTGCCGAACTGAAAGGAAAATGGATCTATCTTAATTTTTTCTCCACCAAAAAGACAGAGAGTGCAAGAGAAATGTACAAGATCGCTTCCCTCAAGAAAAAAATGGGAGACCGATTGTTGTTTGTCAGTATTTGCACTGACGATAGTCTTTCAACTTACACCGGATTCATAAAAGCCAATCCAAAACTAGACTGGAACATTTGGTATAATTCAGATAAACGAATACAAAAGAATGCGAAAGAATCCTATTTCGTGACTGGAAGCGAGGCTTATTTTTTAATTGACAATAATGGTTATCTGGCACAATCTCCCGCGCTCTCACCCAGTGGAGGAATTGAATACAAACTAAACAGTATCTTTAAGCCTGTCAGAAAGAACATCAAAACCGGTATACGCTAATTGGAAGAATGGACAAATAAGGAGCAAGGTATCATTGACAGGATCGTTTATGAGGACAATCACATCATTGTCATAAACAAACTGCCTTCAGAGATCGTGCAGGGCGATAAAACCGGAGACAGACCACTCAGCGAAAAAGTAAAAGACTTCATTAAAGAAAGAGATCATAAACCCGGAAATGTATTTTGTGGTGTAATTCATCGAATAGACAGGCCGGTAAGTGGACTTATTATTTTTGCAAAAACAAGCAAAGCACTCAGTCGTTTCAATGAATTATTCCGGGAAAAGAATATTCACAAACAGTACCTGGCCGTGGTTTCCGCTATGCCAAAAGAAAATAAAGACAAACTGGTTCATTGGCTTAAAAAAGATGAGCGCTCTAATACCAGCGAATGCTATCTGAAAGAAGTTCCGGGAAGTCAGCGTGCAGAACTTGACTACGAACATCTTTGTTCATCGGATAATTACCATCTCTTGCTCATTACGCTTCATACAGGACGTCATCATCAGATCAGGGCGCAATTATCTTCTATTGGATGTCCGATAAAGGGAGACGTGAAATATGGGGCTAAAAGGGGAAATAAAGGTGGCTTCATTCACTTACACAGTTACGCAGCTGAATTCATTCATCCCGTGAAAAAGGAAGCAGTCAAATTGATCTGTAAGCCTCTCTTTGACGATCCCGTTTGGAGCTATTTCTCAAAACAAATCTGATCAATAAAAAACCCCCACTTTTCAGTGAGGGTCTTATTAATTCTATTCTTCTTCTTCATCATCCGGATCTTTCGGCTTGTTGGTGTTTCCACCACCTGTACCATTTCCGGTCTTAGGAGCATTTGGATCAACATAATCAAAGCTCAATACTTTGAAAGTTGTACGACGATTCTTTTGATGTAAAGCTTCTTTCTCTTCTTTAGTTTTCGCATTTTTAATTACTGCGTCAGAGATCAAAGGCTGAGTCATACCCAATCCTTTTGCTGTTAAACGAGCAGCAGGAATTTCTTTTTCTTTTACTAAGTAGTCAACGCAAGACTGAGCACGTGCTGTTGAAAGTGTCATGTTCGAAGCAGCTTTACCACGTGTATCTGTGTGTGAATTTAACTCTACAACAATTCCAGGATTATCCTTTAAGATGTTATATAAGTAATTCATTGAATCCTTAGAGGCTGGTAACAATTCTGCACTTCCTAAAGCGTACTGAATCTCAGGCATCCTTAAGTTTGGAACAACCGGTTTCACAGCGAAATCCGCAATGAAATCTTTTGATTTATCAAGACCTACAGTAGTAATGATACGCTTATCTTGATTTGAAAGATAACCATCACGACTGAAAGTAGATGATTTAGATGACTTACCTGATTCAGTAGATACTGTATAAGTAGTTTTCTCTTTTAATTTATCTAAGTTATAAGATCCGTCTTTTGAAGTTGTGAATTCGTTGATAGATCCGTCAGATCCTACGATCTTCACTTTAACAGCTTCAACCGGCTCTCCTTTTCCTTTTCCTAATTGATCACCTTCGCAGATAACCATACCTTTTAAGTTAAAGTTGATTGGAGGCAATGAGAAACTATAGATATCATCATTTCCTTTTCCACCTTCACGGTTAGAAGTGAAGAAACCACGATTCTTTTTTCCTTCAAAAATGATACTGTGATCATCGAATGATGAGTTGATCGGGAACTTCATGTTCTCAACCGGCTTATTGAATTTTCCATCAGCTCCTGCTTCAGCAACGAAGATGTCCAATCCTCCCATTCCAGGATGATAATCAGAAGCGAAATACAATTTTTTACCATCATCAGAGATAGTTGGAAAAGCCTCATTTCCTTCTGTGTTCACAGTTGGACCTGCATTCTTAGGTTGTCCCCAAACATTTGCTTTTGCATCATACGTACAGCTCCAGATATCAAGATTACCATAACCACCACTCATACTAGAAGCAAAATATAAAACCTTACCATCTGCAGATAAACTTGGGTGACGGAAGGAAACTGTATCTAAACTAAATGGTAAACGAGCAGCTTCACCCCAAGTATTACCTTGTTTCTTAGCCATGTAAACACCGCACTTGTTTTGTTTTCCTTTTTCTTCAGGACAACGAGTAAAGAAGATCATATCTCCTTTTTTACTTACCCAACCCTGACCTTCGTTCACTGGTGAACTGATTGCTGGAGGTAATAATACTGGGGTTGACCATTTACCGTTCTTATCCATTTTAGTTTCATAGATATCAGAGTGATTAACACCTGTAACTACGTCAGCGTTTCCACCTAAAGAACCTTCTCTGTTAGAAGTAAAAATAATTGTCTTGTATTTTTTATCGCTATAGCATGGAGAATAATCTCTGTCTTTTGTATTGATCAAAGACATGTTCTCAACTTTGTAACGCAAAGGATTATCTTTCCATTGTTGAGCAAGTTCACAGGCTTTCACTCCTAAGTCTGCTTTCTTTGCATCACCACCTTTGGCTTTGTAATTCTTGTATTCAGTCATTGCTTCTGCATATTTGAACTGAACTTTCAACACTTCTGCTAAGTGAAGATATACAGCAGGATCATCTACATTTGAAGCAATTGCTTTTTGATAGTAGGTCTCTGCTCCTTTAAAGTCATTGATCTTTTGACTCGCAATACCTGTTCTGTATAAAACCTGTGCTTTTTTGTCCTTAGAAACAGACTGATACACTTGCTTATATAAAGTTACAGCATTGAAGTACTGGTGCGAATCGAAAGCTGCATCTGCTTTCTTAAGCGCTTTTTGAGAAAATGCCGAAGTAGTTAAAATACAAGTAGCTGCGGCAGTTAAAGTAAGGCGAGTGAAGTTTTTCATACTTTATGTTAAAGTTAATAAGGTGCTAATATAGCTATTTTTTAAATGAAAGTTAAAAAAAAACAATTTTTTGAGGATTATCCATAACTTGCACCCCCTGTTCAAACCCAGTAAAATATTTCATAACTTATTATTTATCAATTATTTATAATTGGCCGGCATCTACATCCATATTCCCTACTGCAAAAAAAAGTGCATATACTGTGATTTTCATTTCAGTACTGTTTTACGGACTAAGGGAGAAATGATCAAGGCCCTGTGTGTAGAAATCGAATTACGTAAGGATCTTTTGAAAAATGAAGTGATACAAAGCCTGTATTTTGGCGGTGGAACTCCAAGTATTTTAGATCCATCAGAGCTCTCAAGCCTTGTAGAGAAGGTGCATTCACATTTCACAATTTCAAACAATGCGGAAGTCACAATTGAAGCGAATCCGGATGATATAAATGTTGCTTCTCTGAAAGTATGGAGGGAAATGGGGATCAATCGTTTGAGTATAGGCGTACAAAGCTTCAATGCTGAGGAATTAAAATGGATGAATCGTGCGCATACGTCAGAACAAAGTGTTCGCAGTGTTCTTCTTGCCCAGGATCTTGGGTTTGAAAATATTACCATCGATCTGATCTACGGGAGCAAGTTTCAGAACAAAAAGAGCTGGAAGGAAACATTACAAAAAGCAATTGATCTGAACACTCCCCACATCAGTTCCTATAATCTCACCATCGAAGAAAGAACCGTATTAGGGACTAAAAGAAAAAAGAAGGAAGAACCTCCTGTATCAGATGAATTAAGCAGTGCGCAATTCAATTTCATGTCTGAGTTTTTAAGTCAGAAAGGTTTTCTGCATTACGAGATCTCCAATTTTGCAAAAGAAGGATCTATGGCTGTACACAATTCCAATTACTGGAAAAGAAAAAAATACCTGGGTATTGGTCCTTCTGCTCATTCGTATGACGGTATGCAAAGGCAATGGAATGTCAGTAACAACGAAAGCTACATCCGTAGTATCAATTCCGGAGAAAAATTTTATGAGACAGAAATTCTCAGCACAGAAAACAAATTCAATGAGTATATCATGACCGGTTTAAGAACGATCTTTGGTTGCGATAGAAAAGAGATGGAGGAATTGTTCGGAAAAGAACGAACAGAGCAATTCATCAAGGAAATTTCAATGAAAAAAGAATTCGTATCAGAAGATAAGGGCATTTACCGTCTGAATGCCAAGGGTAAACTTTATGCCGATAAGATCGCTTCCGATCTTTTTAACGCCTGAGATCTTACAGTTTCGAAAGTGCTTTTTCAAATGCAGCAATTGTCTTGTCCAGATCTTCTTTTGTGTGCGCACTGCTCACAAAACCCACTTCATATCCACTCGGACCCATATAAACACCGTTCTCCAATAGAGCATGATACAAGGTCTTAAAGTATTTCATACTATCCGGATCAATATCTGCTGAAGAAGTAATCTCTGATTTATCTGTAAAAGCGATCCAGTAAATAGAACCCAGACTGAAGATCTTGAACAATCCGAATGTATTTACTTTGTTTATACCGTTCACGAGATATGTTGTTTTCTCCTCCAGTTCCTTATAGAAATCTTTTTGCAGACACAATTTCAATTGCGCAATTCCTGCACTCATGGCAACGGGATTACCACTTAATGTTCCGGCTTGATAGACCGGACCCAAAGGAGAAACTTTATCCATGATCTCTTTTGACGATGCATAAGCACCAACAGGAAATCCTCCGCCAATTATTTTCCCGTAGGTTACAATATCCGGTTTGATATCATACAATCCGGCTGCCCCTGTAAAACTCAATCTGAATCCACTGATGACCTCATCAAAGAAAAGCAAAGTTTTATTCAGAGTACAGATCTCCCGTAAGAATTTGAGAAAGTCTTTTCCCTGCAACAACAATCCGTTATTGGCCGGAACCGGCTCAATGATCACGCAAGCGATCTCATTCTTGAATTTTTCAAATGCCTCTTTAACGGCTTCCTCATTGTGTAAAGGCACAGTGATCGTTTCCTTCACAAAACTTTCCGGAACGCCAGCACTGCTACTATTGCCAAATGTTACCAGTCCGCTTCCTGCTTTCACCAATAATGAATCCGCGTGACCGTGATAGCATCCTTCAAATTTCAATATCTTGGTTCTACCAGTGTATCCTCGGGCTAAACGTACTGCACTCATTACCGCTTCCGTACCACTGCTGACAAAACGAACTTTTTCTATATAAGGATTATTGGCCAGCATCAATTCAGCCAATTCATTCTCCAGCTTTGTTGGTGCACCAAATGAAGTTCCTTTCTGCATGGTTTCGTTCACGGCTGAAAGTATTGCATCATTTGCATGACCACTGATCAGTGGTCCCCAGCTGCAGCAATAATCAATGTACTCATTGCCATCCGCATCCCAAATATGTGAGCCTTTTCCTTTTTCAATAAAGAGGGGATCTCCCCCTACACTTCTGAAAGCGCGCACCGGTGAATTCACTCCACCCGGAAAATAAGTCAGCGCTTTCTTAAACAATTCACTTGATCTGTCTCTTTTCATAAATTCTGTTCAAAATTACAAAACAGTTTTGTGATGCAACTTAGTTTTCTAATTAAAACAAAAGCTTATTTTTGGCACATGATGCGTACAGTAGATTCAATTTCATTCAAAGGAAAAAAGGCTCTCATCAGGGTCGATTTCAATGTTCCGCTTAATGAACAGTTCAAAGTAACTGACAATACGAGAATTAAAGCTGCTATTCCAACACTTAAAAAGATATTGAAAGACGGTGGCAGCGTTGTATTAATGAGTCATTTGGGAAGACCAAAAGATGGTCCAACCGAAAAATACTCACTGAAGCATATCGTTACTGAAGTCAGCACATTGTTGGGCACACCCATTCAATTCGCGAATGATTGCATAGGAAATTCTGCCTTTGAAATGTCGGCTGCATTAAAAGAAGGAGAAGTTTTATTGTTGGAGAATCTTCGATTCTACAAAGAAGAAGAAAAAGGTGACAAGGCCTTTGCGGAAAAATTAAGTAAACATGGGAATGTGTATGTGAACGATGCTTTTGGCACTGCTCACAGAGCGCATGCTTCTACAGCCGTGATCGCGCAATTCTTTGGAGCTACTGATCGTTGCTTTGGGTATGTGATGGCAGGAGAAGTTTCCAGCATCAATAAAGTGATGAATCAATCCGAAAAACCGTTTACGGCTATCATCGGCGGAGCAAAAGTAAGTGACAAGATCCTCATCATTGAACAATTGATGAACAAGGCAAATAATATCATTATCGGAGGGGGAATGGCCTTTACATTTGTGAAAGCTATGGGAGGAAACATCGGAAAATCACTATGCGAAGAAGATCGTCTGGCCACAGCTCTGGACCTCATCAGTAAAGCAAAACAAAAAGGTGTGAATATCTATTTGCCAACTGATGCTGTGATCGCCGATAATTTTTCGAATGATGCGAATTACAAAAGTTCAGCGATCAATTCTATCCCTGAAGGATGGATGGGCTTAGATATTGGAGCAGAAAGCGCAAAAGCCTTTGGTGAAGTGATCAAGAATTCAAAGACCATCTTGTGGAATGGACCCATGGGCGTTTTTGAAATGAGTCATTTTGAGAATGGAACAAAGCAAGCCGCTTTAGATATTTGTGCAGCAACAAAAAAAGGAGCTTACTCCCTGATCGGTGGTGGAGATTCAGTGGCTGCGATCAATAAATACAAGCTCGCTGATCAGGTAAGTTATGTGAGTACGGGTGGAGGTGCCTTGTTGGAATACATTGAGCAGGGAAGTTTACCTGGAGTGAAAGCCATTGAGATTTAAGATTTATGATTTTAGATTTGAGGTTGGGGGATTTTGATTTTATAAAGAAGATTTAATAAAAGTAAAGTAGGATAAACGATTTAATATAAGGTAACTTTGTAATTCTATTCCAATCACTCCAAAATGAAAAAAACTATTTTAATATTTGTGCTTTTTTGGGTAAGCACTTCCTGCAAGAAGAACAGGATCTGTGAATGCAAGAATTCGAATGGAACTTACGAAGCCGGAGAGCTGGAAGCCACAAAACAACAGGCCAAGAAAGATTGCAAGGCTCTTTCAGAAGGTCAAACGGAATGTTACTTAAAAAATTAAAATGAATATACGCGTCGGTTTTGGATATGATGTTCATCCTCTAGGAGAAGGAAGAGAATTATGGCTGGGTGGCATCAAGATCGCATTTGATAAAGGATGCGTGGGACATAGTGATGCCGATGTTTTACTTCATGCAATATGCGATGCACTTTTGGGAGCTGCCAACCTACGTGATATCGGTTTTCATTTTCCAAATACCAGTCCGGAATTCAAAGGAGCCGACAGTAAATTATTATTGAAAAAAGTGAATGAATTGCTAAAGGAAAAAAATTATTCCATTGGTAATATCGATGCAACACTGAGTCTGGAAGCACCGAAAATAAATCCACATATCCCTGAAATGCAAAAAGTGATCGCCAAGGTCTTAGGGATTGACGTAAATTGTATTTCAATCAAAGCCACCACGAACGAAAAATTAGGTTACGTCGGTAAAGGCGAAGGCGTGAATGCTTATGCCGTTGCATTGATATCCGGAAATTCCTGAAATTTCTATTTCTTAACTTTAAAATATTCGAATTCAGCGAAATGCATTATCGTCTGACCATTTAATTGTCTACATTTAAGGTATGAGAGCAGCATTCATAACTTTTCTTCTTTTTACCTGCCTGGTACTTTCTTCCCAAAGCTATAATTACTATTTCGGGAATTTACATTCACATACCGGCTTCTCAGATGGCAGTCAGGATTCACTGACATCAGGAATTTCTACCCCTGCAGGAGCTTATACTTTTGCAAAGGCCTCACAGAATTTTAATTTTCTCGGTATCTCTGAACACAATCATTATTCCAGTAATAACAATCCCGGTTTTCAGATCCAAAGCTGGCCAATAGGAATTTCTCAATCAAATGCTGCCAATGATGAAGGAAATTTTTTATGTCTTTTCGGAATGGAATGGGGTGTTTCGAGTAATTACCACGGACACGTACTTGTTTACAATTATCCACAATTAATAGGGTGGGAAAATAACAATTACCAGGTGTTCAACGGAAAAGATGACTACGACGGCTTGTTTCGTAAAATAAAAAATCAACCCGGAGCTTTTTGCACACTGGCGCATCCCGGAGGAAGTGATTACTCGAATGACAACACTTCTTCCACTGCCCTGCTCTACTCTCCTTATAATGCAACATACGATTCAGCCATAGTGGCCGTGCCCCTAAGAAACGGACTTTACAACACCACTACCACTAATTACACAGCTTATCCCGTGAGTAATTATTTCTGGTATTACAAAAGTATACTGGCAAAAGGTTATCATTTAGGCATCAATTACGATCATGATAATCACATGACCACTTTTGGAAGAAACAATGCAGGAAGAATGGTGGTTGTTATGCCAACTCTTACACGAACAGAATTTTTCAATGCAGTACATGCGATGCGCTTTTATGCGAGTGATGACTGGAATGCAAAAGTTGAATTTAAAATGAATAACAACTGGATGGGGTCTATTCTTAACGGAACGGTCAATCCCAGCTTCACGGTACTTCACAATGATATGGATGGAGAACTTGCTGATTCGATCAAGATCTGGAGAGGTATTAGCAATGATGTGAATCCTGCCACAATCGTGAGTATCACTAAATCAAACAACACTTCTTCTTACACCGACAACAACATGGTGAATGGAAATGAGTATTATTATTTTGCAGAGATAAAGCAGGCAGACGGACAATGGATCGTAACTTCACCGATCTGGTACAAGAATACTTTACCACAAGGCATAAAAGAAAATGAGCCGGGAATAAAACTGAATTTCTTTCCAAATCCTGTCAATCAGGATCTGAGTATTTCCGTTGATGATTGTGAACTTTATACAGTTGTGATCACTGATGTAATGGGAAAAGAAGTTTTAAAAGATTCCTTCAATGAAAAAGATCATACGATCAGTATTCGCAATTTAGAAGCTGGTACTTATTTCCTAAAGGTCAGCAGTGGAAATAAAATGGTGGTGAAGAAATTAGTGGTAGAATGATTTTAAATCTTTTGCTCGAAAAACTATTGAAAGGTAGCCAACTCGAAGATTCTTTCCAGAAATACATTTTCCCAACTTTTTGTCTTGATACAAAAAGTTGATTAAAAATCAAGGCTTCATTTTATTCTTTACTCCTTCGTCGTAATTTTTTATGCTCGAAAATTGCTAGCCTGAAGGTGATTTCTTTCCTCCGGTCAGAACTTCCTTCAGACCTTAACGCAATTTTCTTCTCATAAAAAACCGAATAAAATGAGGCCGGTGTTGCTACCTAGTTATTTCGATTTGTCATTTCGACGATTCGCCGCAATGAAGAGGTTTATCCCTGTAGCACACCGAAGGGAGGCTTGCCACCCGTAGCGTAGCGAAGGGTGGAATCTCATTCTAGGAATGTTAAAGCTTATACATTGAAACTCGTACTAGATCTCACCCTCCACTTCTCCCGATAATTCGCCACGGCGAACGCCGCGGCGAATCGGGATCGGGTGACAGGCTTTCACCCTACGTTCTACTTCTGGTGGCAAATGCCTTGCCCAGGATGACAGATAAAGTACCTCTATCCCACCGCTCCCTCCAAGAGCATGATCTGCCCCTTAGAGGCATCCATTTGTATGGTTAAACCAATCGGCAAGGTGAGTTTATTCTCTATATGTCCAATCATTGCTCCATAAAATGCTGGAACCTTCAAAGGTTCGATGTATTGCTTTAATACCTGCTCAAAAGTGAATGCTCTTTCAGGTTCTTCAGCTAGACATTTCGCGCACTTTCCGAAAATAAATCCCGAGATCTCCTGCAATACGCCACTCAATTTTAATTGCATCAACATCCGATCGATGCTATACGGCTCTTCTTTTGCCTCTTCCAGAAAAAGTATCTTTCCCTTCCAATCAGGTAAATAATTACTTCCAATAAGAGAACTCAATACAGTTAAATTCCCGCCGATCAATTCTCCTTTTACTATTCCTTCTTTAATACAAGTGATCTTTTCTTCCTTAGAGGGATTTTCAGGATACGTGATTGCTTTCCCATTTATGATCACGTTTAAGAAAACATCTCGGGTAAAATCATTCCAACCGGAATTTCCTACCGGACCGTGAAAAGTAATCAGTCCTGTTCTTTGATGAATAGCAATTAAAAGGGAAGTGATATCACTGAAGCCGATGAGTACTTTTGGATTTTTTTCAATAACAGTGTAATCGAGTTTATCCAGTATTCTTGCGCAGCCCCAGCCGCCTTTCATACAAAAGATGCCTTTCACATTTTTATCGGCGAAAAGATCATTCAGTTCTTTCGCCCGAAACTCATCCGTTCCTGCAAAATAACCAAATTTTTCAGTAAGAGTTTTTCCAATGATCACTTTAAACCCAAAACTCTTCAATATTTCCGCAAAGGTATCGATCCCCTCCTTGTCCCACACTGCTCCTGCAGGTGAAGTGATAGCCACCGTATCACCTCCGTTTAAAGCAGGGGCCTTGAGCGTTCTTCTTTTTTCAAATGAAGGCATTGCCGCCAGCTTTTCAGGAAGGAACATTCCTGCAAGAGTTGCTAATCCTATTTTAGTTATGAATTTTCTTCTGTCCTGCATGCGGAATAAAGATAGGAATTTTGTTGTTATTTTTTTCGAGAAAGAGGAGAAAGCCAATTGTTATGAATTTGAAGGGGCAATGAAATAAGCATTAAATTTTACAATACTTCTCCTTTTGTCTCTGAAGAATACAAGGGAGGTATGAAAACATTTTTCAGAAATGCATTTCCCTTACTTTTTGTCTTGACACATCCGCCGCGGCGGAAGTAACCAAAAAGTCAAGGCTTCATTTTATTCTTTACTCCTTCGTCGTAATTTTTTATGCTTGAAAATTGCTAGTCTGAAGGTGATTTCTTCCCTCTGGTCAGAACTTCCTTCAGACCTTAACGCAATTTTCTTCTCATAAAAAACCGAATAAAATGAGGCCGATGTTGCTGCCTATATATTTCGGATTGTCATTCTGAACCGACGATAGGAGGTGCCACGGCGGAGGACATTACAAAAAAAAAGTATTAACAGGTCTCGATACGGCCATATCGTTTTGTTGTGGCCTTCGCCTCGGCGAATCGACCTGACTGTTTTTACGGGTCACTTCGAGTAGCGTAGCGTATCGAGAAGTGGCATCAACAGAAAGAATTTCCTTAATAGTTCGCCGAATAGATCCACCACGACGGAGTGGTATTAAATTTCAGTTTTCTTTATTTTGAGAATTTCTTTTTTGCTAAAACTTTTAATAGGTCAAAATCACCTTCAATCAAAGCCTTTTTCTTTTTACTACTCCATTTTTTTATTTTTGTCTCAACTTCGAAGGCTTGATTAAAATCGTTAAAGACTATATGATAAACCAATTTAACAGGTCTTCTTGAATAAGTATAAGCTTTTGCATTAACTCCGGATTGATGTTCAAGTACCCTTTTTTCTAAATTATTTGAAACTCCAGTATAATAGGTCCCGTCTGAACATTCAAGTATGTATAGGTAAATCTGTTTAAACATTAAATCCAAGACAAATATAAAATCAGATTCCCAGTCCGCCACGGCGGATCGATACAAAAATTGAAAAGAGGCGCAATTTTTTACTCGACCTGACACACGGGTCACTCGAGCCTTTATGCCAGTTCGCTTGCCGAAAGAATTAAGACAGGTATCTCTGCGAAAGATCAAAATAACATTGGGCCTTTTGTGCTAATGCCTCACAAAAAAATAAAACCACTTCGATCTGACTAAGCCCCGGCTCGTTTCAAACGATCGTTGATAGCTAATCCAAGTCCATGTTCCGGAACAGGGCCTGCGATCACGATCTCTGCTTCTGAATCATCGGCTTCTCTGAGTATCCTGAATAAATTTCGGGCCGCCTCATCCACATCTGAATCTTTCGATAAATTAAATTGAATGTCGGCACTTTCCTTCATCTCTCCAAATCCGATCAACGCGATCTTCTTTCCGAAATGTTCTTTCAATAACTTATCGATCTCTCCAAAATATAATTTCTTAGCAGGAGCATAATGACTTTTTAATTGTCCCGGCGCCTTCGGATCAGATGAATTGTTGATCCTCAATTCTACCTTCCCTGCAACCTTCTCAAGTTCTTCCAGACTCAATCCACCCAATCGATATACACATAGTTTATCTTCTTCCACACCTACAATAGTTGATTCCAAACCTACTTTGCACTCTCCTCCATCCAATATATAATCGATCTTCTCTCCTAATTGTTTTTGTACATGTATTGCACTGGTTGGACTCACATAGCCAAAAGGATTCGCGCTTGGTGCTGCGAGTGGAAAATCAATTTTCCTTAAAACTTCTAAGGTCAGTTCGTTTGAAGGAACCCGAATTGCTACCAGCTCAGATCCTGAAGTCACCAGATCCGGGATCATCTTCTTTTTTTGCAATAACAAGGTCAAAGGTCCGGGCCAGAATCGCTCAGCGAGTTTTTTTAATCGACCATCACCCCAGTATGCATACTTTTCTACCTGATCAAGATCATGTATATGAACGATCAGGGGATCAAATTGGGGTCTTCCTTTCGCTTTGAAAATAGAGAGCACTGCCTCTGTATTCAGGGCATTCCCGGCCAGACCATACACTGTTTCCGTGGGTATGCCAAGCAGTTTTCCTTCTTTAAGGAGATTCACTGCCAAATCGATGTTTTTTCCAGTCTGTGCGATGTGCAAATATCGGAAAAAACCTATATTTGTTACCCTGTGTCGCAAATCATTACCATAAAGGACAAACAATTCAAACCCTTCATTACTTCCGCGAAAATTGCCGAAGCTGTGAATCAGGTTGCGACAAAGATCAATGCAGAACTTAAAAACGAAGAGGTTGTTTTTCTCGCTGTACTGAACGGATCTTTCATGTTCGCATCTGATCTGATGAAAGAAGTCAATCTTCCCAGTAAGATCTCCTTCATTAAACTGGCCAGTTATCACGGCACCAGCAGTTCAGGTAATGTGAGTGAACTCATTGGTTTGACTGAAGAATTAAAAGATAAGACCGTTGTGATCATTGAAGATATAGTAGACACCGGAAACACAATGGAGAAATTATTTGCCACCTTGCATCAAAAGAATGTGAAGCAGATCAAAGTGGCAACACTTCTCTTTAAACCGGAAGCCTACAAAAAAAGTTTTCCCATCAATTATCCCGGCATTACCATAGGCAATGATTTTGTTGTGGGTTACGGATTGGATTACGATGGTTATGGAAGAAATCTGAAAGAAATTTATGTAATTGTTTAATACTTATAAAATGGAAAAAATGTTGAACTTAGTTTTATTCGGTCCTCCTGGCGCAGGAAAAGGAACTCAATCAGAAAATCTGATCAATAAGTACAACCTGGTGCATTTAAGTACCGGTGATATTTTGCGAAGTGAAATCGCGAGAGGCACAGACCTTGGACGCAAAGCCAAGGATATCATGGATAAAGGAGAGTTGGTGAGTGATGATATCGTGATCGGTATGATCGATTCTAAATTAGATGCCAATCCGAATGCTAAGGGATTCATTTTTGACGGTTTTCCACGTACTGCCGCACAAGCAGTTGCTCTGGATGATCTGTTACAGAAAAAAGGAACAGGGATCAGCGCCATGATCGCGTTAGAAGTGGATGATGAAGAGTTGACAAAACGTTTGCTAAAAAGAGGATTGGAAAGCGGAAGACCGGATGATGCGAACGAGACGGTGATACGAAGAAGAATTGCTGAGTACAATAACAAAACTCTTCCCTTAAAGAATTATTACAATGAGCAGGGAAAATTCCACAGCATTCACGGTATTGGCACTATCGATGAGATCTTTAAAGCCATTACCAATCGCATTGTTTTTGTGAATGCGGAAATGGAACTGACAGCTTTGGAATCTGACATTGAGCATTTGGATCTTACTATCCAGGATTTTGAAGTAGCAAGCGATATTGAACCGAATTTACTGCTTGAGATCGATGCAATTAAAAGAGCAGAAGCCGAGGAAGCAGAAGAAGAAAAAGAAACAAAGAAAAAGAAAGTCATTGTAGCAAAGAAGCCGGTTGTAAAAAAATCTGCTCCTGCAAAAAAGAAGTCAGCCGCCCCGGCAAAAAAACAAGCCTCTAAAAAACCGGCGAAAAAGGCTACAAAGAAAGCTGTGAAAAAAGCTGTAAAGAAAACGGTGAAAAAAGCAGCGCCAAAAAAATTAAAAAAGACGGTAAAGAAAGCGACTTCTTCCAAAAAGAAAACGGTCGTAAAGAAAAAGAAGAAGAAGAAATAATTGAAAGCCCGGTACGCCGGGCTTTTTTGATAAGAGAATTTCCATGAAAGAAATACTAGAGATCATACGAGCAGAATTAAAACAGAAAGCAAATAAAACCACGCAGCGCTCAGCTGAACGTTTTTTTAAAGAGCCTATTCAGTTGTACGGACTAAAGAATGGTGAAGTGCATCTGATCGCTAAAAAATATTTTCCCGAAATAAAAAGTTTAGGGAAAGAAAAGATCTTTCTTCTTTGTGAAGAATTATTTAAAAGCGGCATGCAGGAAGAAGGTATCATTGCGATCGATTGGTGCCTGAAGCTTAAAAAAGAATACGCGATCAATGATCTCAATTTATTCGAACGTTGGATCGAAAACTACGTTACCAACTGGGCCCTTTGTGACGGATTCGGCAATCATTGTGTGGGTGAATTCCTTCTTAAATTTCCTGAAAAACTACCCGTATTGAATAAATGGACAAAAAGCAAGAACAGATGGATGAGAAGATCTGCGGCTGTTTCTTTGATCGTACCTGCAAGAAAAGGACTTTATCTGGATGAAAGCATCCGAATTGCAGAAGCTTTGTTGATGGATGAAGATGATCTGGTACAAAAAGGTTATGGCTGGTTATTAAAAGGACAAAGTGAAAGCCATTTGAAAACGGTCTTTGATTTCATCATGAAACACAAGGATAGAATGCCAAGAACAGCCTTGCGTTATGCCATTGAAAAGATGCCGGCAGAAAAAAAGAAGAAGGCGATGGAGAAGTAAGGCTATGAACACCTGTTTTCTTTGAATCAATCTAGTTCGGACTATTTTATTAGGATTTGTGCTTTTTTTTCTTACATTTACTTAACTAAAAAATAAATCTATGAAAAAAAATCTACTTTTCTTACTTTCTCTGTTCCTGTGTGGAGTGATCTCTAAAGCACAGGTAGGATCTGCTCTTCATTTTGACGGAAGCAACGACAACATCCGTCGCGCTATTGTCAGCAGTCAAAACCAACAGATCACAATGGAAGCCCGTGTGATCTGGGATGGAGTAGCTCCTTCTGCAAGATACATTATGTACAATGGAACAAACGGAACGAATGGATACGGTATGTTTCTGGCTTCAGGCAGCACTTCCGTTGCTATCAAATATGGTGGATCTACTTATACATCTACTTACACGCTTCCAACCGGATCCTTAACCCTTTTATCCTGCGTGATCGTTGGCGCAAACGGACTTTTGCTTTACGCAAACGGTTCATTGGTATGGAGTACTTTCCCTCCTCCTGCAACTATTCCTACTGGAAGCTTTTCTATTGGAAGCGATGATGCAGGTGCCTCTTGCTTCAACGGAACCATTGAGGAAGTGCGTTTCTGGAACCGTATCGTTTGTGCGGCTGAAATTGCACACCGTGCCAACTGTTCTCCTCTTGGTAACGAGCCTCAGTTGGTTGCATTGTATCGTTTTAACCAAGGCGTGGCTGCAGCGAACAATCCAACTGTTACGACACTGATCGATTCTTCTCCTTCCAATTACACAGCAACACTGAATAATTTTGCTCTTACTACAGGAACTACTTCCAATTGGTATGCGCCGGCAGGAACTTATTCCAGCAGTTGCTTGTATGTACCGAATACTGCCTCTATTAGTCCAAGTGGAACGATCGCTTTGTGTGCTGGAAATTCTGCAACATTAAGTGCAAGCCCCGGTCCTGCTTCTTATACCTGGAGTAATCTGTCAACGGGTGTATCCATTGCTATTACGCCAACTGCCACAACGAACTATTCTGTTTTAGTGAGCACCGGTAATTGCTATTCAATGGCTTCAAAAATTGTAACGCTTAATGCTTTACCGGTTGTTACGGTGGCTACAACAAGTACATTGCTTTGTATTGGTCAATCCGCTACGCTGAATGCTAGTGGCGGTTCTTCGTATACCTGGAATCCGGGTGGAACCGGTTCAGTAATTGTTGTTAGTCCGACTGTCAATTCAACCTATACAATTTCTGTAGTTGACGCGAACACTTGTACCAACACGGCATTCTTCACGCAATCCGTAACGGTTTGTTCAGGAATTGCCAACTACACTTCGGATAAGATCCATTTTGAACTTAGTCCGAACCCATCTTCCAACTATGTAAGCATAAATTTAAGTTCTCTTACAGGAAACTACGAATTGGAAATTCGTGATCTTACAGGAAAAAGTTTGATGAAAGAAAAGATCACTGAGATCAATTCAAAGATCAACATCAGTTCTCTTTCTGAAGGCATCTACTTTGTTTCTCTGAAAGAAGAAGGAAAGACACTTGCTGTTAAGAAACTGATCAAGGAATAGATCATTGCAAGCCTTTAAAAAACCTCCATGCTTCATGGGGTTTTTTTTATTTTAGGGGGATCACTTTGTATTTTCCATTGTTTCTCATCCATCCTTTCACCAGGAGATCACTGTCCGGATAATAGGTTTTCACCGCTGCCACATATTTCAGATCTTCTTCATTGACCATTTGATGGCTTTGATCGTAATAACCATAGCCCTTGTACTTACCATCTTCAATGTGAATGAGTGATCTTTCATCCGGACTTCTTCCCCGATCGATCAGAACAAAATCTTTTTTGTGATAAACACTTGAATCAATGATCTTCCTTGCCCTTTCGTTGTACACCTCTACTTCTTCCTTCTCAGCGCAGATCCCATTGCAACTTTTTATCTGATGATTGAAACAAACGGCATCCTCTCCGGTTAGTCCACAATAACGAAGACAAAGCGTATGCTCTTCGATCAGCTTATCCAGTTTTTCCCTTGCGGAAGAATAGGAATTGAAAGACATTAAAATATCTTCCACCTCTTCATTTTCGGTGATCCTGAAATTGAGAATGCCTTTTTCATCTGTAAAATACTCAATGCAATGGGAGAAATCATCTGACTTTCGGGCTCTGTTGAATCTGGGTTTGTGTTTCTTGATCTCTTCTGATTCTAAAAGCAATGCGATCAATTCACTTCCGGTCAGCACAAAATCAACATTGTACAGATCATTCAACATTTGTTTTCCCTTTTTTTCTTTTGAATTGAAATGGCTTTGCGCCCGCTGGTACATGTTGATGCTTTTCCCAATGTAAATGATCTGATTTTCTTTGTTCAGAAAATAATACACTCCGCATTCTTCGGGAATCTTTTTAAGGATATAGGATTTGATCTTGTCAATACGAGTTGTCATGATCTCCGTCACTCCCTTGTTCTTGTACTGAGGATGATCCGCTTTTAACCGAAGCAAGAGATCGAACAATTGGGCTGTTGCAACGGCATCTCCTTCCGCTCTGTGTCTTCCGAAAATTTCAATGCCCAGGGCGGCGCATAAATGACCGAGGCTGTAGGACATCTTTCCCGGGATCAATTTACGGCTCAAACGTACGGTGCAAAGCGTTTCTCTTCTGTATTTATATCCCAATGATTCGAATTCGGATTTGATAAAACTATAGTCGAATCCCACGTTGTGCGCTACGAATACACAATCTTCTGTCATCTCAATGATCTTCTTGGCCACCTCATGAAAACGAGGCGCATCGGCCACCATTTCATTGGTGATATTGGTGAGTTTTGTGAAATAGGGTGAGATAAAACAATCGGGATTGATGAGTGTGGTGAATTTGTCTACCACTTGCAAACCATCGTGCTTCAAGATACAGATCTCTGTGATCCTTCCTCTCTGAAATTCAAATTTGCTTCCACAGGTTTCTATATCGATGATAGCGAACATGAAGTAAAGTTAGTGATGTTCATGCTTGAGTATTGCTACAATTTGTAGAATTCTGAGTTCAGAGAGAATGAAATCGACTTTGGATGAGATATTTCATTGGACTGAGCAATAAAACTCGATTCCATTTACGTGATCAGAAGCTTTTGTGGTATGACAATAAATGACTAAGTTTGTAGTGATAAAATGGAAATCATCTCTGAATATCATGCTGAAATGGCCGCACTTTTTGCACGGGTGTTTTTGGGTCTGCTTTTTTTCTTTCAGGGTTATGATGCAGTCGTGAAAATTGGAATGAGGGAATCGGTGGAGGCTATCCGTTTGCCGTTGCAAGGAAAAGGAATTCCGGATCTTATGATCGTCTTAGGAACCTGGTTCAATTCTTATGTGGAATTGATCTGTGGAGCTCTTCTTATTTTTGGTTTGTTTCAGTTTGCTTCCATGTATTTATTGGGAATTACTTTGCTTGTCGCTTCTATTGGTTTTGGCATTCACACTGCTCTTTGGGACACTAAAAATGTAATGCCTCGCCTGCTCTTGCTTATTTTTCTTTTGGCGGTGCCGGAACACTGGCATTTGTTTTCGATCGATACTTTGCTTTTCAGATAAATTCTTTTTTAGGGTTTGAGAGGAATCCTGCCTGCCGAAAGCAGTCAAGGCAGGAAGATCCGACCTTAGGAGGATCGTATCGAGAAGTGAGATTAAATTTTAATTTACTTTATTTAGGAAATTGTTTTTTCGCTAAAACTTTCAATAAATCAAAATCGCCGTTAATCAAAGCCTTCTTCTTTTTACTGCTCCATTTTTTTATTTTTGTCTCAAATTCGAAGGCTTGATTAAAATCGTTAAAAACTGTGTGATAAACCAATTTAATGGGTCTTCTCGAATAAGTATAAGCTACAACATTAACTCCAGATTGATGTTCCTGAATCCTTTTTTCTAAATTATTTGAAACTCCTGTATAATAGGTTCCGTCTGAACATTCAAGGATGTATAGGTAAATCTGTTTAAACATTAAATCTAAGACAAATATAAAATCAGAATGCCAGGTCTCGATACAAAAATTGAAAAGAGGCACAATTTTTTACTCGACCTGACAAGCTTTACGGGTCACTTCGAGCCTGCCTGCCGAAAGCAGTCAAGGCAGGTAGATCCGACCTTAGGAGGATCGTATCGAGAAGTGTGACTTGTGCTGCAGCGGATCTTCTAAAGAAAAAGTAAGGATAAAATAATTCGATTTTATTAGTATAGAATTATTCGCTCACTTTTTGTCCTGCCTTCGTGGTAAAACGTTTTTCCTTCGCCACTTCGGCAGGCAAGCTTGATACATCCGCCGCGGCGGAGTAACCAAAAAGTCAAGGCTTCAGAGGAATACCTTAATTTGCTGTTTGAATTTTTCTGAGGCGCCACGAAGGCACCCTTTACCGTTTATTTGATGGGTGCTGACGTGGCTCTCATGAAATTTCTTATTGCCTAAATCCATTACTGCCTAAATGCAAAGAAATTTCCACGTTATAAAAATTCAAACATCAAATCCGGTTATAAGACGGAATTCCTCTGAGGCCGGTTGGGTTAATGCCTAGGCTTAGCTTTTGGTATCTCTGCGAAAGATCAAAATAACATTGAGCCGATAAGACTAAGACTTAAAATAATTAAAAACAATAGCGGTCGAGGCTATATGCAGTGAGGGATGGCGGGCTACTTTCCTGACCACCGACACCGAAGTTTGAGCGGGGCAGAATGCTTTAATTACCTCTATAGCCCTTATCGCATATAACCTTTGTTACCGTCATGTGCTTTTATTTTGTCAAAACAATATTCTGTAAATTTTTTAGCTCCAAACTTATTGAAATGTATTCCATCTACAAAAAGTTGATCTGCCCAAATAACATCATTAGCATTGATAAAGATTTGATTATTCCTTTTTAAAATAAATCCAATCTTATCAATATGAGATTTTAAATTATTCAGTTTATTTAGATCAAATGTTGAATATAATCCATTTCTATAAGGAGATTGGAAAAATAGTAATTTTATATTTTTCGATTTACAAAAAGACGATATACTATCTAAATATGAATATTGATGCGAGAATGTCTCTGTACTTAAATTGTCAGAATTCCATCTATCAATATTAATCTTGAAATCGGTACTATCAAAATTTATTGTACCACACCTGTCAAAACCAAGATATTCATATTCATTTTTGCATGATCGAACTTTTTTTGCATACCGGAAATTTGTAAAATAATACTTTAAATTAAAATTTTTTATATGGTAAAAAAGAGAAGCAAAATTATTTGATTCTAAAAATTGCTTTAAACTTACGTAGTCTACTTTTTTATCTGTTTGAGAAAAGTCTATTGTATTGCTTGCTATAATTAACGTAGATGGTTTGTGGATTTCTGATAGTCTTTTCAATAGAAGAAAATCATCTTTAATTGACATGCCCCAGGAAGCTGTGTTTAAAAAAGAAGTAGAATGAAGTTCATCGGTTATTGTTTTAGAATACAAATTATTTAAACTCATGGAAGAACCTATAACAATTATATCTGCATCAATTTTCTTTTTTCGTAAAAACTCCATTTTTTCATTGAATGAATAACTGTTAGAAATATTAGGTGCTGGAATATCATTTACTGAAATTTTAAAATAAACAACATAAAGCACAATACAACACAAATTAAATAACATTATGTAGCATATAAACAAAGCGATCATTTTAATAAACTTTTTCATGGAGCTTTAAAATTGGAAATATATAAATTGTTGGTCATCTCCTGCTAAGTAAAAAATTGTTACAATTATAGCAGAATATACGCCCCACCTTAAAGGTCTGTACCATTTTGTCCATAACTTTGCAATCGCATATTGTTGTTCCCTACCCAGCCATTCAATGGTTAAGAAAACACCTGTAAGAAAAACAATTATCAGCGTATGCTTACCCATACCAGAAAAATGAGGAATTGTAAACAAGGAACTAGAAAATATTTCAGAGACATAACTAAAAGCATGAGTAACATTGGCTGCACGGAAGAAAATCCAAGCAAATACAGTTAAGCTAAAAGTAATTCCAATTGCAAAAAATTCTTTTAATGTTGGCAGGTATTTGCCTTTTGCTACAATATCAAGGTTGCTTCTATTAGTATTGAGAACTATTGAAGGCATTATATATAAAGCATTTAGAAAGCCCCAAACAATAAATGTCCAATTCGCACCATGCCAAAACCCACTTACAAGAAAAATGATAAAGGTATTTCGTATTTTCATCCACATTCCTCCTTTACTACCGCCCAATGGAATGTAGAGGTAGTCTTTAAACCACGAGGAAAGCGAAATGTGCCAACGTCTCCAAAATTCAGCAATGTTTCGTGAGAAATATGGAAAAGCAAAGTTCCTTAAAAGGTCTATTCCAAATAATCGGGCTGTACCTAATGCAATATCAGAGTAACCTGAAAAGTCACAATAGATTTGGAAAGTAAAAAATAATGCTCCCAATACAAGTGTACTTCCTGAATAGCCCGCTGAATTATTGAATATTGTATTTGCATATTCTGCACAGTTGTCAGCAATGACAATTTTCTTGAATAAACCCCATAATATTTGTCTTAACCCATCAACCGCTTTTGAATAATCAAACTCCCTATTTTTAAGAATTTGAGGTAAAAGATGGGTTGCCCGTTCTATTGGTCCAGCTACAAGCAAAGGAAAAAAGCTAACAAAAACAGAATAGTCAATAAAGTTTCTTTCTGGTTTTATTCTGGTTTTATAAAGGTCAAGCACATAGGATAAACCATGAAAAGTATAAAAAGAAATACCTACAGGTAATATTAAATGTAAAGAACCTAAATTTGCTTTGAATCCTAATAGTTGAAGTCCATCGGCAAATGAAGCAGCAAAAAAGTTGTAGTATTTAAAAACTCCAAGAAAACCTAAATTTACACCTATACTAAACCATAGCCAAAATAATTTCTTCCGCTTGTTTGTAGCTTCGTGGATTTTGATGCCAGTAAAATAGTCTAATAAGGTCGAGAAGATAAGTAAAAACATAAACCGCCAGTCCCAACAAGCATAAAAAAAGTAACTTGAAAGGAGCAGTAAAATATTTTGAAGTCGTAAATTTTCTTTTGTCGCAAACCAGTAAAGTATAAAAACAATCGGTAAGAATATCGAAAAGTTTAATGAGTTAAAAAGCATATTATCTGTTTATTTTGTAATTTTTAAGTTGTGTATTGTCTGTCTGTATGTCTTTTTTATCCTTGGCGGTATCAAGGTGGTTGAGGAACCCTAAACGACCCTCATCAAAAACTATTTCTCAACAAAAATAAGACATATCGACCTAAAAGACTTAGTTCTTCTTCAAAAGAATTCAATCATTCACCACTCAACACTAGCTTCTCTCTTAAAACTCCATCTGTCATGTGGATCTCTAATAGATAAATTCCTGACGGCATCTCATTCAAATGACAAGTCGATCTTCCATTCGCATTTCTTTCTGTTGTTTCGAATAAGATCTTTCCATTTAAATCATTTATTCGAATCACGACATTTTCTGAACTGCCGTGCTCAATGAAAATTTTGTTACTTGCAGGATTCGGATAAACCTTCAAATTATCCACTCTTTTTCTTTCTTCAATACCCGATGAACAGGCATTGTAACTCACAATTTTCACTCCACTCCAATTGGAGTAAAATGGAATGGGCGTAACAAGATAAGTGAGATAGAGTTGATTTCCGTAACGACCAATTCCCCAGGTTCCGTTACTGTCTACTTTCGTGCCAAATTGAGAACAGGAATCCGGGAGTAAAGGATTGGCCACACTCACTGCAATGACATCTGTTTTTCCGGCACTCATAAAGACCATTTTACAATTCTTATCATACACAATTTCATTGGTATGTCCGGGTGAGTTCAACCAGATATTGTTCACGCCACCTGCTTGCCATGGATTCCACCAACTTACTAAACTGATATTGGCCGTATCTTTCACTTTCAAAATTTCCATTCCCGCATAATCCGTTGCCACGTAAAGTAAAGTATCATCCAACACTAAATTATTATAAGCTCTTGCTTTGTTCAATAAAGCCGGATTAGAAAACTTTCCTGTTTGCACCAATGCATTTTTGTTGGTCGTGTTGATGATACGAATTCCTCCGGCATCGTAACACAGGTACATGATATTGTTCTTTACGATCATGCTTCTTGCATTGATCTTATCGATCTCTGAATTACTTGGATTCACTTTGGGAAAATTGACATTTGGTGTATAGGTAGAAACATATTGAATACTTGATTTATTGGTTACATCCAAAACAATGATCCCATTCTGCATGGCAGCAAGAAAGGCATAGTTGCCATCTACTGCAACGTGCCCCGAACCACTGGTAGCAGTAAATTGCCACACACTTTTAACGGTAGGCGTTGCAGGCGCAGAAATATCGACAATGGCCATTCCGGAATTCTGTGCATTCTGATTAAAATGATCGCCCAGTGCCAAATACAAATAGTTTCCGGCTTGTGTAAGACTCATGACATAAAGATTACTGAAAGATGATGGCGCAAGCGTGCTCACTTGAACAGGAGAAGCAATATTGGAAATATTGTAAATGATGAGTCCCTGTTCCATTGCAGCAACATATAAAAAAGGTTTTGTGGCAGCTGTATCTCTTTCGGCATGCAGGTAGTGATGAATGTTTGGGAAGGGATTTGCAGCAATACTTTTCTGTAGGTTGAAATTGACTGGAAAAAGGCATTGTGAAAGGAGTTTGTTATTTAACAAGAATATACAGGAAACGCGTAAAAATGCTTTCATAAAATAAAATATGTATTAAAGATAATGAAAATTGATGAAGAATGACAAAGCGTGCTGTCATTCGTACTTTGTCTTCTTATAATCCGCCGCGACGAAGAAGAATCTTGTTTTGGGGATGCATAATGTAACTTATTCCGATTAGAGATCCCTTGTCCCTCGGGATGACAATACCCCCTTGTCATTCCGACGTTCGCCGCGGCGGAGTGATCAACTAAAAGTGATGAAAATATTTTTCGCTCACTTTTTGCCTTGATGCAAAAAGTGACAAAAAAATCAAGGCTTCAGAGGAATACCTTAATTTGATGTTTGAATTTTTCTGAGTCGCCACGAAGGCACCCTTTACCGTTTATTTGAAGGGTGCTGACGTGGCTCTCATGAAATTTCTTACTGCCTAAATCCATTACTGCTTAAATGCAAAGAAATTTCCACGGTATAAAAATTCA
>Ga0154020_10000234_pt1 | contig 65519 bp, 53 predicted proteins | sample Klosneuvirus_201_FD_109709 | JGI IMG/M metagenome (GOLD analysis project Ga0154020, IMG submission 109709) | Active sludge microbial communities from wastewater, Klosterneuburg, Austria - Klosneuvirus_20160825_MG | ecosystem: Engineered > WWTP > Aerobic digester > Activated sludge | place...
CTGCACTGGTGCCCGCAAACACCTGTGTGTTGGGCCCCGGCCACACGTAAGGGTGCGGCGTGATGTAGTCATCCAGCGGCTCCGGAGCCACGGTGACCACGTAGAGGCGGCCGGCCTCCAGCGTGAACGCGGTGGCGCCATCCACCTGGGGGCAACCGCCCACCCGGGTGGTGCAATCCGCCACCAATGGATCCGACGACCGCAGCCCCAACCCGCCCAGGTAGATGCGGTCCCCACCGGACTGGTAGAAATCCCGGTCCAGGTTGACGCGGGTGTACGCGCCCGCCGGAGTGAGCGCACCGGGGTTGGCCGCCCACAGCTGCACCTCCAACAAATCCAGAGGTCCCCGCCCACGCACCGTCACCCTCCGAACCACGCGGTTGGTGGACGGCCGGATGACAAAACCACAACCGCCTTGCGGCACCGTGAGCCCTGCCTGCGCGCCACCCAGCGGCTGGGCCACCACCGTCTGTGACGTCGCCACCAGGGGGACTTCGCGGTCATCTGAGGCGGGGTTGAACCCACCCTGCCCATTGGTGGGGAAGTCTTCCACCGCGCGCCCCACGTTGTCCCCCGTCAGGTTGGGCCCAAAATCCACCGCCGCGCTGCCCTGGACGGCGCGGTCCAGGTCCCGCACATGTGCGGTGACGTCCAGCACCAGCCCGGAGATGCCCGGGGGATAGACCAGCTGCCCGGAGGTCTGCAGCGTGGTGAGCGTGTTGTACGCCGGGCCAGGGTTGACGGGCAGCGCGCCGGTCACCGTGGTGATGCCTCGCACCACAAAAGGGCCAGTGGCGGCGGCCGGCTGGTGCACCGGGAAGGACGCGTGCACCCCGGTGGGGATGTGCAGCCCCATCACAAACTCGGTGGGATCCTGGGGATCACTGGTGCTTCCCTGCAGGCGGAACACGTTGAGCGGGAACCCATTGCCCGACGCATACGGGACACCGTTCTGCGCCGTCATGGAAATGCGGTTGGACCCGTCCGCCACCGCGGCAAACGCGCTGAAGTCGCTGATGCCCGGTTCGGTGAACCGCCACGTGGGCGAAGAAGCCTCACCCCGGTAGAACGCCCCCTGCACCAACGTCCCCGCCGGAAGTCCCTCCACCGTGACGTCCACGCGGTCCACCACCACGTTGATGCGCGGCACCACCGCCACCCGCACCGCCACCAGGGCGGGCCCATCCACTTCCACGCGCCCCGCCGGCGGTCCCACCGCCGTCAGCCGCGTGGGCAGGCTGCCCGCGCCGGTCACCACCACCACCCGGCCATCCCCCACGCTTTCTGCCGGCGCGTCCTGGAACTCCGGCGCCCACGCCACATGCCCGGACACACACCGCGCCGCACCCTGGACGTCGCAGTCCAGCACATCTGACCAAGGGGTCCCGTTGCGCCGCAGGTCAAACCGCCCGTTGTCATCCGGCCACTGCGAAAAGACCCGCCCCTGCGGCCAGAACGCGCCGCACCCGTTGATGGCGTTGCCCAGCGCAAAGCCCCAGACACCTTCCATCCACGTGGCCACGCCATGGCTGGCTCCCGCTGCGCCCATCCGGTGGGTGGGCTGGGAGACCACCTGGAACAATGGGTCACTGTCTTCTCCCAACACCAGCTCCGGCAACACATCCCGGCGCACGCCAAACCCCAGCGGGCCCGCCGGGTCCAACCCCACGCTGGGATGGAACGCCGGCTGCGCCAGCAATGCCACGCGTTGTTCCACCGCCCGCGGCGCCGGCGCGTCATAACAGGTGGGCGCACCCCCGCTGGTGGACCCGGTCACCACGTCCACGCGCTCCGGGTTGCGTGGCCCCACCAGGTACAGCGCGGTGCCATTGGTGGCCGCCAGGTGTGGTGCGCCCGCCGGACGCAGCGCCATGGACGGCGGAAGGGTGCTCAACAGCCGCGCGCTGGGCCGCAACACATCCACGCTGGCGGTGGCCGGGGACCGGTTGCCCGCGGCATCCACCGCCAGGATGTCCACGCGCGTCACCGCCGGCTGCCCGTCCAGCACGTTGGTGTCATCTTCCAACAGCACCTCTATGGGCATGGTTCCCAACGGCGTGAACGTGGGCCGGCCGGGGCCGCCACGCACTTCAAACACCGGGGTGGAATCCAACGGGCAGGTGAGGGTGCGCTGCCCCAGCGGGTTGAGACCCACCACGGGGTCCGCGCAGGTCACCGGGTTCTCGTCACACAACAGCGAGGGCGCGTTGACGTTGCCCCGGCAGGCCTGCGGCGTCAGCCAGACGCGCGCGGTGGGGCCTTCGGCTTCCATCTGGTTGACCGCCGGCAACGGGACCGCCGGTGGCACCTGGTCCAGCACCACCTCCCGGCACGTCTTGCCGCTGGCGTTGCCTGCCCCATCCCGCGCGCGCACGCACACACAATTGAGCGTGGCCGGGTTGGCCGCGGCCCCCCCGGGAAGCGCCACCAGCGGCACCACAAACCGGTCCACCCCCGCCACCGGCGCCCACTGTTGCGCGGCATCCCCGCGGCAGATTTCCTGCGCGTCGCCACAACGGTCCGCGTTGGCCGGCAGCAGCGCGCTGCAGGCTTCGTAGCGGGAGAAGGACGGGTCACTCAGGTGGGGTGCGCCCAACGCCACGTCCAGCTGCACGGTGACCTGTGCGGTGGGAGAAAACGGCGGAGGCGCCCCGGCCAGGAGCACTGGCGACGGAACGGTGAGGTCCAGGATGAACGTCTCTGTCTGGTCCAGGCCCAGGTTGCCCAACACGTCCAACGCACGCGCGCGCACCAGGAACAGCCCGGTGGCGGTCCCCGGCGTCAGATCCACCGCGGTGGCGTCCAACGTGAAACACACCACGTTCCCCCGCGGAATGGCAGGGTAGGCCGCACACGCCGCGCGCCCCGCATCCAGGTCATCCGCCGTCAACACCGCGCCACCCACGGCACCCGGTGCGGTCACCGGCTCCACCTCAAGCACCACCTGCGCCGCATCCAACGGCAACGCCACGCCCACCGCCACTGGCCGTGACGTGGGGGACATCACGCTGATGAAGGGCGGCGCGGCCGGACCCAACCCGTCCACGGTGAGTTCCTGGGTCACACCCGTGGCGCGCCGGCCCGCTCCGTCGGTGGCCACCCCACGCCAGCGGTAGCGCCCGTCCCGCAAGGGCTGCGGCACCAGCACCGCCAGCGTCCCATTCCCCTCCACCACCGGCGGGGGCAGCGCAATGGCCGCACTGAAGTCACTCCCCGCGCTCAGCTCCACCGCGTAGACCACGGTGGACGTGTCCATCCCCGCCCCCGGACGGAACGTGAGGGTCGGCCGTGGATCGTTGGTCAACGTGGGCGCGCCCGCCACCACTGCCAGCCCGTTGTCCGAGCGCACCACCTCGCCCATGGGCGTGGGCGGGTCGGTGAGGTCCCGCGCCACCGTCATCTCCCGCGCCGGAACCGGCGCCACGTTGCCCGCGCGGTCCCGTACACGCACCCGCAGCCGGTAGGCGCCTTCCAACGCCGGCAACGCCAACGTGGTGTCCACCGGGAACCCCGCCGCCGCGGTCCACGGCGCCACATCCACATCTCCATCCCCCAACACCAGCTGCACCGCGTCCAGGCCCACCGTCTCCACGCCGGACAGGCGCACGTTCACCGTGGCGCGGTCATCCCCCACCACGCCCAACGCGTTGTGCACCACCACCGTGTCCAGCACCGGCGCCACGCGGTCCAACACCACCGCCCGGCGGTAGACCGGCGTGGCCAGGCAATACGGCCCGTCCCCCCGGCTGGGATCCAACCGCCGCCGAAGCTGCAGGTGCAACGTGGCCGCCCCGTCCTGGTCCCCCAGCACCAGCGCCACCGCTGGCGCCACGTCCACCCACGCCGCAGGCGTCCCATGGGACTGGAACGCAGCGTCGGTGGAGGCGCGCACCTGTTGCATCCCGCCAAAGTTGTCCAGCCGCAGCTCCACGTCCGTGGTGTTGACGTACACCGGCTCACCCACCACATCCGCGCTGGCGCCCACCGCCCGGAGTTTGAGCGCGTCCAGGATGGGCCGCACCTGCAGCGGCGCCTCCAGGCTGGCCCGCGCGCCACGCTCCACATTCACCGGCTGGGACACCGCCAGCGTGCTGCCCGCGGCTTCCGCCGTCACCACGTACCGCCCGGACGGGATGGGCCCCAGCTCAAAACTCCCGTCCTCGCGTGCGGGTTGCTCCCGCACCGGTGGCGCACAATCCGGTCCCGTCCCCACCACGTGCAGCGTGAGCAGCACGCCGTCCAACGCAATGCCGCCCACCGTCTCCACCCGCCCATTCAACGTGGCGTCCGGCGCCGGTGCCGCCAGCACCAGCAACCCCACATCCCGGCTGTCTCCCGGCGCCAGCACCAGCGGGCCCACGCGCGCCACGCCGTAAAGAGGTGCCTTGGCCTCCACGCTCCACGTCCCGCTGGCCAGCTCCTGCCGGAACGTCCCGTCTGCGTTCACCGTGGCCACCACGCGGCTGCCGGTGTCCTGCAAAAACTCCACGGTGATGATGGACGGGCTGCCTTGATCCGGCAGCGCCGCACTTCCCAACACCGTCGCCTTGGCCCGGATGCCTTCCGGCGCCGCGGGGTCATACGGGTTGAGCGCGGGCAACGTGGGACACCCCGTTGCGGCCAGGCATGCTGCCACCACGTACGCCCGTGAACGGGCCCAACAGTTCAATCCCATGGGAGCTCCGCAACGTTTCATTTGGCTGGGTTCCGCGCACAACGCCCGCCCGCGCGCGGGCAACGCTAGGGCCGCGGTCACGTGCCGGGCAAACCACACTGGCTCACAGGTGCCCGTTGATGACGTAGTCCGGTCCTTCCGGCCCCGGTGACGAACACGTCTTGGCCACCACCAGGAAGATGTCCGTGTCCCCACTGTAGCTGCCAGACCCGTTGGAGATGGAACAGAAGCCGGTGGTGTTGGTGGTGCAGTTGTAGTCGCCTTCGTCCGTCTTCACGCTCAGGTGGAAACACTGCGGCGCGGTGGTGTTGTTCACCTGCAGCGCCATGTTGACGTCATTGACGCAGGTCAACCCCCCCGCCGCCCGGATGCGGAACCAGTCCGGTGCGGCCCCCGCCACGCCCACGTTCTGAACCGCGGGCGTGTGGGTGCGCGCGTCAGACGGGATCTTCCCGGTCATGTTGCGCATGCTGTCCCCGTCACCACAGCCCAGCTCGGCCACGTATTGCGCATTGGGCTGCGTGTGGTTGTCCGCCGGGATGTCCAGCAGTTCGCAGCCGTCCTGCTCCGCGGCGTTGACATCGTAGTTTTCTCCCACACATCCAAAGCTGCACGCCTGGTTGGTGCACGCCGCCAACGCGCTGGGCTGGTTGCGGCCGGGACACGGCATGCCGCACGTCCCGCAATGGTCCGCCGTGGTGGCCACCCCGGCGCAAAAATCCAACAGGCACCCCGGCGGGTTGGCCGCCGCACAGCTTCCCCGGCAGTTGGGCGCCGCCGCGCTGCAGGTGCTGTAGCGGTTGCCCGCCTGGCAGGTGCGCATCCCGGTGCAATGGCCCGCGTCCGACGAGGAATCACACGGCTGTGGCGTGTTGATGGCGTCACAAAACCCGCCCAGGGCGGTCCCGCAGCTCCCGGTGTCCGGCGTGCACAAACGCCGCGCCCGTCCACCCACGCCCACATCCGAACAGGTGTATTGCGGAGGGCACGCCTGCGCCCCATCCAGCGCGCAGTCCACAAAACAGGCGCGCGCACCGGTGCCCGGCAATTCGGCGCAGGTCTCCCCCAGCAGCCCGCAGTCTGCGTCCGCGTCACACGCCATGCAGTGGGTGGGGCTGCGGGGCACGCACAATCCCGTCGTCGCCCCCGCGTTCACCGGGCTGCAGTATGCGGTGGCGTTGCCGCAGTCCCCCGCCTGCGCGCAGGTTCGCACGCACACCTTGAGGCTGCTGCCCGCGTACACCGCACGGCACATCCCGGACGCGCAGTCCGCGTCCGCCTCGCAGCCCCCGCCCAGCGGTGGCCCCGCATCCCGCGCCCCCTGGCTGCTGGTGGTCCCGCCGGTGGATGAGGATGAAGACGTGGCCGCGGGGTCCTCCTCGCACAACCCGTCGGTGTTGCAGCGCTGGCCGTTGCGGCATTCACTGTCCCCCCGGCAGGTGCTGCGGCAGCTGTTGGCCACACACCGCCGGGGTGACGCACACGCCTCACCGCCACAGTCTGGTTCTGTCCCGCCGGACGTGGCCGTACATCCCAGGCCCGCCCCAAGCCATGCCGCCGCCACCACCCAGGTCCAACGCATGCGGCGCAGTCTACGGTGCCGCCCCCGGAGCGACAAACGGCATCCCTTGCCAGGTTGACCGCGTCCACACCCCGGCGTCACACATGCGCGCATGGCCGCTTCACGCGTGGTTGCGCTTTGTGTCCGGTTGTTGCCCCTGCCGCTGCTGCTGGCGTGTCCTCCCCGCCAGGCCCAGCTTGAACCGCCGTCGCCAGCGTCCCAGCCCGCCTCACAACCCTCCCCCCATCAGGACGCGTTGGACCGCGTGAGCGCCGTTCACGGCGCCGCAGGACCCTGGGCCGTGGCGGGGTACCGCATGGGAGAAAAAGCGTTGGAGGTTTTTGGATTGCAGCGCGGCGCGTTGGAGCTGGAGGTCATCCACCACACGCCGCGCGCGGTGCAGTACGCATGCATGGCAGACGGAGCCTCCGCCGCCACCGGCGCCACCGCGGGAAAACTCAACCTCACCGTGAAGGACGCAGACGCCGCAAACCTGCGCACCACGTTTGTGGACCGCCGCAACGGCAAGAGCATCACGTTCAAACCCGCGCCCGGTTTTGAGGCGCGCTTCCTCAACCTTCCGCGGGACGCCAGTGCGCAGGCGGGCAAGACGGTGATGGCGCTGCCGGAGGCCGCGGTGTTTGTGCTGGAGGACCTGTCCGGCAGCGTGACGCGTTGAGACGTCAGGCCGTGCGAACCTGGATCTGGCGCGGCTTGAGCGCTTCCTGCTTGGGGAGCGTCACGCTCAACACGCCATCCTTGAGCTCGGCGGTGATGCCGTCCGGATCAATGCCGCCGGGAAGCACAAAAGAACGCGCCCAGGCGAGCGCTTCACCGTTGCGCACCGGCGTGAAGGTGCCCGCCAGCTGCAGGGTGTTCTTCTCAAAGCGCACCTCCACGTCCTGCTGTGCCACGCCGGGGAAATCCGCGCGGATGAGGAAGTTGTCCTTGCTCTCCAGCACGTCGGCGGGGGCGGCAAGCGTGCGGCGCGCCGAGTGGTTCTCCGCGCCGGGGTCCTGGTTGTTCTGGGTCAACACGTTGGTGGTCATGGTCTGATGCTCCGTGGTCAAAAGGTGGATGGTGGAAGTGGTGTTCAGGCGCCGCGCACGTTGATCTGCCGGGGCTGGGATTCACGCGCCTTGGGCAACTGCACGGTGAGCACGCCGTGGCTCACGGTGGCGGTGACCTTGTCCCCGTCCACGCGCGTGGGCAGGGAAAAAGAGCGCGAAAAGCGGTAGCCCGCACGCTCCTGGCGGTGGGGCCGGTAGCCCTCCATGTGCTGCACCTTGCGCTCTCCAGCCAGCGTCAACACGTCCTGGTTGAGGGTGACGGTGACGTCCTTCTCACCCAGGCCGGGAACTTCGGCGCGTACCACCAGCATCTCCCCGTCATCCCGCAAGGACACCGCGGGTGCGTGGCCGCTGCCGGAAAACCCGGGGTCCTCTTCATAACCGGCCCAGACCGCATCCATCCGGCGGCGAAGTTCATTGAAGGCGGGAAAACTGCGGTCAAACTCCTGCATGGTCCTGAGCATGGCGTGTCCTTGCTGGGAGGCCTCCTTTGGGAGCCCGCCCGGTGTGGGTGTTGGTTGTATGGCGGCGCCCCAGGGTGACGTCGGGAAACCCGCGCGCCCGGAGAACCGTGACAAGCGCCTAGGTAGGCAGGCCCCTGCAGGTGTCAAGATCACGGTGGAGACCCACCTGTCACCCCGCCGTGAGGTTCGCCCCCCTCCAAAAAACAGGCGGGATCAGCGCAAAAATCGGCCGGGCTCCCGCTTTTGCGCGTCCTTCCAACCTCCAGGCGAACTTCAAAAGTACGCCCAAGTCCATGAAATGGTGAATCTAATGGGTTTTCTCGTCGGGGTTGGTCATTGGCTTGCGTCTGGCGGGATGGGTCTTGTAGGGTGCCGCGCCTTGTGGGCCCGGCAGGTCGGTGAAGGCATGTGTCTTACACCGGTGGACACCAGGGAATTCATCAGGCGGCGAAATATTGCTTGTCGGTGTCCGTCCACTTGGATTAGGTTCCCCGGCCGGTTTCCGGTTCAAGGAACCTGAAAACAAAACTAGCAGGGGCCCAGATAGCCCCCGCAAACACGGAGGAAGTTAATGTTTAGCGCGTTGGCTAAGTCTGTTGTGGCAGGTGCGGCTCTCTCTTTGGCGATCAGCGCGGTGGCCCCGGCCGCCGCTAAGGCAGCGCCCCAGAAGGCTCCCCTGGTGATGACCGAAGGTGAAGCAGCCCCCGCCGAAGGTGGCGGCAAGGTTTGGTTTGCCTTCATGTGGCCGGACAACCTGAAGCCGCAGCTGGAAGAGAAGAAGATGCTGTTGACCATCTGTGGTCTGTTCTTCTTCGGTTCCATCTGGGGTCCCATTGCCCTGCTGGGCCAGAGCTTCGACATGGAGTGGGCCCTCCCCTCCATCATCTTCAGCGTCGTTGCCTTCATCTGGCCGTTCTTCTTCATCCCGTTCTTCGGCTGGGTGAGCTGGTTCTTCTGGCACCTCGGCTGGAACTGGATCGCGACGCAGGTCATGTTCGCGAACCTGAACCGCCCCGAGATCACCGTCGGTGGTGGCGAAGCCGCGGTGAAGTGAGCAGAGTTCACCAGACCGTCTGACGCGCAAGCGCCAGGCACCTGGTGAAGCAGAAAACCCCGCTCCCTGGGAAACCAGGGGCGGGGTTTTTTGTTTGTGCCGCTGCGGTGCCTCACCGCGAGGGTAAACGGCGCGGGGGGACGCTACAAAACCCGCATGCACCCAGGGCGCTGGATCAGGGCGGGCTGGCAGCGCGGGCGTCGGTGGCGCCGGCTCAGCTCGGCGTCGGTGGCGGTGGGACGCCCGGTGGTGATTCCGCTGGTGACCCGCACGCTGGGGGACCGCGTGGTGGGCGTGGTGGTGGCCCTGTCCACCGTGGCCAGCGTGGGCCACGCCGCCATGATGCCCCTGGCCCTGGATGCCGGGCAGGCGGTGGCCGCGGTGCTGGGCCTGGCCGCCATGGGCATGCCCGCGCTGGCTTTTGCCTGGGACAAGGCGCGGTCCAGCTGGATCACCTTTGATCCGGTGGGCGGCGTGTTGCGTTTTGAACGCGCGTTGCCCGGCGGCGCCACGGTGATCACCGCCCAACTCCGGGTGACGGCGGAAGACCGGCTGTCCACCGTGGCCGTGGAAGCCGTGGACAACACCGGCTACCGGCAGGTCTCCTATGTCCTGGTGTTGCGCCGCCCCAACGGAGACGTCCACGCCCTGGCGCACGGAAGCGCCTGTGACACCGTCCGGCACGCGCTGTCCGCCGTCACCGGCGGCCTTGGCCATGACGTGATCCGGGATCCCGCGGCGGTGGAACGCCTGATGGCCGGTGTGGACCGCCGCGCCCTGCACGCGCCGGGATGAGGCTGCGCCAGCGGCGTGGGCACGGGGAATTGCGTCAGAACGTTGGAAACAAGTTGACGCCTGATGTGGGAGTCCCGTATATGCCGCCCCCCTTTTGAAATCCGGGCAACAGCGCGGGGGATCATCCCCGGGACCACAAGAGTCCCTGAAAAGCGCGAGACCGGGAGCAGGTTGTGTCATGGGTTACAAACAGCACCTCACCACGCGCCCCGCCACGCCAGAACAGTCCAACCGTGGTTGGTTCATTGTGGACGCCAAGGACAAGACCCTGGGCCGCCTGGCCAGCCAGGTTGCGACGGTGTTGCGTGGCAAGAACAAGCCATCCTTCACCCCGTACATGGACACCGGGGATTTTGTGGTGGTGATCAACGCCGAAAAGGTGGCGCTCACCGGCCGCAAGGAAACCGACAAGCTCTACTGGCGTCACACGCTGTTCCCGGGCGGTGAAAAAGCCACCCCGGCGGGCAAGATGCGCCAGGAAAAGCCGGAAGAGATGATCACCAGCGCGGTGAAAGGCATGCTGCCGCGCACCCGCCTGGGCCGCCAGCAGCTCACCAAGCTCAAGGTCTACAAAGGCGCCGAACACCCCCACAAGGCTCAGGCTCCCAAGACCCTGACCGTGGTGGATTGAGATCAGGTTGTACCCCCCTGTTGAAGGACTGAGGAAGACGTCATGAAGGAATCCCGCTTTTACGCCACCGGCCGCCGCAAGGAAGCCACCGCCCGCGTCTGGATCAGCCAGGGTGATGGGCAGATCAACGTCAACGGCCGCACCCTGGAAGTGTACTTCCCGCGCGAGGCGCTGCGCATGATGTTGCTGCAGCCGCTGGACGTCACCGAGTCCAAGGGCAAGTGGAACATCCGCGTCACCGTGCGTGGCGGCGGCCAGACCGGCCAGGCCGGCGCGGTGCGCCACGGCCTGTCCCGCGCCCTGTGCGTGGCAGCCACGGAAATGCGCGGCACGCTCAAGAAGGCCGGCTTCCTCACGCGTGACGCCCGCAAGGTGGAACGCAAGAAGTATGGCCAGCCGGGCGCCCGCAAGCGCTTCCAGTACAGCAAGCGCTGAAACCAGCGGTTGTTGGAAGGCAATCCCACGGCGGTGTCCCTGGAACAGGGGTGCCGCCGTTGGTTTTTTTGCGGGGCTGGTTTTTTTGGCCCCTTGCCGGGCTGGGCCCCGTGCCGGCAGCATGCCCCCATGATCCGGTCCCCGTCCTCCCGTTGGGTGTGTGTGGCGTTGTTGGGCCTGGTGTTGGCCTGTGACCGCACCATCAGCGCCAATGACTACAACCGTGCCTGCACCCAGGACGCGCAGTGCTCCCTGGTGAAGGACGGGGACGTGTGTGACAACGGCTGTGGTTGCCCCAACGCTGCGGTCAACAATGACGCGCTGGTGGAGTTCACCACCGACCGTGGCTCCCAGGCGCGCGGCTGTGGACCTCGGTTTGTGGGCGGCGCCGAGGCGTGCGCGGCGTGCTCCACCACCGCGGTGTGCCGCGCGGGACGCTGCGAAGCGCAGCCCTGACGCCCCGGCCGGGAGCAATGGCCATCAAGGGCGACGCTCTGCGGAGCCTGCGCCCCCCAACCAGCAGGTCTGACACAGCGCACCGTTGGCCTGATCCCACGGCGTGGCTTTGGGTCATCCACCAGCTAGCGTCCTGGCCCGGAGGTTCACCCATGAAACTCACCACCTACGCCAACAAGCTGGCCGGACGCGGCACCCTCACGCGGGATGACGTGGTCTCCCTGGCCAAGGCTGCGGCCAAAGACGGCACCATCAACAAACAGGAGCGCGCCGAGCTCAAGACCATCCGCCAGTCCATGGCGGACCGCATGGAGCCCAGCGCCAAGGGCGCGCTCACCCGTCTCATCAACAACATCCCGGAGAACGTCACGGCCAAGGGGCGCGCGGTGGATCCGGACCAGGTGAAAAACCTGATCAACGGTGACCCGCGCCTGGCGTGGCGCACCGGCGGCAAGGGTGGCGGCGGCGGCGGAGCGGTGTCCGCCGGTGGCGGCGGGGAAAGTGGTGGCAGCGTGTCTGGCGGCGGCGGTGGCGGCGGCGGGTACGTGTCTTCTGGTGGCGGCGGGGAGAGCGGCGGCAGTGTGAGCTACACGCCAGCCCCGTCCTATGTCTCCTCCGGTGGCGGGGGCGAGTGAGTTCCAGGCCGTCTGGCATCCTGGCGCTGCGGGATTATCTGCTGGGTCCAACGCTGGACCACGCCGCGCACCAATCACCCTTCTGGCATCAACGTCTTGCAGGCAAGGCTGCGCTGGTTGACGGCGTGGCCGGCCTGCCGTTGTTGCCGGTGACCACCCGCGCGCAGCTGGCCGCTGCGGGAGTGGACCTCTACGCGGGGACCACCGCGCTTTCGGATCAGGTGGTGTTGTCGTCAGGAACCACGCGCGAAGGACGCCAGCGGCTGCTGGTGCGCCGCAGCCGCGAAGAGCTGCAGGCCCAAGGAGAATACGTTCGCATGTTGGGCGCGGGCGTGGGCGCGCCGGACCGCGTGCTGCATTTGCACAACGTGCAACACGGGCTTCCGGTGGGAGACCCGCCGCCCGGTGAGGTGCGCGTCCCGTGGATGCCCCATCCCAACATGGTGGAGCTGGCATTCCACCAGCTGTGCGCCACGGCGGATGCGGGCAACCCGTTTACGGTGGTGCGCGGAAGTGTCTCGGCGGTGTTGACGCTGGCGGTGGCGGGGCGCGAGCGCGGCATCAACACCGCTGCGTTGGGCGTGCGGTGCCTGGGGACCAACAGTTACGGCGTCACCCCACGCGTGCAGGCCCTGTTGGAACACGCGTTTGGCGCGGTGGTGTTGGACAACTACAGCCTGTCTGAGCTTCCGTCTTTTGCCAGCCGCTGTGCGCAGTGTGGGGCACTGCACTGGCAACACCCGCCAACTGCCCCGGAACTGGTGCACCCCACCACGCTCAAAGCGGTGGAACTCCAGCCGGGTGCCACCGGCATGTTGGTGCTCACCGGGCTGTTCCCCTACGTGCAGCGCACGCCGTTGATCCGCTACGCCACGGGGGACACGCTCGCTGTGACGGCGTGGTGCGAGCACCGCGGAGACTGGGGATGGCAGTTTCTGGGACGCCACAAGGACACCCTGGTCCTGCGCCGCGGCAAGGCCACACTGCCGCTCTACGCCGAGCCGCTCTACCACCTGATGGATGGCGCCCTTGGCGTGGCCCGCACCCGCCACCCGGTGGAGGTTCTGGGCTTGGTGAAGCCGGGGCAACTGGGATTTCCCAAATACCGCGCGCGTGACGTCAAGGGTGCCTTGGTGCTGGAGGTGGAACCCCACAACGCACGGCAGCGCGCGCGGTTGAAGACGTTTCTGGAGCGCCAGCTGCCGCGGGTGTTTCCCGCGCTGGAAAAATGGCCCTGGCGCGTGGTGTTTTGTGCGCTGCCGGACCGCGTCTTCAAACCGTGACCGGGCGCACGCTGGCTGCCAGCGGGAAACCCAAGCAATTTCATGGGCCTGAATGATCTGCGGGGAGGGAAAAACCTTTGCCCAGGCCGGCCGTTTGGATGGGAACGCCCTTCCACCTGGAGCTCCCCATGATGCGCCGCAGCCTGCTCAAGACGTTCACCGCCGCCGCCGCCACCGCCGCGACGCTGCACGCCGCACATCCCGCCCGCGCGTGTATGCCCTACCTGCCGGTTGCCGCCGAGCTGCCGTCCAACGTCAACGTCCTGGCCACCGTGCTGGACATGCCCAACGACCAGGACCTGCAGCGCCGCGCGTCCCAGTATGACCTCAACGTCCTCAACGTGATGTGGGAAGACACCGGGCGGTTTGAGAACAGCGCGGTGGGGCCCAACATCTCAGACCTCACCCTCCAGGTGAGCGAGGACATTGGCCGCGGCCGCGTTCGCACGCACATGCTGCCGGTCATCCGGCATCCCAACTTTTCTGACCGCACCGGGGATGTGGCGGCGGAGAAGTTGTTTGTGCGCGTGGGCAACCAGCGCAAGGGCGGCGGGTTGACCGCGGTGCCCATCAAGGAGGTGCTGGCCAACCTTCGCGAATACCTCACCGACGCCAGCAGCCTCAAAGGCAGCGGAAATTTCCTGGCGCCGCGGGACAGCCACATGCTGGTGAGCGCGCAGCATGTGTTCATTCCGCTGCCGCAAAAAGGCAAGGTGGAGTTCAACCCGGTGTTGTTCAACTACCAGTCCCAACAAGGTGCGCCCGGTGTTCTCACGCTGCTGGTGACGCGTGAGGGCCTCTCGGCCACCGTCATTGAGAACCGCCCCGGTGACCAGAATGAACAGGGTTATGGCCAGCAGCTGTTCTTCAACAAGGCCGGCCAGAAGACGCCGTTCACCGCAGAACGCAAGAGCGCGGTGAAGGCGCGCGTGGAATCCGGGCACGCCACCTCCGACGACGCGGGCGCGCTGGAAGAGGGCGCGGACATGATGATGATTGTGCAGATTCCGCTCAAACTCCCGCGCGGCCTGCGCGGTGGTGGTGGCCCCTCAGATGGTTACGGCATTGGCGGGCTGGCCCCACAGAAGAGCGCTCCGGCCGCGGCCCCCCCCGCAGAAATGTCCAAGCCGCAGTCCCGCGCCGCGCGCAGTGACGTGGAGGCCGCGGTGCTGGGCCACGGCAAGGAACTGGGCCGCTTCACAGAAATCAACGGCCTCAAGGTGGAACGGGATGAACGGTTCCCCATTCGCGTGACGGTGCAGTTCTACAAGGCCACCTCCAACGGCGTGGTCAATGACGCGGACTTGTCCGCCGTCAACGCGGCCATTGAGAAGGTCTACCAGAGCGCGGATTATGTGGGCTCCCTGGTGGTCCCCAACAACAACCGCAACCGCCCCACCGACTGGATCAAAGACCAGCCCGCCGGCTCCTGGGGCGTGGTCAGCAACTGATGCGTTTGGCCTGGGGCATCCACGCCCCACCCCCAACGCTCCCCGGTCAAGCAGGAGACGGCTAGACTCCCTGACGTGCACGGCCCGCCCACAACCCCGCCCACCCGCCAGCGCAGTGAAACGTTTGATGCTGGCCTGCAACGTTCCTTGTGGGCTTTGGAACACTGGAGTGACGCAAACAAGGTCCTGCTCATTTCGGCGCTGACGTTGCCCTTTGCGCTGGCCTGGCTGGTGCGCTCCACGGTGCTGCAATCAGACCTGGTTGCTTCCCCTTATGTGGACCGGTCCTTCCTCTCCATCCACCTCCCGTTTTTGTGGCTGCAGGTGGCCGGTCACACGCTGCTGGTGTTGGCGGCGGGGCTGCTGCGCAAGCGCGCGCCGCCAAAAATTCCCTGGCTGGTGCACACAGAAATCCAGTTCTGGTTTTTGTGCATGGTCTATTCGCTGTATGTGGTGGGGCCATTCACCAGCCCGTTTGGCGTGTTGGTGCTGGCGCTGCCCATCATGGGCTACCAGATCTTTGATCAGCGCTCCATGCACCTGGGTCTGGTCACGTTCCTGACGGGAATCACCCTGGGCGCGGTGCTGCCGCAGCTTGGTGTTCTTCCGTATGCGCCGTTTCTGGCGCGCCCGCCGTTTGAACAGGGGAAGCTGCAAACCAGCTGGATCATTTCACTGGGTCTGCCGTCCATGTTTGCCACCACCGTGGTGCTGTTGGTGCACGTCTCCCTGATGCGGCGGTTGCACCAACGGCAGGAAGAACTGGAGCGCCTGTCCAGCACGGATTTTCTCACCGGATTGTTCAACCGCTCCATCTTCTTTCGCCGGTTGGAGGAGGAAGTGGCCCGCGCCCGACGTCACAGCTACCCGCTGTGTGTGGTGATGTTGGATGTGGATCACTTCAAGGCCATCAATGACACGCTGGGGCACCAGGCCGGAGATGATGTGCTGCGCGCGCTGGGTGGCCGGCTGCAGGGTGCGGTGCGCGTGGATGATGTGGCGGCGCGTTACGGTGGTGAGGAGTTTGCCGTGCTGCTTCCGTACACCTCCATCAAAGAGGCGCACACAGTGGCGGAGCGTTTGCATCACGCGGCCCATGAAGTGAAAGCCGGCGCGGCCCACATCACCGTCAGCCTGGGTGTGGCCCAACTGGAGCCGAGTGACCGCGGGGATGACCTGGTGGCCCGCGCGGATTCGGCGCTCTACGACTCCAAACGCAACGGCCGGGACCGCGTGACCTACGCCGCTTCCACAACGCAGGACGCAGCGGCACAACACGCCAAGGTGCAATGAGGGCGGGTGGTCACGGGGGGATTCCCACGTACGCCATCCACGCAAACAACCCCGCGGCAATGGCGTGGGTCACCACCATGAACCAGTAGCCCCGCGGGTTTTTTTCCCGCGAGTACAGCCCCGCGCCTTTGACCCGCATCTGGCCGGCCCACAACCCGTGGAGGACGGTGAGCGCCATGGCCACGCTGATCACCCACTGGATGCCCCGGAGCATGGGGCCACAGTAGGTGCCGGCCCCCCAAGATGCGAGCTCAAACAACTTTTAACCAACAATTTCATTGTGTTGAGTCGTTCCGAGATCCCTGCTTGCCATCCAACGCGACAATGGTATAATGGTTCAACCACTGAGGCAATATATGGAAACGCTCCAAAGACCCGCCCGGACCGTGGACGCCGCAGCAGAGGTGTTGCGCCGGGCCATTTTGCGCGGGCGTTACCCCGCCGGCGGGCGTCTTCCGCCGGAACGGGTGCTGGCCACCACGCTGGGCATCAACCGGCTGACGCTGCGCGCCGCACTGGCGCGGTTGGAGAGCGAAGGGCTGGTGCGCGCGCGGCAGGGTGACGGCGTGCTGGTTCTGGACTGGCGCACGCAGGCGGCTTTGTCGGTGCTGGCGCACGTGAAGCTGGAAGAGGACCTGGTGCTCACCCGCGGCGTGCTGGAGCTGCGCCGGGTCATGGGTGCTGAAGCGGTGGCCCTGGCGTGTGAACGCGCCAGCAACGGAGAAATTGCCGCATTGGAGGTGCTGGCGCGTGCGCAGGAGGAAGAGAAAAGCGCGCGGGTCTTTGCCGAACGCGACCTGGAGTTTGGCCGCGCGGTGCTGGTGGCGGCGCGCAACCCGGCCATGGTGCTGCTGCTCAACGCGGTGGAGGGCATCTACCGCGCCCATCCCCGGCTGGTGCGCGCGCTGCACCAGAACCGTGCGGCGGTGGCGCAGAGCTACCACGGCGTGGTGGCGCTGTTGCGCGCGCGTGACGGCGACAATGCCCGCCGCGTGGTGCGCCAGGTGCTGGAGTTCATTGATGGCCAGGCGGTGGAGCTGCTGCAGGCGCAACAGGACGTCCGGGCTGCAACCCCAGATGAGGACGTGGTGTGATCATGTTCAACCGGTTTCTCAGGCAACCTGCGCGTCACTACCGGAGCTTCCAGCTGGTCTACGCGTTGTTGGCGCTCAACTTCCTCATCCCCGCGGCCAGTTATGCCTGGGCGCCCCACCTGGCGGTGGAGCAGTACCTGCGCATCAACGCGCTGCTGGGCGGCCTGCCGTATGGCCACCACGAGGCAGACAGCCACCTGTGGCGCTACCTGGCGGCAGCCAACGTGATGACGCTGGGCATGATGTGCGTGTTGCTGCTGGCCAACCTGCGCCGGTTCTACGCGGTGTTGTGGCCGTTGACGTTCATGAAAGCGTTTGCCGCGCTCAGTTGGCTGGGCGGCTACCTGCAGGAGGCGCACACACCGGTGTTTCTGGGCGCGGCCATCCTGGACGGCGTGACGTGTGTCCTGTTTGTGGTGTTTGCCCGGCGCGCCCACGCCGAAATTGTTCCGCTGAAGGATGAAGCGCTGGTGCCACGTCCCTGGTTGTGGGTGGACGGCCATGGACCACATTGAATCCACGGCGCGGGACACGGTGTTGTGTGCGGTGCTGCCCAGAAGCACCTGCGGGCGTTTTGGAGGCATTGCGCCACAGACGCTGCCGGGATTCTGGCGCACGTTTGAAAAGGCGGCACCACTCCCGTTGCGCCTGACAGTCCGGGCGGCGGTGCTGTTGACGCTGCTGGCGCCGGTCTTTGTGGGGCAGGGCGTCCATCTCTTCGGCGGTCTTTCGCCGGCCCAGCGTGACGTCACGCTGCGGCGTCTGGCGGCATCCCGCTTCTACACAGTCCGGCAATGTGTGGCGGTGTTGAAGTTGTGCGCGTGTTTTGCGGCCTTCTCGCAGCCGGGCGTGCGCGCGGGTTACCCAGGCGCATCATGACCGTGCCAACCCAAGAAGCAGACGTGGTCATTGTGGGTTCCGGTCCTGGGGGTGCGGCGGTGGCGCGCACGCTGGCGCGGGCTGGCGTGGACGTGCTGGTGCTGGAGGAGGGCGGCCCAACCCAGGGACGGCTGGGACAGGATGCGTTCCACGCCATGGCGCAGCTCTACCGGGGATTGGGGGCCACCGTTGCGCTGGGGCGTGCGCCGTTGCCCATGGTGCAAGGCATTGCAGTGGGCGGGACCAGCGTCATCAACGGTGCCATTTGTTGGCGGCTTCCGGAGGATGTGTATGCCGCATGGGCGGCCCAGGATCCCGCGCTGGCCGCGGCACTTCCGTTTGCCGAGATTGACGCCGTCACCACCACCATTGAAGCGGACCTGGGCATCTCCCCCACCGCCGCCGACGTTGCCGGCGCGCACAACCTGTTGCTGGCCCAAGGCGCACAGGTGTTGGGGCTGGAGCACCGTCCCATTGCGCGCAATGTGGATGGCTGCCGCGGTCTGGGACGCTGCCTGCAGGGCTGTCCCTTGGGGAACAAGTTGTCCATGGAGCGGTCCTATCTGCCGGACGCGGTGGCCCACGGTGCGCGCATTCTCCCGCATGCACGCGTGACGCGGGTGTTGCGCCACACAGGCCGCGCCACGGGCGTGGCGGTGACCACGGCGGATGGAACACGGTTCACCGTACGCGCGCGGCGCGCGGTGTTTGTTGCCGCGGGTGCCATCCATACGCCGCACCTGCTGCTGCGCAGCGGGCTGGGCGGTGACGGCGTCACCGGGCGCAACCTGATGTGCCATCCGGGCGTGAGCGTCAGCGGCGTGTTTGCGCAGGACGTCTCCATGTGGACGGGGGCCACGCAGGGACATGAGGTCATTGGGTTGCGCGCCCAGGGGCTCAAGTTTGAAGCGCTGGGTTATGATCTGGCGTTGGTGGCCTCACGTCTCAAGAGCGTGGGGCAGGCCATGGCGGATGAGGCAGCCAATCTTTCCCGCGTGGCGCAATGGGGTTGCGCGGTGAAGGCCCAGGCGTTGGGGCGGGTGTGGGGCGCGCCCTGGGGTCCGGTGATGACCTACGCCATGACGTCGGAAGATGTTCGCAAGACGCGGGCCGGTGTCCGGGTGTTGTGTGAGCTGATGTTGGCCGCGGGTGCCACCGAGGTATCTCCGGGGGTGGCCGGCGCGCCGGAAGTGGTGCGCACCATGGAAGAAGCCCGCGCGCTGGAAACGCAGGCGCCGCTGGATGCCCGCGCATACACCATGGCCGCAACCCATCTCTTTGGGACCTGCCGCATGCACGCCGACCCCGCGCGCGGCGTGGTGGACCACCGTTTCCGTCATCACCACATCCAAGGCCTGCACGTGGCGGATGCCAGCGTGTTTCCCAGCAACACCGGCGTGAACCCGCAAACCTCCATCCTGGCCCTGGCCACGCTGGCCGCGCGGCGGTTTCTTGAGGAGGGCGCGTGTGCGGGGTCACAAAGAAGGCTGCAAACCGTGACTGGAGACACGGCGCGGGTGACGGCGGACACCAATGCAGCATGACCGCCGTCAATGCGCGCGGTGGGGATGCGGGCTAGACTGCGCGGTGTTGCTTCACCTTGGAGTCACCCATGCGCAAGTCCATGACGTTGACGGTCACCGCGGTGTTGGGCGCTGTTGTCTTGCCGGCGTGTTTCTATCTTCGCGAAGATCCCTTTGAAGGGATGGTCCAGGGCGACATTGCCGCGGTGCTGGTGGGCGTCCCGCCCGGCACGCAGGTGAGCGTGGACCAACCGCTCCCCGGGGGCCGCGCGCAATTGCGGGGCAGCCCGCGCATTGCCACGTCCAATGACAAAGGGCGGGTCATCCTGCGCAACCTGCCGGAGGGAACGCACAGCCTGCGCTTCATGTATGACCCGGACCGTGACGGCGTGCCGGACCTGGTGGGCGCCAAGGCAGCCACCGTGCGCGTGCGCGGTGCCGAACGCTCCAACGTGGACCTGGGCCGGGTGCAGCTGCTTCCCGCGGGCCGCGTGACCGGCAGCGTGGTGTTTGTGGGCGGCACCGGGGACGCAAGCCATGTGAAGGTGCTGGCATTTTCGGCGGATGTTCCCGAACGCGAGGTTCCCCCCGCCGAACGCATGGTGTCCCTGGATGCCAACGGTGGCTTCACGCTGGCCGGGCTGGGCGTGGGCCGCTGGTACGCCGTGGCCACCTACGGCGCGTCCACGGTCAAATCCCAGACCCTCGCGGTGGGCCCCGGTGAGGAGAAGGTTGCGGGCGTGTTGCAGCTGGATGTGACGCAGCCTTCTGGGATGGGAACGGTGGTGGGCACCATTGTGGACGCTCCGGTGACCAACCTGCCGGGTACTGTGCAGAACCCCCTGGTTCCGCCGCAGCGCATTGTCCTGGAACCCCTGGATGACTTTTTTGGGCAGGCCCGCCAGGACCTCACCCCCAACTACGAAGCGGGAACCTTCCAGGCCATCAACACCGCCATTGGTGGCGTGTTCCGCTTGCGCGTGGAGTTTGATGCACCCGGTGACGTGGGCGAATACCTGCCCATTGTGGTGGACGGCGTGGTGATCTTTCCGGGCGCCATCACCAACGTGGGGACCCTCTACGCCACGCGCGCCACCGAATGCGAGGAGTGTACTGGCGCATCTTCGTCGTCGTCATCCTCGTCCTCGTCGTCATCCTCGTCCTCTGGGGCAGTATCCTCTTCGGTGATGGGCTCCAGCAGCGCGCTGCCTGTGTCCTCGTCCATGGCCGCGGCCTCATCTTCCTCTTCCTCTTCGTCCTCGTCCTCAACCGGTGGGGTGTCCTCCTCCCTGGGTGGCTCCAGCTCCAGCATGATGCCGCCCAGCCCGGGATTTGTGGTTCCGGTGCACCCAACCCAGGGCCAGGGATGGAATGACTGGGTGTTGGGAGACGCGGCCGTTCCGCTCTCCGCGCCGGATGCCGCGTGCGTGCCAACCGCATCAAGCCAATGGAAGGACTGCGTCCACGCCGGGGAACTGCGCAGGATGGTGGTGACCAACCGCAGCAGTTGTGCTGGCCTCACCGCGCGGGACAGCGGGAACGTCTTTGTGTGGTCCTGCCGCCAGGGAAACCAGGTGGATGTGGTGACGGTGGGCTACCAGCCGGGCAAGGGGTTGGTGGACCTGCTGGATTTCACCACCACGCCGGCCAGCTGGAGGATGATGGACGCGCAGGTCCTGGAAAACGGCGTCCCCATTGTGGCCAGCATGCCTGGCCAGTGGTGGAACACCCCGGTGACCGAGTTGGCTGGTGGCGGCGTGGTCACCACGCCCGGCGTGTTTGTGGTGCGCGCCGACATTGCCACCCCCATCAACGTGACGGTTCCCAAGGTCACCTTGGTGTTCCCCGCGCCCATCAACAGCACGGCGGCCACCGAGGCGGTGACCGCCAGCACCGTGGACTTCTTGTGGCTGGAGGGCAGCGGCATCACGCACACCGGGCGCGGCCCGGCGGTGCGGCTCTACAATGGACGGTTCCACACGCTCTCCAACATCACGCTGAACGCGGCCATGGCCGAGGCGTTGGAGCTCTGGCACATGCGCGCCAGCCGGGTCATCAACCTCAACACCGCATCCACGGGCACGGGGGGCATCACCATGACCGGGTGCAACGGCAACCTCTTGGACGGTGCGGTGCTGGACCAGCTGGGAAGCCTGGGCGGGGACCCACTGGTGCTTCGTGACGACGGAACCATCAACGGAAGTGGGGACAACCTCATCCGGCGCGTGCGCACCAAGGGCGGCAACTCCGGCATCAGCATCACCGGGATGGGTGGCAACAACACGTTGGTGGATGTCACCGTGGAACAGGCGGCAGAGACCGGCCTGCTGGTGGACCTCAACGACGTGGCGGTGCGCATGAAGGACGTGCGCGTGTTTGAAAGCGGCCTGGGGATGCACATCCGGGCGCGTCTGGCGCAGTTGGACGGGCTCACCGCGGGGAACAACAACGGCGGCGGAATTGAGTTTGCGCAGCTGGTGTCCAGCCGCGTGGCCAACGTTCTGGCGGTCCACAATGGCGGTGAGGGTGTGCGCCTCTACACCAGCAACAACAACGTGCTCATGGCGGTGGGGGCGCACAACAACGGCGGGACGGGCATCTACCTGGAGGGTTCTTCGGACAACACCATCATGGCGGCGGCCGCGCTCAACAACGTCCAGCACGGCGTGGCCATCACCACCACGGGGTTTGCCGCCGTCATCCCGGCGGACCGCAACTTCTTCCACAACGTGGCCAGCGTGGCCAACGGGGGCCACGGGTATTTCCTGGTGGACAGCTACAACAACACCTTTTCCGGGTGGGTGGTGACGGGTGGAACCACCAACACCATGGGGCCGTGCAGCGTCAGTGGTGGGGCCAGCCAGGGCTTGTTTGGGACGGCCACCAACAACTTCTTGTGCAGCATCAATGGTGGTTCCAGCGCGACGTTGGACCCCAGCGGTCAGGTGGCTGTGGTGGGGCAGGTGGATGACGCCGCCAACGGCCAGGGCCAGCTGGGCCCGGTGTTGTGGGACAACGTGCTGGACTTTGGGACGTTTGCGGCCGGTGGCCGTACGTGGGGACGGGCCAGCAGCAATGTTTTCCCCAACGTGGACCAGCGGGGCAATTGCGGCCGCACCATGAACTGCAGCATCTGGGATCACGCGGCGCGGGTGACCGCCACGTCCCTGCTCAACCGGCAGCCCGGTGTGGACGGCGCAGAGGGGCGTGGCCACGGGTGGAGTGTGACGGCGGGGGATTGCGCACTCATTCCAGGAGCGTCCTACAACCGGACGTGCGGGAGCACGCTGGCGCTTGGCGCGGTGGAAGCGTCACCGGACCCACTGGCGCTCAACAACGGAAACCTGTTGTGTGAAGAGGGTGAGCGCTGCCGGCTGCTGCCGAACATCGGCGCCTACCAGGGTGACGGCGCAGACGTGCCGGGCGTGTTCACGGCTGGCGCTGTGTTGAGCAACGTGCAGGTGGTGCAGCCGGCCGCCAATGGGCGTTGGTGAGAATTCAGCCCAGGGTCTTGAGCAGCCGCTGGGCTTGTTCGGTGTCTGACGGTGCTGCCCCATCATCCGCCATGATGACGCTGCACATGGCCTTGGCCTTGGGTTTGTCCCCATTGCGTGCGTAGGCCAGCGCCAGGTTGAGGACGGCACCGGGCGCGTCCCCGCTGCGCTCCACCGCGGCTTCCAGCACGCTCACCGCGGTCTTGAGTTCCGCTTTGTCCCCGGACTCCATCAACACAAAACCCAGGCGGGTCCCGGCGTCCCCGCGGTCATCTCCCAGCGCCACGGCCTTGTGGTACGCGGCCAGCACCGCGGCGCGGTCCAATGGGGTCTGTCCTTCCAGTGCCAGCCCAAGTGCATACTGCGCGCGGTCCAGGTTGGGGTCCGCCTTGACCGCGGCCTGCGCGTGTTTGAGTGCGCCAGCGCGGTCCTTCTTTTCGCCCGCCAGCATGGAGAGGTTGACCAGGTCCTGCGCGTTGCGCGCTGACGCCGGGATGGCCTCCAGGGCCTTGAGTGCGGCGGCACTGTCCCCAAGTTCCACCAGCAGGCCCACCTGGTAGCGACGGATGATGAGGCTGTCCTTGTTGTGCTTGAGCGCCTCATCCAACAGCTTGCGCGCCACCGTGGTGTTGCCGCGCGTGACCTCCACCCGGCACAGCGCCTCCCAGCCTTCTTCGTAGCCGGGCTGGATCTGGACGCACTGGATGAGCGCCTTGGCGGCAGCGTCAAAGTCCCCCAGCTCAGCGTGACAGATGCCTGTGTAGAAGAAGGACGGCGCGGATGCGGGCATGCGCGCGCACGCGTCCAACAGGTGCGGCAGCGCGTTTGGGTAGTCACCCTGTGCAGCCAGCGCCACGCCCAGCGCATGGCGCACCGGCGCGTCATCCACCTTGAGGGCACGGGCGGCCTCCAGGTGCGGCAGGCCTTCTTCGTAGCGGCGTTGGGCCACCAGGATGGCGCCCAGGTAGCCGCGCGCCAGGCCGCCCGCCGCGGCGTCATTTTGCAGGCGGTCCAGCTTCACACACGCACCGGCGGTGTCCCCTTCACTGGCCATCACGCGCGCGCGCATCACGGCCACCCGCCCGTCCTGGGGATGCGCTTTTTCCAGCAGCACCAGCTGGTTGCGGGCGGCCGTCAGGTCTGCCTTGGCCAGCGCGTCATCCAGTTTCACCAGCGCGTCTTGAGGGGCAAGTGCCATGCAGCGGACTCCGCAAGCAGGAAGGATGGGCTCACTTTCAACAATCTGGTCCGGGCGCGCAAGGGAAGGCCCCGCGGCGAGCCCCATGCTCGGGCGCATTGGGGTTGAGACGGCATGGGGCATCCAGGGGCCGGCCAGAGGCCAGCACCACCGAGCCTGGGTGCGTGTCATGGGGCAGATGAGGCCAGAGGCCAGCACCGCCGAGGCGGGATGGGGTATGGAGGCGCCGGTCAGACGCACTCAGGCCGGCGTTGGGGACGTCCAGGCGGGAAGACTAAAACCAGCTCTTCACGGTGTTCCAACCGCTGGACACCGCGTTGCTCACCGCAGCCTTGGAGTCCTGGTACATGGCGCCCACGTTGACGTTGATGTTCACCGTCACGCGGCCACCCACGCCAAGGCACGCACCCAAATCCGCCTTGGCCTTGAAGACCCCGCGCTCAAAGCCCACTTCAGCGCGCGCCGCAACACCGGCGCCCGCCTGGGCACGGCCTTCCACTTCAGCGCCCACGTAGCGGTTCTGGTAGCCCACCGCGCCTTTGACCTGTGCGCCGGCAAACGCCTCGCCGCCCACGCCCACCTTGGCGGTGAGGTTGCGGGGGTCAATGGTCACCGCACCACCGGCGCTGGCATTGGCGCCCACGTTGGCGGTGCCACGCACGTAACCCTGGCCCGCCGCCGTGTTGGCGCTGCCCACCTGCGCGCGCCCGCTGGCCCCAATGACGTCCAGTTCCACGCCCGCCTGCGCGCCAGCGTGGAGTTGCCCGGTCTTGAGGTTCATGCCGGCGGCCGCACCGGCCTGCCCGCGCGCGGCCAGCACATGCACTTCACCCGCCGCCCCGGTCTTGTCCTTCATCATCGTCGGGTCACTGCCCGCCGTCACCGCGCCGTGCCACGCGGTCTTCTTCTCAATGGCCGCAAAGTTGGCGTTGGCGTCCACGTGCGGGCCGCGGTGTGCGTGGGAGTTGTGCTCGCCGGCGTCCGCGGTGGGGTTGCGTTCCTTGACCCGTTGCTGGTTCTGCAGTTGCGCGCGTTCGGCCTGCAGGTTGCGGATTTCGCGCTGTTCGGTGGGGTTCTCCGGCTTGAAGCGCCCGGAGCTGCCGCGGAAGCCTTCCAGCTTGCGGTCAATCTGCGCCATGCGCTGCTGGGCCGAGTTGTCCTGGCCGTTGAGGAGCACCGCGCCCCGCTCCCGGTTTTCCCGGGTGACGCTGCGGGAGCCGTCCTTGTTGGTGGCGGTGGTCTGGCTCTCCCCGTTGGTCACGCGGTACTGGTTGCCGTTGCCCAGCGTCTTGTTCTCCACGCTGCGGCCGCCAAAACTTTCGGTCCGGTAGCCGCTGTCCAGCTGGCGGGTGCGGTTGAAGTTGGAGTGCACGCCACCCCGGCTGTCCCGGTAGGACACATCCCGCTGTTGGGTGGTGACGCCGCGGTTGTTGTCCCGGGTGTTGGCCCGCGCGGTGTTGAACTCGGTGTTGCGGTTGAAGTCCGTTTCCGTGCGGGAGGTCTGGCGGTTCACCACGCCACCGCCGCGGGAGAAGCTGGCGCTGCGGTTGGTGCCGGTGCCACCGGTCTGACCCATCATGCCGGTGCCTGCGCCGGCGTGGCCGCGCATGGCGGTGTGGCCGGTGCCGCCGTTTTCATGCAGGCCGCCGTTGAGGTCATTGGTGCGGCCGTCATTGTTGCGCAGGGTGTGGCTGCCGTGGTGGTCATCCCCGTGACCATCCACCGCGTGGCCGTTGCCGCCGGTGGCGTGTGGGTCGGTGGCGTGGGCGCCGTGTTCCCCGCCGGCGGTGTTGGTGGCGCCGTTGCCGCGCACGGTGTGGCCACCCAGGTGGGCCTGCTGGCGCAACGTATCAAACTGCGCGCGGGCCTCCGGGTCGGTGTGGACGCTCTCGCGGAACTGCTGGCCTTCTTCAGTGATGCCGCGCCCGCCGGTGCTGGCGTGGCCGCCGGTCTCAAAGCCGTCCCCGTGCAGCGTCTCCCCGTGGCCGCCGGTGGTGGCGCCTTCGGCGGGCGTATGGCCCTCAGCGGCCTGCGCCTGGGGGATGTTGATGGACTGGTTGGGGAAGATGAGGTCCGGGTTCTTGATTTGCGGGTTGGCCGCAATGAGGGACTGGAGGTCCACCCCGTGCTGCTGGGCAATCTTGGAGAGGTTGTCCCCGCTCTTCACCAGGTATTTGCTGGGGTCACTGAGCACCTCTTGCTGCTGTTGCTGCTGGGTGCGGAGGTTGCGGCCACTCTGGATGGACGGGGAGCTCATGGAAGAAAGCCTCGTGGGGTCATCCGGCGGATGACCGAGGGGGACGGCGCAGTATCGGCGGTGGGCGGGCGGTTGTCCGCTGGTTTTCCACCGTGGGCGCGCCGCGTGGCGCACCACGCCAAACACGAATCACAAAAACCAATGAAAAGACGGTCACTTAGCGGTTTGCGCCCCGGAAAACACAGGGCCAGGCGGATCAGGGAACAATGGTTCCGGGATCTGATCCACCCGGGGGATTCAGCCTTCGGCGTTGGGGTCTGACGCGGCGGGGTGGGCCACCTTGCCGTCCATGAGGGACGGGTCCGTCAGCGGGGAGTCCACCGGCGCCCAGGGGGCTTTGTTGGCGGGTGCTGCGGGAGCGGCGTACGGCTTGAAGGTACGCAGGATGACGCCCGCGGCGCCGGCACAAATGGCGGCGTCTGCAATGTTGAACGTGGGCCAGTGCGGCCAGGCGGGGTTCACAAAGCCCAAATACCAGTCAATGAAGTCAATGACGTAGCCGTACGCCATGCGGTCCACCAGGTTGCCCATGGCGCCGCCCAGGATGAGTGAGAACGAGGAGAGGATGAGCCAGTCCGGTTCGCGGGTGCGCCAGTACCAGGTGACAATGAGCAGCATGGCCAACAGGCTGACGGTGACCAGGAACGGTTTGCGAATCCATTCGGGCATGGACGACGTGAGGCTGAAGGCCGCGGCGGGATTTTCCACGTAGCGCAGGTTGAACGCGCCGGGGACCACGTTGATGGTGCGCGTGGGGTACCAGACTTTTTGCGGCGGCGCGGTGGGCTCCTCGCCGTAGGGGACCACCTGCCGGGGTTCGGCCAGTTCGGCCTGGGCCAGAAGCTTGGTGCCCTGGTCCAGGGAGAGCGTGACGGCGACAACCGCCGGCAAAAGGAGGAGTTTGGCCCAGCGTGGCGCCAGGTCCGCCTGGGACAGCGTGCGGTGCTCGGCGGTGGTGTCCGCAAAGGCGCGGGCACCCGGGAGCACGCTGTTCTGGCTGTCTGAGGGGTTCATGCGGTCCCTTGCGGCGTGGGCGTCATTGGAGCGGAAGTCCATCACGGGGGCGGGGCAATTCCGGCCGCTTCATCTTCCGGAAGGTGGCACTTCTTGTACTTCTTGCCGCTGCCACAATAGCACGGGTCATTGCGGCCAATCTTGGGGACGTTGCGGCGCACGGGTGCCTGCGGCGCCGCGGGCGTGGACGGGGGCATGGGGCGGCTGGCCTGCGCGGCGGCCTGCTGCGGGGGCTGGTTGACGCTCTCCCCGGTGGCGGGCGCCACATCCGCGTGTTGGGCCACCAGGCGCTGGCGCGCGGCCTGTTGTTGCTGGCGGCGCTCCAGTTCCTGCGCGGCCTGGTCCCCTTCTTCACGGCGGATCTGGACGTGGTACATCATGCGTACAATATCCGTCCCAATGCCATTCATCATGGCGGTGAAGATGTTGTAGCCCTCCTTCTTGTATTCCTGCTTGGGGTCTTTCTGCCCATAACCACGCAGGTAGATGCCTTCCCTCAGGTGGTCCATGCCCAGCAGGTGTTCCTTCCAATGCCGGTCAATGGTCTCCAGGTAGAGACGCTGTTCCAGGTGGCGGATGATGTCCGGCCCAAATTCTTTTTCCCGGTTGGAATAGAAACGTTCACATTCGGCGTAGACCTTCTCCTCCAGCTCGGCGCGGTGGCCGGCGGTGCCCACCAGGTCCACGCTCACGCCAAACACCTCTTTGACGCGGGTCTTGACCTCGTCCAGCTTCCATTCGGCGGCGGGCGCGTCAGCCGGGCAGGCCTCATCACAAATGCCCATGATGACGTCCTCAATGCGGTCCAGGACCATCTCATGGACTTCTTTGCCCTCCAGCACGCTGCGGCGCAGGGCGTAGACCGCCTTGCGTTGCAGGTTCATCACATCATCGTACTCAATGAGGTTCTTGCGGATGTCAAAGTGGTGGCCTTCCACCTTCTTTTGCGCGTTCTCCACGCTCTTGGTGACCATGCCCGCTTCAATGGGCTCGCCTTCCTTCATGCCCAGCTTTTCCATCATGGGGATGAGCTTGTCCCCCCCAAAGATGCGCATGAGGTCATCCTGCAACGACAGGTAGAACCGTGACGACCCGGGGTCACCCTGACGTCCCGCGCGGCCGCGCAGCTGGTTGTCAATGCGGCGGGACTCATGGCGTTCGGTGCCAAGGATGTGGAGACCACCGGCGGTGATGACCTCTTCCTTCTCAGCCTTGCACTGGGTCTCAAAGCCCGGGAGCACCTGGGCGTATTTCTCCACGGCGCGTTTGTAGAACGCCAGGTGGGTCTCATAGGCGGCCAGCGCTTCCGGGGGGAGGTTGGCTTCCTGGAAGACCTGGTCAGCGGGGGCCAGGCGCAGCTTGTTGATGATGTCATACGGCAGGCCGCCCTCTTCGGCGGCAAGACGCTGCGTGTTGATGAGGTCCGGGCGCCCGGAGAGGAAGGTGAAGTGCGCCACCTCATGAACGCCAGCGTCGGACGCGGCGCGCCCTTCTTCCAGGGCCAGGCGGGCTTCGTCCTCGTTGAATGCGCGGGCCACTTCAGCCCGGGCCATGTATTCGGCGTTGCCGCCCAGCAGGATGTCCGTTCCACGGCCGGCCATGTTGGTGGCAATGGTGATGCGCGCCTTGCGGCCGGCCTGGGCAATGATTTCTGCTTCACGGCGGTGCTGCTTGGCGTTGAGGACCTCATGGGGGATGCCGCGCTTCTTGAGTTGGCGGCTGACGACCTCAGACTTCTCCACGCTGGTGGTGCCCACCAGCACCGGGCGGTTCTGCTTGTGGAGTTCTTCAATCTCGCCGGCCACCGCTTCAAACTTCTCGCGTTCGGTCTTGTAGACCAGGTCTTCCTGGTCCTTGCGGGACACCTTGCGGTTGGTGGGGATGACCACCACGTCCAGGTTGTAGATCTTGGCAAACTCCTCGGCCTCGGTGTCTGCCGTGCCGGTCATGCCGGACAGCTTGCCGTACATGCGGAAGAAGTTCTGGAACGTCACCGTGGCCATGGTGTGCGTTTCATTTTCAATGGTCACACCTTCCTTGGCCTCAATGGCCTGGTGCAGGCCATCAGACCAGCGGCGGCCTTCCATGATGCGGCCGGTGTGTTCATCCACAATCTTCACTTCCCCGCCGTCCACCACGTAGTCCACGTCACGTTTGTACAGCGCGTGGGCGCGCAGCGCCTGCTGGAGGTGGTGGAGCAGTTCAATGTTGCGCGGGTCATAGAGGTTTTCCACGCCAAGGAGCTTCTCGCCGCGGAACACCCCTTCTTCCGTCATCACCGAGCTCTTGGACTTCTCATCAATGGTGTAGTGCTCGTCCTTCTTGAGCCGGGGGATGATGGTGTTGACGGTCTTGTAGAGCTCGGTGGACTGCTCAGCCTGACCGCTGATGATGAGTGGCGTGCGGGCTTCATCAATGAGGATGGAGTCCACCTCATCCACCACCGCGTAGTGGTGGGCGCGCTGGGTGTAGTCCTGCAGGCGGAACTTCATGTTGTCCCGCAGGTAGTCAAAACCAAACTCATTGTTCTGGCCGTACGTGATGTCCGCGCCGTAGGCCTGCTGGCGCTGCTTGTCCGTCAGGCCGTGGATGATGACGCCCACGTGCAGGCCCAGAAAGCGGTAGATGCGGCCCATCCATTCGGCGTCACGGGTGGCCAGGTAGTCATTGACGGTGACCACGTGGACGCCCTTGCCCACCAGGCAGTTGAGGACGGCAGGCAGCGTGGCCACCAGCGTCTTGCCTTCACCGGTCTTCATTTCGGCAATTTTGCCTTCATGCAGGACCATGCCGCCAATGAGCTGCACGTCATAATGGCGCATGCCCAGCACACGTTTGGCGGCCTCACGCGTGAGCGCAAAGGACTCATGCAGCACGCCGTCCACGGCCTTGTCGTAGTCTTCGCGCTTGAGGGCCTCGGGCTTCTTGCCGCTCTTCTCCAGGGCAGAGGCCACACGTTCCTTGAGCTGCACGGTGGTGGCGGCAAGCTCGGCGTCCGTCATGGCCTTGAATTTGTCCTCCAGGGCATTGATGGCCGCCACGCGGGGCTGCAGCCGCTTGAGTTCACGCTCATTCTTGGTGCCAAAGATGGTGGACAAAATCCCCATGGGAACGGCTCCAGCAAAGACAGAAACGGCCCCTGTGGGTGGGGCCGCAAAAAAAGACACGCGCCGGCACACGATCCGGCGTTTGGGCCCGGCATCTATAGTCATGCCAAGCGCGGTTGGCCATGTCCCACAAGCGCCCGGAATCACGGGGGTATTTTTTGGCCGCAGCGTTGGGAAGGAAGGCCCGTGGGGCGGATGCCCTGCCTTCCCAACGCGGTGCGGTTGTTGGGTGGTCAACGCGCCGGGCCCATGGGGTCCGCGCGGACCGGTTCACCGGCAGAGTGGAGCCAGCCCGCCGGTGAGGTGTTCCAGCAGCAGGCAGGCGTGTTCAACGCACGCGGCGGTGCCGGCGCAGTCACCGTCTGTGGCGCAGGGGGCACCTTCAGGGCGCAGGAACTCGCACTGGGAGGCGCCGCCATTTTGCGCGCAGAACAGGTTGACGCCGCAGTCCTCATTGGAACCGCAGGGGTCCCCATTGCCCCCGCGCGGCTGGCAGAAGCCACCGTCGGTGCCGGTGATACAACGGTCCCCGCGCGTCAGGCAGGGGAACGCCGAGTCATTGGTGCAGGCCTGTCCGGTGGCGACGCCGGTGGTGGTGACGCAGGTTCCGTCTGACTGGCCCTCGGCGATGTTGCAGCGCAGGCCGGGGGCGCAGTTGGGGAAGATGCCAAAGCTGATGCCGCCGGTGAATGTCCACAGGCTGCGGGGGTAATTTTCATACGTGTACCCGCTGGAGCACGGTTGGTTGACCGTGGCGTAGTTGCCGCAGGTGCTGTTGGGGAAGTCCGGGATGCCGGCGTCATCACGTCCTGGGCGGCAGGTGAGGCCTTCCTGGCAGAACGCACCACTGAAGTCACACGGTTCTCCGGTGGCGCCGGCGGGGTTGCAGCGGCCGCCATCTGCGGTGTCTGTGCAGCGGTAGCCGCACGCGCCGGAGCACACGCCGCGCACGCCCGTGCCACACGCCGAGCCCGCGCCCACGTAGGGTTCACAATTTGTGGACACGTCATTGCAGGCCAGCCCCAGCACGCAACCACGGCGGGAGAGTTCCACGCCGCCGTCATCCCGGTTGATGCAGGATTCATCCACATTGGCAGGGGGGAGGTCCACCGGAGCGCCGCCATCCACCTCTGGGGCGCAGCTGCCGCAGCCGCCGTCCGGGCGGTTGGCGCATTCCTGCGAGCGGCACACATCATTTTCGCCACAGGTGCCGGCGCTGGGGACAAGACCGGGGGTGATGCGGTCACAGCTGTTGTTGCCCTGGCCAGCCTGGAAGAGGCCTGGCCGGTAGGTGGGCAAGCCGCCGGCGCAGGTGGCGGTGCCAAAGTACCCCTCATACAAAAGCATGGTGCTGTTGGGATTGGCGGGGTCCAGGCACGACAGTTCACGTTGGGTGTTGAAGTTGCTGAACGCGGTGTTGAGGCAGGTGGTGGCGGCGGCGGGATCAAACTGGCGCTGCCCGGCGTCCACCTGGGCGTCCACCATGTTGGCAAACACCGGGCAGCCAATTTGGTAGCCGCGCAGGCAGTCTGTCTGGACGGGGACCTGGCCGGTGTAGTTGCAGGACGGCGGGGTGCACACCGCGGGACCCAGCGCGTTGCAGTACTCCAGCACGGTGTTGATGGTCACGCCGGAGGAGCTGCCGCCGGAGGAGGCGCCCCCCGACGAGGACGAGGCAGCGGACCCGGAGCCGCCGGTGCTGGATGAGCCGGACCCGGCAACCAGGCTGGAGCCGGAGCCGCCATTGCTGGAGCTGGACCCCACCGTGGAGCCGCCGCTGCTGGGGTCCGCCGAAGAAGACATGCGGAACGACGAGCCGCCGGTGGAGCTGCCGGAGGAGCCGCCGGTGGAGGAGGACGAGGTGGTGGCCCGGCTTGAGGAGCCCACTGCGCTGGAGGCGCCCACGCTGCTGCTGGCGGCGCGTGATGAGGAAGGCGTCCCGGACGAGGACGAGGCCGCGCCCGACGACGAGCTGGCGGGCGTTCCGCTGCTGCTGGAGGACGTGGTGTCCTCGCCGCTGGTGTTGGTGCAGGCCGCGCTGGCCAGGGTGAATGCGCACAACAGGAGGGATGTTCTGGAATGTGGCCGCATGGTCATGGACAACCCCGGTCTTCAAGGAAGCGCGCAGTGTGCAAAACGTGGTGCGCGCGCCGCAAGGAGGTGGATGTCTGACGTGTGGGGTCAGCGGCCCCGGCCACGGCGGTGGGCAACTCAATGCAACGCGTGTCTTCCCAACACCAGGCCCAGGACCCAACCGCCAAGGCCCTGCTCCACAACGTGCCACGCACCGTTTTTGAACACGTACGCCAGGGAGTCCCCATGGGCGCCCGCCAAAACAAGTTCATGCGGGAACACCCACAACACCCCAACGACGACGCCAAACAGGGCACCGTCCCACGCCGGCCTTCTCCCGCTGCTGGTGCGCGCGTAGAGGTACGTCATGAGGGCGGCCAGCACAAAGTAGGCGACCAGCATCAGGCCAAGCCCGTTGTGGTGGGCTTCTTTATCGGCGTACAGGCCAGGCAAGACCAGGTTGTGCCAGAGCCCGGCGACCACAAACATGCAGAGCGCCGCCGCCACAACCGCCAAGAGGAATGTTCTGGGTTTCATGTGCTGCTTCCTTTCACTCCGGTGTGTGTCTAAAGAATGCCCACGCGCCACACCGGTGACCAGCGACGACGTGCGGAATAACGTCCGGGACTGGACAACGACGCCAGATTTGTCTGGAGGCAGGATGCAACGAACGGATGGACGGCAAGTGAACCGCACCAAGCTGGCGTTGAGGCAGGCCCTGCTGGCCCTGATTGCGCGCAAGGGTTATGACCGCATCACCGTGCAGGAGCTGGTGGAGCGGGCGGACGTTGGGCGGGCGACGTTCTATTCGCACTACGCCGACAAAGACGACGTGCTGCGAGAAAACCTGACCGCGTTGGGCGACCACATCCGGGACCAGATCAACAAGGGAGCAGAACGTGGCCCGTTGGCGTTCAGCCTGCCCCTGCTGCGGCATGTGGAAGAGGTGCAGCCCATGTTCACCGCGCTGCTTGGCGCCAAAGGCTCGCCAACCGTGCGCCAACTCTTCCTGGACGTCCTGGCTGGCCTCATTGCCGAGGGGCTGCCCGACGGGGCGGGCGACCTGCCCGCGCCGCGAAGCGCGGTGGTGGGTTTCCTGGCCGCGGGGTTCCTGGCGGTGGCGCGTTGGTGGGTTGTGGAAGCGCCCCAGCAGAACGCGGGCGAGGTGCATAAAATCTACCTGCGCCTGGCGGCAGGGGGCATCACGCGCTGAGCGGGCCCGCACGGCAACACGGCAACGTCAAAAGCCCAGGGGCCGGCCCAGGTCAGGGGCGCAGGGTGCGAAGCAAAAGCTCTGCGTCCGGGCGTTGCGGGTCACTGCCGGACATCTTGTCCAGGGCGGTCTTGAGATCGGCGGCGGCCTCGGCGGGTTTGCCCAGGGAGAGATGGGCCTTGCCGCGGCCAAGAAACGCGCGGGACAACAGGCGGTCATCCTTCTCCTGGGCAATGACCTGGGAGAACGCGGCGGACGCGCCGGCGTGGTCACCGCCGCGCAGGCAGCGTTCACCTTCCAGAAGCGGGCTGGCGCCGCCCAACAACGCCGACGGGTCCGTCAGGACCTTGTCCGGAAGGTCTTTGAGGCCGGTTTTTGTTGACGTCACGCTGCGGTCAATGAAGCGGCCCACGGTGCGCACGCCCCAGGCGCCCACCAGGGCCACCAGCGCCAGGGTCCACATCAGCCGCTGGTTGTTGCGAAGCAGTTCCCACAGCTGGGTGGTGAAACTTTCTGGCGGGTCCACTTCTGGTTCACCCTGCACCAGGGATGGAAGCACTTCTCCCATGGCCTGCAGTTGCGGGCGCACGGCATCAAAGCCACCCGTCTTGATGCCTTCAACCAGGGCCTGGGTGCTCATGGACGCCGGTGCGGCCAGGTGTGGTGGAGTGAGGTCCGGGCCCAGCAGTTCCTGCAGCTGGGTGCGCGCCAGGGAGTCCATGGGTTTGAGGCGGATGTAACGGCGCAGGTAGATGCTGGACTGGAACAGGTAGCCCTGCGCGCGGTGCACGTCCGCCGCGCGTTTGAGGACGCCTGGCGCATTGGGGGTCTTTTCCACGGCGTCACGGGTTTCCAGGGCGCGGGGATCGGTGATGGCGCCAAACCGCGCGTTGGTGCGCTCACACACCTGGCGCAACGTGTCCTGGATGGCGGGGTCTTCCGGGGTGAGCACGCTGGCGCGGTACACGCTGATGGCGGCGGCCTGTGGGCGGGACTCCCATTGCGCGCGGCCGCGTTCAAATTCGGTGGCGGCGTCCTGACGGCGCAGGCGCGCGCAGGTGGCCGCGGGGTCCGCCAGCAGCTGGGCCATGAGCTGGGGATGTGCGGCCTGGACGTTGTCCAGCAGCGGCTGCACCACGGCCAGCGCGTCACGTGCCGAGGGAAACCGGTGTTGCGGAGATTTCTCCAGCAGCCCGGCAAGCAGGCTGTCCAGCAGCGGGTGCACCTGCGGGACACTTTCGGCAACCGGCGGGATGGCCACTTCCATGATGCGGTGGAAGGTGGCCGAGGGACTGTCTGGAACGTTGAACGGATTGGTGCCGGCCAGCAGTTCATAGAGGACAATGCCAACGGAAAAGAGGTCCCCGCGCTGGTCCACGGGAAGGGCCTGGACCTGTTCGGGGCTCATGTACGCGGGGGTGCCAATCAACGCGGCAGTGGCGGTGAGCGTGGTGTCCGTGGAGGAGCGGGCAATCCCAAAATCCGCCAGCTTGATGCTGCCGTCCAGGCCCAGAAGCACGTTGGCGGGCTTGAGGTCCCGGTGGATGACGCCGTGGGCGTGCGCGTAACCCAGCGCGTTGAGGAGTCCCTGGGCCAGCAGCGCCACCACCGCGGTGGGCAGTGGGCCCACCTTGCGCAGGATGGCCTGGACGGTGCCGCCGTCCAGGTATTCGCAGACCATGCACCAGCCGCCGTCCAGCTGGCCGTAGGCCAGCACGGGGACAATGTTGGGATGGTCCAGTGCCGAGGCGTTTTTCACCTCACGCAGGAAGCGCTGCACAAACCCTTCGTCTTCCCCCATGCCCGGCAACATCTTCTTGACGGCCACCAGGCGGCCCAGCGCTGCGTCGTGCGCCAGGACCACTTCGGCCATGCCACCCGCGCCCAGCTTGCGTTCCACCTTGAGGCGGCCGGGAGGGAAGGAGGATGGCGGCAGTCCCACGTCCACGGCGGCGGCGGGGGGTGCGGGCACCGCTGCGGGCGGGGCGGAGGGCTTGTGTTGCAGGCGTGGCGGTGGCGTGGCGCGGGTGACGTCTGTTGCGCCGCCCATGCGCGGCTCCACTTCCACGCCGGGTGCCAGCGGGACGCCGCCGGCTTCCTGCGCGCGGGCCAGTGCCTTGGCCAACAACACATGGGCCGGGGGTGGGGTCACCTGCGTGGCTCCGTCCAGCGGAAGCTGCGCAGGCTTGGGCAGCGGTGAGGACGGGGGCGCGGGGGTCATCATGGTGGGCGTGGCATCCACGACGCGTTGGTCCAGCCGCAGCGCGTTGGAGATGGCGGAGGGGGCCACCAGCGTCTCCCCGTTGGTGGCGTGGAGCAGCGGGGCCATGGCGGTGTCCAGCTCCGGGCGCAGCGCCAGAAACACCCGGATGGGCGTGCGGGAAGACGCGCTGGCGGCAAGCGCGGCGTCTGGATCTGAAAACGCAACGTGGACCACGCCGTCATCCACAAAAAACGGGACGCCATCCTGTTTGTGCAGGCGCTCAAATGCACCCAGCAGTGCGGCGTTGGGCCGCACGGCGCGGAGCACCGCGGGCGGTGCGCGCGGGAGACCGGCGGCGCGGCACAGGGCCAGCAGCACGTCCTCGGCGGGGACGCCCTGGGTCACCAGCGCGCCGGCCAGCGTCAACACCGGCACGTCCGGAGCGGCGGTGAGGAACGGGCGCGCCGCCGGAACGTGTTCCAGTTCCGCGCGGAAGTTGTGCAGCAGCGTCCCCACGCCCATGGGTCAAGCCCACCATGACGACGGGCTGCGCAGCAACACACACCTTGTCTCACGTGGGGTTGCATGACCCGTGGCCGTGCCGAGGCCAGAACGGTGTCAACCGCGCGCGTTCCAGGCGGCGCGGGCGGGGAAACCCAGCGCCTCCAGGCCCGGGAGGATGCGCGCCTCCACCACGCGGTAGAACGCCAACGCATCTGCCGCGGGCTCCACCACGCCGGGATTGGGTGACGGCTGAGCGCGGTCCACAAGCTCCACACCGCGCCGTTGTGCGTTCATTCCCACCACGTCATCCAGGTGGCCAAACGTGCGGCACATTTCATCCCGCAGAAAGTCCCGCGCAGACACACCAGGCTGGTGCTCCACGCGGCGCAGCACATCCGGCAACAGGGCAAACCCCAGGCGCGCATGTTGAAGTTCGTCTTTGAGAAAGAGGCGGATGCACCCGCGTGCCACCGGAACATCCACGTGTTTGAGGACGTGATGGAACCGCGCCGCGCTCACCGTTTCACAAATGGCCAGGCCGGTGACCACAAACCGGGCCCAACGCTCCCAGGCCGGCCCGGTCACCGGTGTTGATGGCGGTGGCTTCTGTGGTTGGTGGCCAAGGCGTTCCAGGAATGCGTGGGCCAGGTCTGCGTGGGATTGTTCATCCGCCTGCAGGCGTTGGAGCGCGGAGACGGTAGCCGGTGGAAGGTCTCCCAGGTCTTGTGCCGCAACAAGCAGTTCTGACGCCACGTCCACCGACGCGCACTCGTTCACAAGCCGGCGTGACCAGACCCATTGCGCCGCGGTGCGCGCTTCCGGCGGCAACACCGACACGTCAAAGGCGGCAAGGTTGGGACGGGGCGGTGACGGACGCTGGACAAAACGTGCAAGCGTCACCGCCAGGTTGTCAGCCATTGCAGGCGCCGCAGATGCGGTCAACGCCTCCGGCATCCGCGGAGAGGGCCCCGCCATCCGGACCCACGGTGACGACGTCACAGCAGGGGCGGTCTTTGCACGGGTCCCCGTCAGGCAGGCTGGCGGTGTTGCATGCGCCGCCACTGGTGACGGAGGAGCAACTTGAGGTGGCGCCCAGGCCGGCGCCGAGCAGGCCGAGCACGGCGGCCCAGGTGAGCGGGGAAGACGCGTGGTTCATGCGGTTTGGGTAACACGCGCGCCTGCCCGCTGCCACGCACGCGCGGAGGGGATGGGGTCTTTGGCGCGGTGATGTTGCGTATACGCAACATGCGTCCGTGGGAGGGCGGCGTCACTCCACGGCGACCAGCACCATGGCCATGGACAACGCCGCACACAACGGCGTGAAAAGCAGCGCATCCCACCGGGCAAAAACGCTGGAGGACCAACGGCGGGTGAGACCGGCCGTTTGGAAATCCCCCAACGCGCGCAACGCAAAGACGGCGGCACCGGTCAACGTGAGCCAACGTATCAGGTTGGCGGGAAGCGGCAGCACCAGCCAGCCGGATTGCGCGGCCACCAGCGCGGCCGCCAGGAACAGCGCCACTGCCACGCCCGCGGTGGGCAGTGGCGAAGGACGAAACGCGGGGACGCCTTTCACTTCCGGGACTGCCGCGCGGATGCCCCAGCGCAACCCAAGGGCCCACGCAACGTGCAAGGCGCCAATGGCGCCGAGGATCACGGCCGCGGCCCCACCCGTCCACGCGCGTGCCATCCACACAATGCCCACCTGCCACAACGCCGCCACGCCACCCAGCGCAAACACTGCCCAGGCACCGTGAAACCCACGCGTTCCCCAGTGGATCATCACGGCGGAACAGAGCAGCACCACAGCAGTGGCCTGCAACAACGCGTTGGCTTGCGGCAGCAGCGCCACGGCACCAGCCAGCCCAAGCCACGCCACGCTGGTGAGGTGCCACGCCATGCGCACGGTCCCCGCCATCACCGGCTCGGACCCGGGGTGCGCGCGAAACGGACGCTGGGCCAGGACCGGCCCAACCACGCGCCGCTCACCCAGGTACGAATGTGCCGCGGCCAGGGCCACAAGGCTCAACACCACCAGCGCAACGGGAATGGACATCATGGATGCTCCGGACGGGCAGGTATGGTGCGGCCGGCCTGTGCACCAAAAAGCGCGAGACCGCCAATGGGAATGAGCAGGGTCCATTGGGGAAGCACCAGAAGCGCAGGCGGGCCGGACAGGCCCACGGCAACGGCCACAAACACGGCGCCAAAAACGACCCACAGGACGCCAATGAAGGCGGGCAGGGCACCATTGGACGGCGCGCGGTGGTTGCGCGAAGCCCACGCCAGGGCAACGGCGGACAAAACCAGTGTGACGGTGACCAGGTGCCAGCACGCGTAGAGCAGAAGGCTCAAGGATTGTGGCAACGGAGATGTCAGCAGTGGGGCGTGGACCTCAAGCGTCCCGGCCACGGTGTGCACTGTGGCGGTGAACGCGGCCAGCGCCGCGGCGGCAAGCAGGATCCGGTTGGTGACCATGGTCCAATCCTTCCAGTGGCATTATCCATACGCTTGCGTATGGATTGATAACAGTGTCTGGGAGGATTGTCCATCCGGTACCGTATGGATGGTGTGGCGCCGCGGGGATTCAGCCCAACGCAGGGCGCCGGCGAAGCCGCAACACCACGGCGCCCAGGGCCACCGGCCACCAGTCCGGGAGGCGCGGGTCACCGCTGCCGGCCTGCGCCAGAGGGCAGGGGTTGTTGCGGGCCTGGCCCGCGCGCAGGTTGCGGGACACTTCCCACCGGCTGCCGGCGGTGAATTGCAGGTCTGTGTCCAGGGCGGCGCGCGGGAGTTCCGCCTCCAGGCGGGTGACCCACACGTCCGCCGGGCGCATGCCCACCAGCGCGGTGGCCACGTCATCCGCCGTGCCGCAGGCCAGCTGCCGGGCATCCACTTCGCCCGGTTGCAGTTGGCGGCAGGTGCCATTGGCGTCACAGGGTTGCACCACGGAGGCGTGTGACCCGGCCAGTGCGTTGAGCGCCGCTTTGCAGCCGGCATCATCCACAATGTCCCCATTGGCCTTGGCTTGGGAGATGTAGAGCTGCGCCAGCGTCAGATCCGTCCCGGCGGTGCGGCTGTTGGCCACGTACATTTCCTGTTGTCCGGTGATGGGGTTCAACAGCGGGGACAACAGGGCGCCCTGACGCGCAAAGCTGGTGAGCCACACATTGCCGCCGTTCTGCTGCAACACCTCGTTGCGCTCGGTGTTGTAGTCAGATTGGTTGCTGCCAAAAAAGTACGTCACGTTGAAGGGGTTGACCTCCACGTTGCTGCTGTTGGCAATGGACCAGCGTCCCTCGCCCAGCATGTAGAGGACCACGCCGGTCTTGGCGCCGGTGCCGGCCTGCACCATGCGCAGGGGCAGGGACAACATGGCGCCGGGATACACCACGCGTACCGGGCGCATGGCGCGCACGCCCTGGGTGGGGGCCAGACGCAGGGCCAGAAAATCCGCGCCCTCGTCCTCAAACGCATTGATGACGGGCACCATGCTGTCTGCAAACGCGTAGTTGTGGCTGCCCAGCCATTCCACCAGCGCGCCACTGCGAGTGGAGCGCAAGGTCACCACCTCATACGGGCCCACGCCCTCGGCGTGGATCACCAGGACCGCGCTTTCAGGTGGAGAGGTGTCCATGCCGGTCCCACCACCAGAGGAGCTGCTGCCGGAGCTGGTGGACGCCGTGCCGGAGCTGCTGCCGCCACAGCCGCCGCCGCCGGTGTCCCCCGAGCCGTCCACGCCCTGGGTGTCATTGCGCAGGTCACTGGAGCAGCGCATGCGCGGTGCAAACACGCGGGGCCGGGTCACGGCGTCCAGTGCCTCAAAAAAGGCCTCACTGGCCAGTTCCAGCCGCGCGCCCGGCCCCACCGGGAGCACCCACGCAAACTCCTGCGGCTCGCCGTCATAGGACACGCTGTCCCACAACACGGTTTGTGTCTGGGAGATGGAGACGGCCATGCGGTGCGCGGTGACCATGGATGGCGGTGGCGGCGGGACATCCGGGGCTGGTGCGGGGCGCTCATGGTTGAAACACCCGCCGCAGGCGTGCGCCACGCGCATGTGCGCCGGCCCCAGGGTGACAAACGCCGCGGCCGCGGCGGAAAAAAGAAAAGAGGTCTTCCATCCCATGACATGCATGAGTGCTCCCAAAGTTGCCGGCGCGGTTGTGGTGCGCGGTGGTGGAAGCGCCGGCGTGCAACGCACACGCCACGCGTGTCCGGGCTCACGTTTGCGTCGTCATTGGGGCGGGGAAAGAGGTGGGAGCACCGTGGTGGACCATGGCAGCGGTGTCATGCTCAACGGCTCACGGGGTGGTGATGCCAGCGTCCGGGAGTGCGGGTGCCTCCAGCACCACGTCCACCGCGTCCCGAGCGCGCCGGCCGTCCTGGTCCAGCAGTTCCACAAAAAGCCGCAGCGGGTGACCCACCAGGTCACGCACGTCCATGGTGCCGCGTTCATCCAATTGCAGGCGCAGGCCCACCAAGAGGCAGCTGCCGCCTTCATCCGGGGACAACACAAACGGCACGGTGCGCGTGGCAAGCTCCACCGGCGCCGCAGGGTTGCCCAGGTCCAGCGCACCAAATGTGGTGCGTGTGCCGGATTGCAGCACCCCGCGGGCACGTACGCTCACCCAGACATGGTGGCCGCCCTGTGGTCCCGCTTCATACGCAATGGTTTGACCGGGTGTGAGCGGCTCTGGGGAGAACATGCCGGTTCCCAGAACGGCCACCGCGGGTGTTCCGGGCGCGCCAAGGCAGGCATCCATGACGCCGCTGTCCGGGTTGGTGTCCAGGGATGACGCGGGACCTGACGCGCCGCCGCACGCGCCCAGCGTCATCACCACACCAAACACTCCAACCGCCGCGCCGTTCATGCGCGCCACAGGCCAGCAACATGTGTGCCCGCCAGCGCCGTTGAGGTGTCCCTACGCGGTGGAGCCGGCGCCGCTTGGTGATGGCCGCGGGCGCCCGTCCTGCACAGCAATGCTGGCGTCGTCGTCGTCCGACCAGGCAGCAGCGGCATCACGCACCAGTTCCCAGACCGCGCGGAAGTGGCGGGGCATTCACCGCGCCCGCTCTGGCAGGCGGCCACAAACGCGGCGCGGGGGTGTGCTTCTGCATGCGTGGGCATGGGCGTCCTCTCACCAAAACGCGTGCGGGGACACACGCCAGCGGTGGGAACACCAAAAACACATGTTGTGCCCCGGTTCATCCCGGTGCGTTTTGCCGGACCTGTGTGCAGAACCTGCGCCTGGGTCCAGGAGCGCCGGCGTTGACGTGTTTCCTGCATGGTTGCTGCATTGGTTGTTTGTTGTTGTTGGGTTGTGGTCCGGGGCGGCGTCCATGGCAAAACTGTTGGTGCGTGAACGCCGGACCATCCATGGCCCCGGGACACCCGCCATCCCCTCGCGCATCATGCAAAAGGGGCAACCCCACGCCAGCAGGAAGGTGTTGCGAAACGGTCCAGCCGCAGTCTAAACGTCCTGTCCATTCGGTAGCGTATGGAGAGCGTCATGCCCGCGGCTGGTTCAGGCAGGACAGCACAGGACTGGGTCCAGGCAGCCCTGAAGGTGCTGGTACGCAAGGGCGTGGCGGCAGTAGCGGTGGAGCCGTTGGCGCGCAGCCTGGGGGTGACCAAGGGGTCGTTCTACTGGCACTTCAAGGACCGGGCGGCGCTGCTGGCGCAGGTGCTCAAACACTGGGAGGCCGTGGCCACGCAGCAGGTGATGGACGCCGTGGAGGCGCAGGGAGGGAGCGCGGCAGACCGCCTGGGCGCGTTGATGGTTCGCACCAGCCAGCACCCGGAAGCCCCTGGCCTGGAGGCGGCGCTTCGGGCGTGGGGGGCGTTGGATGTGCGCGTTCGCAAGGTGCTGGAGCGCGTGGATGCGCGGCGGGAAGACTACGTGACGGGCTTGCTGGTGGAGCACGGGTTGCGGCCGGGGCAGGCGCGCCGCAGGTCACGCATCCTCTACCTGGCACTCATTGGTGAGTTTGCCTGGGTGTCCCACGGCGGCGCCCCGTCCGGCGCGGGACCTTTTGAAGAGCTGGTGGCGCTGGCGCTGCAACGTGCACCCCGCCGCCGCTGAACAGGTTCAGGCACGGCTCTTGGTGGAAAAGAACGTCGTCACCGCCAGGGTATGGAGGTCAAACGCCAGTTCCACGGGATGGCGGATGACCTGGCGCTCGGGGATTTCCTGGGTGGGGACAAACGGCGGAAGGTCCCCGGCGCGCAGCGGTGGGCCCACACCCATGACCAGGAGGAACCCATCTGTGCTGCTGCGCGTCCAGAAATCCCGGACGCTGGCGGGGTCAATGATGATGCCGGTCTCCTCGCGCAGCTCGCGGGCGGCGGCGGCCTGCCAGGTCTCCCCCAGTTCCACAAAACCGCCGGGGAGGGCCAACGCGCCACGCCCCGCGCCTTCACCACGGCGTACCACCACCAGTCCATCATCCACGGGCTGCAGCAGCACGGCCACCGGCAGTGGATTGACGTAGGTCACCAGCCCGCAGCGGGTGCAGGTACGCGGGAACGGCCCCGCTCCCGCCGTCATCCCGCAGCCGCCGCAGTGGCGGCGCGCACGCACCATAAATCCAGGGATGTTCATCCGGCATACCGTAGCCCGTGGGCGTTGGGTCCCCAACCGCAAAACGCTTGGGGACGCGGGGGCCGGTGGGTTAAGGACCTCCCGTTCAAAAAACAAAACAAATCAAAACAGGCGGAGCCGCAATGGCCAAGGTTCTGGTGGTGGGGGCGGGGCTGGGGGGGCTGATCACGGCCACGTCCCTGGCGGAGCAGGGCTTTGACGTGGATGTGCTGGAGGCATCTGACCGTGCCGGCGGAAAAGCCGGTTCATTCTTCTACAACAACCGCTGGTGGGACCACGGCTGGCACGGGTTCCCGGCGTTCTATTGGAACCTTAGGGGTTGGCTCACCAAGGTGGGCGTGCCGTTGCATGAGTATGAGGAGAGCCTCTTCATCACCCGCCAGGATCAGTTCAAAAAGCCGCGCCGGATGTTCCTGCCGCAATGGTGGCAGGTAGGCCGCCTCATCACGCTGCTGCTGCAGGGGATGTTGCCCCCCGCGCAAATGTTCCTGTTCATGTACTTCATGATCAGCAAGGCGGCGCTGTGGTTGTCCTCCACGGCGTGGAAGGACCGTGTGAGCCGTGTGGCCTTCCTGCGCACCGCCTGGTACGCCACGCCGGCCATTGTGGCGGCGGACAATGACAGCATGCTCAAGGGCACCGCGGTGCCTTCCTATGAAATGAGCATGCAGACCTGGCAGACGGTCATTCGCAAATGGGCGCGCTGGCCAAGCCCGTTTATCGGCGTCATTCCCGGTCCTATGCAAACGGTGATGATCAACCCCCTGCTGGCCTACGCGCAGCAAAAAGGCGTGAAGGTCCATTTCAACACGCGGGCCACGCGGTTTCTGGCCACCGCGGGCAAGGTCACCGGCGTGGAGGCGGTTGCCGGTGGGGTGAGCCAGACCTGGACGGCGGATGAGGTGGTGGTCTCCATTCCTCCGGAAGTGGCGCGTGACGTCATGGGTTGGGAGTTGTTCCGGCAGGACGCGGCCATTGCGGGGTTCCAGTTGTTGCGCACGGTGCCCATGGGCGCGGTGCACCTGGTGCTCAAGACCAGGCGCCAGGACATCCCCAACCAGCCCATCTTCCTGTTGGGTGGGCGCTGGGGGTTGTCCTTCCTGGACATGTCCCAGCTGGTCACGCCGCCCCCGCCCACCACCGAACTGTCCATTGTCATGGCCAACAGCGTGCAACTCCAGGACCTGAGCGATTCTGAACAATTCACCGCCATCATGGAAGAAATATCCTCATTCACCGGCATCACCGCGGCGGATGTTCAGGAGTTCCACGTCATCCCCAACACCACCGAGCCGCTCACCATCAATGACATTGGCGCGTGGGCCAGCCGCCCGGAGGTCCAATCCAAGGCGTTCCCAAACCTGACCTACGCCAACGACTGGGCGCGCCATCCCTTTGACCTGTGTGGCATGGAGGGCGCCACCTGGGCCGCCATGACGGCGGCAAAGGCCATTGGAGCGCGGCACGGCAAGACACTTCCGGCGCCGCTGGTGCCTGGAATCTATCCGCTGTGGCTCATGCAGATCCTTGCGTGGCTGATGGCGCCGTTGGTCCCGCTGGCGTGGGTCTGGGCCAAGCTGTTTGAGGATACCCGCGCACCGCAGTGACGGGCTGGTTGGACCAGGCTCGACAGAGTCTCGCCCTCCCTGAGCCCCAGAGGATGACCGCAGAAGCCTGGTTTACCGGCGCAACAGGCGGACGGTCACCGGCGCACCTTGTGACGTGGCGGTCACCAGCACCTGGTTTCCCTCCACCACCGCGGTGCACCCCACACATTCCACGCGTGGGCCACCGGGGTAATGCCGTTCCGGCGCTGAGACCACCGTGGGCGCCGCGGTGCCAGCAGCGGTGAAGCGCAGTTCAAACACCCCGCCGACCGAATCAAAGGACCACACTGTTGGTGTGCCGGCAATCCGCTGGGGATAAGGCCGCGACAAGACGCCAAGCACGTCTGCCTTCTCCGTCCCGTCCTCATGCAACACGCCGTATCCCTCATCACGGCCGTAGTGCCAGTACGACGTGCCCGCCAGCTGGGCGTCTGCGGCGTCGAGTTCTGCGGTCATGTATTCCACAATGCCGGCGTGGCTGGTCTGGCCGCCGTATTCCCCAATCCACAGCGCCGCATCCAGGGCCCGGGCCTCTGTGGCCAACGCGGCCATGTTGTCCAGGATGGCCTGGCGGCGTGCGGGGTCAAATCCCATGCCTTGTTCGGCTTCATTGTCGTAACTGTGGGGCGCATACACCACGTCCCCAAAAGGGAACGGTGACAACGTGGTGGGCCAGCCCAGGTTGCGCATGGAGCTGGGCTCCAGAAACGCCAGCCAATGCGGCGCGTGCGCGCGCACCGCCGGAACCACCCGTTCATAAAACGGCTGCAACAAATCCCGCTCAAAGCCATCCAGGCTGGCCGAGCCCAGGTACGGCTCATTGAGGACGTCAAACCCCAGCACGGCGGGATGGTCGGCAAATTCGGCCGCCACCACGGCCCACGCGGCGGCAAACGCATCCTGCAGCGCAATGGTGTTCCACAGGTCATCAAAACACGCCGTCACATTGGGGTCCAGGTAACTGAGAAACCACTGTGCGGCGGGGACAAACGCGGCATACCGGGACGCATCACAGGTCCACAGTGGCGCGCCGTTGCCGCCCAGAAATCCCGGCCCGTAGACGTCCTGGTGCATGTCCAGCACCACGTGGAGCCCGGCGGCGTGGGCCCAATCCAACCGCTGCCGCACGGCGGCCAGGTAGTCCCGGTCATACGCGCCGCGTTGTGGTTCCAGCGCCACCCATTCCAGCACAAAACGCATGCTGTTGAAGCCCCATTCATCCCGCATGCGCGTGACGTCAGGCTGGGTATGGAAATCAAAATACGGCGGAACCTTGTGGTCCCCGGAAAAATTGAGGCCGCGCAGGATGACCACGCGGTTGAGTGCATCCCGGATGAACCCGCCCTCCACGCGCATGCCGGGCGTGGCGGTTGGTGTGGGGTCTGGCGTGCGGGTGGCCGTGCAGGCACCCAATCCAAACACGAGCAGCGCCACCCCCAGACGGCGCTTCATGCAAGCTTGCCCGCGCCTGCGCGTCCCAGGCGTTGGTCCACCAGCGGCCCCTGGCGCGGTTTGGTGGCACCCAGTTTGTACGCGCCCGCCAGCCGCGCCTGGCAGCTGGGCAGACCCTTGGCGGCGCGGTGGTGGATTTCCACCAGCGGCTCACCCTTGGCCACCTTGGCGCCCACCTTGTGCAGCAGCTTGAGTCCCACCGCGGGGTCCACGGTGTCCTCGGCACGGGCGCGTCCGGCACCCAGGTCCATGGCGGCAAGACCAATGGCCTCGGCGTCCATGGCGGTGATGAAGCCGGCTTTGGGCGCCACAAACACCGCGCGGTCCGGGGCCTGCGGCAGCAGCGAGAGGTTCTCCAGCGCCTTGGGGTCACCGCCCTGCGCGCGGGTGATGTCCTGGAACTTCCGGAACGCGCTGCCATCCGCCAATGCGGTGCGCATGCGCGCGGCGCCCTCACCAAGCGTCTTGGCTTTTTTGCCCAGCCACAACATTTCAGCGCCCAGCGCCACGGTGAGGTCCACAATGTCCTTGGGCCCGCCGCCTCTGAGCACTTCCACGCTCTCCACCACCTCCAGCGCGTTGCCCACCATCTCTCCCAGCGGTTGTTCCATGCTGGTGAGGTATGCGGTGACGTCCTTCCCCAGGCCTTCACCAATGGCGCGCATGGTCTGGGCCAGCAGTTTTGCATCCGCCTTCTTCTTCATGAACGCGCCGCTGCCAAACTTCACGTCCAGGACCAGGGCATCAATGCCCTCGGCCATTTTTTTGCTCATGATGGAAGACGCAATGAGCGGGATGCAGTCCACGGTGGCGGTGACGTCACGCAGCGCGTAGAGCTTCTTGTCCGCCGGGGCAATTTCCCGGGTCTGCCCAATGAGGCAGCAGCCCACGTCCCGCACCAGGCGGCGGTAGTCCTCCACGGTGAGGTCCACGCGAAAACCCGGAATGGCCTGCAGCTTGTCCAGCGTTCCGCCGGTGTGGCCCAGACCGCGGCCACTCACCATGGGCACCGGCACCCCGCAGGCGGCCACCGCTGGCGCCAGGGGCAGGCTGATTTTGTCTCCCACCCCGCCGGTGGAGTGTTTGTCCACCTTGATGCCTTTGACGTCGTCCAGGTTGAGCACCACGCCCGAGCGCAACATGGCGTCTGCCCAGCTGGCCAGCTCCTTCTTGTTGAGGCCGTTGAAGAAGATGGCCATGGTCAGGGCACTCATCTGTTCGGGCGCCACATCCCCCGCGGTGTAACCGGCCATGAACCAACGGATCTGTTCATCCGTCAGGGTGCCCCCGTCCCGCTTTGTCTTGATGACGTCATACGCCCTGACCACGGTGCCTGCTCCACGGGCGGGACCAACGTCCCGGCCCAATCATTGTGGTTGAAATGAACTCAGCCCATGCCGCCGGTGGACGCGTCCAGGTCTCCGCCGTCGGGCGTGGTTCCGCCGTCGTCGGCGGTTGCGCCGTCAGGGGTGCCGCCATCGGTGTTGGATGCATCCGGGGTCACCGCGGCATCCACGGCCTGCGCGGCATCCGGGACCACCGCGGCGTCCGGCGTCACCGCGGCATCCGGGGCCACCGCGGCATCCACGTTTCCGGCGTCCACCGGCACGCTGGCGTCTGGCTCCACGCCGCAGCGGAACCCCACACAACGCAACCCTTCCACGCACTGGTTGTCCCGGCTGCAGGCCGTCCCGTCACCGCCCAGCCGCAAACCCGCGTCCTGGAAACGGTTGTTGGACGGGCGGTTGGTGCAACCCACGCCCGTCACCAGCAGACCTCCGACCAACGCCCACGCCAAACGCATGGGCTCCCTCTAGCAGATGCTGCCGCCCCGTCCCAACCCGGGGCGGGTCAGGTCTTCCGGGCGTTGGCTTCCTTGAGTGCGTCCACGGCAAACGCGGTGTTCATCACAAAGACGCTGCCAAACATGATCCAATAGAGGTTGGGCACCACGTCCTTGATGGAGAGTTCCACGTACGTCAGGCCAATGACCCCAGCCAGCCAGGCCACGGCCAACACCGGCTTGATGCCCAGGATGAGGTACCCCAGACCCGGAAAAAAGAAGTTCCCCGCCACTGCTGCAATCTTCTTCATGGGCTTGCTCCCGTGTGGGCGCGCGGTTGTGAGGTTGCCACGCCGCCCACCCTCTTCTACGAAGAAGGCCTGGACGTTGAAACAACCACCCGTCCAGACCTCTTGTCCAGGAGTCCAAACCAGATGGATCCTCTGACGGATGTGTTGTCCACGGTGCGCTTGCAGAGCGCGGTCTTCTCCCGGGCGGACGTGCAGGCCCCGTGGGCGGTGAGCACGCAAGGCGCACAAAGCGGCATCTTCCACGCGGTGGTGCGCGGCAGCTGCTGCATCCGGGTGACGGGCGGGACGGGTTGGGAGCCGCTGGGGGCCGGGGACGTGGCGCTCATTCCGCATGGGCGGGGGCACATCCTGGCAGACGCGCCCAACCGCCGGGCCACGCCCATCCAGCAGCTGGTGGAGACATGTGAGGACGGGCCGGACCTGTTGCGGGTGCGCGGTCCCGGGCCGTCCACGTTCATCCTGTGCGGGACGTTTGTGCTGGACCACGGGGACAGCCACCCGTTGGTGGGCAGTCTCCCGGAGCTGTTGTGTGTGCGGGGTGGTGACGGCCCCGGCGCCGAATGGGTGGCCACGACGTTGCGTTGGATGGCGCGCGAGGTGGACGCGCCGGCGGCGGGCGGCCAGGTGGTGTTGTCCCGCCTGGCGGATGTGCTGGTGGTGCACGCGCTTCGCGCGCACATGGAGGCGCTTCCGGCCAACACGCGCGGCTGGCTGGCGGCGTTGCGGGACCCGGTGGTGTCCAGGGCGCTGGCGCTCATCCACAAGAAGCCGGCGTTTGGATGGACCGCGGCGTCGTTGGCGGCGCGCGTTGGGGTGAGCCGCAGCGCGTTGTTCTCCCGTTTCACGCGGCTGGTGGGGGAAGCGCCCGCGGCGTACCTGGCGCGGTGGCGGGTGCATGTGGCAGCACGTGTGTTGCGGGATGAGCAGGCTGTGGTCAAAGAAGTGGCGGCGCGGGTTGGGTACGGAAGTGAAGCGGCGCTGTCCAAGGCGTTCAAGCGCTTGTTGGGGCGCACACCCGCCGAGGTTCGGGCGGACGTTTGAGGAGGCAATTGCATGTCCAAGAGTGCTGCGGCGGGTTTGTTGTGCGTGGTGGTTGGGCTGGCCTGCACCAGCAACGGCGGCGACAATACGTCAGGCACGTCGTCGTCGTCCTCGTCATCATCATCATCCGGGGGTGCAGGTGACGCGGGGGTGGACGGTGGCGCCACGGCGTCTGGCGGGTGTGGTCAACCGGCAGCGGCCAGCGGGCTGCTGGACCAGGCGGTCATGGTGGGTGGGGTGGCCCGGCGCTACCAGTTGTTTGTTCCCACGGCGTACGACCCTGCGGTGCCCACGCGGCTCATCTTTGTGTTCCACGGGCTGGGTGGGGATGGAACGCAGATTCGCAGCTACTTTGGATTTGAGGCGCAGGCGGCGGGCCAGGCGTTGTTTGTGTACCCGGATGGATTGCCACGGCAGGGCGGACGCACGGCGTGGGATGTGGAGGACCTGCTGTTCTTTGACGCCATGCTGGCCGAGATTTCCAGCACCTACTGCGTGGACACCGCGCGGGTGTTTGCCACCGGCCACAGCTTTGGTGGCTACATGACCAACCAGGTGGGGTGTGAACGCGGGGAGGTGGTGCGGGCCATTGCGCCGGTCTCCGGAGGAATCCTGGGAGGCGCGTGCGGCGGCCCGGTTGCCGCGTGGATTGCCCACGGGGACAACGACGACACGGTGCCCCAGAGCCAGGGCATTACCGCGCGGGACCATTGGCTTGTGGCCAATGCGTGCGGCACCACCAGCAGCCCCACCACGCCGGCGCCGTGTGTCTCCTATGAGGGGTGTTCCGAGGGAAATCCCACGGTGTGGTGCTCGTTTGCTGGCGGGCACTACCCGCTGCCGGCGTTCATCAAGCAGGGCATCTGGGATTTTTTTGCCGCGTTCTGACGGCGGGAAGCATCACTTCAGCGGGCGCCAGTCCCCGCCAAAGGTGAACGCGCTCCAATAATAGGGGTGGCTGAACTTCGGGTTCTTCCGGAGGGTGAGCTGGGCCTGCCGCAGGGATTCGGCGCGGCCCAGGCCCTTGGAGAGGTTTTTGTAGAACGCCACCATCAGGTCCCGCGTGGCGTCATCATCCACGTTCCACAGGCTCACCACCTGGCTTTGCGCGCCGGCCAGCACCAGCGCGCGGCGCAGGCCCAGCACGGCGTCACTGGCGGAGTACGCCTTACCCAGGCCGGTTTCACATGCACTGAGCACCACCAGCCGCGTGCCCCAAAGGTTCATGGCGCTCAGCTCCAGACCGGTGACCACCCCGTCGTTTGTGCTGCTGGGCTGGCCGTTGGCGTTGGACAGGGCCAAGCCACTCCTGAGCCACGCGTCCATGAACCGGTCGGTGGGCGGCGGCTGGGGTTGCTGGAAGCCACCCGCTTTGAGCTTGAGGCCGCGGCTGCCCCGGGTTTGTGGCACCGTGGGCGGATCATTGGATTGCAGAAAGAACCCGTGGGTGGCCACGTGGAGCACGCGCGGGGCCACCATTTTTTTGAAGGCGTCCTCGGTTGCAGACTTGCCGGTGAGGGTGCGGGCATCCTTGAGCAAAGGGGCCACGGCCTTGGCTTCCTGCGCAGTGCCTGGAAGCGGCACAAACTCCACACCCTCCAGGTCACGCAGCCCGCGCGCCCTGCTGCGGGTCTCACCCGCCACGGGTTGCCGTGCGCTCCCGAAGTCCGGATTGGCAACCACCACGCTTGGTCCGGCGGTTGCCGCATCCAGGTTGATCCTCAGGACGTCCCGGCCGCTCCCCAATACCACCACGGCACGCGTCTCCATAAGCACCGCACCCTCAGCGTTGGTCAGGGACGCCCAGGGTACCGTGAGCAACTCCACAATGGGCGCCACCAGCAACAGTGTGGCATTGGGCGCGTGAGGGAGAAGGGGCGCCAGCAGGCGCGCATGCAATGCGCTGGACACGCCGTGGGCGTCTGGATGGTCTGCCTGGGCCAGCGTGGAGCGCATCGCCTCCACGTCGGCGAGAATGGACTTGGCCTCTCCCAGGTCTACCCAGACAGGGTCCCCCTGGGGAAGAACCACCACCGCCGCCAGATGGCGTTGGTCCCAGGTCCCATCCATGGCGGGGGAAAATTCCAGGTACTCCAGCAGCGCGGAGTCTTTGGGCATGGCGCGTTGGATGGATGCCACGTCCACCTGGGTGGCGGCGGCGCGGAACTGGGCGCTGCGCGCGGCCAGCGCACGCTCCACAGCGTCAATCTTGGCATCCAAGCCGTCCTTTTGTGCGCTCACGGGGTTGCCGGCATAACGGGACTTGAGCGCAGTGAGCAGGTCCAACAGGGCGCGGTCCCCAGGTTCCAGGCGGGTGCGCAAGGCGGCCAGGACATCCGCCATGGCGTCCAACGCGCGGCCCTTGTTGCGCAGCAGGTGTGTTGCCAGGACGTTGGTGAATGGCGCATTTGCGCGCCCGCGCGCACCGTGCAGCGTGGCCAGGCGGTACAGTTCCTGGTTGATAAGCAGCCCTGCGCGCACTTTTTCCTGTTCGCTGCCTGCGCCCAGGGCGCGTTGGTTGTGGCGCTCCCGTCGGTCTGACCAGGACTGCAACAACGTCGCCGCTTCATCCGTGCCGCCTTGCAGCAGCACCACGTGGGCCAGGTTGTACAGGGTGTCCGCGGTGTCCGGGTGATCCGGCCCCAGGGCCTTCTCCCGGAGAGCCAGCGCCTGACGCAGGCCTGGTTCTGCGCCCTTGAGGTCACCCACGTCCGCCTTCATCACCGCGCGGTTCTGGATGCAGGTTGCCACCACGGGGTGCTGCTTGCCGTAGGTTTTCTCCAGTCCGGCCTGCGCGGCGGCAATCAGCGCATCTGCCTTGGAGGTGTTGCCTTCCAGGCGTTCCACCTCGGCCAGGTTCACCGCGCTTACCAAGGTGTCCGGGTGGTCCTTGCCAAGCCTGGTGAGGCGTTGCTGGTAGGCCGCCTCAAGGTGGCTGCGCGCCCGGTCCAGGTGGTTCCACTCCATGTAGAGCAGGCCGAGTTGGGTCCGGGACACGGCAATCCAGGGATGGTCCGGCCCCAGGCTCTTGAGTTCCACGTCCAACGCGCGCTGCAGCAGCGCCTCTGCCTGGGGCCAGTCCCCCCGTAGACGGAGCATGACGGCCAGGTTGCGGCGGGTGTTGTTGAGCAGGGGATGGTCCGCCGGGACGCTGGCCTCATAGGCGGCAATGGCTTCATCAAAGAGCGCCGCGGCCTCTTCTTCATTGCGCTGGTCCCAAGCCAAGAGCGCCTTGTTCTGCAGCACCGTGGCGGTGAGCGGGTGGTCATGGCCCACGTGTTTGAGGCGGATGTTGAGGCAGCGCTCGTACAGCGGCGCAGCCTCGGGAAAACGCGCCTGGTCCCGGAGCAACTCGGCCAGGTTGTTGAGGGGATATGAAAGCTCAAGTGCATCCGCGCCAAGCGCCTGCTCCTCCATGGCAATGACCTGCAGGTATTGTTTTTCTGCCTGGTCCAACACGCCGGTCTGCTTGAGCAGCAGCGCCTGGTTCTGCAGCACGCTGGCCCGGTCCGCCACGGTATCGTTTGGCGGAAGGGTCTCCAGGCGCTTGAGCGCTTCCAGGTAGAGCGGCGCGGCAACGGCGTAGTCACCCATCTCCCGGCGGAGTTCTCCCTCGGTGGAGAGCAGCCGTGCCTGACCCAGCACGTCCTCACCACGTTTCTCCAGGATGGTGCGCGCGCGCTGGATGAATGGCACCGCCTGGGCCAGTGCACCGCGGTCCTTGTGGAGTGTGCCCAGCCGGGCGGCGGCCATGGCAACCGGAAGGGAATCCGCGCCAAACAGCTTTGTGTTGAGGTCCAGGACCTTTCCACGCAGCACCACAGCTTCCTCCACCAGGTTGGACGCTTCGGCCAGCCGTGCGTACTTTTCCATGGCCTTCAGGACCGCGGGGTCAGTCTCCTTCAAGACACGCGCATACAGCGCGGCAGCCCGGCGCATGGCCTCCAGCGCCTTGGGCAGGGTGGCGGCGTCACGTTCCAGGCAACTGGCTTGAACGTCCAGTGCCAGTGCAAGGTCCTGGTTCTCCTTCTTCTGCTTGTCCAGCATGGCTTGGAGCCTGGTGTAGACGGGCATCAGCGCCTGGCACGGTTCACCGCGCGACAGCATGCCCTCACCAAGCAACGCCAGTTCACGCGCGGTGGATGGAAGGAACACCTTGCCCTCCTGCGCAGCCTTCTGGCGTGCGCGCGCCTGGTCGGCGCGGTCCTTCTTCCCTCCCATCTGGTAGGCATCTGCCAGGTGTCCCAGCGCGGCCACACGCCGGGCATCTCCCTCGCCACCCAGCTTCTGGTAGAGCGCCGAGACACGCTCCAACGCCGCGGTGGCGTCATCCCAACGTTGTGTGCCCATGCTGCAGGCCGCCACACTTTCCAGGGACATGGCAACATAAGGATGGTGTGGGCCCAGGATCTTTTCGCGCACTGCCAGGCAACGCTGCGCCAGGGGCAAGGCGTTGGCATAGCCGCCCGGTTTGTAGAGCAGTGCGTTGGCTTTGAGGTCCAAGGCGCTGCATACGTAGATGCTGTCTGGTCCTTGTGCGGCTTCAAACAACGTAGCGGCGGCGCTGGCCTCGGTGAGGGCCAGGTCCACCTGCCCCTGCTGCAGGGCCGCAACACCCCGCTGGTAGGCAGCCTGCGCCTGGGCCACCTCAGGCACGTCTTTGAGTTTCTCCGGCAACTCCTCTTCAGCCGCAAAGGCGGATGCGGAACAAAAAAGAGACACAAGAATCACAAACGCGCGGTGGCGGAGGATGGTTTCCATGGGCAATAAACGGTTGTAGAGGAGCGTCCCAGGCACGTCACCTCTTTCCCCTTGGAGTTGAAGACCATGCGCAACCTGATGTTGGTGACGCTGTTGGGCGCGGGACTGTTGACGTCCACGGCGCACGCGCTGAAGAAGCCGCGGGTGTTGGTGATGCCCGTGACGTCAGACGGCGCGCTGCAGGGGAAGGCAGACGCGGTGACATCCCTGGTGTTGTCCGAGGCGCTCAAGGTCCCGGACCGGGAGGTCAAAGCCCTGCGTGACGTGGAGAGCGTCCTGGACATGGAGCAGAAGAAGCAGATGTTGGGGTGCGTGGGCGCCACCTGCGCGGCCGACCTTGCAGGCGCGCTGGAGGCTGAACAGGTCATCCAGGGGCAACTGTCCAAAGTGGACGCGGACCTGATGGTCACGCTGGTACGGCTGCGCGTCCGGGACGCCGTGTCCCTCTCCCGTCAGACCGAGCGCGTGCCGGCGGGCGCGGCCATGGACGAGAAGATTCGAGCGATGACCCGCACGCTTTTCAAGGACGAGGTTGCGCCCCAGATCACGTTGGACCTGCGCGTGCTGGCCAAGCGCAAAGGCACACCGGGTGCCATGCCCATGCAGGCGGGAGAGACGTTGCGGGAGGGGGATGAGCTGGCGTTTGAGTTCACCGTGACGCCGGCAGCCCACGTCTATCTCATCCAGAAGACCAAGACCTCCGGCACCATGACGGTGCTGTTCCCCCAGCCGGGCATCAACGTGGTCAACCCGTTGACCGGCGGCGCCACCGCGCGCATCCCGTCAGGGAATGATTTTTTTGAGGTGGACAACCAGGACCTGGGCACCGAGCACATCTACGTGGTGGCCAGCACGCGGGAGATGCCGCGGCTGCAGGAAGCAGTGGTGGCCATGGCGCAGGAGCACGGCACCGGCAAGGCCATGACGGCGGAGGAAGCCATGCTCTCCGTCCTGGCGGATGGAAAGGCGTGTTCCCGCAAGGGTGGCCTGGATTCACCCGGCTGCGCCAGCCGCACGCGCGGCCTCAAGCTCAAAAGCGCGGACAAGGCTGCACCCACCGCCCGGCTGTCCACCATGCCCGGAGATGACGCGGTGTTCTACACGTTCACCTTTGAGCACGTGGCGGCCTCACCCAAGTGACCGGTCACGCCACCGGCGCAACATGATGCGCCACGCTCATCCCCAGGGGCACCACTTCATCCAGTGCCCGGGTGTCCAGCAGGGCGCGTGCCTCTGACGGGCCCGTGATGCGCACCACGGCGTCCGAGGGTGCGTGGGCCACAACATCCGCCAGGCTGGCCAACACGCGCGCGCGGGTGGCGCCACACACCGGCAGGTCCACCATGGGACGCGCGGGCAATGCCACGTGGCGGAACAACCGCTCCCGTCCTGTAAAGCGCAGCTCCACAAAGGCCTTGGTCTCGGCGCGTTCGGCAAAGGACGTGCGCTCCACGCTGCTGGGATAGATGACCGGGACGGCCGCCAGCCCGGTGTCCACCCACAACACCTGCGGCCGGTGGATGTGCCCGGACAACACCACGTCCACCCCCGGCGGAATCCCCGACGCTGGAATGGTGTCCACGCGGTTTCTGAACACGTAGCCCACCGGACCCACCTGCGCGCCTTCCACCGGCTGGTGCAGCAACATCAGCCGCACATCTGAGTTGGGCCAGCGCAACCGCGCGGTGGTCTCCCACAGCAGGTTGCGCACGTCCCCTTTGACAAAGGGGATGCCCAGCACCGCCAGCGTCCCGCTGCGCGTGGCAAACGTGTGCATGCCGGCGCCGTGGAAGAGGTGGATGTTGGGATGGGCCATGAGCAGTGCGCCGGGCAACACGCTGCGTTCATGGTTGCCGGCAATGATGCCCACCTGCACGCCACAATCCGCCGCGCGCAAAAACGCGCCATAGGACTGGTCCACCAGTGCGCCGGCCACACCGCACACGTCAAAGACATCCCCTCCGTGGAGCAGCACGTCTGCCCGGGTGTGGATGGCGTGGTCCACCACCGCCAGGAAGTTGCGCATGAAGTCCGGGCCCCGGTGACGGCGGGGATGCCGCGGGCGGTGGGGGTGGTCCAGGCCCAGGTGGGTGTCCGCTGTGAAGACCACGTGCATGCGCGCAATGTCACCGCGGATGATGGCGGCGCCCAAGGAGCCATGGTCCGGTTTCTGCGCAACCACCCCGCAAGGCGCGGTGGTGCGGGGAATGACCGGCGCGGGTCATTCCCCGGCTGTCACAGCGACGCGGCTGCACCGCCGCGGCGAGGGCCACCGAGCACACCTGCGCCCCGCCGGGTACCAGCCCCCAAAAGGGGTGTTCGCGCATCATGTTTGGACGGCGTCATCAGGTGAGGATGTAGTGCTGGGCTTGAATGGGCGCTGGGACCTTGGTCTCCCCCAACATCTGACGCAGGTCAATTTCAATGGCGCGGCTCATGGCGGTGATGGGCACGTCATTGGCGCTTCCCTCAAATGGACTCTCCGACGACTCGCCAATCTTCTCCATGGTGGTGAAGATCCACCCGGCCAGCGCGCTGAAGGGTATGGACAACCAGATGAGGTCTCCGCCCAGCTTGTGAAACTCCTGCAACATGCCCAGTGGGATGAGCACCACAAAGATGCGCACAAACCACAGGTTGAGCGTGGCGTATTGACGTGGGTACGGGAAGTTCTTGATGCGTTCGGATGCACCCTGCTGGGCATACAGCTCGGCCAGCACCCGTTGGAGTTCCATGTGCCGGAAATCCTCAATCAAACCTGCGCGCAACAACCTGGCCAGGTGGGATGACTGCAGGGCCAGGATCTGCGCCGGCTTGTTGGCACAGGCCATCACCCGCGCGTGTTCCTCTGGTGCAAGGTAGGCGGCCAACGCGGGCCCCAGGGTGCTGGTCTGCTCGTCCACGGTGAACCAGCGGTTACGGTATTCGGCATTCTTCTGGTTGAACATGCTCTCCCAGATGCGGGGCTCCCGCAGCTGGAAGCGCAGCGCCGTCAACCAGGCAAAGTGCCGTTGGAACAGGACGCGGCGCTCCTCATCCAGGCGGGCCGCCGGTGTTTCCTCTCGCGCGTGTTTCTCGGAGACATAATCCCGCGCCATGATGCCCCACGTGCGGCTGGAATTCACAATGGCGCCCCACACCCGGCGGGCTTCCCACAACCGGTCATAGGAAGCGTTGTTCTTGAACCCCACCACAAAGGACACCGCTGTTCCCAACAGGGCCACTGGCAGCCAGGGGATGGCCAGCCACCGCCAGTCCAGCAATTCATAGGCCGCGGTGGGAATGGCACTGAGCAGCAACAACACGGTGATGTCCCAGCGCGTCCAGTACGCCACTTCAGAGAAGGTGTAGGTTGTTCCGGTGTGCATGCATGTCAGCCTCACACGCCCCGCCCGCGCTTGGAAAGGGGGCGCTGTGCAGCACCGGCAACACGGCACGTGGTGCAAAGCTCAAGCGGTCAGGCCTTGCCGCTCTTGAGGCGTTGGAGCTGCGCCTCCAGGCTGGCAATGCGCTGGTGCAGCGGGGCCACGGCCTGCTCCACCTGCGCCTGCGTAAAACGCGGCGTGATGTGCTGTGGGCAGTTCCAGTCAAAGCCCTCCACGTGGATGAACATGCCGCGCTCCGGACGCGCGGCGTAGCCGGGAACCGCCAGTTGCTCCATGATGGCGGTAGCGTCTGGAGGAATGAGCTTGACCCGTCCCAACAACTTCAAGCGTGTCTGGTTGGGGTAGTCCATGAAGAACAACGCCACCCGGTCATCCTTGGTGACGTTCCCCACGCTGATGTACTGGCGGTTGCCGGTGAAGTCCGAAAACGCCAGCGTCTCCGGGTCAACCACCCGTACAAATCCCCGCGGGCCGCCGCGGTGCTGGATGTACGGCCACCCGGTCTCCCCAACACTGGCCATGTAGAGGCTGTCCCGCTCCCGGATGAACGCAGCTTCATCCGGACCAAGGCGGTCATGGACGGTGGGGCCGCCTTCCATGCGCGCGTAGCTGCGCCTGCTTCCGTGCTGGGTCTGCAGTTCTTTGACCGTGGGGGTGAAGGCCAGCTCTGCAAAACGGTTGCCCATGACGTCCTCCGGGGCGGTCCAGCCGCGTGACCCACGCTTTGCCTTCCGGCGTGGGCCACGCAGCTGGTGTTGGTGCGGTTGGGTTCAAGCAGCCCGTGGGGCTGCAAGGGGCGCGGCCCGCGGGAAATCCACCGCGGTGCCAGCGGCAAAGTTCACGTAGTTTGTCAGGATGGTCAGCACCACGTTGCCCACCACCTCAAGCTGTTCCGCATCGGTGAGACCCGCGGTGCGCGCGGCGGTGACTTCTTCGTCGGTCACCAGGCCACGGCGGGTCACAATGGCGCGCGCCAGTTTCAGCGCCGCGTCCACCTTGGGGTCGGTGGCGTTGGAGCGGCGGGCGGCGTCAATCTGGTCCGGGCTGAGGCCAACCATCTTGCCAATGGTGCTGTGTGCCGCAAGGCAGTAGTCACAGCCGTTGATTTCGCTGACGGCAAGGGCAACCTGTTCGCGCGCGGTAGCCGGAAGTTCGCCGCCACCCAGGGCCTCTGAGAGGTTGAGATACCCGCGCAAGACCGCGGGTGCCTGTGCCATCACGCGCATGAGGTTGGGAACGCGGCCCAGTGAGGCCTGCACGCCATCCATCAGCGTCTTGGCGGTACCTTGGGCGGTCTGGGGGTCCAGCGGGGCAATGCGGGTCATGGTGGTGCTCCGGTGAGGGTCGCCTTGATGCGACATGGCCTCAACAGTCCACAGTGCGTGCCAGCTGAACGTGTCCCCATAGAGTCATGATTTTATTTGGTAAACTCAAAATCACTGCGCCATGATATTTCATGGAACATGATATTTCATTGCGCTGCTCCATGAAAGTTCGTAGGACACGGCCACCATGCAACTGTCCACGCTGCGCCCGCTCATGTTGTCCATGGCACATGCCCTGTCGGTGGAGGCGGTGCTGCGTTCCATTGTGGATGGGATAGCCACCTGCACCGACGTGGTGCTGGTGCGCATCTGGTTGTTTGGTCCCGGTGACGTGTGTGGCAGTTGCCGGTTTGCCGCTGAATGCCCGGACCGCACCCAATGCCTGCACCTGGTGGCCAGCGCCGGGCAGTCCCGCCACGGCAAGGACCAGACAGGGCTTGGCGGTGGGTTCCGTCGGTTCCCGCTGGGCGTGCGCAAGATTGGGATGGTGGCGCAGCGTGGAGAGCCCATGTTGCTGCGGGAGCTGGAGCACCATGGAGAATGGATTGCGGACCCCGCGTGGGCGGCATCCGAAGGTGTCCAGACGTTTGCCGCCCAGCCGCTGGTGTTCCAGGGAAAGGTGCTGGGCGTGTTGGGGCTGTTTGACCGCGGCGTGCTGGATGACCAACACGTTGACTGGCTGCGCCACTTTGCGGACCACGCGGCGGTGTCCATCATCAACGCGCGTGCTTTTGAGGAGATTGAGCAACTCAAAAAGCGCCTGGAGCAGGACAACGCGTACCTCCAGCAGGAAGTGCGGGAGAACTCCGGCGCGCAGGGAATCCTTGGCAGCAGCAATGCGCTGCGCAAGGTGTTGCACCAGATAGACCTGGTGGCGCCAACAGATTCGGTGGTGCTCATCCACGGTGAGAGTGGGACGGGAAAGGAGCTTGTGGCGCGTGCGCTGCACGAGCGCAGCGCGCGGCGTGGGCGTCCGCTGGTGCGGGTGAACTGCGGCGCGGTGTCTGACACCTTGTTTGAGAGTGAGTTCTTTGGACACGTCAAGGGCGCCTTCACCGGGGCGTTGCGGGACCGCGTGGGGCGGTTTGAGCTGGCGGACGGTGGAACCATCTTCCTGGATGAGATTGGTGAGGTTCCCCTGGCGCTGCAGCCCAAACTCCTGCGGGTGTTGCAGGAGCGGGAGTTTGAACGCGTGGGCGAGGAGAGAACGCGCCGGGTGGACGTGCGCATCCTGACCGCCACCAACCGGGACCTGCGCCGGGAGGTGGACGCCGGCCGGTTCCGCGAAGACCTGTTCTACCGGCTGAGCGTGTTCCCCGTGGAGCTTCCGCCGCTGCGGGACCGCCGTGATGACATTCCCATCCTGGCTTTGCACTTCATCAACCAGGTTGCGGCCCGCATCCACCGCAACCCGCCACGGGTCACCCGCACCGCCCTGGAGGAGCTCACCGCGTATGATTGGCCGGGCAACGTGCGCGAACTCCAGAACGTGGTGGAACGCGCGGTCATTGTCTGTGGCAACGGCCCCCTGCGTTTTGTGGTGGAGCCTTCAGCGCCCCGTGTTCCACCACCGCAGCCCGCACCACTGCGTGGCCCGGACACCATCCTCACCCGCGCCCAGCTCAAGGCGTTGGAGCGCTCCAGCCTGCAAGCGGCGCTGGCCGCAACCCATGGGCAGGTTTTTGGGGCGGATGGCGCCGCAGCCTTGCTGGGGATGAACCCCACCACGCTGGCGTCACGCCTCAAGGCCCTGCGCATCACCCCGCCCCGGCGTGCCCCTCGGTAACAACGTCGCCGCTGCGCCCAACGCCGGGAATGCCAGGAGACGTTTGCAGTGGCGCCCGGGCTTGCGCCCAGGACCGCTTTTGTGGGTTCATCGTCGCAACCGCGCATCACCCAGTTGTGGTCAAGCAGTGCCGGTTGGGGAACTCCAATGCCTGCCAGGTGCATCACCATTCCATGTCCCGGGCTGGTGAGATGGAGGGGGGGATTCGCGGCCGTCGAGCAGGGGCTGGCGGGTGAAAGAAGCTGTCCACTGAACAGGGCAGGTCCGGACGCCGCAGTTTTGACAAAGTACGTCGGAGACAGGCCATGTCAGACCACAGGTTCACCCCCCGCCGAACTTTCTTGAAAGCTGCAGCCGGCACCAGCCTGGCCGCAGTGGGCCGCTTGGCATTCGCGCAGTCCTTCCTGCCCAAGGAGAAAAGGTTCGAGTGGCTCCCGACCGAATGCGCGGACGAGCGTTATCCGATGGAGCTGGTCTCAGGTGGCTTGTATGGCAGCGACGGACTGATTGCGGCGCTCCCTTCCGGCAAGACCGTCAACAATGGCTGGGGCCAGATCGGCTCGCGCCATCTCATCGGCGCGCCGCATAAGCCCGTACCCAACAGCCTCAAGCTGTCGTGGTTCTCCTACGCTGAAGACCAGTTCTTCGCCGGCACCGTTGCACTGCCCCACGCCGAACTCACGCAGTTGTTCGAGCGCGGGTTTGTGGGTCCGCTGATGGGTACGCGGGAGACCTGGACGAAGATCATCGTCGGCATGGGGCTTGGTGGATGGACCAGCGTATGGCTGGCGGGTGGCGAACTTGTGCGCGAGGTTGCGAGAGCCCAGCTCCAGGCGGCCCAGCTCAACTGGGCATTGGTCCTCGACAACCCAGCCATCGAGCGCTCGGCGTTCATCCGCTCGAAGCTGCAATCTCGCCTTGGCAAGGCCGAGCTTGACCTGCTCGCCAGGCACGGCCCGCCCGTGGGGACGTGGACACGCTACGCACAGCGCCACCGCCGGCGTGTTGTTGTGGCGGGCGTCCACATGCCGTTGCACATGTTCTTGCGCAGCTTCAACGGCGAGCGACAGTTCCACGACCTGGCCCAGCCCGTGCCCGAAGCGCTGGAGGCCGTCCCCAAGCACCTCCAGATCACGTGGCTGACCAACAACGGTCGCAAGCAGTTGTCGGAGATTCACTTGGACGAGAGCGAGGTGTTTGGCGCGCTCGATCAGGCGGGCGTGGCCGCGTCCAACACGCCGCCGATGATCCTGCGGGTCGAGCTCGGCGCACGCTCGCGGGTCTCCATGGTGCTCGAGTGCCAGGCGACCCGCATCCCGCTGACGCGCGCGCGCGTCGAGGTATCGAGTCTAGGCAACTAGAGACTCCGTGGGCTCCGTCCCGGACAGGTTTTTGACCGCCATAGGCGGCCGCAGCGTGTGTGGGCGCACCAATACACGTTTGATGGCGAGGTGCCGTCACCGCTACTGTCCACCGCTCAAGACCAACGGGAGGTGGCAGCATGAGGCGGGATACGTTCTGGGCTGGCTGGGCGCTGGCGTTGGCGGTTCTGGCACATGGGGTGATGGGCGTGGTTGCGCCGGTGCGCGCCGGGGACGGTGCCGTGGCCAAGCGGGAGTACAAGGTGGCCTATTTGACGTTCAGCGGTTACGGCAACCTGGACAAGATGAAGGATGCGCAGGCCAAGGCGCTCAATGATTTTGCCACCGAAGGTTGGCGTCTGGTGACAGTGACGCAGGTGGGCAATGGCGGTCAGGTGATGTTGTACCTGGAACGCTGAGCGCACAGCCGCCAACTCCAGCAATTGTCGACGTGCCCTGGCTGCTGCCGGGTGAACCAGACGTCTCCAGACCGCGATGCTGGCCACGCGGAGGCGGAAACAAGGGCATGGCGGGGGCGGTCCCGCTGCATGTCCGTCGCAGCCAGGCCCTGCACGCCCCCCGCTGGGCGTGGGGCCGTGACCGGCCCACAGGTTGATCTCCCATTTTTTCTCCCAATTCCCCACATGGCCGTATGGGAGGTGGTTCTTCATTCCGGGAGCACAACAATGGCGCGTAAATCCGGGGTCCTGGCCCTGGCTCTGGTGGGTCTGGCCTGCGGAATCCCTGCAGAATCTCCGCAATCTCTGGATCAGGAGTCCATGGAGGTCTTCCATCCGGATGACCGGTGGCAGCCCGCTTTGACCCTGGGGCCGCGCACCGCGCTGGTCCTGCCGGTGGAGTTCCTCAACACACCCAGCACGCATTCCCGGGTGCCGCGTTCCACCATTGTGGCCGCAACCCAGGGGGCGGCGCCGTCCCTGGCCACCTACCTGTCCGAGGTCTCCGCGGGCCAGTCCACGCTCAACGCCACCGTGGCCAACTGGATGGTGCTGGACATCAACAAGCCGTCGGGAAATTCGGTGGGGACCATCAACATGGTGCGCAGCGCGGCACTGGCCAAGGCCGCAGCCCTGGGCATGGTCACCACGGGATTCCAGCACATCCTCATCTTTGGGGATGTGCCCGCGTCTGTGGCGTACCAGGACACGGCACTGGTCCAGGATCATCCTGCCGGTGGGTTTCCCACAACAGTGTTCATCCATGAGTTTGGCCACACCTTGGGATTGGGGCATGCCAACCGGGTTGCCTGCCTGGGTGGCGGCGCGGGGTTGTCCCTGGAGTCCTGCGGGTCTGTTGAATATGGGGACTACCTTGACGTCATGGGCGGCGGCATTGGGCAGGCTCCGCACTTTTCCGCGCCGGTGAAGGAGCGGTTGGGTTTCCTGACCGGCGGTGCGTTGTTGGATGTCACCACTTCCGGCAGCTACACGCTGGTCCCGCACGAGGCCAGCGGGGCGGGCATCAGGGCGCTGCGCATCCCCCGCGGCATCCACGCGCCCAATGGCTCGGAGCTGTGGTTGGAGTACCGCCAACCCATTGGCTACGACGCAACGTTGTCCCAGACCAAAGGCGCACCGGACTTTGTGCCCAAGGAAACGCGGGTGTTTGAAGGTGCGTTGTTCCACGTGGACCGCAGGCTCCTGGACGCCACGCCGGAGGACGGAGACTGGACCAGACCCGCGCTGGGCGTGGGGCAGACTTTGACGGACCCGGCCACTGGTACACGGGTGGTGGTGGTGAACAACCTGCGCAACCTGGCGCAGCCGCACCTGTCCCGTCTCACCGTCAACATCACGTTGGGCAAGCAGGATCTGGAGCCACCGGTGGTGCAGTTTTTGTCTCCCGCGGCTGAAACCACGGTGACCGGGCCGTTTGACGTGGAGTTTGAGCTCCAGGATGCCAGCCAGCCATTGTTGCTGGGCGTCATGGTGGCGGGTGTGCCATTCACCGGGTCCGTCCTCACCGTGGCACCCAACCGCTACCGGTTCCACGTGCCCGCCGAATCCCTGGTGGGCGGCATGATGGTGATCCAGGTGGACTCAAGAGACCAGGCTTGCGCGGGCATTGCGGGTTGCGCGCTGGACAACACGGGCAGCGCCACGTGGACAGTCACCTACCAGCCACCGGACCTGGCGGCGCCAGTGGTGAAGATCCTCCAACCGTTGCCCACCGGATGGAGTGGCACGCAGTGGGTGAATGTGCAGGCCGGTGACGACGTGGGTGTGACCCTGGTGGACCTGCTTGTGGATGGTGCAACAGTGCAGTCCCAGCCCGGGATGGGGTTCATGCCGTGGATGGCCCCGTGGGGGATGATGGGCTACGGGTTTGAGTTGGACACCACGGGCTATGCCAACGGCGTCCACACTGTACGTGGCCGCGCCTGGGACGCTGCGCTGCGCTCCACCAGGACGCCGTCATTGAAGGTGGCGGTTTCCAACCCGCCGGATGTGGAGCCGCCCAGCGTGTCCATCACCGCCCCGTCCACTGGCAGCACCCAGACCACCACGTTTACCGTGACTGCAACCGCCGCGGACGCCATTGGGGTGCAGCGCGTGGAATTTTATGTGCGCGGCGTGCGGCGCTGTTCGGATGTGTCCGCCCCTTACAGTTGCCGGGTGTCCTTCAGCGCGCTGGCGGCGGGAAACAACACGGTGGAGGCCCGCGCGTTGGACTATTTTGGAAACCCGGCGTCCAGCAGCATTGTGGTGGTGCGTTGACATCGTGTTGTTCGATATCGGCATGCCCGGTATTGACGGACATGAGACGTGTTCTCGGATCCATCGCGACCTCAGCGCGGAGAAGCGCGACAAGGCATTCTGCTCCGTGTTCCCACCTGAAGCTATTGGAACGGCAGCGCCTCGTAGGTTTCGTCAGCGAGAGGGCCCTTGGGGTTTGACGAGGTGTTCTTGAAGTTCACCGGCAGGGACTTCCTGCCGTCAGCGTTCAGGTACTCAAAGACCACAAAGTGGAGATGCTCGAAGTCACCGGTCTTTCCAGTGAAGCCGCTGATGCCAATCTGCTGCCCCTTCTCAACCACGTCCCCCAGAGCGACCAGCGCACCGTTTTGCGTGAGGTGAAGGTACTGGGCGAACGTACCATCATCGTGTGTCACCTGGACCGTGTTCGAGTGGAGGAAATCGTGGTCGCCATCCGCGTACTGCTCCTCCACAAATGTCACTTCGCCGGCCCGCGCTGCCATGATGGGCGTGCCAATTGCCATGAGGAAGTCGGTGCCGAAGTGGTCAAGGTCGTTGTGGAAACCGTCGCAATGACCTTGCCATACCTTGTGCGACGTCCCGACAGCGTAGGGCAGGACATACTCTGAGGTCGCTTGGGGCGGGTATTGGGCGCCCTCGCAGTTGTTCTTCTTGGCGCAACCGGAACCGGCGACAACGATGACCAGGAGAGAAGCCGCAATGGGATTCATGGGGCGGTTCTAGCCGCATGGATATCCAGATGCCACACATCTCAACGCCACCCCACGCGCGGTGCCTTCCACGCACCGCACCCGAATCACAAGCGCGGAGGCATGCGCCACCCCAGGTTTCTTCTGCGCATGTCGAGAGGAATGCCGTCGCGGAGAATCGCAAAGGTTTGGGAGGACTCCCCACCTCCTGTCACCTCTTTTTTTTGCGTGATCTGCCTGGTCATTGGCCGCTCCCTTCCGGCTCAAGAACGCCGGCTGTCAGTGGCTCCAAGATGTAGGTGGTGTTGTTGC